>ENA-OQKP01000345-OQKP01000345.1-human-gut-metagenome-genome-assembly--contig:-NODE-345-length-41865-cov-16.798385_pt1 | contig 41865 bp, 31 predicted proteins | sample MGYA00242780_ERZ504802 | MGnify/ENA primary metagenome ERZ504802 (study PRJEB26092, sample SAMD00036406) | human gut metagenome | host: Homo sapiens | study: EMG produced TPA metagenomics assembly of... | reverse complement strand
ATTAAGACAAATAGCATAAAAATAACAATATAGGGCAGGGACTGCCCGAATTAACGCCTGTGGAGATAGTAGGTTACGAGGTCTGCGAAGCAGGAAGCCCATTGGCTTTAGACAATGGGTAGTTCACAAATATAATATAGTATAAATTTTACGAGGAAACTAAGATGACATTAGAAGAAGTAAGAAATGAAATTGATGAAATAGATACAAATATGAAGCCATTGTTTTTAAGAAGAATGACATGTGGAAAACATGTTGCAGAAGTAAAAGGACAGAACGGAGGAGATGTATTTGTTCTAGAAAGAGAACTTGAAATCATTGAAAAAAGAGCCACGGATGTAGATCCGGAGATTCAGGAAGAATATAAAACATTCCTGAGACATTTAATGAGCCTTTGCAGAAAATATGAATATGAATTATTACCAGAGATGCAGGAAAAAGTTATGACGGCAGCTCTGGCGGCAGCAGGACTGACAGCTGAGACCGAACATACACAGGTAAAGATTGGATTTACCTGCCCAAAAGAGACAAGTGATCTGAACCTGTTCGTGAACATGACAAAGTTAAATGGAATCCAGATTGATGCTATGAATCTGATGACAGAAAATGGAATTCAGAAAGTAACCATGACACTGGATGGTAAGATCACGGATGCGGGAATGCGGTGCCTGTTGTGTCAGATAGGGAAAGAGGCAGAGGAGTTCCAGATTTTAGAATTGTTTGGGATTTAATTCATTAACATCCGCAGCCATTCACGAGACTTGAGGGAAACAATAGATAAGGATTATTGTGAATGCGGAATGCCAATAGAAAACAAAAGCATAAATGTATTTCGCGCAAGCAGAAACAGAAAAAAACATCCCGTAACAATCAATGTTTCGACATGATTTACGTATTTACGAATAAATAAATTCACTATGATTATGCATACATTCACAAGCATGAAAAGTTCCAATATGCCGAGTACCGGCAAGGTGTACAGTTGAAATATCTCCATCAGTATAGTTATACAGATGGAGATAATAAGAGCAAACCACAAATAGTACTTTTGTTTTTCGGTCATAATAGTTCCTCCTCACATAGAAAGACTAAACTATAGTTACATTAAATTTAGTAAATAATACCATAACAAGTCTTAAATGAAAAGCCAGGAAGACATTTTACATAAAATTCAGAATACCCTCTTGCAATCTGAAAAAACATGTGCTAACATTTAAAACAAATTTTAGTATAGTAAAGCGATGAAAGAGACTCTGGACTCTGGAACCTGACAGGAATGTGGTGTCACCGACTGAGAGCACTGCTTGGGGAATGAGGACAATAGGGAACACTCTGGAGCAGACCAGCTGAACAAGTAAATATGGTAAAGTTGAATGAAAAGTAGGTTGGTACGTAGACTGCACGTTACGCACGAAAAGAGGAATCTTAGAAAGCACTATACAGCTTTGAGATTCAATGCGGGTGGTACCGCGGATAACGATGATGATATCCGTCCCGGGATACAAGTATGTATTCCAGGGCGGATTTTTATGTTTATAACCGTTATTCGTCCCGGGAAGAAAAGGAGGAAAAGAACATGGAGTATTTAACAGGTGTAAAGCCAAAAGAGACAAAAGAAATCAGTGAATTACTGGAACAGGCAGAAGCAGGAGCAAAGGTAAAAGTCAACGGAGCAGTGCATACGATTCGTGACATGGGAACTGTTGCATTTGTGATCTTAAGAAAAAGAGAAGGTCTGCTTCAGTGTGTCTATGAAGAAGGCAGTGCTGATTTTGAATTGAAAGACATGAAAGAAGCAGCAACAGTCGAAGTTGAAGGCATCTTGGAAGAGAATGAAAAAGCACCGAACGGAATTGAGATCCGTATGGAGAGTGTAAAAATCTTAAGTGAGCCGGAAGACGAGATGATGCCGCTTGCAATTTCCAAATGGAAACTGAACACATCTCTGGAAGCAAAACTGAACTATCGTTCCATTTCCCTTAGAAATATCCGGGAGCGTGCCAAATTCAGAATTCAGGAAGGACTTACAAGAGCATTCAGAGATTTCCTTTACAGCCAGGAATTTACAGAGATCCATACACCGAAGATCGGAGCGAAAGGAGCCGAGGGAGGAGCCAACATTTTCAAACTGGAATATTTCCACAGACCGGCAGTGCTGGCGCAGAGTCCACAGTTCTATAAGCAGATGATGGTCGGCGTATTTGACAGAGTATTTGAGACAGCTCCGGTATTCAGGGCAGAGAAACATAACACAAAGCGCCACCTGAACGAATATACCAGTCTTGATTTTGAAATGGGATATATTGATGGATTTGAAGACATCATGGCAATGGAGACAGGATTCCTCCAGTATGCGATGGAATTGCTGAAAAAAGATTATGCAAGAGAGTTAAAAGTATTGGGTGTTGAACTCCCTGATGTGAGTCAGATCCCGGCAGTGAAATTTGCAGATATCAAAGAAATTGTTGCAGAGAAATACAACCATAAGATGAGAAATCCATTCGACCTTGAGCCGGAAGAAGAAGTACTGATCGGACGTTATGCGAAAGAAGAGTGGGGAAGTGATTTTGTATTTGTCACACATTATCCTTCTAAGAAACGTCCGTTCTATGCAATGGATGATCCGGAAGATCCAAGATATACACTAAGCTTTGACCTTCTGTTCAGAGGATTGGAAATCACGACAGGCGGACAGCGTATTCATGATTACAAGATGCTGACAGATAAGATTACTGCAAGAGGAATGACAGAAGAAGGAATGGAACAGTATCTTGCAACATTTAAGCATGGAATGCCGCCACACGGAGGACTTGGAATCGGACTGGAACGTTTGACGATGCAGTTATTAGGAGAAGATAACGTAAGAGAGACTACATTATTCCCAAGAGATTTAAGCAGACTGGAACCATAGTGGGAAGTAAGGTATAATAGATATGATACTGGTGATAACATGTCATGAGAGGGAAATCATATGTTTGGAAAAAGATGTAGTTTATGCGGAGGAAAGTTAAACAGTAGTGGAATCTGTACGGAATGTGGGCTTGATAACAGCAAGTCGGATAAGAATTACCGGATCAACCGGAGTGACTGTGACGGAATGCCGCTTACACATGTACATGAGGAGAAAGAAAAATACAGACCGGACAGGAAAGCAGATCACAGGGAAATAAATCACAAAGAGACAAATCATAAAAAAAGAGATTACGGAAAACAAGGCTATCGTATGAATGAGTCTGATATGACCGGGAAAAAATGGAGAAAGCATGTGCAGACTCCGGATATTACAAACCGGAGAAGACCATTGAAAATAGTGATTCTGGCAATTATCGTGATTGCAGTTTTGGGTAATCTCTATGAGGAACATAAGTACGATATAGAATATGCAATTGGAGATGCAGTTCAAGGTGTATTTCAGGATACGGGGGATCAAAAGACAAATGATACGGATGAAACAGACTATGATCATTATCAGTATGTGACTCGGGAAATCCCGAAAGAAGGAGAACGTGCAGACTATGAACTTACTTCCGGCAATTATGTGGCAGGTGTGGAGATCCCGGAGGGAATCTATACAGTGACACCGCAAGATGACTATGACACCGTGCAGATCGATGATCCTGAGAACAGCATCTATCTGTATGAATATACCGAGGGCAAGAAAGACAAGATTAAGGATATCCGTCTTTATAAAGGAGCGCATCTTACATTAAATTGTAGGACAACAGTAAAACTGCATACCGATAATGCACAGGATGTAGAGGCAATGGAAACGGCCGGACAGAGTAATCCGCTCACAGAATCAGTGGATATCAAAGGTCAGAAAACGTTGACGGCTGGAAGAGATCTCGAACCGGGAATATATGATCTCAGCCGTGTATCAGGGGCTGGAAATGTGGATGTAATCATTTATTCAGACGAACAGGAAGAAATAAATTCATGGAGCCAGTGTCTGTCGGAAGATGGAATAGACGGAGAGACATTCCATTATCTGGTAATTCCGGAAAATGCAACAATGGAAGTGTCAGAAGACTTGAAAATAAGGCTTACACCGTCAGAACAGATTGCATCAACAGATTATTATGGCTTTTATAACAGATAAGTTTACTGAATATAAAGTATAGGGGAATTGATAACATCAGGAAAGAAGGAGCAGAAAGATGGCAAACAAAATATCAGATGAGACCATAGAATACGTTGGTATTCTTGCAAAGCTGGAATTATCCGGTCAGGAAAAAGAAGATGCCAAAGCAGATATGGAAAAAATGTTAGATTATATAGATACTTTAAATGAACTGGATACGGATGGAATCGAGCCAATGTCACATGTATTTCCGGTGAAGAATGTATTCCGGGAAGATGTCGTGACAAATGGAGACGGCAGTGCGGAGACACTGGCGAATGCACCGTTGGAAAAAGACCAGAGCTTCAAAGTACCAAAGACGATCGGATAGGAGGAAAACGGTTATGGATATTACAAGTCTTACAGCAGTAGAGCTTGGAAAGAAGATCAAAGCAAAAGAAATATCTGTTGTGGAAGCCGTGAAAGCCTCCATTGCACAGATTGAAAAAGTAGAAAAAGATGTAAACAGTTTTGTGACGTTGGATAAAGAGGGCGCATTAAAACGCGCAGAAGAAGTACAGAAATTAATTGATGACGGAAAACTGACAGGGCCATTGGCAGGTGTGCCGGTAGCAATCAAAGATAACATGTGTACGCAAGGAATGCTCACAACCTGTAGTTCGAAGATCCTGGGAAACTTCCGGCCGATGTTCACGGCAGAAGCAGTCAAGAATCTGGAAGAAGCAGGAGCTGTGATTCTGGGTAAGACAAACATGGATGAATTTGCCATGGGAAGTACAACCGAGACTTCTTATTACGGACCGACAAAGAATCCATGGAACTTAGAGCATGTTCCGGGAGGATCTTCAGGAGGAAGTTGTGCAGCGGTTGCAGCAGAAGAAGCACCATATGCACTTGGATCTGACACAGGCGGGTCCATCCGTCAGCCAAGTTCTTTCTGCGGTGTAGTCGGAATCAAACCAACATATGGAACGGTATCTCGTTACGGACTGATCGCTTATGGTTCTTCCCTGGATCAGATCGGGCCGGTTGCGAAAGATGTGACGGACTGTGCAACAATCTTAGAGACGATTGCATCCTATGATCCAAAGGACAGTACATCGATCAAACGCGACAGCTATGATTTTACATCTGCATTGGTAGATGATGTGAAGGGCATGAGAATCGGTATCCCGAAAGATTATTTTGGAGATGGACTGGACGCTGAGGTGAAAGAAAATATTTTACAGGCAGTGAAAGTACTGGAAGAAAAAGGTGCGGTTGTAGAAGAATTTGACTTAAGTCTTGTAAAATATGCGATCCCTGCATATTATGTCATTGCATCAGCTGAGGCAAGCTCCAACCTTGCCAGATTCGATGGCGTAAAATACGGCTATCGTACCGAGGAATACGAAGGACTTCATAATATGTATAAGAAATCCCGTTCCGAAGGTTTCGGACCGGAAGTAAAGAGAAGAATCATGCTTGGTTCATTCGTTCTGAGTTCCGGATATTATGATGCGTATTATCTGAAAGCATTGAAAACAAAAGCGTTAATTAAGAAAGCATTTGATAAAGCGTTTGAAAAATATGATGTGATCGTGGCTCCGGCGGCTCCGACAACAGCACCGGAACTTGGAAAGAGCTTAAGTGACCCGATCAAGATGTATCTGGGAGATATTTACACGATTTCCGTCAACCTGGCAGGACTTCCGGGAATCACAATCCCGGTAGGAAAGGATTCCAAAGGACTTCCGGTAGGTATGCAGCTGATTGGAAATTGTTTCGAAGAAAATAAAATCATTCAGACCGCATATACATTTGAACAGACGAAAGTATATGAAGCACCAGAACTTGCAAAGGAGGACAGATAGTCATGGCAAAACAATATGAGACAGTCATTGGACTTGAGGTCCATGTAGAGCTTGCAACAAAGACGAAGATCTTCTGCGGATGCAGCACTGCATTCGGAGGAGCACCGAATACACATACATGCCCGGTTTGTACTGGTATGCCTGGATCACTTCCGGTATTAAATAAACAAGTTGTAGAATATGCAATGGGAATCGGCCTTGCAACACATTGCGATATTACAAGAGTGTGCAAATTCGACCGTAAGAACTATTTTTATCCGGATAACCCGCAGAACTACCAGATTTCACAGCTTTATCAGCCAATCGCCAGAAACGGCTATGTGGAGATTGCAGTAGGAGATACAAAGAAAAAAGTCCGTATCCATGAAATGCATATGGAGGAAGATGCCGGAAAGCTGGTACATGATGAATGGGATGACACATCTCTGGTAGACTTTAACCGAAGCGGTGTGCCGCTTGTAGAGATCGTATCCGAGCCGGATATGCGTTCATCGGAAGAAGTCATTGCATATCTGGAGAAATTAAGAACGATTATCCAGTATCTGGGAGCATCTGATTGTAAGCTCCAGGAAGGTTCGATGAGAGCGGATGTCAACTTATCCGTAAGAGAAGTGGGAACTCAGGAATTCGGAACCAGAACTGAGATGAAGAACCTGAACTCGTTCAAGGCAATCGCAAGAGCCATTGAAGGAGAGAGAGAACGTCAGATCGAACTCATCGAAGAGGGAAAATCCGTTATCCAGGAGACGAGACGATGGGATGACAATAAAGAATCATCTCATGCCATGCGTTCCAAAGAAGATGCTCAGGATTATCGTTATTTCCCGGAACCGGATCTTGTACCAATCGTGATCGATGATGAGTGGATCGAAAAGATCAAAGAAAAACAGCCGGAATTCCGCGATGAAAAACTGGGACGTTATAAAAAAGAATTCGATATCCCGCAGTATGATGCAGAAATACTCACAGAATCCAAACACATGGCGGATATCTTTGAAGAGACGACGGCAATCTGTGGGAAACCGAAGAAAGTATCCAACTGGCTGATGGTAGAAACCATGCGTCTGTTAAAAGAACACAGCATGGAACCGGAAGATATCAGCTTCTCACCGGCTAATTTTGCAAAACTGATCGGGCTTACAGAGGACGGAACCATTAACAGTTCCGTTGCAAAAGAAGTATTCGAACAGGTATTTGAAAAGAATGTAGATCCGGAAAGTTACGTAGAAGAGCATGGATTAAAGACAGTTAATGATGAAGGTGCACTGGAAGAAGTGTTAAAAGAAGTCATTGCAAAGAATCCAAAAGCAATCGCCGATTACAAAGGCGGTAAAGAAAAAGCCCTCGGAGCACTGGTCGGGCAGACGATGAAAGCAATGAAAGGAAAGGCAAATCCCGGAATGGTGAATGAGAAATTGCGGGAGATGCTAAATTAAATTGGGATTTAATTTAGAAGGCATGACTACCCGGACCTGCATAAAAAGTAGGAAGCCGTTCCTGTTCAGGTTCCGTCGGTGGGAAATACTAAAGCGTCAAAATTATGCTAAAAACGGGCTTCCGAAATTTGCAACTCGCCATTCGGCTCAAACAGGCAAATTTCGAAAACCCAACGCATAATTTTGACGCTTAACTATTTCCAACACCTTCTTCACATTCACTGGAACGGCTTTCTACTTTTTATTCCGTGGGTGTCGAATGCCTTACGAATTAACTGGCAATTGCGTAACGGTTGTGACAGCGGAAGGTTACAGTAATCAGCTGTCATTAGCGGATTTTCAAGGCTTTTGACAAGATTGTGTACCGTAGTGGACTACACCAGGTTATAGTTCCGGGTATTTCATTTCTTAACATCCGCAGCCAGTCACGACTTGAAGAAAACAGTATAAAGTGGTTCTGGTGAATGTGGAATGCTCTTAGTGTTTCTTATGGTATGGAACCTGAACAAGAAGCCTTATCTATTGTTTCCTTCATGGACTGAGAGGCCGCTTCCCCGTTAATAAATTAAATCCAAAAAAATGTATTGACATTATGCAGCGCAGTGCTATAATTAAAACAAACATATGAATAACTGTTCATATATTCAAACAATCAAATGAAAACAGGAAAGGAAGTATTTATCATGAAAAAAACTTATAAAATCGACGTAGACTGCGCAAACTGTGCAAATAAGATGGAGCAGGCAGCGAAGAACACTGACGGAGTAAAGGATGCAACTGTGAATTTTATGATGTTAAAGATGATCGTAGAATTTGAAGAAGGCGCAGATCCTAAGAAGGTAATGAAAGAGGTACAGAAGAACTGTAAAGTAGTAGAAGATGATTGTGAGATATTTCTGTAAAGGTTGGGAAAAAATATGACAAAAAAGCAGAAGAAATCGCTGACCAGAATTATTATTGCAGCACTACTTATGATTATATTGAAGTTCTTACCAGCAGAAGGATGGCTGCGGTTCGTACTTTATATGATCCCATATCTTGTTGTGGGATATGACATTTTAAGGAAAGCATTCAAAGGAATCCTGAATAAGCAGGTATTCGATGAGAATTTTCTGATGGCAGTTGCTACCATAGGAGCCATTACCCTTGGAAATTATACAGAAGGTGTGGCGGTTATGCTCTTCTATCAGATTGGAGAACTATTTCAGAGCTATGCGGTTGGAAAGAGCCGCAGGAATATCAGTGAACTGATGGATATCCGCCCGGATTATGCGAATATTGAAAAAGACGGAGAGCTGGAACAGGTGGATCCGGATGAAGTGGAAGTTGGAACTGTCATTGTCGTTCAGCCGGGAGAAAAAGTTCCAATCGATGGTGTGATCGAAGAAGGAAGCAGTACATTGAATACCAGTGCACTGACCGGAGAAAGTGTTCCGAGAGAAGCAGCAGCCGGTGAGGAGGTCATAAGTGGATGTATTAATCTGACAGGTCTTCTGAAGATTCGTACAACAAAAGAATTCGGAGAATCTACGGTATCAAAAATTCTGGATCTGGTGGAGAATTCAAGCTCTAAGAAGTCAAGATCAGAGAATTTTATTTCAAAATTTGCAAGATATTATACACCGGCAGTCTGCTACAGTGCGCTTGCACTTGCCATCCTGCCGCCACTGGTAAGGATGCTGGCAATGGGACTCGCACCGGAATGGGGTGACTGGGTCTACAGAGCGCTGACCTTCCTGGTTATCAGCTGTCCATGTGCACTGGTGATCAGTATTCCACTCAGCTTTTTTGCAGGAATTGGCGGGGCGAGTCATGAAGGTGTGCTGGTCAAAGGATCGAATTATCTGGAGACGATGGCACGGACAAAGTATGTGGTATTTGATAAGACCGGAACGATGACACAAGGTGTATTTGAGGTGAGCGGAGTGCATCACAATACGATGCCGGAAGAACAGTTATTAGAGTATGCGGCACTTGCGGAGTGTTCCTCATCCCATCCGATCAGTAAGAGTCTCCAGAAAGCATATGGAAAACAGATTCACCGGGATCGAGTGACAGAAATTGAAGAACTGAGCGGAAAAGGTGTGACAGCGAAGGTCGATGGTATTCCGGTGGCAGCCGGTAACGCAAAACTTATGAAATATCTGAATGTGGAATACAGTGAATGTGAAGAAACAGGTACAATCGTTCACGTTGCGGTGGACGGTAAGTATGCGGGACATATTCTGATCTCAGATAAATTAAAACCACATGCGAAAGAAGCTGTCAGAGATCTGAAAAAAGCAGGCATCACCAAGACTGTAATGCTGACCGGTGATATGAAACGAGTGGCAGATAAGGTCGCAAAAGAGTTGGGAATCGGCGAAGTATACAGTGAACTCCTTCCGGCAGATAAGGTTGCGAAAGTAGAGGAACTTCTGGAACAGAAATCAGAGAAAGAAAAGCTGGCATTCGTCGGAGACGGAATCAATGATGCACCGGTATTGTCAAGGGCAGATATCGGAATTGCCATGGGAGCGCTTGGATCAGATGCAGCGATTGAGGCGGCAGATGTTGTCCTGATGGATGATGATCCGAAGAAGATCGCAAAAGCAATCAGGATTTCCAGAAAATGTATGCGTATCGTATATGAAAATATATACTTTGCACTTGGAATCAAGGCAGTCTGCCTGATCCTCGGAGCACTTGGAATTGCAAATATGTGGATGGCAATCTTTGCAGATGTCGGTGTCATGGTTATTGCCGTATTGAATGCAATCCGTGCATTATTCGTAAAACACTTATAGAAAAGGCTGGTGGGCAGATGGCAAAAATAGAAGAAGGAATGGAAGTATGTGACTCATGTGAGGTACATGAGAATCTTCTGAAGATCGTAAATGAAAAGATGCCGGAAGAAACGGAATTATATGATCTTGCGGAGCTGTTCAAGGTATTCGGTGATTCGACCAGAATGCGTATCCTGTTCGTGTTATTTGAAGCAGAGGTGTGCGTGTGCGATCTTGCAGAGGCACTGAATATGACACAGTCTGCGATATCACATCAGCTTAGGATTCTGAAACAGAACAAACTGGTCAAGAGCAGAAGAGAGGGAAAATCCGTGTTCTATTCACTGGCAGACGATCATGTGCGTACAATTGTGGATCAAGGAAGAGAACATATAGAAGAAGATTTATATTGAAAAGAAGAAAACTGTATCAGACGATAAAAAGTCTGATACGGTTTTTTTATATCTCCAATATACAAGAGAAACTTTTGGAATTGTAGATGAATTAGACTAAAGTATGAAAAACAGTCTATTTACTTTTAAATTATCAGAAATTAATAAAAAAATATAATAAAATGCATTTGATATTACATTTTATTATATTTGTATAAAAAAACTTAATATTTCCCATTGACAATTTAATAACCATCTTTTACACTATGGTTACAAGGTATTCATTTCTAATTAATTTCGATATTCGAATGGAGGTTTGAGTTATGGAACAGAAACAAGAAAAATTTAGTACCATAGGTTACATAGCCGCCGCGTTAGGTATGTGTATTGGTACTGGTAATGTATGGCGATTCCCACGAGTGTGTGCGGCAAACGGTGGTGGAGCATTTATCATAGCATGGACGATTGCAATGCTGGTATTTGCTGTACCGCTTCTTTCTACAGAGATGGCATTCGGTAAAAAGACGAGACTTGGATGTATCGGTACATTCCGTGATGCAGGTGGAAAGAAATATACATGGATGGGATTCTTTGTTGCAGCAGTATGTTTCTTCCTGATGAGTTATTATTGTGTACTTCAGGGATATTGTATGAAATACGCAGTTAATTCTGTTACTTCAGCATTTAAACCGAATCTGTCAACAGAGACGACATCGGCAATGTGGACAGCATTTACAGATTCTCAGGCACAGGTTATTTTATTCCATGCGATTGGATTTGCACTTGCATGTTTCATTGTTTATCAGGGAATTGCAGGTGGAATTGAAAAATTCTGTAAAGTAGCGATACCGGCACTGTTTATCATCCTTGTGGGATTAGCAATTTACGCAGTCACATTAAATGGAGCAAGTCAGGGACTTCAGTATCTCTTTACTGTTAAGAAAGAGTACATTTTAAGCCCGAATACATGGATTCAGGCATTCATCCAGGCAGCATGGAGCACCGGAGCCGGATGGGGATTCATTATTACATATGCGAACTACGTAGGAGAAGAGGAAGATGTTCCGACAAGCTGTCTGATCATGGGACTTGGTGATAACCTTGGAGCAATCCTCTCGGCACTGGTAGTTATCCCGGCAATCTGTGCACTTTCAGCTACACCGGAAGCAGCGAATGAAGCACTCAGTCAGGGAAACTTCGGACTTACATTTATTTACATTTATCAGTTATTTACAACAATCCCGGGCGGAAGATTTATTTCCTTTATCTTCTTTGGATTACTTGCAATTGCAGCAATCACATCACTGTTCTCTATGATCGAAGTTGGAGTAAAATGTGTTGTTGACCTTGGATTGCCGCGGAAGAAAGCGGTTGTCAGTGTCTGCTTCGCAGGATTCTTAGTAGGATGCTTCTCATGCTGGTCACTGGTTAACATTGATAATCAGGACTGGGTATGGGGAATCGGACTTCTGGTAAGTGGTGCCTTTATTGCAATCCTGGCATGGAAATATGGTGTGGAAAAATTACGTACACAGGAAGTAAATGCAAAAGGTGCAGATGTACATCTTCCAAAAGCATATTATACCGGATGTATGTATCTGATACCGGTTCTGGTAGTGATCATGGTAGTTTACTGGTTATTACAGACAAAAGAATGGTTCCCGGATACATGGCTGAATCCGTTTATTATACAGGATAATACAGGAACTGTATTACTTCAGTTCGGAGTAGTGATCATTGTAGGTCTTGCACTTTCCAGGTTCTTTAATACAAAGACTGCAAAGGGAGCTATGAAAGATAACAAAGCTGCAAAATAATAGAAAGAAGGTATGAACTATGACGATGGATGCAATTATTATGATGGTGATTACACTGGTTGGATATATTGGCGGATTTAGTTATTTCATGATACGTGTATTTAAAAAAGAAAGAAGTAAATCCAAAGAGTAGGTATCGAACGGAGAATGAATAAAGGATAGTATGGTAAATTAGACGACGTTCTGATTGAAATGAATACATATCGAAAAGGAGCGGAGCCGGGATTTTGTCAGGAGTGACAGGATTCCGGCTCCGCTCCTTTTTATGCATGTGTATTAGATGCCAAGTGCGGCATGGTATTCATCTTTATTAAAGCCGGGAAATATTGTTCATATCCACGGCTGATTCATTTTTTTAATACCATCTCGTCATAGGAAGATTATTATTAATTCCCTTTGTCATTAAAATCTGATGGATATCAATAATTCCGTTATGGAAGGTAGCGGCACATGCAGAGAGGTACATATCCCACATCCTTAAGAAACGTTCATCAAACATTGTATGCGCTTCTTCAATATGATCCTTGAAGTTTTTCTCCCAGCAGAGAAGCGTACGGTTATAGTGAAGACGTAAGTCCTCGATATCCTGGGTATGGAAGTTATCTTCTGTCATGCAGTTCATGACTTCACGAAGACTGGGAACAGATCCGCCCGGGAAGATGTATTTCTTGATCCATGGATCACCAGGATGCTCTTTTAATGCACTGATGAAGTGGAGCAGGAACAGACCGCCGTCTTTCATGACCTTGCTGACACAGTCTAAGTATAACTGATAATTCTCACGGCCGACATGTTCGAGCATACCGACGCTGACAACGCGGTCATACATCTTGCCGTCAGAAGGAAGATCACGGTAGTCCATTAGCTTGACTTCCAGATAGTCGGACAATCCTTCCTCTTTGATACGTTTCTGGCATTCTTTGTATTGTTCTTTACTTAAGGTGATGCCGGTACCTTTAATTTTATATTTCTTAGCAGCTTCAATCAGAAGGAATCCCCAGCCGCATCCGATATCAAGAAGAGTCATACCTTCTTTCAGATATAACTTTTCAAGAATGTAATCAACTTTATTCTTCTGCGCCTGATACAGGGTATCATCTTCATGTTTGAAATATCCGCAGGAATAACTCATTGTTTCATCGAGCCAGAGTTTGTAGAAGTCATTTCCGATATCGTAATGACTGCTGACTTCTTTTTTCTGGTTTTTCTTTGATGAAGATGGGAACATGATAGATTTCAAATGATGTTCATCAGTTGAAAATTTACCCATCTGACCAAGAAGGTTATCAAGTGCCTGATAAAGGTTTCCCTCAATATCAAGATCACCATCCATGTAAGCTTCTCCAAGTGCAAGAGAAGTACTGGTGACCAGATCCTTTAATGGGATGACCTTTTTGAAATTTACGGTAAATGTAGGTGCGCCTTCGCCGATCAGATGTTCGTGTCCATTAATTTTGACCAGGAAAGGGTGTTCATCGAATTTTTTTAAGAATGTTATCATAGCCTGTTCTTCCAGCATAATATAACCTCCAGTTCTGCTATCATTATTTCCTTCAGCAAGAATTATATTCCTTATAAATTTTGAAAGTCAAATAAAATAGACATTTTTAAAAAATTGTATTGGAACTACCAATAAATGAAAACATATATCAAGAACGCATATATTCCTTGACTTATGTGATAATAAGAGATAAAATACATATACCCCGTAAGGGTATGAATATGAAAGGAGTATGCTTATGGAAGACAAGAATACAGATAATATGGAAAACAAATCAGAAAAAGAATGCTGTTGTCACTCGTCCAAGCATCGTTCGGATAAAGAATACAAGGATCTGATGAATCGTCTGAGCCGGATTGAGGGTCAGGTACGCGGCATCAAAGGAATGCTGGAAAAGGACGCTTATTGTCCGGAGATTCTGGTACAGGTATCAGCGGTGAATGCGGCACTGAACAGCTTTAATAAAGTATTGCTGGCGAATCACATCCGTACCTGTGTGGCAGATGACATCCGGGACGGAAAAGATGAGACGGTTGATGAACTGGTAAAGGTGTTACAGAAGCTGATGCGGTAAGTAAAGTTTATAGATGTATAGTCTGCTCGGAAAGCATTTTCTGAGTTTACTATAAAGAAATAAGATAAATAATAATGACAGGAGGGAACAAGACAACAATGGAACAATATATAGTAACCGGGATGAGCTGTGCAGCCTGTAGCAGCAGAGTCGAAAAAGCAGTTTCGAAAGTGCCGGGTGTAACATCCTGCTCGGTAAGTCTGCTTACCAACTCTATGGGAGTAGAGGGAACTGCAAGTGAACAGGAGATCATTAAGGCAGTCGCAGATGCCGGATACGGAGCATCGAAAAAAGGAGAAGGAGCGGCAAAGACACAGTCGTCATCAGCATCTGCCGGAGAAGATATGTTAAAAGACAGAACGACACCGGCATTAAAGAAGCGTCTGATTGCATCACTTGGATTCCTGATCGTCCTGATGTATTTCTCCATGGGACATATGATGTGGGGATGGCCGGTCCCGGGATTCATGAAAGACAATCATGTAATGATGGGACTATTACAGATGCTTCTGACGATTACAGTCATGGTGATCAACCAGAAGTTTTTCATCAGTGGATTCAAAGGACTGATCCACAGAGCACCGAATATGGATACCCTGGTGGCACTTGGATCCGGAGCGTCTTTTGTATACAGTACGTATGCACTGTTTGCAATGACAGATGCGCAGATGCATGGGGATATGGATGCAGTAATGTCTTATATGCATGATTTTTATTTTGAATCAGCAGCTATGATCCTTGCACTGATCACGGTCGGAAAGATGCTGGAGGCAAGATCAAAAGGAAAGACGACCGACGCATTAAAAGGATTGATGAAGCTTGCGCCAAAGACAGCGGTTGTGATCCGTACTGGAAAAGAAGTTCAGGTATCGATTGAACAGGTACAAAAGGGAGATTGCTTTGTTGTAAAGCCGGGAGAGAATATTCCGGTTGACGGAGAAGTCATAGAAGGAAACAGTGCGGTCAATGAATCTGCTCTTACAGGTGAAAGTATTCCGGTAGATAAGGCTGTCGGTGATAAGGTATCGGCCGCAACTGTAAATCAGTCCGGATATCTGAAGTGCCGTGCGACCAGAGTCGGCGAAGATACGACACTTTCACAGATCATCCAGATGGTAAGTGATGCGGCTGCAACAAAAGCACCGATCGCAAAGATTGCGGACCGTGTATCCGGAGTATTTGTGCCAACGGTTATCACGATTGCAGTGATCACAATTATTGTATGGCTGATCGCAGGACAGAGTATTGGCTTTGCATTATCCAGAGGAATTGCGGTGCTGGTGATCAGCTGTCCATGTGCGCTCGGACTTGCAACACCGGTAGCAATTATGGTCGGAAATGGAATGGGCGCCAGAAATGGTATTATGTTCAAGACAGCAGTTTCGCTGGAAGAGACTGGAAAGATGCAAATTGTTGCGCTGGATAAGACTGGTACGATCACAAGTGGAGAACCGAAAGTGACAGATATCATTCCGGCAGCGGGAGTGACAGAAGATACCTTATTAAAATGTGCGTATGCACTGGAGAATAAGAGTGAACATCCACTGGCAAGAGCAATCCTTGAAAAGGCAAAAGAGGAAAATGCCGGCATCGAAGAAGTTACCGGATTCCAGGCTCTTCCGGGTAACGGTCTGACAGCCATACTGGATGAGCATACATTATATGGAGGAAATCATACATTTATCAGCAGTAAGGTATCCGTTGATGGAGATATGCAGAAGAAAGCAGAGAAACTTGCCGAAGCAGGTAAGACACCATTATTCTTCGGAAATGAAGACCGTTTATTAGGTGTAATCGCAGTGGCGGATGTCATCAAAGAAGACAGCCCGCAGGCGATCAAAGAATTACAGAACATGGGAATCCATGTAGTCATGCTGACCGGAGATAACGAACGTACTGCAAAAGCCATCGGACAGCAGGCCGGAGTTGATGAAGTGATTGCAGGCGTACTTCCGGAAGGAAAAGAGCAGGTGATCCGTAAGCTGAAAGAAAAAGGAAAAGTTGCGATGGTCGGGGACGGTATCAATGATGCACCGGCACTTACAAGAGCCGATATGGGTATTGCGATCGGAGCCGGAACGGATGTTGCAATCGATGCGGCAGATGTTGTTCTGATGAAGAGCCGGTTAAGTGATGTGCCGGCAGCAATCCGCATGAGCCGTGCGACACTCCGTAATATTCATGAGAACCTGTTCTGGGCATTCTTCTATAATATTATCGGAATCCCGCTTGCGGCTGGTGTGTGGTATCCGCTGTTCGGGTGGAAATTAAATCCGATGTTCGGTGCGGCAGCCATGAGTTTATCAAGCTTCTGCGTAGTATCGAACGCATTGAGATTGAATCTTTTTAAGATGTATGATGCATCAAAAGATAAAAAATTAAAAGCCAAAAAAGAAAAAAAGAGATCCAAGAAGGAGGACAAGACAATGAAAAAAATAATGCATATTGAGGGAATGATGTGTGGACACTGTGAGGCAGCCGTAAAGAAAGCACTGGAAGCACTTCCACAGGTAGATGAAGCGGTTGTAAGTCATGAGGCAGGAACAGCAGAGCTGACATTAAATGCAGAGATCGCAGATGATGTGCTGAAGAAGACAGTAGAAGACAAGGATTATACAGTGACATCTGTGGAATAATCTATGATTTCTTATATACAGAGTATACTTTTTATTTGAAGCATCCAAAGAACACTGCTATACTTAATTATAAGTATCATAACGAGGAAGGAACGAAAGTTAATGAGAAAGAGTGGAATGTTAATGCCGGTCTCTGCACTTCCGGGGGCATATGGAATCGGATGTTTTTCAAAAGAAGCGTATGAATTTGTAGATATATTAAAAGAAGCAGGACAGAAATTGTGGCAGATCCTGCCGCTTGGACAGACAGGATACGGTGATTCACCGTATCAGTCTTTTTCAACATTTGCGGGAAACCCGTATTTTATCGATCTGGAGACGCTGATCGAGGATGAACTTCTGACGAAAGAAGAGTGTGACCAGGCAGATTTCGGAGAGAATGAAGAAGAAATCGATTATGAGAAAATATATAATGCAAGATTTAAAGTCTTAAAGCTTGCATATAAAAGAGCCAAAAAGAACGGATTGATGGAAAGTAAGGCATACCGTACTTATCTGGAAGAAGAAAAAGCATGGCTTGCGGATTATGCATTGTATATGGCAGTGAAAGATTCATTTGACGGAAAAAGCTGGGATCAGTGGGAGGAAGACATCAGGCTGCGTAAGCCGGAAGCAATTGCGGCATATCAGGAACAATTAAGTGCAGAGATTGATTTTTATGAATTTCTGCAGTATTTGTTCGCCGGACAGTGGGCCGGACTGAAAACATATGCCAATGAACAAGGCATTGAGATTATCGGGGATATCCCGATCTATGTAGCATTTGACAGTGCAGATACCTGGGCGAATCCGAAGCTGTTCCAGTTAGATGAAGAGAATCTGCCGGTTGCGGTAGCGGGATGTCCGCCGGATGCATTTTCGGCAACCGGGCAGCTGTGGGGAAATCCATTGTATGCATGGGATTACCATAAGAAGACAGGCTATGACTGGTGGATGAAGCGGGTGGCCTGCTGCTTTAAATTATATGACATCATCCGTATCGATCATTTCCGTGGGTTTGATGAATATTATGCAATCCCGTATGGAGATGAGACGGCAGAGAATGGTGAATGGATGCCGGGACCGGGCATGGATCTGTTCCTTAAGATGAAGGAAACATTAGGTGACCTTCCGATCATTGCGGAAGATCTGGGATTCCTGACGGATACGGTGAGACAATTGTTAAAAGACAGTGGTTATCCGGGAATGAAAGTACTGGAATTCGCATTTGTGGCAGGAGAGGACAGTGATTATCTTCCACATAATTATGATAAAAACTGTGTAGTCTATACAGGAACCCACGATAACGATACCCTTCAGGGATGGTATCAGACACTTTCCGAAGAAGATAAAGAGATGACAAAGGAATATCTGAATAATCCATACACTCCGGATGAAGAAGTACACTGGGATTTCATAAGTCTGGCGATGAGAAGTGTGGCAGATACGTGCATCATTCCGGTACAGGATTATCTGGGACTTGGTAATAAGGCAAGAATTAATATGCCATCTACACTCGGCGGTAACTGGATGTGGAGAATGAAAAAAGGCGCATTTACAGATGAACTGATCAAGAAGATTAGAAAAACGACAGAAGTCTGCGCAAGATAAACATAACAGGAAACAAAAAGAAAACACAATATTCAAACGATGGATTCACTGAGAAGGGAATGGAAACGTTTTGGATATTGTGTTTTTCTTTTTGTTTTGTATATGTCAAAACCTCTGATTTTTCATAAAAGTATAATTTTTGATATAAAAAGTATGATTTTTTGCATAACAGATATGATTTTTGGTAAAGAAAAAGTATAAAAAATTATAGAATGAGACTGTAATATGTTAAGATGGTATTAATAAAAGGTATGAGGTGTACTATGGGGTTGTTAAAACTGGTGATCGTAGATGATGAGCCGATCCTGCTGGAGGGTCTGGTGAAGACGTATGACTGGAACGGTATGGGATATGAGGTGGTTGGTTTTGCGCAGAGCGGCGAGCAGGCGTTAAAGGTAATACGCGAAAAAAAACCACATGTAGTGCTGACAGACATCAGGATGAAACAGATTTCCGGACTTATGGTAATGGAAGAAATCAAGAAAGAAAACCCGGAATGTCAGTTCGTGGTATTAAGTGCATACAGGGATTTTGAATATGCGAAGAAGGCATGTGATCTGGGGGCATTCGCATATCTTCTGAAGCCGATTGAAGATGAAAAATTACAGGCGACGATGACAGATGTCGGTAAAATCTGTGAAGATCAGATCCGAAATGAGGAGAAGTATGACCGCTGGGAGAGACTTCTGAAAAAGGACGGAGATGGATTTCTGCAGGTTGTCGTGCAAAAATATGTCCAGAACCGGCTGCCGGAAGAAAAAGTAGATGAAGTCTTCCATACTCTGCAGGATGTCATGAAGGAAGGAGACCGGTTTATTACAGTATATGTGGATCTTAATCTGGCCTATAAGATTACCAATGAACTGGAATATGAAGCCTCGAGATTTTCCATGGTCAGAATGATTGAAGAAAAGATCGCAGAGAGATTCACATACTGGAAATTCGAAAGTGAAGAAGGACATCGTACATTTATTATAAAGACGCAGGAGAACACAGCGGTACATGAGCTGAAAGAACTACTGGAAGAGGTAAAAAAAGAAGAGAACAGCCCGGTTATTGCAGCAATATCCAAACCATATAAAGGGATCCGCGGAATCAGAAGAAGTTTCGAAGAAGCGCAGAGATTGTTCGCTGTTACAAATGCATCCGGAGCGGGAGTATTTACAATCCCGGAGACTGTTGAAGAAAAAGAGGAAAGCCCATATCCGGCGGAGGCAGAGATGATGGTGGTCAACAGCGTGCGGAAGAACGACGCTGTACAGTTAAAGCAGGCATTTGTACATTTTATTTACCAACTGCCACACAGAGAAGAACTGCAATGCCAGTATATGCACAAGATCATGGTAAAGACAGAATTCATGTTAAAAGACAGTTACGGGATGGACGAATCACTGAACCAGCAATTTGAAAATTATTATTCGAATATGAGAAACTTAAAGGCGGCAAAAGCGGTGGATGTCTGTTACAAGATTCTGGGAACTGCTATTGAAAAAAGACTGAAAAATGTAGAGAAGAAAGAGAATAAGGGATCAAAAGAATATATTGCAGCGGCTGTGGCATATATAGATGAACATCTGGATAATGAAGATCTTTCGATTGTATCAGTGGCGACACATGTATATCTGAATCCGGTATATTTTGGACGGGTATTCAAGAATACCTTTCATATGACATTCAAACAATATCTGTTGCAGCGTAGAATGGAGCTGGCAAAGAGACTGCTGGAAGACGGAAGAACCAGCATCGGTAATATCTGCGAGCAGGTCGGAATCAGTAATCCATCCTATTTTTCACATTTGTTTAAAGAATATACAGGACAGCTTCCGAGAGATTACAAAAGGGAATATGAAGTATGAAAAAAAGTAAAATGTCAGGAATCCAGAAAAAGTATCTGAAGTATATGTGTACGCTTCTGATACTGGCACTGGTTCTTTCCAGCATCTGTGTATGGACTTATGTCAGACGGAATATGACAGATGTGATTGTGGATAAGTATGAATTCATGAATGAAAAGATGGGGATAGCTCTGGATAATCTCTACCGGAAGACGGATGCCGTAACAGCAGAGATCATCCTGGAAAATGATGTGCAGAAGAGTCTGAAGAATAAAGAACTGCAGGAAGTAGAGAAGAATACACTGAGCAAATATTTTGCATATATAGATCTGAATCATGTCGCTGATTACTGCTACATTGATAATAAAAAAAATGTTTACGCAAAATCCTATTCCCAGATTGGTTATTCGGATTTTCAAAGCAGTGGTCTGCGTGAAAAAATGGGGGATGAGTATGCGAAGACGCAGTGGATCTGGACCCGGGATTACCTGTTTGGTACGGGGGACGAAGCTTTGTTTATCGGAAGATATGTGAACAGTATGGATTATGCACATGAGCCTGGAATCGTGTATCTGAAGATGAATCAACAGTTTCTGGAAAATGTGATGGATAAAGATAAGAAGATTGCAAAAGATGTTGCGGTGGGAATCATAAGCCCGGAAGGAAAGACCTGTATCCAGCAGGATCCGGAAGATTTCAATATCGGAAAAAAGACAATGAAGAAGATTACGGAACTGACCAGAACGAAAAAATCCGGCGTGATCGTGCAAGGAAAAAAGATAGAAGGCGGGATTTTACAGGCATACCGGCAGGCAGAGACAGGGATGGTGATCTTTACACTGGTTCCGGATGCGATATTGAATCAGGGACTGACGCAGATATTGATCGTATTACTCACTATCTATGCGGTGATCGCGGTGCTGGCGTTTGTATTAAGTCTTTATGCATCAAAGACATTTACCCGGCCGATCAGACAGATCAGTGATGCCATGACAAGTTTTGATGGAAATGATTTTACACATACCATTCAGATCCATACGGACACAGAACTGGATAAGATCGGGCATGCCTATAACGAGATGTTAAAGAATATCGAAGAGTTCCAGAACGAGGTCAAGAATCAGCAGAAAGAACTAAGAATCAGTGAGATGAATACGCTGATCAGCCAGATCAATCCGCATTTTCTCTATAATACCCTGGATACCATCTATATGCTGGCGCGGATCAACGGGGAAGAAAAGACGATGAAGATGATACAGGCACTGTCAAAGTATCTGCGCCTGTCACTGAGCAAAGGCCGTGAGATTGTGACAGTAGAAGATGAACTGGAAAATGTAAAAAGTTATATGGAGATCCAGCAGATCCGCAATGAGAATCTGTTCCATTATGAGATCGAATGTGGAGAAGAGCTGAAAACAAGGTGGATATTAAAGCTGATCTTACAGCCGATTGTGGAAAATGCAGTCAAATATGGATTTTGTGATATCTTCGAAGGCGGTCTGATAAGGATCAGTGTCACTGAACAGGCCGGACAGCTTACATTCAGTGTCTATAATAATGGAACTCCGATGGAAGAGCAGATGGCGGAGAAGTTAAACGGACTGTCAGAGATACCGGTGTCAAAAATGAAAGACAGTTTTGAAGAAAAAAAACATGGTTATGGTGTGATAAATATTATTACGCGACTGCGGTTAAAGTATGGGGAGGATGTGAGATTTTTCTATGAATCGGATACAAATGGAACCGTCTGTGTTATCCAGATCCCGGATGATGGGAAAGAAAACAGTGAACAGTAGACGGATTATGGCAGCAGTGATGGTGATCGTCTTGCTGGCAGCACTGACCGGCTGTGTGGGAAAAGAGGATACACAGACCAGAAAAAAGAATAAAGTAGTAGAGATCCCAATGATCCTTACCGTAGATTCCAGTACCGGTAATAAGAATGAAGAGGAAGTGGTGGAGCGGTTCAACAGGGCATACAAAGGAAAGTATCATATAGATGTGGACTGGGTGATGGAGACGGAGGAAGAATACCGGAAGAATCTGAAACGTATGAATGTGACAGATGAATTACCGGCTATTATCACTGATCTGCGCATGCTTCCGTCTTTCTATCAGATGATGATCAGGAAAGGCAGGATTGAGGATCTCACGCCGTACATTAACGAAGATCAGGAATGGAAAGATATGATCGAACCGTCAGTAATGGAATCGGTCCGGGAAGAGGATGGAAAAATTTATCTGGGTCCGGTCAGCACGGCGGCATTCGCCTGCTCAGGGGTTTTCTGGAACCGGGAGTTATATGAACGGGCAGGAATCAGCAGATTCCCTGAGACATGGGAAGAATTCTGGAAATGTTGTGAGAAACTAAAAGCAGCAGGGATCACGCCGCTTGCCCTGCATACGGAAGGAACGGCATGGGCCCCAATGCTGCTTGCAACGGCAGAAGTAGCAGGAAGTGAAGAAGGTGCGGCATTCATGAAGCAATTATATCCGGATACCTATCAGAATGAGCCGGGGCTTAAGATAGCCGGTACATTAAAAAAATTATTCCAATATACGACCCAGGATGCGTTACATAATGATTTTGACATAGCTTATGATAATTTCGTGGCAGAAAATGCAGCAATGATCCCCAATGGTTACTGGATGATTGATCAGATTCCGGATGAAATGCAGAAAAAAGTATGTTTTTCTACATTTCCTGAAAATAAACTGATAGGATCGCCGGAGACGTTCGGCTGGGCAGTTGTATCAACTTATAGTGAAAAAGTAAAAAAAGGCGCAGTTGAGTTCCTCAAATTCAGAACGAAATTGAATAAAGAACAGAAAGAAGAATTGCTGAACAGCAGGACAAGACAGGAAGGAACGCTGTTGGATGATTATCTGAAGGCTTATACGGGAAATCCACAGATTGTACCGAATTATCAGGTGAAGTGGAATTCACTGCTGCAGGAGGATGTACTGGGAGAATGTCTGGCGGACCTGGTACAGGGAAAGATAACGGAGCAGGAATTCACGCAGGCAGAAGACGAAAGCATCCGGCAGTTTGAAGAAGAACAATAGATATGTTTTTTTGTATATCAGGTTGTTTTATTGATACAGGGTTTGAGCGCATTTCTGTTAATATAATGACAACAAGAGAAACGAAGGTTTCAAAAAAAGAAAGGCGAGGGAAATGAATTATGAAAATGCGTAAAGTTGTATCAGCAATGCTGGTAGCAGCCATGGCAACAGGAATGGTTGCAGGATGTGGAAGCTCTTCTGACAGCAAGTCAGACAAGAAAGACGCAAAAGGAAAAGTATACTACTTAAACTTCAAACCAGAACAGGATGAGCAGTGGCAGGATCTGGCAAAAGAGTATACAAAAGAAACAGGAGTGGATGTAACAGTACTTACAGCAGCATCCGGAGAATACGAAAAGACATTAAAATCTGAGATGGCTAAGAGCAATGCTCCGACACTGTTCCAGGTAAACGGACCGGTTGGACTTGCAAGCTGGAAAGATTACTGCTACGATCTGAAAGATTCTGATGTTGCAAAACAGCTGACAAGTGATGATTTCGCACTGATGGACGGCGACAAGATGTCAGGAATCGCATACGTAATAGAAAGCTACGGAATCATTTACAACAAAGAACTGTTAAAGAAAGCAGGATACTCAGCTGATGATATCACTAACTTTGACAGCTTCAAGAAAGTTGTAGAAGATATCACAGCAAATAAGGACAAACTTGGATTCTCAGCATTTACATCCGCTGGTATGGACGGATCATCTGACTGGAGATTCAAAACTCATCTGGCAAACCTTCCAATCTACTATGAATACAAAGATGAAGGAATCGATAACACAGATGCTATCAAAGGAACATACCTTGATAACTACCGTCAGATCTGGGATCTCTACATCAACAATGCTACCTGCAAACCAACAGAACTTTCTACAAAGACAGCTGACGATGCAACAGCAGATTTCGTAACAGGTGATGCAGTCTTCTACCAGAATGGTACATGGGAATATAACAACATCAAAGACGTCGGAGATGACAATCTTGGAATCCTTCCAATCTACATCGGTGTAGAAGGCGAAGAAGATCAGGGAATCTGTACAGGTACAGAGAACTACTGGTGTGTAAACTCCAAAGCATCTGAAGACGACATTCAGGCAACACTTGATTTCATGAACTGGTGTGTAACATCTGATGATGGTGTAAAGGCAATGTGCAAAGACATGGGATTCACAATTCCATTTAAGAAGAACCTGAAATCAGACAACGTACTTGTTAACGAAGCAAACAAATATACAGAAGACGGAAAGACTCCTGTATCTTGGAACTTCTCAACAATGCCATCAGAAGAGTGGAAGAACGGAGTAGGTTCTGCACTGACAAGTTATGCAGCAGATCCGACAGATGCAAACTGGGCAAAAGTTACAACAGCTTTCGTTGACGGATGGGCAAAAGAAGCTGCAGCAGCAAAATAAAAATAAAAATGTAACAATCAAAATAGTTATATGAAGTGAGTAGTGGCGGGCGGTTGCAAGAAACACCCGCCGCTTTTACGAAAAAGTGCAGGGAAATGAAGCGGAGATTCTCTGCATGGGAGGAGGAATTTATTATGGAAAAATCCATCAAACGTTATATGCCGATTTTCGTGCTTCCAACGTTTTTTGCATTTATTCTTGGCTTTATCGTTCCTTTTGTTATGGGAATCTGGCTTTCATTTTGTAAATTTACAACCGTAACAGACGCGAAATTCGTAGGATTTTCAAATTACATAGAAGCTCTGAAAGATACGGCATTCCGTCATTCATTCTGGTATACGGTACTGTTCGCAATTGCATCTCTTCTGATCATTAACATCATAGCATTTGCACTTGCGATGGCACTGACAAAAGAAATGCACGGAACAAATATCTTCCGTACGATCTTCTTCATGCCGAACCTGATCGGTGGTATCGTACTTGGATATATCTGGCAGCTGATCTTTAACGGAGTCCTTTCCAGATATGGTACCGCACTTGCTCTGAATGAGTGGTATGGATTCTGGGGATTGATCATTTTGGTTAGCTGGCAGCAGATCGGTTATATGATGATCATTTATATTGCCGGTCTTCAGTCTATTCCGGGAGATGTGATCGAGGCAGCAGAGATTGACGGAGCAAATAAGATCCAGACATTATTCAAGGTAACAATTCCGATGATGATGCCTTCGATCACGATCTGTATGTTCCTGTCAATTACAAACGGATTCAAGTTATTTGATCAGAACCTGTCCCTGACAGCCGGTGAACCGTCTAAGATGTCTGAGATGATGGCGCTGAACATCTTCAATACGTTCTACGGACGTACCGGATGGGAAGGAGTCGGACAGGCGAAGGCAGTCATCTTCTTTGCAATCGTAGTTGTGATCGGTATGATCCAGTTACGTGCAACACGTTCTAAGGAGGTACAGCAGTAATGAAGAAAAAAACAAGTAAATTAAGCTGGTTTGGAACAGGTGCATTTGCGATCATCGGCGTTGTATATATCATGCCGATCCTGATCGTGCTGATCAACTCATTTAAAAATAAAGTATTTATCAACAAAGAACCATTCAAATTCCCGACAAAGCAGACCTGGGTAGGAATCGATAACTTCCTGTCCGCAATTGACAAATATGAACTGCTGAGTGCAGTCGGCTGGACTGTATTTATCACAGTTGGTTCCGTACTTGTGATCCTTGTATGTACTTCTATGTGTGCATGGTATATTACAAGAGTAAACAGTAAGTTTACAAAACTGTTATATTTACTCTGTGTATTTTCCATGGTTGTTCCGTTCCAGATGGTTATGTTTACCTTATCGCTGGTAGCTGACCGTACAGGGCTTCGTACACCTTGGGGAATCATCATCATTTACCTCGGATTTGGTGCAGGTCTTGCAGTATTCATGTTCTGCGGATTTGTAAAATCTATTCCACTGGAAATTGAGGAAGCAGCAATGATCGACGGATGTACACCACTTCGAACCTTTTTCTCCGTTGTACTTCCGATCATGAAGCCGACATATATTTCCGTAGGAATCCTGGAGACGATGTGGATCTGGAATGACTTCCTGCTTCCATACCTGGTACTGGATCTGAATAAGTATAAGACAATCTCAATTGCGATCCAGTATATGAAGGGAAGCTACGGCCGTGTAGATATGGGTGCTGTTATGGCAGCTCTGATCCTTGCGGTAATCCCGGTAGTCATCTTCTATCTGGCATGCCAGAAACACATCATCAAGGGTGTTGCAGCAGGAGCTGTAAAAGGATAGTTGGTGTTTCGTTTATCATGTTGGATAGCCGGACCTGAATAAAAATAAATAAAGTCTTCCTGTGCTGAATGCGAATGCACTGGAAGGCTTTATTTTTTTGTGTGTATCGAATGAGGAAGAGTTGATGAATGAAATGGAGGGTGTAAGCTTGGGTGTTTACAGATCCGGTATCGCAGGTATATCCATTTGTTCTGGTGGTGCTGCTGCAGGGGATTGGTGTAAAAGTGATTGAGTGGCATACAATCAGAAAGGTGAAAGGAAAGCATGAAAGAAATCTTAAAGGTAAATAATCTGATCAAAAAATTTTCAAAAGCCGGCGGGGAGATGGAGAAGTTCTAAATAATCGTAAGAAAAAGTTGATTGACTGTCACATACATGATAATATACTGATAGGGAAACTAAAGCCGGGCGGCTACCCTCCATTTCAGAGGGAGAGAAGCACCCTCCAGATGTAAGAAAGGAGGGGATGCGATGGTTACATATTCTGATTTGATTCAGTTTTGTATATTCGTTATTGCCCTTGTAAGTCTTTGTTATAAGATTTTCAAGAGTAAATAAAAATAGCCGCCAACTACTGGGAATAGTTGACGGACTGTTGAAATAAATAGTTTTAACTTATACCGGGTAGCCGCTTGCGGTTTCCCTCTTGTTATTTTTAATATAGCATATTTGATAATTGTATGCAAGTGTGGGATTAAAAACATCATACAGTTTTTGTGTTATAGTTTACGATCACACAGGCAGCAGAAGGGAGCAGACAGAAGATGAATTCTAATTTCGAATATTACAAAATATTTTATTACGTAGCAAAGTATGAGAATCTTACCAAGGCAGCGACGGCACTGAAGACCAGCCAGCCGGCAGTCACACGTACCATTCATAAGCTGGAAGGTGAACTGGGATGCCGGTTATTTACCAGAAGTAAAACCGGTATGAAGCTGACACCGGAGGGACGGACATTCTATGGTTACGTGGCGGCCGGATGCGCCCAATTTTTCAAAGGGGAGAATGACCTTAGCAATCTTATTTCCCTGGAAAATGGTACGATCTATATCAGTGCGACGGAGACTGCTCTTCACTGTTATCTGTTTCAGGCGATGGAAGAATTCAACAGTCTGTATCCGAATGTAAGATTCAAGATCCTGAATAACAGTACGACAGAATCTGTCAATGCAGTAAAAGAAGGAAAGGTGGATCTCGCTTTTGTATCGGCTAACCTTCAGGTGGCAAAGCCGCTTCGGATGAAGATATTGAGAAAATACAGGGATATACTGATCGCCGGAATGCGATTTGAAGAATTGAAAGCGGGGAAAGAGGAGTTATCGCTTAAGGAACTGGTGTCGTATCCATGGATTAGTCTGACGGCAGAGACGATCACGCGCCGTTTTTTAAATGAATATTTTGAAAAGAATGGTCTGACATTTGCACCGGATATGGAGCTTGCGACGACGGATATGATACTTCCGGCAGTGAGACATAATCTGGGACTGGGATTCATCCCGGCGGAATTTGCGGATGCGGAACTTAAGTCCGGACAGGTATTTGAAATCAAGGTAAAAGAAAAACTGCCGGAACGTAATATCATATTGATTTACGATATGGAATATCCGCAGAGTATCGCAGCAAAGGAGTTCCAGAAATTCCTGAAAGAGAAGGGCAATTAATCTGCCAATTATAAGAAATGAGAAATATAATAAAAACCCGGAAGCTTACACAAATTCGGATGATCATAACGATCTGACAAAGATAAAAGGTATCGAATTGGAGTAAAATATGGTAAGCTTTCGGGCTTTTTATTAAAACAAACTAATTAGTAGGAATTTTTATTTATGCCACTCCCAGTTACGGATCTCTTCAAGATCCTGTCCGTATTCGGCAATGTACTGTTTGTGCTCTACCAGCTTGTCGTTCATCTTCTGGATCAGGAAGGATCCCTTGTTGCCAAGCTGTGGCAAGTGCATGATTGCATCTTTTACCAGGTTGAAACGGTCGATCTGATTCTGTACACGCATATCGAATGGTGTAGTGATCGTTCCTTCTTCCTGATATCCATGAACAGAAATGTTATGGTTGTTACGTTCATATGTAAGTTCATGGATCAGTGTCGGATATCCGTGGAATGCGAAGATTACCGGTTTATCCTTTGTAAAGATTGCATCGTATTCTGCATCACTTAATCCGTGAGGATGTTTGTGGTCTGATTCGAGCTTGAACAGGTCAACTACGTTAACAACACGGATCTTAAGGTCTGGCATCTCATCACGAAGGATGGTAACTGCAGCCATTGTTTCCAGTGTAGGTGTATCACCACAGCAAGCCATAACAACATCCGGCTCTTCACCACAGTCGTTACTTGCCCACTCCCAGATACCGATACCCTGTGTACAGTGCTTAACAGCCTGTTCCATAGATAACCACTGGCAGCTTGGATGCTTAGATGCTACGATCGCATTTACATAGTTCTTACTCTTGATACAGTGATCGAAGCAAGAAAGTAAGCAGTTTGTATCCGGTGGGAGATACATGCGGACAACATCTGCTTTCTTATTAGCAATGTGATCCAGGAATCCCGGGTCCTGATGTGTGAATCCGTTGTGATCCTGCTGCCATACATTTGATGTCAGAATGAAGTTAAGAGAAGCAATTGGCTGTCTCCATGAAAGCTGGTTGCATACTTTTAACCATTTTGCATGCTGAGCTGCCATAGAGTCAACGATACGGATGAATGCTTCGTAACTTGCGAAGAATCCGTGACGTCCTGTTAACAGATAACCTTCCAGCCATCCTTCACACATATGCTCACTTAACATACCATCCATGATACGTCCGTTTCTTGCAAGACAATCGTCTGTGTCAAGAAGTCCGGCATTCCAGTCACGGTTCTGTGTTTCAAATACTTTGTATAAACGGTTAGACATACTTTCGTCAGGTCCGAAGATACGGAAGTTCTTGTTCTCTTCGTTTAATTCGAAGATGTCACGGATATATCCGCCAAGTTCGATCATATCCTGAGCCTTTGTCTTACCTGGTTCAACTTCGATTCCATAAGAACGGAAATCAGGAAGTCTTAAGTCTTTTAATAATAAACCACCATTTGCATGTGGGTTAGCTCCGAGACGGGCATCTCCCTTAGGTGCAAGTTCTGCAAGTTCTGGGATCAGGCGTCCGTTTTCGTCGAAGAGTTCTTCCGGATGATAGCTTTCCAACCACTCTTTTAAGAGCTCCAGATGTTCCGGACTTTCCATTGTAAGTGGTACCTGGTGTGCACGGAAAGATCCTTCAATCTGCTGACCGTCTACAACCTTTGGTCCGGTCCATCCCTTTGGAGTACGAAGAACGATCATTGGCCACATCGGACGTTCTGGATCGTTGTTCTCACGTGCATTTTTCTGGATTGCCTTGATCTCTTCGATAACAGTATCCATTGTCTCTGCCATCTTCTTGTGCATGGTCATCGGATCGTCACCTTCTACGAAGTAAGGTTTCCAACCGCATCCTTTGAAGAAGTTTTCCACTTCCTCATGTGAAATACGTGAGAAGATTGTAGGGTTACTGATCTTATATCCATTTAAATGAAGAATTGGAAGTACAGCACCGTCTGTAACCGGGTTCAGGAATTTGTTAGACTGCCATGAAGTAGCTAACGGTCCGGTCTCAGCTTCACCATCACCGACAACAACTGTTGCGATCAGATCCGGGTTGTCGAATACAGCACCGAATGCATGTGCGATAGAATATCCAAGCTCTCCACCTTCGTTGATAGATCCAGGTGTCTCTGGTGCACAGTGACTCGGAACTCCACATGGGAATGAGAACTGCTTGAACATCTTCTTCATACCTTCTTCATCCTGGCTGATGTTCGGATATACTTCGCTGTAAGAACCTTCCAGATATGTATTGGCAATTAAGAAGTTTCCGCCATGTCCAGGACCTGATAATAAGATCATATCCAGATCATAACGTTTGATCTCACGGTTGCAGTGTACATAGATAAAGTTCTGTCCTGGGACAGTTCCCCAGTGCCCAACGATTTTCTTCTTGATCTGATCCATTGTAAGTGGTTCTTTTAATAATGGATTGTCAAGAAGGTATAACTGACCGGCTGACAGATAGTTGGCAGCACGCCAGTAGGCATTCATCTTTTCAAGCATTTCCTGGGATAACGGCTGTTTCTCAAGACATGTTTTTGTGTCTTCCATATTCATACCTCTTTCTTAAAAATAATTTTTTGTGTTATTTTTTTAACCATCTGTAGGATAACACAATGAAAAGTGTGCGTAAAATAGCAATTATGCATTGCAAATATAAGTTTTTGGTATGGATGGAGGAAAAGACTGGGCTGGCAGATTGACCCGGTAGGAGTGCGTTATGCGCTGGTTACATTATATGAACATTATGAAGTACCATTATTTTATAGTAGAAAATGGTTTAGGAGCAGTTGATATCTTGAAAAAAGATCATACTTGTGATGATGATTACCGTATTGCATACCTGAAAGAATATATTACAGAGATGAAGAAAGCAGTAGAGATAGATGGTGTGGATCTGATGGGATATACCCATGGGGCTGTATCGATCTGGTATCAGCCTGTTTGCTATTTATAAGATTAAATACAACTTAGGTTGCTGCTTTGTAAAAATAATACAAGTAAGTGTAAAATAAAAGTTGTATTGTACTATAAAGAAAATACGAAAGAAATGAAGAAAAATGCACAAAAAATTCATTCTTTGTTCATAATTATTGAAACAAAGACTGTCAAAACGCACAAAAAACGGTTTTAATAGATGAAAACGCCATGAAAAGTGCTATGAGACAGTACAACTTTGTTAAAGAAAATGGTTGTATTTTATTGCAAAACGATACCAGTTAAGTATATAATCTAATCATCAAATAAATACAGAAAACGGAGGAAACATTATGAAGAGAGTTCTCAAAAAAGTAACAGCAGCTCTTTTGGCAGCAACAATGGTAGTCGGACTTGCTGCATGCGGAAACGGTGGAAGTTCTGATGACAAGAGTAGCAAGAGCAGTAAATCAGGAAAGGTTAAAATCGGAGTTTCTATCTGGTCTTCAACAGACGTTCTTGGATCACAGTGTAAGAAGATGCTGGATGCAGCAGCTAAAGCACTGGATGTAGAAGTACAGTATGTTGACCAGGGACATGTATCTGAGAAAGTTACAGCTTCTGTAGAGCAGTTAGCAGCAGCAGGATGTCAGGGAATCATCATCTGTAACTCATCTGATACAGAGATGACATCAGCAATCAAGACATGTAATGATAATAAAGTATATCTTGCACAGTTCTTCCGTGTAATCAGCAAAGAAAACAGTGCAGATATCTACAAAGCAGCAAAAGATTCCGCTTACTACATCGGAGCAGTTCATGAAGATGAACCTGCAAACGGTGCAGAACTTGTTAAGATTCTTCTTGACAAAGGTGATCGTAACATCGGTCTTATCGGCTGGGAGCAGGGAGATGCTACATGGCTCGGAAGATGGGAAGGTTACAAAGCCGGAGTTGAAAAATGGAACAAAGAAAACCCAGACGACAAAGCAAAACTTTCTGAGCCACAGTACGCTGGTACAACTTCAGAAGGTGGATCAAAAGCCGCTGAAGCTTTAATGGCAGCAGATCCTAAGCTTGATGCATTGATCCCAGCTGGTGGTGGTGGAGATCCACTTCAGGGAGCAATCGCAGCAGTTGAACGAGCAGGAAAGACTCAGGACATCGATATCGTTTCTACAGACTTCCTTCCAGACCTTGGAGAAAGACTTGAGAATGGTTCAATGGCAGGTGAATCCGGTGGACATTTCTGTGACCCACTGATCGCATTCATGATGGTTTACAATGCAGTAAAAGGTAACTACAAAGACTTCGCTGGTAAATTCGAAGATGTTCCATTCCCATACCTGTATGTATCATCAGCAGAAGACTATGCAGCATACGAGAAATATTTCGTAGATCAGCTTCCATACACAGACGATGAATTAGTAGCTATGTCTAAAGAAAGTCTGAAAGAGCTGAAAGCTACTGCAGCAAGCGTATCTATCGCTGATGCAGAGAGCCGTTCCGCTAAATAAGACGGACACAAGATAACAGAAAATAATTTGGGGAGGGTGACGTCGCAAGAAAGGCGATGCCACCTTCTCTTTTAAAAAGATAATAAGAAGAGGTAGATAATATGGGCACTACTAAAAAACTCTCAGGAAAGACAATGGGGTATGTAATCCTGATCGGTCTTGTGATTGTTTCCTGGGCAATCTTTAAAATATTGACACCACATAACTTCGGCTCATTTTCCAATATGCTCAATTACTTTCAGGCCAGTCTGATTGCCACTGTTGGTGCGGTTGGTTTCTATTTCGTAATGGTAATGGGAATGTTCGATTTCTCTATTGGTGCAAACATCATGCTTTCCGCAATCGTTGGATGCGTATTGGCAACAAGATTCAACTTAGGATATTTCGGACTGATCGTCGGAGGTATTCTTACAGGTACAATCGTTGGTTTATTAAACGGAATTTTCTATGTAAAATTAAGAATTCCATCTATGATCGTTACAACAGGTCTGGCACTTATCTATGAGTCGCTGGCAAACTACATGGCAGGTGGTGTGGAACAGACACTTCCGGCACACTTAAGAGCATTCGGACGTATGCCATGGGATATCATCCTTGCATTGGTAGCATGCGTTGTTGCTTACATATTCTTAAACTACACTAAAATCGGAACTTATACTTATGCAATCGGAAGTGACGAGTTCGTTGCTAAGAACATGGGTATTAATGTTAATAAATACAAGGTACTTGCATTCATCTTAAGTGGTGCGTTCCTTGGAGTAATGGCAATTCTGACAATCAGTTATGGTTCTTCAATGGTAGCGGTTACCGGTATGGCATCTATGAGCCGAAACTTCGTACCGACAATGGGATGCTTCTTCGGTCTGGCATTTAAGAAATATGGTATGCCGCTGCAGGCTATTATCATCGGTGAATTCGTAATCAATATTATTTTCTTCGGTTTCATCGCACTTGGTGCTCCTACAGCGATCCAGGACGTTATTACAGGATTTGCACTGCTGATTATCGTTACTCTGACAACAAAGGTTACAAAAGGCGAGATTGTCAAGTAATAGAAGGAGGAAGACAGCAATGAGTGAAGTGAGATTACAGGTAAAACATGTTTCTAAAAACTTCGGTATCACGAAGGCGTTGAAAGATGTGTCATTTAATATCAATAAAGGTGAGGTTCACGCACTGATCGGTGAAAATGGATCCGGTAAATCAACAATGACAAATATGTTGACAGGAATCTATACACTGGAAAGTGGACAGTTCATTCTGGATGGAAAAGAAGTTCATCCGAAGAACCAGGTAGAAGCAAATGAAGAAGGTATTTCTATCATCGTACAGGAACTTGGAACTCTTTCCGGACTGACGGTAGCAGAGAATATCTTCCTTGGACATGAAGATCAGTTCGTTCATCTGGGGATTAAGAATACCGCAGCAATGAACAAAAAAGCAAATGAGCTTTTACAATCCTATGGATTTGATAAGATCAAAGCAGGAGATATGATTGATGATTATAATTTCGAAGACCGTAAACTGGTTGAGATTGTAAAAGCTACATATTTTAATCCTAAGATCGTCGTTGTCGATGAGACGACAACTGCTCTTTCGCAGGAAGGACGTGAAGAACTGTACAAACAGATGAATCGTGTCCGTGACAATGGAAATACGGTTATCTTTATTTCCCATGACCTTCCGGAAATTCTTGACAAATCCGATACAATCACAATCCTCCGGGATGGTGTATATATCGATACGGTTAAGAGTGCAGATGTGAACGAAGATGATCTGAAGAAGCTGATGGTTGGACGTGAGGTAACAGGTGATTACTATCGTTCAGACTATGGTGAAAAAGTATCAGATGAAGTTGTATTATCCGTAAAGAATGTTACAGTTCCAGGACTGATCGAGGATATCAGCTTTGATTTACACAAAGGAGAGATTCTTGGATTCGGTGGTCTGTCAGAATCAGGTATGCATGAGATCGGTAAAGCAATCTTCGGTGCATCTTATGACAGAGAAGGTGAAGTTGTTCTGGCTGACGGAACACACATCAACGATATTCCTACAGCAATTAAGCACAGCATTGCTTATACATCCAAAGACCGTGACAATGAGTCGGTTGTGCTGAATCAGAGTATCGGTGACAATATCTGCTTACCATCATTAGATGAACTCGCTAATAAAGCACATATATTAAGCGATAAGAAACGTAGAGAGTTTGCCGATAAATATGCAAAACAGATGTCTGTAAAGATGAATGATGTAAACCAGTTCGTTTCAAATCTGTCCGGTGGTAACAAACAGAAAGTTGTTCTTGCAAGATGGATCGGAAAAGATTCTGATATCGTTGTTCTGGACAGTCCTACCCGAGGAATCGATATTAAGGTAAAACAGGACATCTATCAGTTGATGAACCAGATGAGAAAGAACGGTAAATCCATCATCATGATCTCAGAAGAGTTGATGGAGCTGATTGGTATGAGTGATCGTATCATTATTATGAAAGATGGAAAAATCAGTGGAGAACTTGAACGTAATCAGAACCTGGATGAAAATGGTCTGATTTCGATGATGGTATAAGGAGGCAACTATGGGAAGTCAAGTAAGTGCAAAAACAAACGATAAGGAGCAGCAGCTTAAGAAAGCGTCTAAGATGGCGATGGTTCGTGCGCTCCTGCCAATCGTAGGATTGGTTGTTATTTTCCTGCTGTTCAATGTCCTGACAGATTTCCGTATGATGGGAAATATGTCACTGGCATTTTCGCAGGTATATGTTACAATGATTGCAGCTATGGGCGTGTTCTTCATTATGACAATGGGCGGCCTGGACTTTTCTCAGGGATCTATCCTTGGAATTGCTTCAATCGTTGTATGTATTCTTTCAAAACATGGAATTGCAATTGCAATTCTTGGTGGTATTGCATCAGGTGCGATCATCGGTGCGATCAACGGATTCTTCTATGTATACCGTAAGATCAAATCATTCATTGTTACAATTTGTACCATGTTCTTATTCCGTGGATTTATCAAATATATGACAACGAATGCACCTGTTTCCGGTTCTGCAACATTGATCAATTATGACAGTACAGGATTCAAAGTGGCTTGTACAGTAGTTGTTCTGGTTATTGGATTTATCGCATTCCGTTATACAAAATTCGGAACATATTTAAAAGCGATTGGAGCCGGTGAAAAAGCAGCAATGTTCTCAGGAATCCGTACAGACAGAATGAAATTCCTCATGTATGTACTGGCAGGTGCACTGACAGGATTTGCGGCATTTATCAACGTTATCAAGGTCGGATCTGTTACATCTTCCGGTGGTAACCAGTTAGAGACACAGATTCTGATCGCTCTGGTATTAGGTGGTATGCCTATTTCCGGTGGAGCCAAGGTAAGATTTGAAAATATCGTTGTTGGATCTCTTCTTTACGTCGTACTGAACAGTGGATTGACAATGATGGGATTCTCAACACAGATGATGCAGCTGATCCAGGGAGTTGTATTCCTGATCTTCGTAGCAGTATTCGCAGACCGTGAATCACTTACAGTTATCAAATAATAAAATTATTTATTCATTACGGGCAAAGGCATTCTTTGATGTTTTTGCCCGTAATTGGTATATGGAGCATTTATGAAGAATACGAATCAGGAAGGTCTGAAATATCAAAAATTATATAACTGGGCACATACACTGATCACCAGTGGTGTGATCAGGAATATGGATAAATTTCCATCAGAGCCGAGCCTGCAGAAGAAGTTCGGGTATTCAAGGCAGACAGTAAGAACGGCTTTGCAGCAGCTGGAAGAAGAAGGGCTGATCACCCGGGTGAGAGGGAGTGGAACATATGTGTCTTATGAAGGACAGACGATAGATGATGACCGGCCGAGAGTAGGACTGCTGCTTAGCTATTATTCGGAATATCTCTTCCCGGAGGTGTATGACGGCATAGAAGCTTCCCTGAGTGAAAAGGGGTATCGTATCGATGTGGCAGTTACCAAGAACCGTCTGAACGATGAAGCGGTTTATCTGGAGAGTATGCTGAAGAATAACGTCTCAGGTCTGATCATTGAAGGTTCACGTTCTGCATTTCCAAATCCGAATCTGCGTCTGTTTGAAGAAATTAAGAAGCGGAATATACCGACAATCTTTATACACAATCATTATGAAAATATGTCTTTTGACAGTGTAGAGATGTCGGACACCAGATCGGCCTATGAACTGACAAAGACGCTGATCGAACATGGGCACAGAAAAATCGGAGGAATTCTGAAATATGATGATATGCAGGGGATTGCACGTTATAAGGGGTTGATCCAATGCATGTCGGATTATGGAATTAAATATGACGATGACTGCATCAGATGGTATTCTACCAGAGAGATGGAAGACAAGTTCGGTAAGAAAGGGCTTACTCATATTTACCGTCACACCAGAGAGTGTACAGCAATGATGATCTATAATGATGAAGTGGCGAGAGTGTATTTGGAATTTCTGGATGAGAGAGGGATACACGTTCCGGAAGATGTGTCGGTAGTATCTTTTGATGATGCGGAGCTGATGGATAATACAGATGTTAAAGTACTGTCCGCCATACATCCGAAAAACAAGCTGGGATATATTACAGGGAATCATCTGTTGCGTATGATGGATGATGAAGACTGGCAGACAAAAAATTATGCATACCGTTTTCCAGTGAGAATAAATGATGGTAATTCCGTGAGAAAATTGTAGAAGTTAATCTTGACAGGAAATGGGAAAAAGAGTATTATACAAATATAGTATGTTACTTGTTAGTAAACGATGAACGAGGCATTAACTATGTGTAAATTATTAAATGTATTTATGCAGAGTTAGTGCCTTTTTTGTGTTAATAAGTTGATAAAAAGGGAAGACTATGCATAGATACACGTACAAAGAAAAGGAGAAAAATATGAAAGACAAAATCTTTGGCGTATTGCAAAGAGTAGGGCGCAGCTTCATGCTCCCGATCGCAATCCTCCCGGTAGCAGGATTGCTTCTCGGTCTTGGCAGCTCATTTACCAATGCCACAACCATTGCAACTTATGGACTGCAGGGAATCCTGGGAGAGGGAACGATCCTTCATTCGCTGCTGATTATTATGAACAAGGTTGGAAGTGCGATCTTCGATAACCTTCCACTGATTTTTGCCGTTGGTGTAGCCATCGGAATGGCAAAGAAGGAAAAAGAAGTTGCAGCATTATCAGCATTGATCGCATACTTTGTTATGCATATTTCCGTTAACAGTATGCTGGAAATCAGCGGGAAGATCGCAGCTGACGGAACCATTTCCAAGAATGTCCTTGAAGGAACGATCGCTTCTGTGTGTGGAATCAATACACTGCAGATGGGTGTGTTCGGCGGTATTATTGTAGGACTTGGAGTTGCGGCACTTCATAACCGTTTCCACAAGATTGTACTGCCAAATGCATTATCATTCTTTGGCGGTTCAAGATTCGTACCGATCATTTCAACAATTACTTATATGTTCGTCGGAATCGCAATGTATTTCGTATGGCCGGTTGTGCAGAACGGTATCTATGCACTGGGCGGTCTGGTAACAGGAACCGGATATTTCGGAACACTGATCTTCGGTATTGTAAAACGTGCGCTGATCCCGTTCGGACTGCATCATGTGTTCTACCTTCCGTTCTGGCAGACTGCTGTCGGCGGAACAATGGAAGTTGGCGGAAAACTGATCCAGGGTGGTCAGAATATCTTCTTCGCACAGCTTGCCGATTCTGCCAATATTACACATTTCAGCGCGGATGCGACAAGATATTTCTCCGGTGAGTTCATCTTCATGATCTTCGGACTTCCGGGAGCGGCACTTGCTATGTACCGTACGGCAAAACCAGAAAAGAAAAAAGCGGCAGGCGGACTGCTTCTTTCCGCAGCACTGACATGTATGTTAACAGGTATCACAGAGCCTCTGGAGTTCTCGTTCCTGTTCGTGGCACCGGTTCTGTTCGCAGTACAGGTTGTACTTGCAGGTAGTGCATACATGATTGCACATATCCTGAATATTGCAGTAGGACTGACATTCTCCGGCGGATTCTTAGATCTTCTGTTATTCGGTATCCTTCAGGGAAATGCGAAGACAAGCTGGATCAGAATCATTCCGGTAGGAATTATCTATTTCTTCCTGTATTACTTTATCTTCTCATTCCTGATCAAGAAGTTAGATCTTAAGACACCGGGTCGTGAAGATGATGATGCAGAGACAAAACTTTATACAAAAGCAGATGTCAATGCCAAAAAAGCAGGAAATACAGAAGCAGGTACAGAAGGAACTTCCGAAGATTCGATTAGTGCGGAAATTACAAGAGGACTTGGAGGCTCTGCGAATATCGAAGACGTAGACTGCTGTGCGACAAGACTTCGTTGTACGGTAAGCAATGCAGATCTGGTAAATGACGGAATTTTGAAAGCAACAGGTGCATCCGGCGTGGTCCATCGCGGACAGGGTGTACAGATCATTTACGGACCGGGTGTGACGGTTATTAAGGCGAACCTGGAAGACTATCTGGAACATGCGCCAAAAGAGCTGTATGAGCCTCAGAAAGACGCAGAAAGTACTGGTCAGAACATATCAGAAGATGATAAAATAGAAACCAAAGCAGAAGAAAAGAAAATTGTAGATACAATCGTGATCTCAAGTCCGATCACAGGAGTTGCGGCAGACCTTTCCACAACGCCGGACGAAGCATTTGCCGGACGTATGATGGGTGACGGTGCTGTTGTAACACCGGAAGATGCGATCGTAAAAGCACCGGAAGATGGAGAAGTATGCTTCGTATTCGATACCAAGCATGCAATCGGATTCATGACAGAGTCCGGAGTGAGCCTTCTGATCCATGTCGGTATTGATACCGTAAAACTGGACGGAAAAGGATTCGAATGCTTCGTTGAGAACGGACAGACGGTGAAGAAGGGTGATCCGATGCTGAAGCTGGATCTGGATTACCTGAAAGCAAATGCACCATCGGTAGCATCACCGGTTCTCTGTACAGAGCTTGAAGATAACCAGAAGATCCGCCTTCTGAATGAAGGAGAGATCAAGGCAGGAGATGAGCTTTTCGCAATTGATATCTACGAAGTGTAAAAGAATGTAATGTGGAGATACAAGTGGGGATATGATGTACAGGATAGAGAAAGTTTTAAATCATAATACCGTAATAGCCATCCATCAGGACGATCATAAAGAAGTCCTGATCATGGGAAAGGGAGTAGGATTCGGCAGAAAAGTTGCAGAAAGAATCGAAGTAAGGCCAGAAGACCGTTTATATTCTCTCCAAAAATATAAAGAGCGGGGCGGGGCAAAAGAAATCGTAAAGTCTATCGCACCGGAATTTCTGGAACTGACGAATGCTGTGCTCAACGAGGCTGAAAAGGTATTTGGGAAGATTGACCGTATGGTACTATTCCCACTTGCAGACCATATTGCATTTGCAGTAAAACGTATTCAGAATCATGAGCAGATCAGTAATCCGCTCACAGAAGACATCCGTGTGTTATTTCATATGGAATTCAAGGTGGCGGAAAGTATCCGGCCTCTTTTGAAAAAGCAGTTTCAGATCGATATAGAAGACGACGAGATCGGATATGTGGCACTTCATATCCATTCGGCAATAGAAGATGAGAAAGTATCACAGGCAATGCAGATGGCAAGATCTGTCAGGGAATGCATCAGTATGGTAGAAGAAGCGATCGGAAAACCGATCGATATTGCATCATTATCTTACAACCGTCTGATGAATCATATCCGTTATATGGTGGCAAGAGCCTTGAGCGGTGAGAAGCTGAAGGTGAATATGAACGACTATATGGAAGTGAAATTCCCGGAATCTTTTGGGATGGCACAAGTCATCTGCGACCGGGTAGGTACGAGTCTGGGAGTAAAGCTGGAAGAAGTAGAGACAGGATATCTGGCAATGCATATTGAAAGAGTTGCCAATGACGAACGTGAAATAGAAGAATAGTACACTTCGGAAAAAAGGCGGAAAATACACAAAAATAATTTTTTTTGAAAAAAATAAAAAAAATTCAAAAAAACACTTGCAAAAGATATTGCGTTATGATATTATAAATCTCGGTCACGCAAGAGAAATAAAAACACGAAACAGTGACTGAGATATGGCTCCATGGTCAAGCGGTTAAGACATCGCCCTTTCACGGCGGTAACACGGGTTCGATTCCCGTTGGAGTCATTACCTAAGTAATTAGGTAAAATGCCGATGTGGCTCAATTGGCAGAGCAGCTGATTTGTAATCAGCAGGTTATCGGTTCGAGTCCGATCATCGGCTTAGTCCTTACGGGACTTAAAGATTTTGGACCTTTAGCTCAGTTGGTTAGAGCAATCGGCTCATAACCGATCGGTCCTGGGTTCGAGTCCCCGAAGGTCCATGAAATGGCCCAGTGGCTCAGTTGGTTAGAGCGCCGCCCTGTCACGGCGGAGGTCGAGAGTTCGAGTCTCTTCTGGGTCGCTTGCTTGTCACTTTTAGTGAGCAGGCGATAAACAATTAAATATGGGATCATAGCTCAGCTGGGAGAGCATCTGCCTTACAAGCAGAGGGTCATAGGTTCGAGCCCTATTGGTCCCATTTCGTGATAGTAAGTTATCACGATTTGCAAGTAGTGTAATCACGAAATGTGATGCGATGCTTCGCATCGATGCACACAACTCCTTCGGAGTTGGCGCGATTCATCTTGTATGCCGCAGTGGCGGAACTGGCAGACGCACAGGACTTAAAATCCTGCGGGACTAACCTCTCGTACCGGTTCGATTCCGGTCTGCGGCATTATTGAAAAGTAGGAGAAACGTTGAATTTACAGCGTTTCTCTTATTTTTTTGTTTCAAAAAGTTTGAACACCTTTGAACACTTTATGATGAAATACCAAGATTCTGAAAAGCAAGCCTGTCATTCTTCCTCTTATTGACATTCCGCAAGTAATGCAATGTTGTAGCTGTCTCACTATGTCCCATTAAA
>ENA-OQKP01000344-OQKP01000344.1-human-gut-metagenome-genome-assembly--contig:-NODE-344-length-41952-cov-7.796868_pt1 | contig 41952 bp, 51 predicted proteins | sample MGYA00242780_ERZ504802 | MGnify/ENA primary metagenome ERZ504802 (study PRJEB26092, sample SAMD00036406) | human gut metagenome | host: Homo sapiens | study: EMG produced TPA metagenomics assembly of... | reverse complement strand
CCTCCTTGGTGAAGGAGTTGTTGAACCACCAGTTGACCAGCGCAGACACGGTGGTGAAGCCGGTGGAGATGAGCTGCTCGAGCTGGGCGCTGTCGATGGGCAGCAGGGGCTTGCCCATGGCGCTCAGGATCTGGTTGATGAGGGCCATCGCCAGCACGGCGGTGCGGGCGATGGTGGCAGCGGAGACGGTGCGGGGAGTGGTGATATGTGCGTTCATGAGATGTCCTTTCTCCCGGCGGGGCCGGGCTTGTGTAAGTGTGTCAGTCACGGATGGGCAGTGCCTTGGCGCGGTTGTACAGCTCCGTGCCGGTGCCGTTGCCGCCCAGGGAGTGGTAGCTGCGGTAGAGGTACTCCAGATTTTTGAGGCAGGCGGTGTCGATGCTGCCCTGCTGGATACAGCTGGTGCATAGCTGATACAGCCGGTCGTGCATGATGGCCAGCAGGCCGTCCTTGATGGTCCGGTACTCGGTGACCTTTTTGATCAGGTACCCCCAGCCGATGCCCAGCAGCCAGATGGCCCCCTCCATCCAGTGGGCGGAGATGTATGCGAGAAGCTGCTGCATCGGTATCACCCTCCTTCCTCCTCGGGAGCGTCCTCGTCCTGGGCGGCGTCCCACGCCTGCTGGATGCGCAGGCCGTTGGCGCATACTACGTCCATAGTGGCGTCAGCCTGAATGTTTGCGGCCGCCAGAGCTTTGTCCATGGTGCCCATGTTGAAGTAGCCGGTAAAGACCTCACCGCCGGGCAGGGGCGCCGCTACGGCGATCTTGGTGACCTTGTGCTCCTCCAGCGTAGCGAGTACGTCAGAGAGCCAAGCCGCATAGGGTGCGTCAGAAATCAAACAGCTTGCCATGTAGCTACCCCCCTCACATACTCCACCGGCTCTTATTCGCCCGGGTATCGATATGCACCCAGCCGGTCTTGCGGGTGGGGTGCTTTGCGTCCTTCGGGTAGCGCCCGATGCCGCCCCGGGAGGGCAGCAGGGTCTCGGCGTAGGCGGCCACAGTGGCCACGTCTACGCCCTCAACGTAGAAGTCCGCCGCCCGGCCCAGCAGGTGCTGGCTGGACTTACTGCCGCCGACGGCGGCGTTGTGGGCGGCGGTGCGGTAGCCGCTGGTGATGTGTACCGGCTTGCCGAAGTGCTCCCGGATGCACTGGAGCAGCACCACCAGCTCGTCGTCGAGGAGCACGACATCGCTGCCCTTGCAGCCGAACTCCCGCACCTTGAAGCCGGGCGAGAGCTGCCGGGTGGAATCCCGGGACATGGAATATTCTTTGATAGCGATAGAGAACACGACCTTTCTTTTGAGCAGCCCCCACCCGGGGGCTGCTTTTTGTTTTGTCAGTAGTAGTGGTAGCCGGTGGCAGTAGCCAAAAAACTGCCAGAGTAAGCACCATGCTTTGATATAGAAAGCGTATTACCTGAAAATGTAACGGTGCTATATGCTATTTCGTGGCGGTTGCTGGCCCAGTCATATACTTCGCCAGAGACAGTGGCGTTTCCTCCACGGGTAAGTTTCTGACCATTTACGACTACATAATCCACCTCATCGGGAACTGTCACAGAGGAGCCACCACCAGAAGATGAGGTAAGACCATTGCTCGACCACACCACCTTCCCATCCGGGTACGCTTTCTTGTCTGCTAGCCGCTCGATTTCCGCCCGGGTAAACGGGATAATACTAACTGTGCCGGTTAAATCCTCCAACTCCCCCGGGATAAAGCTGGATATACTTACGCTTCCCAGCGCCATACTCACGCCTCCGGATCTGCCGCGTCTGCGGCCTCGGAGGTGGTGTCGGCGTCCGGGTCGGCGAAGCCCCACTCTTCCCGCAGGGCCTTGAGGGCGGCGTCCCTGTCCTCGGTCTCCCCGGCCAGAAGGGAGAGGATGGCGGCTTTGGCAGGATCGGTCAGGCCGACGCCCGGGTCGCCCTTTGCGCCCTGCGGCCCCTGCTCGCCCTGGGGGCCGGGGTCGCCCTTGGGCAGGGTCAGGCTGAGCCTGCCGTCCCGGATGCCGGCGGCGGGTGTGTCGCCGGTGGTCACGCTGCCGATGCCCTCCACCGCCGCGCCGCAGGCGGCTGCGATGCCGGCCTCCATCCGGTTGAGCACGTCGGGCAGGCTGACTTTCATGCCGGTGACGAAATGCTGTTTCACATACTTCATTTTTCGTTTGCCTCCGTTACAAAGTCGTGTCATCCAAAACGGTGTCGCCCAGGGTGTCCTCTCCGGTGTCAGCGGTCGAGGCCGAGGGTCCCAGCAGCTCCACCTGCATCTGGATGCCTCCCTCAGGGACGTTCTCGGCCCAGAAGGTGATGTTGCCGTTCTTGGTCTCGCAGACGCCCGCGAGGCCCGCAGAGACGGCCACGGTGAAGGTCTCCGGGGTGGGTACGGCGGAGGGGACGTTTGCCTCTCTCGCCGCCCGCAGCTGGGCCGTCTGCTTGTAGGCGTAGCCGGGTACGTCGGTGCATTCGGCCCAGCCGTCCGCCGTCAGGGTCACGGGCCAGATGCCCAGATAGCCGCCGGTGTAACTGGCCAGCAGCTTGTCGCAAAGCTCGGCGGTCTCTTTGGCTTTCGCCAGCGCCTGCCGGCCCAGCTCGTCCATGGGGATGCCGGTGACGCCGTCCCGCATGAGGCCGCAGAGGGCTTCGTCGGTGCGGGTGTCGGTGAGGGATGCGGCAGTGATCTCTGCACTGCCGGCCGGAACGGAGATCTCACACAGACACAGCTCATAGATGAAGTGCGTCCGGATCAGCTCTGGTGCAGTGGGTTCGGCCTTCGGAGTGCCGGGCTTGAGCTTCAGAGCCGTCAGATTGGCATTGGCATCAAACTGGAGCACTACCCGGTCGATGCGGGGCAGCATATCGTCTGCGTCGGGTACCGTCAGCGTGTCGCGCTCCCGGGCGCAGACAGAGATGCCCTTGAAGTCGTCGTAGTTGATCCACGCGAGACCGGGGGAGACGGTGATCTCCCGGGGGCCGCTGACGGTCACAGCAAAGTTTGAATCGCGAGAGTAGACGCCGGAGGTGCGGGTGCATAGATAAGCGGCCACATCTTCGGCACTGTAAGTCACCCCGTCGAGGGGGTATGTCACAAGCTTCATGTTCTTCTCCTGATGATAGGTGTTCCGATCTCGGTGGAGACGCTGTTCTCGCCCTTCTGGGATGTCAGGGTGATGGACGTGATGCGGGCGGCGGCCTGAATGTCGGTACCCGGCAGGCTCGCGGCGACGACTTTGCCCACCGTGACCTCATCCGTAGGGGTAAAGCGGAAATTCTCAAGCCGAGTGTGCTTGGCCAGCTCCTGCGTTCCGATGGCTTTCAGGCTTTCGAGGTAGTCGCTCTGGGTCTGGCTGCTGCTTCTGGTGCGGCTGGCGGCATCCACCACCAGCTCACGCCGGGCAATTCCTGCTGCACTCTCTGCGCCCACCGTGACGGTGGCGTCGCCGCCTACCACGATCACCACATTCTTATAATCGGCCGTGCTCTCGGTGTAGGTCAGGTCGGTAAGGTTGCCGTACTGGGGCGCATAGCGGGCGTTCCGGTCCAGCAGAGGGCGGTACAGCTCGAACAGCAGCTTTTTCTCTGCCGGGTCGAACCGGAGCCGGAAGCCGATGTCCAGCTCCTGACATACCTGCTCGGCCACATCCAGCAGACTGCCGGGTGCGGCCTCGCCGGTGTAGGTGTCGGTGATCTCGGCCAGGTCGCCGAGCTCGACGCCGGGCCACGGCTCCATGGCCGTGACCAGCTGGCGGAGCGTCGTCTCTGCCGAAAAATTCTTCAGGGTCTGGAGGCTGCTGCGCTCGTCGAGGATGTAGGCTGCGTCGCGGGCAGAGACCACAAGGCGGTGGTCGGAGGTCTGGGCGGAGCATATCCGCATGAGGTGCTCGCTGCCTACCAGCCAGAGATACCGGTCAGGGCGGCAGAGGGCCTGCAGGCTGGTAGATTCATGAAGCTCCAGCTGCGCCCCCTGCACGTTCTTGTAGGTGTTGTACCGCTCCGGCCAGACCAGCGACACCCAGCTCTCGATTCGCCCCAGAAGCTTCAGCTCGGGGCTATAGACAAAGATCGTCTTTGTACCGCTGGCAGTCAGGGCAGATGCTTTTTCGCCGCTCATGAGTTTTCCTCCACTACAAGAGATGCATACGCTACGCTGAAGCTCAGGGTCAGATAGAGCGCCGTCATGCCGCTGTCGGCAGTGCGTGTCCATGCCCGTGTGCCGTGACGCAGCGTCCAGAGGGTGCTGCTCTCATCCAGCAGCTCGAAGGCATTGAAGGTCTCGCCGCCGATGATCTGCTCGATGCGCAGCCGCCCGTCCTCCCGCCAGAGCCGAATGACGTCGCCGTCCTGCATCTCGGTGAGAAAACGAAGATACTCTCCGGTAGCAAGATCCCGCACGCCGGGGTTTCGTACGACGCCCTGCGCAGTCAGCGTCAGCATAAAATCCTGCGTATCCGGGCCGGGATTGCTGAGCTTGAGAAAATCCGACTGGATGCGCAGACCGAACTGGTGGGTGCTATAGCAGACGGGCAGCCGGAACGCAGGCTGCGTATAGAACAGCGAAACGCTGGTCTCGATGACGCTGCGCCAGTAGGGATTCGGGCAGTAAAGCTGAAAGCTGAAGGTGGGCCAGAGGTTTGCGGCACTGATGGCGGGGCAGCGCTGCACTTCGGCGTCGCAGTAGTATTTTCCGGCCACGGTCAGCCGCCCGGTGGCCCCGGGGGTGAAAATATCCCGCAGCTGACGCTTGAGATAGGCAGTATTCCGCAGGATGCGCCCGGTAATGGTGCGGGTCACGCCGGAGATGCTGCGGCTCTCCACGGTGGCACCCACCTGCTGGTAGCCCTGACTGGTCTCCAGTTCCACCGGCAGATCGCCGATGGGGTCGATGCTGTAGAGCACGCCTGCCTTGTAGCCGAAGCTGAAGCTCTGGCCGCTGCTGGCGGTAAAGATGGCATCAAACACCGGCAAGCACCGCCCTTTCCTGTTCGTATCGTGCTTCGCGCATCAGGTCAGCCGCTGTCTGCGCTTTGGAGTAAATATACTGGTTGATCTCATACGAGGGCCGGGGCTTGCGCTCAGGCCGAGCGGTTTCCTTCTCGTAGTCCCACAGCGAGTAGCTGGGGACGGTGACGGCGCTTCCGGAGCCGGAGCTGCTGTTGGGCGTCTTCACGGAAGATCTGCTGCTGCTCCCCAGCTTCATGGCAATGGCCGCGATGGCCACAGCCAGAGCGACGCCTGCAGCGATGACCATAGCACCCACAGGCAGGCCGATGCCGGTAGCCGAGATGGCCGCACCGATGGACTCCAGCATGGCGACAAAGGCAGAGCCGACCGTGGTGACGAGGGTACCCATCGCGGCGAAGATGGTGGGGAAGGCCGAGAGCAGGTTGCCCGAGAGGGCTGTGCTGATGGCCTTGGCCGCTGTGCCGAGGGGGCCTTTAAGAGCCGCGAAGGTGTCCTGCAGGGTGCCGCTCAGCTGCCCGGCCAGAGAGGCAACGTCGCCAAAGCGGCCGGTAATGCCCTCGAAGAGCTGCTGTCCCAGAGAAACCGCGCCCTGCGCCAGCCCCTGTGCGCCCTGTCCGAGAACGCCGTTCAGGCCGTCTACCAGCGAGAGGGCATAGTCGGTGAGCTTCTGCTTCTGGTCGGCGGTGAGCCCTGCGTAGAGGGCGGATGCCGCCCACTTGCCGATGCCCACCCAGTCGCCGCTCTTCACGGCTTCCCACAGCGTGTCCACCGTGCCGAGGACGCCCTCGTTGGCCCGGTCTTTGAGGGCAGACCAGAGGCCGTCCAGTGTCTTGGCGGCGCTGTCCTTGATGGTCTCGGCCACCTGCTCGGTGCCGTCGGCGGCAATGGTCTTGACGGTCTCCACCGTGCGGAGCACCCCGTCGATGACCTTGTCCTGCGTCTGGGTGATGACCTGCTGCTGTTCGGTGGTGCCGTCCGCGAGAGTTTTGGTCACGGTCTGGGTGGTGGTCTTGACCCCGTCCGCGAGGGCCGTGGTGGTGGCCGTCACGGTGTTCACCACGTCTCGCACGGTCTCCATGGTCTGGTTGACCGTCCGCTTGCCGTCCGCCGCGATGGTCTCGACGGTCTTGACGTCCTTGAGGACACCGTCCACCATCTCGCGGCTGGTGGAGGTGATGGTCTGCTTCTGCTGGGCGGTGCCGTTGGACAGCTCCTCGTTGATGGTCTGGATGGTGCGCTTGGTGTTCCCGACGACCTCATAGGCCGTGTCGCTGTAGGAGTTCACCACCGAGGCGGCAGTCTTTGCGGCAGAGCCGGCCTTTTGGGCGGCTGTCGCCGCAGCGTTGCCGGACTTGGTGTAGGCCGGGATGGTGTCCTCGACCTGCTTTGCGAGGTTCTGCATCCTGAATGCATTGACCTCGGCCTTATCCACCACATCGTCACTGAGAGTCCAGTCGGTGTCAGGCTGTGCAGCGGTCTTAGCGACCTGAATGCCTGCAGTGGCGATGGTCGCCGCCGTGCCGGTGCCGTTCAGGCCGCTGATAAAGCTCTGAATGAGATTCTTGCCCCACTGCACAGCCTGCCCAGGCAGGGATTTTATCCAGCTGATCGCGCCGGAAATGCCCTGCTGCATGGCCTGTGTCACAGACGACGCCATGCTTTTGATGCCGCTGGCCAGCCCCTTCAGGATGTTTGCCCCGAGATTCAGCCAGTTGAAGGCGGAGATCACCGAGACGATGGCCTCCACGATCTTGCCCATATTCTGGATGATGAGAGGGATGCTGTCGATAAGGCCTTTGCCCAGCTGCACCATGAGGCCGACCGCACCGACTAAAATTTTCGGTGCATTGTCGTTGATGAGGCCCGCGATATTGATGACAATATCGGGAATGTAGGCGAAGAGCTGCGGCAGGCCCTCCACCAGCCCGTTTGCAAGGCTGAGGATGAGGTCGATGCCTGCCGAGACAAAATCACCGAAATTCGCCCGCAGCTCTTCGGTGAAGGAGAGGACGGCGGGCAGCGCCTGCGACAAAAAATCCGGGATGCCTGCGGCAAACCCGGATGTGAGATTCTGCAGCAGCTCCGTGCCGGTCTGAAGGATGGCCGGGGCCAGCGCAGCGATGGCCTCCGGGATGCCGCCGACCGCATTGACGACCAGCGGGAGGAGGTTGTCCACCAGATAGGTGCGGGCCGTCTCCACAAGGGCCTCCAGCGAGGGCTGAAGGTCCTCACCCAGCGCCATCTGTCCCAGAACATTCTGGGCTGCGGCCTTCATGGAGGCAAAGGAGCCGGTCAGGGTGGTGGTGGCCTCCCTGGCCGTGGTGCCGGTGATGTCCAGCTCGGCCTGGATGATGTGGATGGCGCTGTACATGTCGGCCAGATTGCCAAGATCATACTTCACGCCGGAGATCTTCTCGGCGTCCTTCAGCAGCCGCTGCATCTCAGCCTGCGTGCCGCCGTAGCCCAGCTTGAGGTTGTCGAGCATGGTATAGTTCTGCTTCGCAAAGCCCTGATAGGCGTTCTGGATGTCCTGCATCGAGGCACCCATCTTGTTTGCGTTGTCAGACATATCCACCATCGCCATGTTGGCCAGCTGCGCTGCCGCGTCGGTGTCCTGACTGACGCTGGAAAGCAGGCTGGCCGCGAAGCTGGTTGTGGACTCCATGTAGTCGTTGGCCGACAGACCGGCGGTCTTGTAAGCCTGCGCGGCATAGGTCTTGACCTTATCGGCGCTGTCCTTGAACAGCGTCTCCACGCCGCCAAGGCTCTGCTGGAGAGCACCGCCCGCGTTGACCGAGTCGGAGATCATCTTCCCGATGGCGGCAGTACCCAGCACCGTTTTGATGGTGCCGACCAGCTTGCCGGTGAAGAGCTGTCCGGCAGACTCACCGGCGCGGGCGCTTTCGCCGCCCAGCTCTTCGGCGATGCTGTCCTTGATGCCCTTGGCTGAGGGTACGATCTGGACATAAGCTTTGCCGAGTTCAATGCCGTCTGCCATGTTCAACCTCCTTTCATGGCGGCAAGTGCCGCCTCAAAATCTTCCGGGCTGTCGAAGCTCTGCACATTGCCGGCGTCACCTGTATCGAGATCGGTGAGGGCGGCAAGGATGGAGTCGGGCGGGCGGCTGCCGGGGCAGCCGATGAGCCGCCATTCGATGCGGTGCAGAGCATCCACCGCGGCGGCATCCATCAGAGTCTTTTCCGGCAGCTTCTGCCCGGCCAGATGCATCATGCACCGACTGTCCGGCGGCAGACCGGCGGCCAGCGTGGCCGCCAGCCGCACCGGCAGGCTGCGCCAGTCCAGCACATGGTAATACTGGGCGAGATCGCAGATAAGCTTGTCTTTCCCCTCATCCGATGCGATCAGGCCGGAGAGGAGGAAGAGTTTTTTCCGGCACGGAAGGATTCCATCAGCTCGCCAAGAGCGTTGCTCAGGGCAACGACCGGCACGCGGCCGTCCTCGGTGCGCAGGTGGTCATAAAGCTTCTTGGTCTGCTCCTTGCCCATCAGCAGGCGGATGGTGCGGCCCAGAGACAGGACGTCGGAGTCCTGCACCGCGGCCAGCGCGTCCAGAAGCTCCACGTTGTCCAGCGCTTCTTCGCTGAGCTCGACAGCAAAGCCGTCCTTGGTTTCAGCAGTGATCATGCCTTGACCTCCTTAGCTTCTTTGGCAGCCTGCGTCTCTGCGCCGGCTGCGACGATGTACTCATAGTGGGTGTTGCCATGATCATCAGGTACAGCGGTCAGAGTGGTGTTGTAGCCCACCGCGCCGTTGGAGTAGGTGATGTCGCCCACGGCAGAAACGGCAGCGTCCGGGATGACGATGCGCTTGGCTGCATTGTTTTTCATCACCATGTCGATGACCCAGCAGCAGTCCTGCTGTTCATCGCTGTTGGCCTTGACGGTGATGCCGGTCTCCAGTGTGCCGGTGACGTTCTTGTCGCCATACACCGACTTGAGCACGGCCGGGTTCAGCGCCTCCAGCAGGGTATAGGCGAAGGTGTCCGGCTTCTCGGTCTGCTGGGTCAGCACGGTGTCGCCGCCCCATGCGGTGGTGTTCTCGCTGGAGGGCGAGTTGGAGTTGGTCAGGCCGTCGCTGGAGATGTAGCCCAGAGACTCAAAGGCCCTGTCCAGCTCAGCTTTGGCGTCGGTGGGCAGAGGCGTACCCAGCGGGGCGCGGTGGACCGCGCCGCCGACCTTGGGCTTTGCGGCGGTGACGTTCTTTGCGTTTGCCATAAAGAAATGCTCCTTTCAGAGAGTCAGTAATGCACCAGCTCGAAAACCGCCTGATAGCGGGGCAGCTTCCGGGTGGTGTCGGGAAAATCGTAGTCGGTGACGAGGTCGCAGCGGACCACCTCGGGCAGGCTGTCCGCGTCCAGCATGGCCTGCACCACTTGGTGGCTGAGCTGTGCGGCGTTGTATTTGGTTTTGCCATAGGACTGGACAGCCAGCGTGGCGCGGAAAACACTGTCCTCACAGCCGGAGCCGGTCTTGTCCAGCACACAAAAATTGCCGGAGGGTTTCTCCGGCACGGACATATAACAGGGAAATCCATTTTTCCGCAGATAGTTCTGGATGCTTTCTTCGATCATATCATTTCAGCGCCTTCAGAATAGAGTTGGTGTCGGCATTTTCCTTGCGGGCGGCGGGGCTTTCGGCGCTCACCTTAGCAACCACGCGGGTGCCGGCTTTATAGTAGCTTGCCTTGTACCCCTCGCCAAGGCGGTTCTGTGCCGCAAAGGCGATGCCGGTCAGGGCGGTCTCCATCTCCGGGCTTTGCAGTAGCTGCCGCACGCCTGCGCGGTTCAGCTTGATGGTCACCTTACTCATAGCGCTCCACCTGTACCTTCTTATCCCAGTCCAGAGGCGTGAGCTGGGTGATGTATTGCTGCACGCCGTTCATGACTCTCCATCTCTTCCCGAAAAACTCCACAGCGCAGCCTTCCCACTGGTAGGTATCGCCCTTGGGGATGCAAAGCTCACAGACCAGATGACGGCCGGAAAGCTGCAGCTCTGTGGGCGATGCCGCAGAGTCAACAGGCGTAATGAGCACATTTTCGACTATGACGGGGATTTCGGTGTAGATGGGCTCATGGAAAGCATCCTCACCGGTCTTAGTACGCTCGTAAAGCGTGACCGAGATTCCCTTAATCAGAGCTGCCATACAGTTCGATCACCCCCATCCGCTGACGGCGCAGGCCCAGCCGGGCCAGTTCGGACTTCTTGATGAACAGGCCGCCGCCGGGAACGAGAAAGGAGCCGGAGGCGGAATAGCCGCCTGCGGCCTGCGTCAGCTGGGTCATCGGCTCCTGATCGGTGCTGGTCATCAGCGCCCGCGCAGCCACATCGACCGCGACGCTCTTGGCCACCAGAGCCAGTGCAGAGTCCGAAGCGACCAGTGCAGGCAGGTCTTTGCCCACCTTGCGGGCCTCAACATCAAGGCTGGCTGAGATGACCTCCAGCAGAGGGCCGGCGCGGGCCTGCTCTGCCTCCGTCATGGGCCTCCAGAGGGTGGTCATGTCGTCCACGGTGGCGTAGGTCATACCGTCGCCTTGCCTTTCCGCTTGGACTTGGCAGCGGGATGGTCAGCCTCGGTGTCGGCCTCGGACGTGGCGTCCGGCGCGGCATCTGCCCTGTCAAGTTCCCAGTCGCCGCCGGAGATGAGGCAGTCCGTTTCGATAACAGCGCCAGTCTTTTTGTTGCGGTACAGCATGGTCATGTCCTCCTTACTCGCCGGCCTTGATGTGGGCGAAGGCGGACGGGTCGAGGATGCCCCATCCGATGTAGGCCTCACCGCGCAGATAGACCTGATTATGACCCTTCAGGTCGCCCAGCTGAGTATCATTGTCGGGGTTGCCGTAGCGGATGACCTCGATGGGGATCTCCTTGGCATAGCCCCACTTGAAGCAGTTGACGAAATCGCCCACAAGGGCGCGGTCAAGGCTGGAGCCGGAGGACAGGTTAGAGGTGGGCTCCACCCGCAGACCGTTCACCTCGCCGGGATTTGCGCCCCATGCCAGCTGGGGGTAAAGCTTTGCGCCGTCGGCGGTGGTCTGCTTGGCCAGAGCGGACTTGAAGGCCGGGGCCAGCACCATGCCGGTGACGTCCCGGTCTGCGCCCTGCACCAGCGCGATGGCGGCCTCAATGTTCTCGTCGGGCTTGTCGCCGGAGGCGATGGTCACAGCCTGCGTCACCTTGGAGTCGAAGTGATTGGTGCCGATGACGGAGGAGGCCGTGCCGGTGCGGGGATTGACGCCGTGGAAGGCCATCAGGTCGAGGCCTTTGGCGACCTTCTTGGCGAAGCCGTCGGCAAAGGCGCTCATGTAGTCCAGCTGCGCGTCCTCGGAGGCGTACAGAAATTCGTCCGAGATGCGGGCACCGTACTCGATCTTGATGGGGACGATGGTGATGGGGTCGACGGTCAGGCCGCCCTTGGTCTTGGCACCGTTCTCTGCCACGATGTCCACCTCCTTGTCGAGGGAGAAGGTGAACTCCTTGACGCCGTTGAAGGGGATGGGGGTGGCGCTGCACAGCTTGGCCAGCGCAGAGGCACCGGTGGTCTTCTTGATAAAGTCGGGGATCAGCTCCTCGGGGAACAGGGAGCCTTTGCTCAGAATGTCTGCCATGTGTTATTCTCCTTTGCTCATCAGGTCGTTGGTGAAGGCGCGCAGGGCATCGCGGTGGCTGCTGCCGCCTGCGGGCTCGGTGCTGCGCGGGGGCGATTTGGGAGTCTGGGGCTTGAGCAGCTTGGCGAGAGACTGGGCATCCTTGCGGATGGCGTCCTCGTTCTCACCGGTAAGCCGCTGGGAGAGGTCGAAGGGGATGCCGACCTCGTGGGCGATGCGGGTCTTGAGCTCCGACATCTCAAAGGCATGGATGCGGGAGGCATAGTCGGCATTCTGCGCCTTGAGGCCGTCGTAGTCGGCGAAGGGAGCCAGACGGTCGGCAACGGCGGCGTCGAATGCCTCCTGCGTGGTGATGGGTTCAAATTCTGCCATGAGAAAACCTCCATTCTGACAGATGCATATAAAAAACAGGGCGGAGGCCCTGCTTCGGCGTAGTTAATAGCTGGTGCGCTGGCGGCGTTTCTCCTTGCCCTCGGAGCATTGCCAGCAGGCGAGGATGATGCTGTCCAGCAGCTCGATATGGCCTCCCTCGGTCAAGGAACGGTAGCCGAAGCCGCCGTTGGTGCCGATGGCCCGCTTTTCGCAGTTGGAAGCCACCTGCACAAGGCTTGGCTGTCCGGCGTGGCAGAGCGATTTCGCGAACAGTGCCTGCTCAAAGGCAGCGTTGGCAGTGATGATCTGCTTGACGGTAGGAAGGACGGGTGCTTTGAGATGGGCGGCTTTCATGGCGTCGGCCAGGAGCTGCTGCCCGCTGGCACCGTCCACCGCCACAGCGGCGAACTGGGCCTTGCTCAGAAAATCCAAAAGCCACCCACTGCCTGCCCGGGTGGGGCGGCAGTCGATGGCTTCCACGAAGATTTTGTTGTCGGCAGTCCGGACGGCGATGGAGAGCGCTGCACTGGCCCCGTCCGGACTGAACTTGATGCCCGCATAAAGCCTGCCCTTCAGCTCGGGCAGGGCGGCGACCTTCAGCTCCTCCCATTCGGCTTTGCTGATAGCCGATTTCTGGTTATACCGTAGCCAGAGGCCGAGGCGCTGGATGTTGAAGTCAATGGGGTCGGAGCCGATCTCGTCGGTGATGCTGCGCTCGGTAAAGATGGTACCCAGACTGGGATTCGTCTCGTACCATGCAGCCACATCGTGGGGGTCGGTCTGCTGCTCCACGCTCCATTCGGCCCAGCCGGTGTTCTGCGTTTCGCCCTGCAGGGCCGCGTTTCGCAGTTTGAGGAACACCGTGCCGGAGGAGACCGGCGTGGGCGGTGTGCCGCAGAAGAGTGTCTGCGGGTCGCGGCTGTCCGTGACCACATATTTGAGGGCGCTTTCCTGATCGTCGGTGTACTCCTGCGCCTCGTCGATGATGAGCAGGTCGAAGCCCTCGCCCAGACCGCCCTTGGAGGAACGGGTGCGGAACTCGATGCGGCCCTCACCGCTTTTCAACCGGATGCTCTCCCGGCCAGAGGCACGAATGGATCTGTATTCTATCTTGGCCTTGTCCAGCAGGCTGCACAGGCGCTCCCACGCGGCATGACTGGTGGTCGTGCGGTGGGCTGTGTGCAGGATGTTCTCGCCCCGCTGGAGACCGTACAGCTCCCGCATGGCGGCGATCTCATTCTTGCCGTTGCGGCGGGGGACGCTGTAGCCGAATTTGGTATGTACCCACAGGCCGTCCTCGTTTTCGGCGAGGATGTCGTAGAGCAGGAGCTGCTGCCACTGTTGGGCGGTACGCCCGGTGGTGTTGTAGAGGTCGATGGCCTCCTGCCCGTGGGTCGTGGTGTAGGGCAGCACCACCGCCGCCGTGGGCGTCTGGCGGCCCAGCTTTTCCGGGACGGCCTTTTCTGACGCTCGGGGCATGACGGCGGGGCCTCCTTTATGAGAATGAAAATGTAATATTGACGAAAAGACGAAAATGTGCTATATAATAGCTATGAGGTGCGCCTCCGCTATATGGTGGGGGCTCGACACCTCTATTTTTTTGCAGTGAATCGCTGAACAGTGAATAATTTCTCTTTGCAGATGACGAGGATGTCTACATCCTGCGTCGCACTGGCAGTCAATCTTTTCCGTAGGACATCTTTCAGCGTTTCCAGAGAAATCGTATTCTGCTCATAGTTCAGGATGATCCCGCCGGGATTCTCTTGGATCTGCTTCAAACCATGCCGAACAGCGCTGTTTGCGGACTTTTCTGTAGAAACCGTTTTCAAATCCCAGAGCTTGTCGTTCCAGATGTAGTCTGGAGTCATCGCTTTATAATTATTTGCTTCGTTCAACAGCACGATGCCGCCGCCCAAATGGGCGTGCAGCCATTGTGCTGTTTTTACTTCGTCTGCATGGCGGACCATATCGTAACCAGCATCGTATGAGATGGAACCGACTCCCGGAGCAGCCGCCCGCAGATATTCCGGGAGGACGTTCTGCAGAGAGGCCTCTTTCGGAAAGTGGATTTTAGTGACAAGTGGAGACTCCGCAAATTCTTTGCGAGCCTGAAGGGTTTCGAAATCCTCCGTCCACTTCTTATCCCACACATTCTGCCTGCGGCCATCGCCCGGGTCATACTCGACCTTGCAGCGGCAGCGCTCATGGCGGCGGTAGACGTCGGCAGGCACATGGGGATAGTCGTAGCTTCCGGCAAGCCTGCTGCACCATTCGCAGCAGCTCCCGGTGGTGCGCCGCACGACGCGGGGATGCAGACCGGCCCGGCCCTGAAACTGCACGTTGGCTTTCAGGGTATCGTCTACTGCCATCCGGGAGAAAGTCCGTACCGGCTCATCCAGCATGTAGGCCACATCCTCGTAGTGCTCGGCAGCGCAGACCTTGTTCAGGATGCCGTCGATGCGGTCCTCATCCACCGGAACGCGCTGGGCCAGCAGACGGAGACCGGCCGCTTCGTTGAGCTGCTGTTGTACGGCGGCAGCGGCGTCAGCCACCAGTGCATGGTCCTCCTCCAGCAGGGGGCGGAGGACGCGGTCGGCGATGTTCCAGTACATCCGTCCATCCGGAAGCGTGTCGGCGCTGAGATGGAGACGGAACGCCTCGGCCAGAGCGCCGCCGACAAGGTCAGCGTAGTCCAGAGCCGCCGGGTAAGTGGCCGCCGAAGGAGCAGCGTTCCTCAGCAGGCGGAGAAAGTCGGCCCGGATGCGCCCCAGCAGCGCGGGGGCAATATCCTGCTTGTCCATCTGCTCATTCCTCGGCCTGCACGCCGGTCAGGTCGCGCAGGTTCTCTTTTCCGAAATAGCCGGGGATGACAGCGTTGACCTTGCCCACGGCATCGCCGATACCGGAGAGGGTGGCGGCGTCCGGCTCAAAGACCGGCTCCCAGACGGGGCGGGTCAGATAGAGCTGGCGGCGCTGATAGGCAAAATCATCCCGCAGGCAGGCGGCGAGATAACCGGCATTGAGAAAGCCGCTGCCGAAGGTCCGCTGTGCCTTGCGGGCGGCCAGACGCAGTGTCTCGTGGCTGGACTTGATGGCCTCTGCGCTGGAAGGATTGTCGGTGACAAACCCCAGATCGTCCAGCGTCAGGCCGGTCTCTCCCGCAAACAGTGCCGCGAAGGTGCGCAGCTGCTCGGTGTAGGGACTCATGCTCTGCTGAGTAAACTGTCCGACCACCGGATGGTCGCCGTCCTCGTCCTTGGAGATCTCCAGCAGGGAGGAAATGGTGGCTTTCCACTTGTCCATCGGGTCGGCGTCGCCGGAGGTCCCCAGAACGTACTTTTGCGGAAAAGAGTAGAACTCGGCGCTGATCTCGCTGCGCTTGAGAGTGCGCAGTGCGCCCTGCTGCAGGCCCATGCAGGCCCGGGAGATGCGGCTGTGGCCAAAGGGCCGGGCAGCATCCGGGCGGTAGCAGATGGGTACCAGCAGCGGCGCGGGGGCGGGGTTGGTCACAAGGTAAGGCTTTTCGCCCTTGGGGTAGTACCATGTGCTGCCAGCCGTGAAGTAGGCCTCCAGCGTGGGCGTGCCGTTGTCGGCGTTCCGCTCCAGAACGGCGTAGCCCTCGGTCAGCAGACCGGTCACATCGTCGATGATCCCGGTGGCATTGCCGCCGTCCAGCACCGATATGCGGGGAAAGCCGTCTTCACCGGCGCAGATGTACAGGAACGAACAGCTCGAGATAAGGGCCGAAAGGACAGCGCTGTCGAAAAGGATGTCGGCATTGTTCTGGAGATAGATGCTGTTCAGGTCGAAGTTGTCCTGCCGGAACTCCCGGAAAATGAGCCGATCGGCCAGCGAATCCACAGCCTTGCCGCACCAGCCCAGCACCTCGCTGAAGGTGCGGAACTCGGGCGGCGTGACCATGCCGAAGTCCTTCACGGCATTCTTCATCTCATAGTATTTATAGCGGGTAAGCACCCGGCTGCGCTTCAGCTCCAGCTTGCGGCGGAGATAGGCCATGCCGCGGGTCTGGCTCATGGGGGATTCCTCCTTTTCGTGAGAAAATATTCCCAGTGACGGCTGGGGAGTCCGGCGAGGGCAGGGGGAGGGGATCATCCCCCCTATCGGCTGCGGTAGGTCGTCCAGTCACGGGACAGGGGCAGAACGCGCGGCGAATCGACAGCCTGCTCCTGAGCCTTTCCGCTGCGGGCCACCAGCTTGTCGCTCTTGGCCCGGTTGCAACAGAAATGCGCGAGCTGAAGATTGTCAAGGTCGCTGGGGTGTCCGCCTTTGACGACGGGGATGATGTGGTCGATGCAGGGCGAGAGCGGATGCGGGAACTTATAGCTGAAATCGACCGGCTTGCCGCAGATGCCGCAAACGGTCTGCGTCGCATAGATCTTCTTTTTGTTCCGCTCAAAGGCCAGACGGTGTGTGCCGTCGTGGTCTGGCCGCTCGTTGCGGCGCGGTGTCCTGCCTGCCATTAGGATGCAGCCTCCTTTTGCTGACGTGCTGCGCGGTGGTCCTCGAAGCTTCGGCTTCCTTTGCCCTGCCGGGTCATGCCCGGAGGGGGAGGTCTTTTTGAGGGAGGGGGTACTTTTGCAGACCCCGGGGGTATGAAAAAGCCGCCCGGGGTTTCCGAACGGCAGAAGCTGCATAAAAAATCCCCGCACATTTCTGTGCAGGGAAGAAAGTCCTTGAAGCAGCCTCAGAAAGCTCAAGAAGGAGAAAAATGCCTGTCAAGCAGCAAAAAGTCCAAAGGAGCAATTCATCATGATGGAGGAAAAGTTTCGGAGGCTGCGTGTATCGGGTGGCCTTTCCGGCTCTGCCGATGGTATCATTTTACACCGGAAGAGAGTGAACGCACAATGAACGGATACTGCACAGTTTCAGAGCTTCAGGTGTTCAATGGCCCGGCGGCGCAGGGCGAAAATGCCACGGGAAGTGAAATTCATGTCTGCGGCTACCTGCTCCCATTTCAGGCAGTCCAGATAGTATTTGCGAAGAGCGCAGTATTCGGCGGAGTCCAGCTGCACAAGCACGGCATCGATCTCCGCAAACAGAGCATCACAGACGGCCAGCTGCGCGTAGGCGCGGCGTTCGGCTTCTTCCTGACGCTCTACTGCCCGGGCGAGGCACTGCCCATCCTTGCTGCCGCCCGGCGCGGCGCTGAGGTTCTGGGTGATGTGCCGTGTGGCTTCCTGCGCCTCTGCCAGCCGGTAGGAGAGCCGCTGGTAGAGCTTTTCGGCTTCCCGATAGCGGGAGAGCCAGCTTATCTTTTCCTCGTAGGTCATGCCAGCTCCTCCACCTGCACGAACACGCCGCAGATGTCGGCCCAGAACTTCTCGATGATCTCGCTGCACACCTGGGCGTCGTCGTGCCAGAAGTGCAGGCGGGTCATCTCGTCCTTGAGGGCTTTTTCCAGATTGTCGGTGTCCGGCTTGGAAGTGCGCCAGCTGCCGTCCGGGCGGCCCTCGGCGGGGAACATCCACTTGACCAGCAGACGCACCGGACGGCCCGCCGGGATGGGCTTCTCAGGGGCGTGGGGCGCAAGGTAGGCGTGGAGCTTGGCACGGGCGGCTTTCAGTTCAGAGCTGTCATGCAGCACGGCGCAGGGCTTACCGCCCTTCATGTAGGCATGCAGCTCTTTGGCGTTATGGGTAGTGGTGGGCGGGCGCATGGGGATAAAAAACTGTGTGGTCATTTCGTACCTCGTTTTCTTTTTTTGTATCAGCGGCCAACGTGATGGGGAGGGTCCCCGGAGGATGGGGGCTGTGGTCGCCCCATCCTCTGGGATACCCCATCACACATTGCAGTGCAGTCATGCTATTATATATAGGCTATTTTGCACTGCAAATGTTGCAGTCATAGCGGCTATTTCTGCAATTTTGCAGTTTTTGCTGTCGTGCAAAATAGCGGCTATTTCTGCATTTTTACAACAAAATGTAATTGCAAATATAACAGAGTGTTTAACCTCTGCTGCCGGGCTCCTTGCGGCCGACCTTCTCGCCGTCGATCCAGAAGCGCCCGTCTTCTTTCAGACGGTTCTTGACGGTGCGGGGCTTCAGATCCATATACTCGCCGAGGCTGTAGACGGTGACCTCACCGTCCATCATGCAGGCTTCAAAAGCGGTGTCCAGCTCGGCCTTCCTGTCCTTGGACTGCTTGGCCTTGTCACCCCAGCGGCGGCTCGCACCCTTTGCACCCAGCGTGCGGAAGTCGCTGTCCGGCTGCAGATCTTCCAGAAGCCCGCTGTCCAGCTTATGCACCGGATAGTCAAACCAGAGGTTGACCGGCGCAAAGCTTGCAAACTCGCGGAGAGTGCCTTCGATGCGCCAGGCAGTCATGCTGTCGGCTTTCTTCTGAGCCGCAGCCACTTCGGCGTCGATGGCCCGCAGGTCGGCGAGGCCAAGCTTCTCTTTGGCGATGGTGAGCATCCGGCTCTTGCTGAGGGCGTCATCCGGGCCGTAGGCGTCCGCGTGGCCGCGCTTATCCAGCATCGCTTTGATGACCCGGCAGGCGGCCTTGTTGTGCAGCTGCTCCCGGATGGCGTCGGTGATGGTCAGCTCAGTCATGTCCAGCATGGCATCCGGGTCGCGGGCAAACACGCCGGATCCGGATGCTCTGTCCATGCTGCGCTTGCCGCCCTGCGCGCCCTTGGAATGATGGTGGCAGTAGATGACGGCGCAGTCCAGCGCGCGGCAGACCACATCGAACTGGTTGCAGAATTTCGCCATCTGGTCGGCGCTGTTCTCGTCGCCGGTGATGACCTTATAAATAGGGTCGAGGATGACGGCAGTATAGCCCTTTTTGCCAGCCCGGCGGATGAGCTTGGGGGCAAGCTTGTCCATGGGGACAGACGCGCCGCGCAGGTTCCAGATGTCGATGTTCCGCAGATTGTCCGGCGCAAGGCCCATCGCGGTATAGACGTCCTTGAAGCGGTGCAGGCAGGACGGCCTATCAAGTTCCAGATTGATATAAAGTACACGCCCCTGCGCACAGGAGAAGCGGCCCAGCCACGTCTTACCCTCGGCGATGGCGATGCACAGCTCGATGAGGGCGAAGCTCTTGCCCGCCTTGGAGGGGCCTGCCAGCAGCATCTTGTGGCCTTGGCGCAGTACGCCGGAGATGAGGGCATCGGCCAGCGGGGGCAGGTCGTCCCAGTCGTCGGCCAGACATTCGGTGTCGGGCAGGTCGTCGGTGCAGGCCTCCACCCAGTCCCGCCAGTCCTCCCAGCAGCTTTTGCCGACGTTCGTTTCAAGCAGGGCCTGTTTCTGCCCCGCCCGCAGGATGCCGGGCATCCGGGAGAGGCGGGAAGGGTTGCGGTTCTGCTGGTCGAGGGTCAGGCCGTTCTTCTGGCAGGTGGCGTAGAGGTGATCGACCCGCTTGCGGTATTCGGCATAATCCGGCGCATTGACCCGGACGATGGCGTGGATGCTCTTGCCGCCGGAGTAGACCAGCGCGGCGCAGGGCAGCTCCATCTGGTGGATGGCGGCCAGCTGCTTGCCGAGCTCCATGTTGTCGCACTCCACGAGGGCGTAGCGGAAGCTGGTGACATTGGCATCCTTCCGGCCTGTGCCGTCCACCGGGTTGAAGCAGATCCATGCACCGATTTCCGGGTCGCAGTCGCCCATGACCTTGCCGACGTCGTCGCCGCAGGCGTCCAGCTCTTCGATGAGCTGCCCGGCAGTTCTGTCCCAGCAGCCTTTCGCCGGGCGTCGGCGGTCGGCGGCCATGAAGCTCTCGGTGACATAGGCCACATACTCGTCCGGCTCGAAGAGGGCCTGCAGGTAGCGTTTGAGCTGCTGGGCAGGCTCCCATGTGTCGGGAAGGTGAAGCTCCTGCTCTTCGACCCAGCGGGGGTCTACCAGTGCGGGCTGCTGCGGGCCGACGGTCAGCTCATCGCCCCAGTCCAGCGCATAGCCTGCAGGGCCGGACCAGCCGTGCTCATAGGCCAGCTGGAAGATGCTGCTCTGGGTGACGGGCTTCGAGCTGCCGTGGAAGCTCTCCCATTTTTTGATGCACTCGCCCTTGTGATACCGCCCGCCGTCCCGGGCGCTCCACTGCTCCCACACGGCGACGGGCAGACCGGCTTCTTTCAGGCCCATGCCCACCATGAGCCATTCTTCATAGGTCAGGGCGGCCGGGGAAATGAAGTCCAGCGCTTCTTTGATGTCATTTTCATGTTCCATTCGCATTACCATAGTAACATATCATCTGCGATGACCGGCTCAGCAGACGGGATATAGTTCTTGGGGTCAACGCCCTTCGGCGCGCCCCGCCAGCCGCCGGCGGCAATGCGGTCTATCATCTGCCGTGCGGCCTCGAAGCTCCACGTGCCGACGTGCTGGAAGCCGTATTTCTCCAGGCAGCGTATCTGCTTTGGGGTGGTCAGGCCCTCGTCCCGGCGCTTGCTGAGACGGTCGAGCAGGAGAGCCGCTTTGCCCGCAGACTCCACGGCGTCGGGCAGGATGCCCAGTTTTTCCAGTGCGGCAGTCTGCTTTGCACTGGGCGGGCCAGCTTCCCAGCCAAAGGCCGGCACATAGCCGGAGAGGTCTTCGGCCTGAATGCTCATCTCGTATTGCAGCGGGTCCACGAGCTTCGCCTTTTTGCGGCGCTGTTCTTCCAGCTGCTTGGCAAGCGCCTCTTCTCGCTGGGCCACCACATCCTCGCTGGCCTGTGCGGCGGCGTCCTCAATATCCTGAGGCCCGCCGCTCTCGGCCAGATTGTCGGTCATCTGCCGGGCCACGGCACGGTCCTCACAGACGAGGTCGGCGGGGCGGCAGAGCTCGTGCTTGTCGGTCATCCAGAGGAAATCGAGGAGCAGCAGGTCTTTCTTGCCCGGGGAGAGGCGGGTGCCGCGTCCCACCATCTGGCTGTAGAGGCTGCGCACCTTCGTGGGCCGCAGCACGACGACGCAGTCCACCGAGGGGCAGTCCCAACCTTCCGTCAGCAGCATGGAGTTGCAGAGCACGTTGTACTTGTCGGCTTCGAAATCCGAAAGCACCTGTCTGCGGTCGGCGCTCTGGCCGTTGACCTCGGCGGCGCGGAAGCCCTTCGCGTTCAGCAGATCGCGGAATTTCTGGCTCGTCTTGATGAGGGGCAGGAACACCACCGTTTTGCGCCCGGCACAGCGTGCTGCCATTTCTTCAGCAATTTGGCTCAGGTAAGGGTCAAGAGCAGTGCCAAGCTCGCCTACGGAATAATCGCCGCTGCTCATGCCCACGGCGGAGATGTCCAGCTTGAGGGGGACGGTCTGGGCCATGATGCGGCAGAGGTAGCCGTCTTTGATGGCATCGGTCAGCTTGTACTCATAGGCCAAGCTGTCGAACACCTCGCCGAGGTTTCGCATATCGCCCCGGTCGGGGGTAGCGGTCACGCCCAGGACCTTCGCACTGCCGAAGTAGTCGAGGATGCGGCGGTAGCCGTCGGTGATGGAATGGTGGGCCTCGTCGATGATGAGAGTCCCGAAGTAGGCCCGGGGGAAGCGCTCGAGTCGTGCCGGCCGCTGCAGGGTCTGGACAGAGCCGACCACCACCCGATACCAGCTGTCGAGGCAGGTGGACTCGGCTTTTTCCACCGCGCTGACGAGGCCGGTGGAGCGCTGAAGCTTGTCTGCCGCCTGTTCCAGAAGCTCGCCCCGGTGGGCGAGGATGAGCACCCGGTCGCCCGCCCGCACCTGATCGGCGGCGACGGAGGCGAACACGATGGTCTTGCCGGTGCCGGTGGGCAGCACCAGCAGGGTGCGGAGACGGCCATTTTCCCACTCGGTGTGGATGCTCTTCCGGGCGGCTTCCTGATAGGGGCGCAGAGCCTGTTTTTCTCCCATCAGAATGCCCCCTGCGTCCAGCCCTGAGAGGGCGCGGCTTTCTCTTCAGGCGGCGGCAGGAAGCGGATGACTTCATTGCTCTGGCCGGGGTCGCCGCTCTTCTTGACGTAATCGTGGACGCCCAGCTTGCAGCGGCCTTTGGCGCCGACGACCTCGTTCCAGCGGGGGCGGAAGGTGTCACCCTTCCTGCACTGGCCGATGCTCTCGAAGAACGCGCCCAGCAGGCCCTGGGTCTTGGTGTGGAGGTAGAGCCGGTGGTTGACGGTGGTATCGCCCAGAGCGCCGCCGAAGATCTTCAGGGTCAGCTTTGCCATGGAGCAGGGCGGCAGCTTGGCGCTGCCCTCGAAGCGGGCGCGCTCCATCCCGGTGACTTCGAAGTAGTATTCGCCCTCGGGCAGGAGCACGAAGTCCTGCGAGACGTTGGTAAATTCGTCGTCCCAGCCAAGAGCGCGGTCGGTAGTGGTATTCATGTCAGCCATAAGTATTCTCCTTTATAATAATGTGTGAACCTCTCAGTCTGCCTGCGGCAGCCAGCTCCCCTGTTAGGGGCAACAACGACGACCGCCGCCAGCGGCGGAAACAGGGAGGAGTTGTTGGGGCAGCGGCCAGCAAGACGCAAGCGGAGCGCAGCGGATGCTGGGAGCCGCAACCCGGCATGGGCGCGGAGCGCCTAAGAGGAAGAAATCAGAAAGGCAGGTCGCGGTTGTCCAGCACCATCTGGAGCACCTGCGGCCATGCGGCCACAAGACAGCCCTCCACAAAGTCGGCGGGATAGTCCCGGATGGGCATATCTTCCGGGAAATAGCCCCGCTTGCCCACAACGAACTGCAATTCTTCGGGGGTGACGTTGTTGGCACTCATCAGCGCGGCCAGCTTTTCGGGGACGCCCAGCGCCATGAGGTCGGGCGTCAGCAGGGCTTCGGGGACAGTCTCCCGGGGCGATTCCGGCTGAGGCTTGGGCTGCGGTGCCGGTGCGCTGGGAGGGGGAAGAAAGTCCTTTTCGGTGGGTGCTGCGGGCTTCGGGGCGGCAGGCGGCGCAGAGGCCGGACCGGTGATGCAGTGGGCGATGCTGGCGTAGTCGAAGGGGACTTCATCCGGCAGGCCGAAGCGGTTCTTGGCGTCCCAGCAGGCGTGGTGGGTGGTGTAGAGCACCCGTTTGCCGCCGGTGGCTTTGTTCTTGGCGTTGGGGCCGCTGCCGCTCTTTTCTACGATGGTCTGGTAGTTGGCGAAGAGGAGCATATCGCACCACTCCCGCAGGAGGGGCTCAGTCTGCTTGGTGGTCTTCATGGTCCAGCGGTCATAACTGCCCGCCGCGTCCGGCTGCTCGAACTTGGTGATGGCCGCGTGGGCGAGGATCAGCACATGGTGGCCGCTGTTCAGCACCTCCTCGAGGGCGTCGAGAAGCCGGCCGAATTCTTCTTTGACGTAGGTGTAACCCTTGCCGTAGCCGAAGCCCTCGAGGCCGTCCACCTTGGCTTTGGCGCAGATGGCGTCGATGGCCAGACGCTCGGCCCAGTCGGCGGTGTCGATGACCAGCGTACCGCAGGAAACTTCGCCCCGGGTGACGGCCCGCACCTCGTCCAGCAGCATGGCCCAGCTGGTGGGCTGGGGCAGGCGGGCAACATTGAGCCGCTTGGTGCCGCCCTCGGTGTCGATGAAAACGGGGTCCGGGAAGTGAGAGGCAAATGTGCTCTTGCCGATGCCCTCGGGGCCGTACAGTACGACCTTGACCGGGGTGTTCAGGATGCCGGTAGTAATGGAATATTTGCTCATCAGAAAGCTCCTTTCGTCCATGTTTTGGTCTGAGCGGGTGCGGCGGACAGGACAGGCAGGTCAGCACCCTTGACCATGCCGTCCTCAATGATGATCTGGCACTCGCTGCCGGTGGAAACACGGGTGGCGATGGCCTGCAGGCCCTCCGCTTCGAGCCCGCGGCCGAACTCTTCCAGCGTGGTCATGTCCATCTGCTCGAGCTTGTCCAGAAGGACAAAGCCGCAGTCCGGGTTGAGCCGCCGGACGATGGCCGCGGCCACCTGGAGCTGGTCGCTGCCGGATATATCCCGCCAGCGCTTGCCTTTATAAGTAAGAGCGCCGTCCTCCACACTCAGCTCCGGCAGGGGCAGGTCGGCACCGTTCAGTAGGGCCAGACGCTCTTTGCGCTTCTGCTCGATGGCATCCGTAAGCTTGTCGTAGTCGCTGGCGTACTTGGCGGCTTCGTCCTCGGCGCGGGCTTTTTCGAAGTTGGCCCGGACTTTCCGGTTCGTTTCCTCGATGCTCTGGATAGAGGCTTCCAGTTCGGCAGTGGATTCGTCCTGAAGGTCTTCGGCAGATTTCCGGGCGGCGTAGAGGTCAGTGGTCAGCGCGGCCTGCTCTTCCGTCAGATGTGCAAGCTCTGCTTCCAGCTGCTCCCGGCGCTGTGCAAGGGTGCGGCTCTTGGCTTCCAGCTGAGCAAGCTGGCTGCGCTTGCGCTGATTCTCCCCGTTCCGGGCCAGAATATCCTGCTGCTGGCGGATAAGGTCAGAGGCGCTGAGAGGCTGTTCGGGAGCATCGGGGTAGGAGATAAGCTCGTCGGCAAAGTTCTTTTTCTGCTGGGCCAGCTGGCCGGTGAAGGTGCGCTTGTCGTAGATGCTTTTGATCTCCATATCCCGGAGATGCAATTCATTCCCGATGCCGATGATGCGCAGCAGGATGTCAGCCTTTTCCTTGTCGCTGGCCTCCATGAAGCGGGGCAGATCGAGGGCCAGCGGCTCGACAAAAGCATTCAGCAGCTGCTGGCCGCTGCGGCGGCCGGTGGGGTCGGTGACGGTGAGGCTGCTGTTCTTGCCCTTGCGCTCCACGACGACCCCGTTGGAGAGAGTGACGCGGAGGTGGGCGGGAGCGACGGCCCTATCCCGCTGGGCGGCGTTCGGGCGGAATTTTTCGCCGCCAAGCGCCCATGCCAGCGCGTCGAGAACGCTGGTCTTGCCCTGATTGTTGTTGCCGCCCACGAGGGTGAGACCGGTGGGCGCAGGAGTAAGCGCAACGGCCTTGATGCGCTTGACGTTTTCGGCCTCGAGGGCCGTGATCTTTACAGACATCTGGATACCTCCCCTTGAATTTGTCCTAATGTGCGTACGAACTGATCGATCGCGTTTTCCCGCTGTTCACCCGGCAGCTTGCCGAACAGCGGCTTTATGGACTGCGCGAGATTTGTGATGGAGCGGCCGGCCAGAAGGATGCTGTCGTAGGCGTCGCGGGCGTCGGCCTCAGCATTAGCCGCCGTCTGGTCGAGCTGAGCCTTGAGGTCGGCTGTCATGCCGTCGGCCATCTCTTTTGCCTGCCGGACGACTTCGTCCTTGTCCACCACAGCTACGATGGGCTGCTTCCGGGCGGCTTCAGCCTCGGCCTGCCACTTGTCGGCCCGGCGCTTGGCCGCTTCGGCCACCTGCCGGGAGCCTGCAAGCTGGTTCTCGGCGGTTTTAGCACGGGCTTCGGCCTTGCTCTGCATCTTCCATGCTTCCTCTTCCCGGGCCTCAGCGGCGTCTAACCGGCTTTTGAGCTGATCGTTCTGTTCGGTCAGACCTTTAATGTCAGCATTTGCGGCTTCCAGCTGAGCATTGGCGGTATTCATTGCGTCCCGCGACTCCTGCTCCTGAATGCAGGCGCTCTTCAATCTGGCCTGCGTTTCGTTCAGCTTGTACTCTTTGGCCTTGAGCTGGGCTAAAAGCTCCTGCACCCGCTGGCTGTCTCCGGCGGCTTCGACCAGCTGCCCAGCGCAGCCGCTGCGGGCGATGAGGTTCAAATCTTTGCGGGTCAGCTCGGGCAGCTGTTTTAATTCCGCCAACTTGGCGGAATTAAAAGCTTCGCCGTTCTGAATCATCCGCCGGACGCTTCCTTCGCCTAACCCCTTGCTCTCATACCACTTTGTCCATGTACCGCCGCCATACCGGCCCGCCTTGGCAGTCAGAGCGTGGATGCGGGCAAGGTAGATGCAGGAGATCAGGTATTCGTCCTGCGCCGCGCCGTAATGCAAATCAAACTGCTGGTCGGCTTCGGTGGCCTGCTGGGACAAATCACCCAGAGCGGAGAAGTCAAAGCTGGGGACAGCTGCGGATGCAAAAGAAGTCTCCGCAGGAACAACAGGGGCCGATGCGCTGCTCTGCGGGGACAGCGCGGGGGTCAAGCCGTTTGCAGCCGCCTCGCTCGCCGAGGTGGTCGGTATTGCCGCCGCCGAACTGCTGGCAGCAGGGCTTGTCATGGTCGCAGCAGCATCCGCAGTCGGGGCAGGTGTACATGAGAAAATCTCCTTTGCTTTTTTGATGTCAGCAAGAATCTTTTCCATTTCCTGCTGCGGTGTCATGTCCTTGCGGCTACCATTCGGAGTAAAGAACTGACCAAGCAGCTCTCTTTTTGCGGCAACGCCTTTCAGATTCTGGGTGCAGGTGATAGTCAGGCAGTAACGGCCATCAGATCCATAGTCCGATGCACGAATATCTTTGGAAAACGAGCCAAAAATCTCTCTGTCTGGATAAGTGTCTTTGATCCATGCGGAGACCTGAGACAGAAAGTCGAAGTCCAGACTATGCACTCGACAAGTGCATTTATCCTTGATAGAGCCAGCAAACTCTGACGCATAGGTGAGAGTCTTGCTCATCCGGCATTCGTAGCCCTGAGTCTCCCGGCTGACAGTTCTAGCACTTTCATCCCATTGATAGTTTCCGTATGGCATGGCGTAGGGACATCCCCAGCACTCATGGCCGGGTGCATAGCCGGATAGGCGGTTACCAGTGGTACTGGCATCGGTGGATTTCTTCACTCGCCGTCCGCATTTGCAGATATAGGTGGTCATACCCGCACCTCCAACTCCTTCAGGCGGTCAAGCATTTCGGCCTGCAGGTCTTTGTTCAGGGGCTGGAAGCGGTTATTTCGCCAGCCGTAGCAGAGGATAGTGCCATAGATGGGCTGGCCGCGATAAGTACGATTCAGGCCCTTGCCGTAGATGGCGTACACCAGCACCGCCGGGGTGCGGGGCAGAACTTTCTGCTCGCTGGGACACTGCAAAAGTGCTTCCATGCCTTGCAGCGTGTCCGGCAGGGTAGTCACGACCGGGTCTTTGCCCGGCTCGATAAGAATACCTTTCATCTCTTGTAAAAACCTCCAAAGTGTGTTATTCTTCGGGGTGATGGGGGTTCAAGCCATCATCCCTTTGCAGGCTCGTCCGTGTTGGTAGCGCGGACGGGCTTTTTTGCGTTCATGCGTCCCTCCGGTTCTGCCGGTACTCCGGCTCTTCGGTGCGGGCGTGGCGGCGGTCGATGTACCTGCGGCGCTGAGTCTCGCGCTCTGCGGCATGGTCGCCCAGCCGGGCAAAGAACAGCGCCAGCAACAGCAGCACCATTGCGGTGATGAAGTCGGTGCCGGAGATGACCCCGATGGCTTCGATGCTGCCTGCAAAGCCAAGTGCGTACAGCATCCCGACGGCACCGCTGGCCACCGCCAGCCAGTAAAAGACGCCAGATTTGATTCTCATAAACCCACTCCCTCCAAACTAGCAATCATTCCAAGAAGCGCTTCGACATGGCTGATTTTGTCGTTGGCCTCCTGAAGCTCTTTGCGGGCATTATCAATGGCCTCGGGTGTCCCACCGTATTTGTTGACGGAATTAGCCGAACTCACGCCATCGGATGCAGAATGCGTCAGCATGACGGCGGTGTGCAAAAGGTATTCGCTTTCAAGTTTCATTCCGTAATCTCCTCTCCCAAAATGTTTTCGGCTTCGCAGGTTTTCCACGGCTCGCACAAATCAGATGTAAACGCCTTGACTGGATGCCACTCACCGTCGGTAAAAATTTGTAAGCCTGTGTGGTTTTCGTCCTTGACCCGTGCGCCCAGCTGGTAGTCGCCAGATGCTCGGCTGTCAGTCCAGCGAAACCAATGCATCCAAAACAGCGGCGCGACATATGCGCACCCAGTGGGTGCTACAGTTCGCTCAGAGGCGAGGGTATAAGATTTCATGCGGATGCCTCCTTTGCAATTTGCGGGAAGAAATACTCCCCGATTTTCTCTTGCGGGATATGGAGCACCTGACAGATAGCAGTAATTTCCCTCGGAAGCCAGCAACCGCTGTCTTCCGGCGCGTTCAGGCGTTTGCTCAGTGTACGGTCACAGATACCCGCCAACACAGCCAGCTCCTGCTGCTCCAGCCCTTCGTCTTCAATGAGGCGGCGGAGCTTGAGGTAAGGTTTCTTCATCGTGCGGCCCTCCCCTCTCACGCTGCGCCGCCGGGACGGCTGTCCATCTTCTTGAGGCTGTTGACCAGGTTGATGCTGCGGGCGGCAGTCTCCATCTGATCAAAGTCTTCCGGGGCCATGCCTGCGCACATATCGTGGAGGCGGACGAGCCGGGTGGCTTCGTCCACAGTCAAGCCGTAGGCGGCGGGGTTAAGTGCAGACTTCTTCATAAAAAATCACTCCTTTTTCTCGGTGGTGAAGATGTCGGCCATGATCTGGTCGAACGCGGGAAGGCCAAAGGCGACGATCCTCAGCTGGTCAATGCGGCTACCAAGCTCGACGGTGCGTACCTGCCCAAACTCGGGGTTGGAGAAGATCTGTAAGTCGTTCATGTGATTTTGTGCCTCCTTGTGGGTGGCTCCCTTTCCGTGCTATACTGGCACAGGAAGGAAGTGTAAAAATGCTTGATGAAAAAACGCTGAAAGTGCTTGAGTTCCTGAATGAACACCCGGATAAATGGTTCTCGCTCGAAGAGCTGTGTGAAAATGGAGTGCCTGCGGATTGGGAAACATTAAAATGGATGCAAGAGCGCGAAATGGTCAGAAAACAGGAGTCCGATGACCCCGTAGGCAGAGCATTAGGGGAAAGAACTTACATTTACCGTTTTGGTGCGGCAGGAAGAGTAACTCTGGAGGAACATAAGCATTCCGTTCGAACGGAAAGGCGTGCGAACATTGCTATTGGTATATCGCTGTTAAGCTTGTTCGTCTCAGTGTTTACCGCGTTAAGAGGATAAAGACGCTGATTGCGACCGCGAAGCCGGACAGTGCGAACGAAATTAAGAATTTATCATTGGTGCGTGTGTTGATTTCGTCTTCTTTTAAGCGCATCAAGTGATTGGTTGCGTTAATTTCGCGCCAAAGCTCTTCCCAGTCACTTTTATCGTTACTGAGGAATTTCGAATTGACTATGGATTGATCAGAGCCAAGGATTCTGTGGTCGCGCTCAGTTTTTACGGATGCAGAAAGCAGACTAATGATTCGCTCTGCGTCCGAAAAACTGACATTTTCGCTCTTGAGCTGCTCGAACAGCTTGAGGGCGATCTTCTTTAAGCGCTCGGCGTGCTCGCGGCGTTCTTGGATTTCTTTCTGGATGTTGTTGTCCATGTGGTTCACCTCCTTTCGTTGAGATTGTGTTGCAGCCTCAAAACCGTCTTCGAGTTTTGTGCTGTGACCTCATTTTACTGCAAGGAAAATGGATTGTCAACACATAGTGTGCAAAAATCTTCATTTTTTGTGTTGACAGCACAAAATCAAAAGCGTATACTAACATCAGAACGAAAGGAGGTGAACAAAATGACTGTCGGAGAACGAGTGAAAGAAGTTCGCAAAGAAAATGGACTGTCTCAGGAGGAATTTGCTCATAAGCTTGGGTTTGATACTCGTGGAGCGATTGCAAATATTGAACTGGAACGTACGGAAGCATCTGATAAGCTACTTTCTCTTATAAGTAATCTTTTCGGAGTCCGCGAGGAATGGCTACGCACCGGTGAAGGTGAGATGATGGCGGCAGATACCCAGTCGGACAAAATCGCCGCGTTCCTTGGCGACCTGACCCGGGATGACGATGACAATTTCCGAAGGCGCTTTGTCGAGATGCTGGCCGACCTCAGCCCCGCCGATTGGAAGCTGCTGGAACACATGGCCGAAAAATTGACACAAAAAAAAGAGCACCCGTAGGTGCTCAAAGGATGCGATATGTCAGCTGATCAGGCGGCTTGCGTATATCCACACAAGCCGCAGTTTGCGAAAATCCGCTTTCTCAAGCAGTCGCATAATAGCATCGATGTAGTCTTGACGTGTCATTGTCTGCTTGCCTCCCGCAATACGTTGTTTTATTTGCCCATATTATACAACCAAGCGGTGTTTTGCGCAAGAACAAATAATTGAGCAAAAATCGAACGAAAATTGAGCTTTTTACAATGAGGAGGGAAAACCATGAAAAAGATTGTCTCTTTGATGCTGACCGTGGCGCTGTGCCTTGCGTGTGCAGTGACGGCGTTTGCCGACACCGAGTACAAAGTGGGGCGGGATGTGGAGTTTTCCGGCCAGACGGATTTCGACTACTTCTATACTTATACAGACAAGGACGTGAACTATAAGTGTTTCTCTGTCGTGTCTGCGGAAGGCCAGCGCTTCTATGCGGCGGTCAAAGAAAATCTGTACGAGTATTACAGAGCTACGTTTGCGGGCCAGAGCCTTACACTGAATGGTGCCTATCAGCGTGTGGCGGATGATGGCTCTCCGGTTATCAAGATTCGCACGCAGATTACGTTTGATGAGAAAGGCAAGAAGGTCTCCACCTTGCTGGATGAGTTGCTCGTGCCAGTGCTGAAAGCAAATGCGGATTCCCTTGACTTCCAGACTATCTATGATGTCTTTGATGACAGCGCACTTACCGTTGCGAATGACGGTTCTTATATCACGTTCGATACGAATCCGTATAATTTTAAGGATAGTTTTCTTTTCACGGATGTTGTCTTGAGAGAAATCAAACTCGCAAACCAAATTTATGGCCTGCCGGACTGGCTTTATGAGGAGATGGTCAGCACAAAAGCGCTGGATGGCCGTCAGAAGGAGTCTTTTGACCGTCTGACCGTCACATGGACTTACTCTCCCAACACTGGACTTGAGGTCACCTATCGTAAAAACAACTGAGTCAACTGTCTTGTTAATTGAATAAACAAAAAACTCCCCCGGTGCTACCAACACCGGAGGAGTTTGAAGAATGGCTTGCTCACGAGGAACAATACCAGCCTAGACAACTGTATTGTACCACCTCCGGGCAGGCTTGTCAAAGTGTACCCATATGGAGGTGTATTTTTATGGGAAAGCGAGTCAATACCGCCGTTTGGCTGGAAAAGCAGCAGCGCTGGCAGATCAAGGTGCAGAAGGACGGCGTGCGCCGGACCTTCACCAGCGCAAAGCCCGGCCGCACCGGCCAGCGGGAAGCAAACCGCAAGGCCGATCTGTGGCTGGACGAAGGAATCAGCAGCACCACAAAGCGCTGCTCTGAGCTGTGGGAGGAGTTCCTTATTTCGGTAAAGGCCACAGCGGGCAGCAGCTATGTGGAGCAGGTCGAGAAGTTTGGCCGGAACTACATACTGCCGGTCATCGGCGTTCGCCGTATCGGCGATCTGAGCGCCGGCATGTTGCAAGACGTCCTGAATCGTGCCTATAAAGAGGGGTGTCTGAACCCGGACGGCAAGCGCAAGAGTGCAGGCAATCTCTCCCGCAAGACGCTGCAGGGCATCCGGGGCGTCGAGATGGCCTTTGTCAAGTGGGCACGGCAGCACCAGTACACGTCCCTGCGGCCCGAGGATGAAGTCGTTGTCCCGAAGGGGGCGCGAAACAAAGGGAAAAGGATCCTACAGCCCGATTCGCTACGGATACTGCTTTCCACCGACACCCGCGTCATCCGTGGAAAAGTGGAGGCCGATGAAAACATCCACGCCTATCGTCTGGCTGTAATGACCGGCCTGCGCCCCGGTGAGCTGCTGGGCCTCCGCGTGGGCGACGTGGCCGGCAACCGGCTGCATCTCTCCCGGGCCATCAACACCTTGAACGAGGAAACCAGCGGAAAAAACGAAAACGCCCTGCGGGTGCTCATCCTGCATCCGCTGGCGGTGGCAGAACTCAAGGCTCAGCTTCAGCAGCGTGCCTTTGAAGAGGGCGGCTTGACCGAGGACGACCCGATTTTTTTGCTGAGGAATGAGCAGAGCTTATACAACTACTGGCGTCTCTATCAACGCTGCAACGGCATCGAACCGCCCATCAGCTTGTACGAGCTGCGGCACACCTTCGTAAGCATGGTTGAAGACACTGTGTCCCCTGCCCAACTCCGCCGCATGGTTGGTCACAGCCGAAGTATGGATACTTATGGCTGGTACAGCCACGCCGTCGAGGGCCGCGCTAATGCTGCAGCGCTGGCGGTATCTGCCGCGTTGGCAGAGTATTCCCCAAAGCAAAAATAACCCACTCTCAAACCCACTTCTCGGCGCAGAATTGTGCGCACTGTTGCCTCAACGAATCCTGTGTGGAGTGAAAAGTGGCTTGCCTCCTATGATTTTTCAGTTCGCCAGTATAGGTGTGCGTGAATGCAAGTTGTTCGAATCCACCCGCGCCCACCAAGAACTCCAGTGTTGTAATGACACTGGAGTTTCTGTTTTATCTGGAAGTTTGTAAAGCGCCGCAAGGGTGGATTCGAACAGCAGCGGAGCCGACCGCCGCCTGCGGCGGAAACAGGGAGGCGAGGCTGGGACAGCGCTCCGATTTTTCAAGGCCCCGCCAAGGGGTTGCAGAAAAATCGGCAAGCGCAACTCGTAAGGCCCGCCGCTATATGTCCCGGCGGCAAAAAGGCCCCTGCGGGGCCTTTTTCTTCTTCAGCTGGGTCTTATACCGTGCGCTGTCGTAGCGGTTCCGAGCAAAACGGTCGAGTTTCCAGACCAGCACGATGTCAAACAGCTTCTTGTCGCTGTCCTTAATCATCTGCTGAAACTCCGGGCGGTTGTCTGTCTTGGCAGAGATAGCACGGTCAATGTAGTGCCGATGGTGATGCCATTCTTTTCGGCATAGGCCGTGCATTCCCGAATCTGACCTTCGATGGATTCTTCACGCTGGTTGTCACTGGAATAGCGAGCATAGATCACGGCAGTCATGGCGGACACCTCACTTTATACATTATTGAACCGTAGAGCGTTCATTCAAGCAACTTTCGTATAATGTATATACCATAATTCTGGAATAATTGCAAGGTTTCGAGAAAAATCGTCTAAAGTTCAAATGCCTTGGATTTCTGGGATAAGAGACTTGTAATATTCTCACCTTCTTAGTAAAATAGAAATGTCAGTGATTGTTTGTTTTAAAGTAAGGCAGGTGCGGCATCATGACTCCGGAAGCAAAAGCACGGGAACAAATCGACAAAAAGTTGCAGGAAAGCGGCTGGGTCATTCAGAATATGAAAACACTGAACCTGACTGCTGCGCTTGGGGTGGCAGTGTGCGAATTTCCGACCAGTACTGGACCTGTGGATTACGCACTGTTCGTTGATGGAATGCCAGTGGGTGTTGCTGAGGCAAAAAAAGATGAAAAAGGAGAGGTTCTGACCGGCGTTGAGGGCCAGTCCGGACGATATGCAAACAGCCGCTTCAAATGGGTGAAACAGGAATACCGAGTCCGGTTTGTCTATGAAGCGACCAGCAAGCTGGTGCGTTTCACCGACTATGCCGATATTAAATACCGTTCCAGAGAAATCTTTTCATTCCATCGACCGGAGACACTGAATCGGTGGCTGGGCGAGTCGGATACGGTTCGCAATAATCTGAAACGGCTTCCGCCGCTGGATGAGACCGGTTTCCGGAAATGCCAGATTAAAGCGATTCATGGACTGGACGATTCCTTTGCAAATAACCGTCCGCATGCACTGGTGCAGATGGCGACCGGCGCAGGCAAAACCTTTACGGCAATTACGGCGGCGTACCGGCTGCTGAAATACGGCAGAATGAATCACATCCTCTTTCTTGTGGACACGCGCAGCCTTGGAGAGCAGGCAGAACGTGAATTTCTGGCATACAAGCCCAATGACGACCCACGGAATTTCTCGGAGTTGTATAATGTCCAGCGGCTGAAAAGCTCTTATATCTCTTCGGATGCGCAAATCTGCATTAGCACGATCCAGCGGATGTATTCTATCCTCAAAGGTGAAGAACTGGACGAAAAGGCAGAAGAAACACCGTTTGCAGAGTATGTCACGGCAGAAAGCAAAGCCCCCAAAGAAGTTGTGTACAATGCCAAAATTCCACCAGAATTTTTTGATTGCATCATCGTAGACGAGTGCCACCGCTCCATTTATAACGTCTGGAGTCAGGTACTGTCCTATTTTGATGCGTTTATCATCGGTCTGACTGCCACGCCGGACGCCCGGACGATTGGCTACTTCAACCAAAACTTTGTCAGTGAGTATACGCGGGAACAAGCTGTGCTGGATGGCGTTAATGTCGGTGAGGACATCTATCTGATCGAAACCAGTGTCACGAAAAACGGTGCATTCATCATGAAGCAGATGATCGAGCACCGCGATCGCCTGACCCGCGAAAAGCGGTGGGCACAGATGGACGAGGATGTATTCTATACCCAGTCTCAGCTGGATAAAAATATCGTGAATCCAAGTCAGATTCGGGCAGTGATTCGCACGTTCAAAGAAAAACTTTATACCGAGCTGTTCCCGCACCGCAAGGAAGTGCCCAAGACCTTGATTTTTGCCAAGACAGACAGCCATGCAGACGATATCGTGCAGATTGTCCGGGAAGAGTTTGGCGAGGGTAACGACTTCTGCCGGAAAATCACATACAGTGTGCAGAATGCAGAGGCTGTCCTCAGCTCGTTCCGTAACGATTATTACCCTCGCATTGCTGTCACGGTCGATATGATTGCCACCGGAACAGATGTGAAGCCCATTGAATGTCTGCTTTTTATGCGGGATGTGCGTAGCCGGAAGTACTTTGAGCAGATGAAAGGCCGAGGCACGCGTGTTCTGAGCAAAGACGACCTGCAAAAAGTAACGCCTTCCGCCACGGAAAACAAAGATCATTTTGTAATCGTGGATGCAGTGGGTGTAACAGAATCCAAAAAGACCGAGACCCGCACACTGGAACGGAAGCCTACCGTTTCCATGAAGGAACTGATGATGAACATCGCCCTTGGCGCACGGGATGAGGACACGCTGACCTCGCTTGCAAACCGTGTGATTCGTCTCAGCTGCAAAATGGAGCGGAACGAACACAAGCAGTTCCGGGAGACGGTTGGAAAGTCAGCCGAGCAGGTAGCTGAGAATTTGCTGAACGCCTTTGATGAGGATATTATCCATGCCAAAGCCTGCGCTGAAAACGGAACAGTCTCTCCCACGCCGGAGCAAAACGCCAAAGCGCAGAAAGAACTGATCAAGCAGGCTGTTGAGCCGTTCCAGAAGCCGGAAGTGCGTGACTTTATTGAGAATGTCCGCCGCAGCCACGACCAGATCATCGACAGCGTCAATCTGGATAAAGTTCTGTTTACCGGGTACTCTGCGAATCGGGAGGAAAATGCCGACCGGGTGATTTCGACCTTCAAGGATTTTATTGAGGAAAACAAGGATGAAATTCTGGCCCTGCGCATCATCTACAACGAGCAATATAAAAATCGTCCGATGGTTCTGAAAAGCCTGACGGAACTGTACCAGAAGCTCTGTGCCAAAGGTGTTACGGTGGAGTGTCTATGGGATTGCTATGCCATCAAACGACCAGATAAGGTGAAAAAGGGTACGCTGGTGCAGATCACCGACTTGATTTCGCTCATTCGTTTCCAGTTGGGGTATGCGGACGTTCTTTCTCCTTTTTCTGACCGGGTGAACTACAACTTCAAGCAATGGACATTCCGCCGCAATACCGGTGCTGTCCATTTCACCGCAGAACAGATGGAATGGCTGCGGCTCATCAAGGAGCATATCATCACATCCCTGAGCATTCTGCCAGAGGATTTGGAATACACGCCGTTCGACAGCAAAGGCGGTCTGGGCGGATTCTATGAGGTGTTTGGAAAAAAGTATCAGGAGATTCTGGACGAAATGAATGAGGAATTGGTAGCGTAAATGAAAATAAAACATCCGGGTGTTTGCGCACTGTGTAATAGATATTTTGAAGATTTAACCTTTGAGCATATTCCACCAAGAGCTGCATTTAATCAACGTCCAGTTAAATTATATAGTGGAGAAAAATTTATAGGCAGTTCAAATGATCCATGGGATATGAAAAATATTCGATACCAGAACGCTCAACTTGGGAGTGGAAAATATTCCCTCTGCAAAGATTGCAATAATTTAACAGGTGCATGGTATGGAAAGTCTTACCAAGAAGTGTCCTATCAGTTTGCACAAGCACTTTTATGCTATAAAGCCAATCCATCAATTACTGAAATTGAATTTGAAGTTTATCTGTTAAGATTTATTAAACAGATCATCTCCATAATCTGTTCTCTTAACAGTCCCGACCCATCCATTCAATATCCTGAGAGTTTTCCTTTTACAACTCTTCATCAAGCGGCCAAGGAACTACAAGTGCTAAAACATTTTGTTTTGACCAAGGATGAAAAGGGATTAAATTCCAAGAAAGTTAGAATATTTCTTTATGCAACAGATAGCGACTTGGGGCGATTCGATGGTTTGTCAGCAATTGGGAATGTGAATTCTTTTGAATTTTCTCCCTTATGTGAGATGGCGTGTTATCCATTAGGAATTATTGCTTTCTTTTTTCCTCCAGATAATTTTACATTTGATGGTGCAGATATTACATACTTTTCAGATTTTAATTACGATGATAAGAAGTCCATTAGGCTTCCATTTGTCGTAAAAGAAATCAATTCTTGGATTCCGAATGACTATCGAACTAAAGATGAGATAAAAGACATTATAAACGAAAACAATGAGTTTATGGAAGGACGGAAGAAAGGCACTTGATAAGCTCGAGTATGAAATGGAAAGAAATTCTTGAAATAAAGAGCGGAAAAAATCAGAAAGACGTTGTTGACATAAATGGTCGCTATCCGATTTATGGAAGTGGTGGGATTATAGGGTATTCTAAAGAGTATCTTTGTCCTGCTGGAACAACTATTATTGGACGAAAGGGAACAATCATAGCCCACTCTATGTTAATGAACCATTTTGGAATGTTGATACAGCATTCGGATTGATTCCGAGTCAACAACTTGTGTCAAAATATCTTTATTATTTTTGTTGTTATTTTAATTTCAAAGTATTAGACAAATCGACTACACTTCCTAGTCTTGCAAAGCGTGATTTGGAAAACGTGGAAATGCCGGTTCCTCCTCTCGATGAGCAAACCTGCATTGTTGCCCGCATTGAAGAACTTTTCTCTGAGCTTGACAAGGCTGTTGATACGCTCAAAACCACAAAAGAGCAGTTAGAGGTATATCGACAGGCGGTGTTGAAAAGTGCGTTTGAGGGAAAGTATACGATTGACTGGCGAAAATCAAATGACTGCTCAGTTGATAATGATTATCTTAAAATCAAGAAAAATAATCAAATCTTCAAAGACACTTCTGGAGATGAAAACGAACTTATTCTAAAGATTCCGAATACATGGATGAAAGTCAGGTTTGGCGAAATTTTTGATGTTGAAGTCGGTGCGACACCTAGTAGACAACACAAAGAATATTGGAATGGTAAAATAGCGTGGGTTAGTAGCGGTGAAGTTCGTTTTGAGAGCATCAATAGAACACATGAAATGATTACCCAGCATGGTCTAAACAATTCATCTACGAATCTTCAACCGATAGGTACTGTCCTGCTTGCTATGATTGGTGAGGGAAAAACTCGTGGGCAGGCGGCAATTCTTAACATTCCAGCGGCGCATAATCAAAATACAGCAGCTATTCTGGTTTCGAGAACACCGTGTCAGCCAAAGTATGTTTATTATTTCTTGCAGCTAAATTATGAAAACACCAGACGTGTTGGGTCAGGTAATAATCAAAAGGCTCTGAATAAGGAACGTGTCCGCGCAATCAGATTTCCATTTGCACCAGTTGAAGAACAAGTGGCTATTGTAAAGGAGATTGACGAACGGCTTTCCGTTTGCGACAGCATCGAAAAAACAGTTGATGCCGCCCTTGCACAAGCCGATGCCATGCGGCAGAGTATTTTGAAACAGGCGTTTGAGAGGACATTGTAAAAAGGAGTGAGTTTTGTGTCCTGCATTTATTACGGAAACCAAGAGGGCTTAACATACAATAAACGAGAACATGTTTTTCCGGCATCGCTGGGATGCAAAACAATGCTTCCAAGAGGATGGGTGTCTGACCAAGCTAATGAGTTTTTTTCTAAAATGGAAGATGATTTTACCCATCGCTCCCTGATTGCAATGGACAGGGCTTTCTGGGGGCCGGGGCAGAGAGGTTCTCTCTCAGTCAAGAAAGCAGCAAAAACAGATGTTTGTATAGGAGTTGATGAAACGGGAGATTGTGTTTTGTCATATCTGTCGCTGGGTGTGCCATATATTATCAGCCAGTTCAAAAGAGAAAAAGGCCGATTCCACATTCATCTTGACCCGACAAATAGAAATACAGCACTTTCTGACTTTATTGTTGCATTGAAAAATTTCACACCGAATTCAAAGTACATCCGAATTCCTACAAAAGAGCTTAAAAAATCCTGCATCGTGGGATATCATGACCGAAAATATTATATAGCATTTAATCCGGATGAAGTCAATGATTTTGCAATCGCTAAAGAAATCTCTTTTTTTCTAAAGTTTTCTGATAAAATTACGTCTGTTGATACTTTTCATGACAGCAAATCCCATATAACAATGGACCACCGATCTACAGAAACAAATGAAACTTCTCGGATTTGTTCTAAAACGCTTATGAACACATTAGCATATCTTCACAGGCCGGAATTTGTTCAACGCGACGAATTCAGGGATTTTCGTGAATGGATTTTAGAAGGGAAGCACCCCGAAAAATTTGCGACATTGCCAACAGTTCTTTCTAATCAACCATACGCTCAGACTTTTCCAGAAAAAGCACATTGGTGTTTATTTGGGATGATTAAAAACCATTTAGTGGGTGAAGTCTGTTTTTACGGGCATTTTGCGCGTACTTTCTCGATGGGGGTATTTGATGAAGCTCCTATCTATCACCTTGAAGGATTTATTTGTGATTGGGAAAATCAAACGGATTATAAATTACTGGACTATATTTTGAAATGCCGGCACCTTACAAACAAGAAAATTCCGAGGAATACAAATGAGTGAACAATCTACCAATATCGTTTCCAAGGTATGGGGACTTTGCAATCCGCTGCGGGATGACGGCGTATCATACGGCGATTATCTTGAACAGCTTACTTACTTGATTTTTTTGAAAATGTCAGATGAATATTCCCGCCCGCCTTATAAGCGGGAAACCGGCATCCCAAAGGGATATTCGTGGGCAGATATGAACACCCTCAAGGGTGCGGAACTGGAAAACCAGTACCGTGCTACGCTGGAGCGGCTGGGCGAAGAAGGCGGCATCCTCGGACAAATCTTCAAGGGCGCTGTCAATAAAATCAGCAATGTCTCCATCCTGTACCGTGTGGTGCAGATGATAGACAAGGAAAAATGGGTCTCCATGTCCTCTGATGTGAAGGGCGAGATTTACGAAGGATTGCTGCAAAAGAATGCAGAGGACGTAAAAAGCGGCGCAGGACAGTATTTTACCCCTCGCCCGCTCATTAAGGCGATGGTTGTCTGCCTGCGCCCGGAACCCAATAAGACCATTGCTGACCCCTGCTGCGGCAGCGGCGGCTTTTTCCTTGCGGCACAGGCATTTCTTGCAGACCCAAACAACTATGCGCTTGATCGCCCTCAGAAAGAGTTTTTGAAGAACGAAACGTTTTATGGTACAGAGCTTGTGGTTGCGACGTTCAAGCTCTGCCTGATGAATCTGTATCTGCATAACATCGGCGACCTGTATGGAAAAGTTCCGGTTACGCGCGGGGATGCCCTGTTGTCGGACCCCGGATACCGTGTGGATTATGTGCTGACGAACCCGCCGTTTGGTAAGAAGTCTTCGATTACTTTTACCAACGAGGGAGACGAAACCGAGGAGGAAGAAAAAGAAGACCTTGTTTATAACCGACAGGACTTCTGGACGACAAGCTCCAACAAGCAACTGAACTTTATCCAGCATATCAATACGATTCTCAAACCCACCGGAAAGGCTGCAGTTGTTGTGCCGGACAACGTACTGTTTGAGGGTGGTGCGGGAGAAATCATCCGAAAAAAGCTGCTGGAAACGACCGACTTGCACACGATCCTGCGCCTGCCGACCGGCATCTTCTATAAACCGGGCGTCAAGGCAAACGTGATCTTCTTTGATAAGCGTCCCGCCAGTCAGGAACGCCAGACGAAAGAAGTCTGGATCTACGATTTTCGCACAAATGTTCATTTCACTCTGCGTCAGCATCCGATGACGGACGCTGATTTGCAGGATTTTATCAAGTGCTACCACCCGGAAAACCGCCATGAGCGTACAGAAACATGGTCGCCTGAAAACTCGGAGGGCCGTTGGCGCAAATTCTCCTTAGAGGAGATTTTGGCACGGGATAAAACCAGTCTTGATATTTTCTGGCTGAAGGATAAGTCTCTTGCCGATTTGGATAATCTTCCCGAACCGGATGAGCTTGCGGCAGATATTATTGAAAATCTGCAAAGCGCGTTGGAGAGTTTTCAGAAATTGATGGGTCAACTGAAAAAGAACGATTGATGGGATGTGAGCAAGATCGAAAATTTCAGGAATAAACCAAAGAAAACAGCGGTAGAACTGGTGCAGGTGCTCCGGGACGAAAAGGGAATCCAGTTTAATATCATGTCAGAAGAACAGGCCGTTGAATATTTTTCACAGCGAAACAATTATTTGCGGACAGCTTCCTATCGCAAAAACTATCCGAAGCACATTGCCGGTCCGAATGAAGGCAAGTACATCAATCTCGAATTTGCATATTTAACGGAACTTTCTACATTGGACTTCTACCTGCGCGAAATCCTGCTGGAAATGTGTATTGATGTAGAGCACGATCTGAAAGTCTCGCTTTTGCGCGAACTGGAGGCTGATTCAGACGAGGACGGCTATGCGATTGTCCGGAATTTTCTTGCACAAAATCCGGAAATCTTATCTTCTATCGAACGAAAAACCGATGCATCTTTTACTGGAGAACTAATCGAAAAGTACTTTGGCGTCTGTTCAGTATTCTCTGCTCAGGGTGCACGGTCGTATCTTGCAACGCGAATCTATTCCGTTGATTGCCCGGTATGGGTTCTGGAAGAGCTGATTGGTTTCGGAGAATTTCTGCGATTGTACCGCTTTTATGCCGAGCGGAACCCGCAGTTCAAGCCGCTGATGAATCAACGTGTTCTGAATCCGGTCAAAAGTCTGCGCAACGCTTGTGCACATAATAACTGCCTTCTGAATGTGCTCTCTCGGACGAGCACGACAAAGCCATCGCCTGAAGTTTCGGCATTTGTCGCCTCCTTTGAGAATATTTCAGCCGGTGAACGACGTAGCAAGTTGACAAGCCGCCCGATGTTTGAGATTGTCTGTTTGCTGTTTGCTTATACAAAAATTGTAAGTCCTGCTGTCAAAAAGCGGCGGATGGCGCAACTATCAGAGCTGATTCATGGCCGTTTGCAAAAGCACATGGACTACTTTGACGGTCCAACAGGAAATAAATTGGTCGCAACATCTTTTGATTTTTTGAAAAAAGTTGTTGACAATCTGATTTGATACGCATATAATATATTTGGTATTAAAAAGATTTATCTTTTGTGCAGGGGCCGTCACTGACGTCGCCTGCATTTTCTTTTGTACAGGATGTTGGAAAGAGCACAGTCAATAAATGGCTGTGCTCTTTTTGTTTTATGCTTACTTGTTCTAAGACCAAATCAGCAGCATAAGTCTTACTTCTGCCGCTTTATCGTAATAAAATTTGCAAAACCATCTTGACGCACTCTGCAAACCGTGATACTCTCTGTCACAAATCCTACTGGATTCGTAGTAAAATGCGACACAGTGAGGGTTTGTTCTCCATGAAAAGATTTACCGCCTCGCAACACACTCGATCATTTTGCCGCCGTTTCACCCCGACAAAATTCTTCGCCTGCTGCGGAGCGGTATTTTTCTTTTCTGCGGAAAAAAGCACCTTGAAAATTTCATGAGCCGTCCGAACGTGATACTGGCTTTCCAGCCAACGCCGCTGCACAAACAGGGGCAGGAACTTCGTTCGGGTCAACCGGCGATTCTATATACGAGCAGGAACCCTTTACTTATTTTTTCGTCTTAACAATTCGGAAACAATTACCAGAAATGTGTTTT
>ENA-OQKP01000338-OQKP01000338.1-human-gut-metagenome-genome-assembly--contig:-NODE-338-length-42583-cov-6.444719_pt1 | contig 42583 bp, 36 predicted proteins | sample MGYA00242780_ERZ504802 | MGnify/ENA primary metagenome ERZ504802 (study PRJEB26092, sample SAMD00036406) | human gut metagenome | host: Homo sapiens | study: EMG produced TPA metagenomics assembly of... | reverse complement strand
GTGGAGATGTGGGTCATCTTGTCGCCCAGGCCCATCTGCTGGACAGCTGCAGCGGAGTCGCCGCCGCCGATAACGGTGGTAGCATCGCTCTCGGCCATAGCCTTGGCAACAGCCAGGGTGCCGGCAGCCAGGGTCGGGTTCTCAAACACGCCCATGGGGCCGTTCCAGACAACGGTCTTGCTGGCCTTGACGGCGTCAGCAAACAGCTTCATGGACTCGGGGCCGATGTCGCAGCCCTCCTTGTCAGCCGGGATCGCGGTGACGGGAACGATCACGGTATCGACGGGAGCGTCGATGGGATCGGGGAAGTCCTTGATGCAGGCGGCATCGACGGGCAGCAGCAGCTTAACGCCCTTCTCCTTGGCCTTGGCCATCATGTCCTTGCAGTAGTCGAGCTTGCTGTCGTCGCACAGGCTCTTGCCGATCTCGTAGCCCTGGGCCTTCAGGAAAGTGTAGGCCATGCCGCCGCCGATGATCAGCGTGTCGACCTTCTCCAGCAGGTTGGAGATGACGTTCAACTTGTCCGCAACCTTGGCGCCGCCCAGAATAGCGGTGAAGGGACGCTCGGGATCGTTCACGGCGTTGCCGAGATACTTGATCTCCTTCTCCATCAGGTAGCCGACAGCGGTATCCTTGACATAGTCGGTCACACCGGCGGTGGAGCAGTGAGCGCGGTGGCAGGAGCCGAAGGCGTCGTCAACGTAAGCGTCGGCCAGGCTGGCCAGCTCCTCGCTGAAAGCGGGCTCGTTCTTGGTCTCCTCCTTGCGGAAACGGGTGTTCTGCAGCAGAACGACCTCGCCGTTGCCCATGGTGGCAACAGCAGCCTTGGCGTTCTCGCCGACGACATTGTCATCGTCCGCAAAGGTAACAGGCTGGCCCAGCTTCTCGCTCAGGCGGACAGCAACGGGGGCCAGGCTGAACTTGGCCTCGGGGCCGTTCTTCGGCTTGCCCAGATGGCTGCACAGGATGACCTTAGCGCCGTCGGCAATCAGCTTCTTGATGGTCGGCAGTGCGGCGTTGATGCGGTTATCGTTGGTGATAACGCCGTCCTTCATCGGGACGTTGAAGTCGCAGCGAACCAGTACGCGCTTGCCGGCGTAGTTCTCATCGTCAATGGTCTTTTTACCCAAACCCATAGTAAAAGCTCCTCTCGGTATGTTTCACATTTTTGGCGGGGCGCACCGCGCCCCAAGGGGTTTATCCTTATTATACGCATAAAACCGAAAATGCGCAAGTGTTTTTGATATATTTTTAACCGCTTTGGGCGGCTGTGCCTGTAAATTTTTTGTGTATGGCCTTATTGGCCGCCAAGCGCCCGCCAGGTGACGGCCACATTGCGCCGGGCGCGATGCTCTGCGTCGGGGCAAAGGTTGCGCACGCGGGGCATTTATACTATAATGTAGGGGTCGATGCTCGTCATCGACCCGGGAGCTTTGCCGCTGCACACACGTCCGCGGATGAATACTGTTCGCCCCGCAACCACGCCGCCACACACATTCCCCCACAAGGAGCCGCCATGAAACAAAAACCGCCCCGTTGGGTACAGATCACCGCCGCCGTACTGCGCCGCTACCTGGCGCTGGACATGACGGTCTACGCCGGATCCGCCACGCTGTTTCTGCTGACGGCGTCCTTCCCGCTGCTGATGTGGGTGCTGATGCTTGTCAACCTGGTGCCCGGCTTCTCGGTAGAAGGCGTCGCCGAGCTGCTGGCGGACTTCCTGCCGCAGATCCCCGAGATACAGACTGCCATCCTCGGCCTTTTGCAAAATTTAAGCGGCCAGTCTGCACAGTTTGTGGCGTCGCTGGCTGTGCTGACGACCATCGTCTCGGCGTCGGGCGGTATGAACGCACTGCAGATCGGCCTGCAAAGGCTGACGCCCGGCTCGCACCGGACGTTTTTGAACCGCCTGCTGGCGATTGGCTACACCTTCGTGTTTGAGCTGCTGCTTTTGGTCATGCTGGCGCTGCAGGGCATGCACTCCCTGTTTACGCGCTTTGCCGATACATTGCCGCTTTTTCGCCATTACGCGGCCATTGTGGCCCCGCTGCAGCGGGTGGCCAGCATTGGCCGGATCGTCTCGGTCCCGCTGCTGTTCGGGCTGCTTTTGCTGATTTACACCTACGTCCCCGGCGGGCGGCGCACGCCGCGCAGCCAGCTGCCGGGCGCGATCTTTGCAACGGCGGGGTGGCTGATCTTCTCCCGTGTGTTCTCGTTTTACATCCTGCATTTCTGGCGTCTGTCGTATATCTACGGCTCGCTGACGGCGGTCATTCTGATTATTTTGTGGCTGTATGTGATCATCAATCTTCTGTTTCTTGGCGCAGGATTGAACGCGGAGATGAACGGGAAAACAGAGCAATGACCGCGGCGGCATGAGGGCATGCCGCCCTACGGCGCACCGTATCGTCAGATGTAGGGCGGGGTGCCTTCACCCCCGCCGCAGTTTTCCGCTGCCTGCCGTAAACAGGCAATCTCCGCACACGCGCCCCTCATCCGTCTGCGGGCGGGGCCGCAGACACCTTCCCCAGAAGGGGAAGGCTCCGCATCCATAAACAAAATCTGCCGACCCAACATCGGGTCGGCAGATTTTACTTACGTACAAATTACCGCTTAATATCGTAATTCATGTTCATCAGGTTGCGGATACTCTCGACGTCGTCGGTAATGTTGGCGTCGCCGTGGATGGTGTGCTTGATGGCGCTGGACGCCACAGCAAAGTTGACCATGTCCATCGGCTTGTAGTCGTGCATCATCGCGTAGATCAGGCCGCTGGCAAAAGCGTCGCCGCCGCCGACGCGGTCCAGAATGTTGAAGGTGAAGAGCTTGGACTCGAAGGTGTGCCCCTCGTACCACATGAATGCCTTCAGGCTGTTCTCACTGCCGGAGTGGACGTAGCGCACATGGCGGGCAATGCACTTCAAATTCGGGTAGCGGTCAATGAAATGCTGGAAGATCTCGTCCTGCTGCTCATAGCTGGGCTGCAGGGGCACGCCGTCCTTCCAGTCGCCTTTGGAATGATCCTCGTCGTCCCTCCACAGGTGGTACGGCTCAATGCCGAACAGCACATCGACATAGGGCAGGCATTGGGTGCAGTAGTCGCGGGCCTCCTCCCAGCTCCAGAGCGTGGAGCGGAAGTTGCCGTCAAAGCTGACGGTCAGGCCCTTCTCCTTGGCGGCGCGCAGGCAGCGCAGGATGAAATCCGCACAATTTTTGTTCAGTGCCGGGGTGATGCCGGACAGGTGCAGCCAGTCAAAGCCGTCGAACAGCTCGTCCAGATCGACCTTCGTCAGGTCGTACTCGGTCAGGGCGCTGTGCATACGGTCATAAATGACCTTGCTGGGGCGGATGCCGTAGCCGGTCTCCAGATAGTAGGTGCCCAAACGGTGGCTGGGGGTCTCCTCTTTGGTGGAGAGGATCATCGGCGTGCAGTGTACGTCGTTGCAGCGCAGCCAGCGCACAGCGCTTTTGCCCAGAGAGTTGTTGGGCACGACGCTGAAGAAGGTGGAATCCACGCCGAGATTCGCCAGCGCCAGCGCGATGTTGGCCTCGCTGCCGCCGTAGCTGGCCTCAAAGGCGGAGGCCATGCGGATCTTCTCATAGTTCGGCGGGGTCAGACGCAGCATCACCTCGCCGATGGTGATGAATTTCTGCGGGCTGTCGTTGCCCATCAGGATCGGATTGCTGTGTTCCATTTGGAATTCCTCCTGTTTTGCCGTATTTCGTTAGTTTATATTGTACGACATAAGGGGCGGATTTGCAAGCCGAAAAGCGCAAAATTTGTGCGGTTAGTTTTTTAACGAGGAATGTAGGCGGCGGCCCCAACGCCCCGCGAAGAAAGCCTCCCTTGTCAAAGGGAGGTGCCGAGCGCAAGCGAGGCGGAGGGATTCCTGGCCGTCTGCGGGTGTAACGGGCAATCAGGCAAGGCCCGTCGGAATCCCCCAGTCCGCTAACGCGGCCAGCCCCCTTTGACAAGGGGGCCTTTTTTTGCGCGGGCGAAGCCCGGAAGGGTTCAGCCCGTTGACGGGCAGCATAGCAAAGCCGCGGGCCGGGCATGCCCGGCCCCTACAGGGCGGTGATTTAAAGCAGGGGCCACCCGGAACCCGGCATCTGCCGGAAATTACATTTCTTTCTCAAACTTATCGATCTTCGCAACCTTGCCGATGACCGCGACGGTATCCCCCTCTTTAAAGGTATAATCGGCGGAGAACTCCACGTTCGTCTGCTGGCCGTGCTCGACGGCGATGATGTTGATGCCGTAGACCTTGCGCAGATCCAGCGTCCGCACACTCTTGCCCAGCATCCTGCCGCCCACCGTGATGCGCCGCACCTCGACGCCGTCGCCGAGGGCGATGTAGTCCAGCAGATTGCCCGAGATCAGCCGCTTGCCGATGCGCACGGCCATGTCGGCCTCCGGGTAGACGACCTCGGCCCCGAGACGCTTGAGCACCTCGCCGTGCACCTCACTGGCGGCCTTGGAGATGACGTGCGGCACGCCCAGCTTTGTGACGAGCATCGTCGTCAGAATACTGATGTCGATCTGCTCACCGATGCAGATCGTGACCGTGCCGCAGTTCTGCATGCCGGTCTCCTTCAAAGAGGTCTCGTTCAGCTCGTCGATGACAAACGCATAGTCGGTGTAGCCGCGCACGGCCTTGACCTTTGCTTCGTCCTTGTCAACGGCAATGACCTCCTTGCCGGCGGCGGCCAGCGTCTTGACCAGCGCCGTGCCGAACCGGCCTAACCCGATTACGCCGTAGCTCTCGGCGGCATTTTTCTTTTTGTCAAACATACGTGTACCCTTTCTGCGCCGCGCCGGGCGGCAGAGTATGTAGGGGCGCATTCTATATGCATGCGCCCGCGGAGCCGTGCCTGTGGCAGGCGGGCACGGGCGGATATGGAATCCGCCCCTACGGTGGTTGCCTTGCGGCTTCGCATTTACCCAATCGTAATGGCTTCTTCGGTATAGCGGGCGGTGGGCTCGGGGCGCTCCACCCAGAGGGAGAGCAGCGTCACCGCGCCCACGCGGCCAATGAACATTGTCAGGATCAGAACCACCCGGCTGGCAGGGCATAACTCCGCCGTGATGCCGGTGGAAAGCCCCGCCGTACTGTAGGCCGAGATCTGCTCAAACAGCAGGCGGCCAAAATCGAGCTGCGGCTCCAGCACGCAGAGCGCAAAGGTGCCGCAGCCCACGACCATCAGCCCCATCAGCATGATGGTCGCGGCCTTGGACAGCGAGCCGTCCGGCAGACGCCGGTGGAACCCGCCGAGCCGCCGCTTGGAGAAGATGGACCGCACCTGCTGCATCAGCACAAAAAACGTTGTGGTCTTGATGCCGCCGCCCGTCGAGCCCGGCGATGCGCCGATGAACATTAAGATCATGATGACCAGCAGACCCGCGTTGCTCATGCTGCCGAAATCCACGCTGGAAAAGCCCGCCGTGCGGGCCGTCATGCTCTGGAAAAGCGCCGCCAGCCAGCCCATGTGGTCGGTCAGCTGCAAAAGCACCGCACCGCCCACCAGCAGTACCGCTGTGGTGGAGAGCACGACCTTGGTGTGGAACGTCATTCTGCGGAACTGCCCGCGGCAGCGCCCCACGTCCAGAATGACCATGAAGCCGATGCCGCCCACAATGACGAGCGCATCGGTGACGAGATTCAGCAGCAGATCGTTCCGATAGGGGATCAGGCTCTGCCCGCCGCCCAGTGCGTCAAAGCCCGCGTTGTTGAAGGCGGCGATCGAGTGGAAAATGCTCAGCCACACCGCCTGCAGCGGCATGTGATCGCGGGCAAACGAGGGGAAGCTGAGCGCCGCACCGGCGACCTCGCAGATCAGGGTCACCAGCAGGATGGCCCGCACAAGGCGCACCATGCCCTCCAGGCTCTCGACGTTCAGCGCCTCCCGCACGAGGGAGCGGCCCTTTAAGCTGATGCGCCGCCCGGCGACCAGCGCCAGTCCCATGCCGATGGACGCGACGCCCAGACCGCCGATCTGTATCAAAATCGCAATGACAGCCTGCCCGAACAGGCTGAACGTGTCGCCGGTGTCCACCACGACCAGCCCGGTCACACAGACGGCGCTCGTTGCGGTAAACAGCGCGTCCAGCGGGCCGACGTGTGCGCCGGGGTGTACGGCAAACGGCAGCATCAGCAGCGCCGCGCCCAGCAAAATCAGCAGCGCAAAGCCCACGGCAATGATGCGCGCCGGGGGCTGATTTTTCAAAAATCTGGCAATGGCATTGTGTATGGCGCTGCGTAGCTGCTGCATGGCCGCCCTCCGATAAGCAAATCCGATAAGCAAATATAAAAGCAGCGGGCCCTCCGATTGCTGGAAAAGCCCGCACAGCCCCGCGGAAAAACGGGCCGTTACCCCCACTATAGCATGAATGCCGCACAGCGTCAAGGCGCTTTTTTGCCCTGCATGCCTTGCGCTTTGCGCCCAAATGCGGTATAGTTTAAATAACTAGAAACCTGAATCAGGAGAAACCGAATGAAACAACAAACAAAGGGCGGGGCTTTGCACAGGCTCTGGCAGGCGCTGCCGTGGCTCTGGATGGCGGCGGCGTATCTGTTTGACCTGTGGTACCAGCTTGTGCCCGGCAAATGGATCGTCGATTCCGACCTCGCGTCGGAGATGATCCTCTCCGACCTGCTCAACAAAGAGGGCAGCATCATCAGCCACAACTGGTTCTACTCCACGGAATTGAAGGTCGTCAACCTGCAATGGTTCTACCGGCTGGGGCTGCTGCTTTTCCCGGATGACTGGCATCTGGCGCGCGCGTTCGGCATGGCCGTCACGCTGGCACTGTACGCGGCGTGTATGCTGTTCTTTGTCAAATGCGCCAGGCTCGGGCGGCCCGGCCTCTGGATGGTGGGCACGCTGCTGTGGCCGTTCGGCCAGCACTATCTGGTCTACGCCATCTACGGCGGGTACTACCTCGTCTATACCTTCTTTTATATGCTTGTGCTGGCGCTGGTGCTGCGCAGCCTCGACGCCGACAAAAAGCACTGCGCACTGCAATGGCTCGCGGCCTGCATCGTTACGGCCATCGCGGGCATGAACGGCGTCAAGCAGCTTATGGTGTTCCACGCGCCGCTCTGCATTGCCGCGGCAATCCTGCTGGTGCTTGCACTGCACGACAGCGGCACGTCCGACTGGAAAACGGCCCTGCAGCACTGCCGCCGTCAGGTGCGGCTGTTTGCGGCGTCGCTTGTCACGGCGGTGGCCGGCGCGGCGGGGTATTTCATCAGCAACAGCGTCATGTCGCGGCTGTATGATTTCAAGTCCTACAGCTTCATCGTCTGGGACCGCGACGAGAACTGGTTCACGCTGGACCGCATCCTGATGGACTTCTTCCATGAGTTCGGCTACCAGAACGGCTCCGGCATCTTCCACTTCGGCGGCATTGCGGCGGGCATCGGTCTGCTGCTGGGCGGGTGGATGTTCTTCTGCATCGTGCGGCTGCTGCTGCGGCTGAAAAAGCTGGAGACGAACGACCAACTGCTTGTGCTGCTGCTCGTCGCCATGCTGGCGGTCTGCGGCATCTCCTACGCCTACTTCCACGAGTATTACCTCTACTTCTGGCTCATGAACATGCCGGTGGCCATTGCGGTCATGGCGGTGGAGCTGAAAACCGAGGACTTCCGCCTGCCCGGCGCGCGGCAGCTGCTGGGTGTGGTGCTGGCAGGCTGCTTCACGGTCTGCGCCGTCAACACCGTCCGGCAGGAGATCGAAAACCCGTATCTCGCCCACAAGGGGCTGGACGCCGCCGCCGACTGGCTGGTGGACAACGGCTACACCGAAGGCTACGCCACGTTCTGGAACGGCAACGCCATGACGGAGCTGACGAACGGAAAATTGGACGTCTGGACGCTGCAATCGCTGGATGAGGACTACGTCCCCAACTGGCTGCAGCGCAAGGACCACCTGACCACCGACCCGCAGCACCCGTTCCTGCTCATCGACACCGAGACCGACGGCCCGGCGGAGAGCGCGGGCCTTGTGCAGAACGGCGAATGCACCGAGGTCTACAACGACGGACGGTTCGTCATCTATGACTTCGCCGGCGCGGACGCCGTGCATGCGGCGGCGAAGTGAAAAAAGCGACAACACAAGCCCTGCCGTATTTGTAGGGGCGGATGCAAGCATCGACCCCTACGGTACAACAACGAAATATAATATATAAATATAAGGAGTGTTCTTATGCGTTACTGCAAAAAATGTACGATGCCCGACACCCGGCCCGGGATCACCTTCGACGCGGAGGGCGTGTGCAGCGCCTGCCGCCACTACGAGAGCCGCAAAAATGTGGACTGGGATGCCCGCTTCAAGGAGTTTGAGGCCTACTGCGACAAGTACCGCGGCATGAACGGCCCCGGCGGCTATGACTGCGCCGTCGCCGTCTCCGGCGGTAAGGACAGCCACTTCCAGGTCTGGATGCTGAAAGAGGTCATGCACATGAACCCCATCCTGTTCAGCGTCGAGGATAACTTCCCCATGACGCAGGCGGGCATCCACAACCTCAAGAACATCAGCGAGGAGTTCGGCTGCACGATCATCTCCTGCAAGCCCAACATCAAGGTGCAAAAGACGCTGATGCGCAAATTCTTTGAGAAGTACGGCAAACCGACCTGGTACGTGGACCGCCTGATCTACACCTTCCCGCTGCACATGGCCGCCAAGTTCAACACCCCGATGCTCTGCTACGGCGAGAACGTCAGCTTTGAGTACGGCGGCAACGCCGATAAGGAGACCTACTCCGCCATGGGCCAGATCGAGAACGGTGTCGCCGTCGGTATGCCGATGGAGGAACTGCTGGGCGATGGCGTGACCGAGAAAGACCTCTCTCTGACGCTGGCCCCCAGCGCCGAGGAGCGCGCCAAGCTCGACCCGTTCTACATGAGCTACTTTGTGCCCTGGAACAGCTACAAGAACTACCAGATCGCCAAGGCCCACGGTTTCCACGACCTGACCCACGAGTGGGACCGCACCCACCACGCCGAGAACTTTGACCAGATCGACTCCCGCGCCTATCTGGTACACAGCTGGCTCAAGTATCCCAAGTTCGGCCACGCCGCCGCCACCGACTACACGGCCCGCTACATCCGCTACGGCATGATGACCCGCGAGGAGGCTATCCCCATCATCAAGGAGCGCGACGGCAAGCTCGACCCGCTCTGCGTGCGTGACTTCTGCGAGTTCTGCGGCTACACCGAGACCGAGTTCTGGGCCATTCTGGACAAGTTCTACAACCGCGACCTGTTCGAGAAGAACGAGTACGGCGAGTGGCAGCTCAAGCACCCCATCTGGGAGGAAAACAAGTAATGGTACGTCATGTTATTTTGTGGAAATTAAAGGAGATGCCCGACGCCGAAAAGGCCGCCGTCAAGGCCGGCATCAAGGAAGGGCTGGAGGGTCTGGCCGGTAAGATCCCCGGCCTGCTGGATGTCCGCGTCTACACCGACGCCCTGCCCAGCTCTGCCAACGCTGACCTGATGCTGGACACGACCTTCACCGACGCCGCCGCGCTCAAAGGCTACTCCACCCACCCCGCCCACGTCGCCGTGGCGGACGGCAAGGTAAGACCGTACACCGCGGTAAGGACGTGCTTGGATTTTAACGTGTAAGTAAGCAGAAAATAAAATGTAGGGGCGGATTCCATATCCGCCCGTGGACGCTTCCGCAGCCGCGGAGTCTGCGGGCGCATATAGAATGCGCCCCTACGGTATAACGGAGGAATAACCATGACCACCCTCATCCGCGGCGGCCTCGTCCATGACGCTGTCCACCGCGACGCTTGCAAGGCCGACATTCTGCTGGCTGACGGTAAGATTGCCGCCATCGGAATCGATTTGACCGCCCCGGCGGACGCCGTGGTTTTCGACGCAGACGGCCTTGATGTATTCCCCGGCTTTTGGGCAAGGACGCGGACGTCGTCATCACGAACGGCTGCCCCTTCTAGGTCATGACCGAGGTGCGGGCCGTATTTATCGACGGCGTGCAGGTTGCGGAATAACACCCCTTGCAAAATGATTTTCCTTGTGCTATAATATCCCCATACGGCAAAGGCGCCGTCTGATAGCATTGCTATCGGACGGCGCCTTTTCATTTTGATACAGAGCCGATTGGAGTGTAAAGAATATGGAAAAGATTCCCCGTCACATCGACATTGACTACAGCAAGTACGCACCGGACATCCCGGAGGACCGGCTCGAAGCCTACTACGGCCTGCCCAAGCATGTGCAGTTCTGCAAGGAATGCGTCATGAGCAACCAGAAGCCCAACTCCTGCTATGAGTTTGAGCACACGATCAACTCCATCAAGAAAACGATGGTCATTCAGGAGGACGGCGTCTGTGATGCCTGCCATGCCTGCCACAACAAGGCCAACGGCCATATCGACTGGGCGCTGCGCGAGAAGGAGCTGCGCGAGCTCTGCGACCAGTACCGCAAGAACGACGGCAGCTATGACTGCCTTGTGCCCGGCTCGGGCGGCAAGGACAGCTTCTACGCCGCGCACCTGCTGAAATACAAGTACGGTATGCACCCGCTGACCGTCACCTGGGCCCCGCACATCTACACGCCCTGGGGCTGGGAGAACATGCAGGCGTGGATCCACGCGGGCTTTGACAACTACCTGTGCACCCCCAACGGCATGACCCACCGCCTGCTGACCCGCCTTGCGACGGAGAACCTGTTCCACCCGTTCCAGCCGTTCATTCTGGGCCAGAAGCAGCTGGCACCCAAGATGGCCGCGAAGTTCGGCATCCCGCTGGTGTTCTACGGCGAGAACGAGGCCGAGTTCGGCAACCCGATTGCCGACAACAACTCCGCCCTGCGCGATGAGCACTTCTTTGCGGTCAACGACTACGACCACATTTATCTGGGCGGTGTCAGCCTGCGCCAGCTGGAGGAGGACTACAAAGTGGATAAGGCCGATTTGGCCATCTATCTGCCGTCCGAGACCTCCAACCTTGAGAAAAACCACATTCAGGTGCGGTATCTGGGCTATTACGAGAAGTGGCATCCGCAGGGCGCGTACTACTACAGCGTCGAGCACGGCGGCTTCCGCCCCGCGCCGGAGCGCACCCAGGGCACCTACTCCAAGTACAACTCCATCGATGACAAGATCGACGACTTCTTCTACTACACGACCTACATCAAGTACGGCATTGGCCGCACGACCTACGACGCCGCGCAGGAGATCCGCAACGAGGAGATCACGCTGGACGAGGGCAAGGCGCTCTGCAAGAAGTTTGACGGCGAGTACCCGGACCGTTTTGAAAAGGAAATCTTCAAATATCTGTCGCTGGACCGCCAGCACTTCCCCTGGGCCAGCCAGCTGTTTGAGCAGCCCAGGATGGACCGCGACTACTTTATGGACCTGGCGGACCGCTTCCGCTCCCCCCACATCTGGAAGTGGGAGGACAATATGTGGAAGCTCCGCCACACCCCCTACGAGGGCGACAGCGAGGTACTGTGGGGCGACCCGAGGGGAACGCACCACGAAATTTGAGCGAAAAGGCTTCCCCCTTGGGGGAAGCTGTCCGCGAAGCGGACGGATGAGGGGTGGACTTTCCGCGGCAACCCGTTTGCGGGCAATCGCGGCATACGCGCCCCTCATCCGGCCTTGCTTCGCGCGGCCGCCTTCCCCCACAGGGGAAGGCTTTAGAAAGGTTCAATTATGAGCAAAAAAATACGACTTATCGCAAGATTGGACGTCAAGGACACCAACCTTGTCAAGGGGATCCAGCTCGAGGGACTGCGCAAGCTGGGCGACCCGAATGCGTTTGCCAAAGAATATTATGAGGCCGGGATAGACGAGCTGCTCTATATCGACATCGTCGCCAGCCTGTACAACCGCAACAATTTAAGCGATATTGTGCGCAAAACCGTGGACGACGTCTATATCCCGGTCTGCGTCGGCGGCGGGCTGCGCAGCGTTGAGGATGTGCGCCACATCCTGTCGATGGGTGCGGACAAGGCGGCCATCAACACGGCGGCCATCAAGCGCCCCGAGCTTATCACCGAGGTGGCCGAGGCGTTCGGCAGCCAGTGCATGGTGCTGTCGATTCAGGCCAAGCGCAGCCGCACCTGGCCCGGCAAGTGGGAAGCCTACTATGACAATGGCCGCGCCCACTCCGGCTATGACGTCGTCGAGTGGGCCAAGCGCGGCGTGGCGCTGGGCGCGGGCGAAATTCTGCTGACCAGCGTTGACAACGAGGGGTTACAGCAGGGTATGGACCTTGAATTGATCGAGGCCGTGACGAAAGCCGTGAACGTGCCGGTCATCTGCGGCGGCGGTGTCGGCTGCGGCGACGACATTGTGGACGCTGCCAACGCGGGCGCGGACGCCGTGGCCTGTGCCGCTGTGCTGCATTACAAAAAAGAAACCGTGACGGAGCTGAAAGAGGACATCCGCGCGGGCGGGGTGGAGGTGCGCCGGGTATGAAGGTAACAGTGATTGACTACGGCCTGTCCAACCTGTTGAGCGTCCGCCATGCGTTTGCCCACTTTGGGGCCGAAACGCTGCTGACCAGTGACCCGGCGGACGTGCTGGCCGCGGAAAAGCTGGTGCTGCCGGGCGTCGGTGCGTTCAAGGACGGCATGGACGGTCTGGCACGGCTGGGGCTGATCGAGCCGATTCGCCAGAAGGCCGCCGCCGGTACGCCGCTGCTGGGCATCTGCTTAGGAATGCAGATGCTGTTTGACAAGTCGGAGGAGTTCGGCCTGCACAAGGGCCTTGGGCTTATTCCGGGCCGTGTGGTAAAGATCCCCGACACGGACGTGGACGGCCATCCGCAGAAGGTGCCGCACATCAGCTGGGATCCGCTCTACCCCGGCGGTGGGCGCACGGATTTTTCCGGCACGGCGCTGGCCGCGCTCAAGCCCGGTGAGGAGTGCTATTTTATCCACAGCTATGAGGCCAAGCCCGTCCGTGATGAGGACCACCTGGCCGACACCGTCTACGGCGGGCGCGAGATCTGCGCCGCCGCCAGCCACGGCAGCGTCCTCGGCTGCCAGTTCCACCCGGAAAAATCTGGGGCGGTCGGACTGAAAATTATTGAGGAGTTTTTGAAATGACCGAGCGGTAGGGGCCGGACATGTCCGGCCCGGGGCTTTGCCATAAAAGCCGGCTTGCCGTACAGTTGCGGGCCGGGCATGCCCGGCCCCTACATAGCAATTATTTACAACGCCCTGTGCGATTCCGCACAGGGCGTTGCTTTTTCCCCCGCAATAGGCTATAATGTATCTTGTATAAATGTGCAAAGGGGAATTGCTATGTCCTGTGACTTGCTCGTCGGCTCCACCGGGTTTGTGGGGGGCAACCTGCTGGCCAAACATACCTTCGCCGCGGCATGTCACAGCAGTGACATAACCGCGCAGTACGGCACCCGCCCGAACCTCTGTATCTACGCGGGCGTGCCGGCGGCCATGTTCCTGGCCAACGCCGACCCGGAGGCCGACCTTGCCGTCATGCGCGCCGCACGGGAGAATATCCGCCAAATCGCGCCCAAAAGACTTGTCTTGATTTCCAGCATTGCCGTGCTGGCAGACAGCCGCGGCGTCTATGAGGACAGCCCCGCGCAGGACACCGAATCTCTGCCTGCCTACGGCAAAAACCGTCTGCAATTGGAGCGCTGGGTGCGCGAGGACTTCCCCGACACGCTCATTGTGCGCCTGCCCGCACTGTACGGCGCCGGCATCAGGAAAAACTTCCTCTTTGACCTGCACACCATCACCCCGGCCATGCTCAGGCCGGGAAAATACAGCGAGCTGGCGGCAAAATCGCCGCTTGTCAAATCAGCCTACACGCTGGCGGACAACGGCTTTTACAAGCTGAACGGCACCGCCGACCCGGCAGCGCTGCGCGCCTTTTTTGCAGCCAACGACTTCAATGCCCTGGCCTTCACCGATGCCCGCAGCCGCTACCAGTTCTATAATTTAGGCCGTCTCTGGTCGGATATGGAGGCTGCCCGCGCCGCTGATGTAAAGCTGCTGCACCTTTGCACGCCGCCGGTCTCTGCCGCCGAGGTCTACACCGCCGTGACCGGCAAAGCGGACTGGCACAATGAACTGCCCAAGCCCCCGTTTGACTACGACCTGCGCAGCCGCCACGCGGCGCTTTTGGGCGGCAGCGGCGATTACCTTTGCACAAAACAGCAGGAATTGGATGATATTACGCGCTTTATGCGCAGTTGGAGGGACTGACCCATGCCGAGCTATCAGCTTGCCATCTCGAACATTGCATGGCAGAAGGACGATGACGAAACCGTATACGCGGCCATGCAGCAGGCGGGCTTCACCGGCCTGGAGCTGGCACCGACCCGAATTTTCTCCGAAGCACCGTATGAAAACCTGACGAGTGCGCTGCTGTTCGGCGGCTACCTCAAAAACCGCTGGGGCTTCTCGGTGCCCAGTCTGCAAAGCATCTGGTACGGCCAGAAGGGCAATATCTTTGACCCTGCCGACACCGAGCACCTGCTGGATTACACGGCGCAGGCGTTCCAGTTTGCCCACAGCCTGAACTGCCCGTCGCTGGTGTTCGGCTGCCCGAAGAACCGTATGCGCCCGCTGGGGGCCAACGATGCCGCCGCCGAGGCGTTCTTCATGCAGGCGGGCAACCTGGCCGCGCGGTACGGCGTGCATCTGGCGCTGGAGGCCAACCCGCCGATGTACACGAACTACCTGAACGGCACCGCCGACGCCTTTTCGCTCGTCAAGCGGCTGGACAACCCCGGCTTGTCGGTCAATTTGGACCTGTCCACCGTGCTGGCGCAGGGAGAACACTTGCAGAGCTTCATCGATGATATGCAGTATGTCAGCCATGTCCACATCAGTGAGCCGGGTCTGGTCCCGATTGAGCACCGCCCCGAGCACAAGGAGCTGGCGCTGCTGCTGGGGGCTGTCGGCTACCGCGGCTTCGTCTCCGTCGAGATGGCCCACACCGACGTGGATACGATCCGCCGCACGATGGACTATATTGCGGAGGCGTTCGTATGATCGAGTATGAGCGCACAAACTTGAACGGCGTGCCCGACTACACGGCGGTGGAGTTTGAGGGCCGCCGCCATGACTACTGCCTGCTGATCCCCGTCATCAACGAGGGCGCGCGCATCCTGACCGAGCTGGGCCGCGCCCAGAAGGCGGGCATCGACCAGCTCTGCGACATCGTCATCTGCGACGGCGGCTCCACCGACGGCAGCATGAAGCGGGAGACGCTGGCGCTCTACCACGTCAACACGCTGCTGACGAAAACCGGCCCCGGCAGGCAGGGCGCCCAGCTGCGCATGGGCATGTATTTTGCGCTGGACCGCAATTATAAAGGCGTCCTGACCATCGACGGCAACAACAAGGACTCCATCGAGGACGTGCCCGAGTTTATCGCAAAACTGCAGGAGGGCTATGACCTCGTGCAGGGCAGCCGGTTTATCCGCGGCGGCCACGCCATCAACACGCCGCCGGTGCGCTATGCCGCCGTGCGGCTCATCCACGCGCCGCTCGTCAGCTTGGGGGCGCACCAGTGGTTCACCGATACGACCAACGCCTACCGCGCCTACAGCCGCGAGTACCTGACCCACCCGGATGTCCGCCCGCTGCGCGATGTCTTTGGCGGGTATGAGCTGCTGGCATATTTAAGCATCCGCGCGACGCAGCTGGGCCTGAAGGCCTGCGAGGTCCCCGTGACCCGCGCCTACCCTGCCACCGGCAAGACGCCGACGAAGATCAGCGGCTTCAAGGGCAACAGCGACCTGATGAAGGTCCTGCTGAATGCGCTGGCCGGGAAGTATAATCCGTAAGTTCTATTTTGCAAAGATGCAGGGGCGAGCAGTGCTCGCCCGCGGCACTTGGCGGCAGCCGCAAAGTGCCCGGGTCGATGACGAGTATCGACCCCTACAATGCCGGGGCGGATCCCATATCCACCCGGCAATCGTCCGAAGGAATGTAAAAAGGGGAAACGCTCTATGACCTACGATAAAATCATCCTCGGCGCGGGGCTGTACGGCCTGTACGCGGCGCAGAAATGCGGCGCGGCGGGGCAGCGCGTCCTTGTGCTGGAGCGCGACCCCGCGCCCTTCATGCGCGCGACCTACATCAACCAGGCCCGTGTCCACATGGGCTACCACTACCCGCGCAGCTACTCCACGGCCATCAAGTCCGCCCACTATTTTGAGCGGTTCTGCAATGATTACGGCTTCTGCCTGCACACCGAGTTTGACCAGGTCTACGCCACCAGTGCGCACTTCTCCTGGACGAACGCGGCGGAATTCCGCCGGTTCTGCGCGGCGGCAGGCATCCGCTGCGACGACGTTGCGCCCGAGCGCTACTTCAACCCGGGTCTCTGCGACGGCGCGTTCCTGACCACCGAGTACACCTACGATGCGCAGATACTCAAGCGCTGGTTTCTGGAGCAGCTCGCCGCACTGCCCAACGTTGAGGTACTGTACAGCCACAAGCCGACGGCCATCGAGAAGGTCGGCAGCGCGTGGCGCGTGCAGGCGGGAGACATCACCGCCGAAGCGCCCTACCTGCTCAACGCGACCTATGCGGGCGTCAACGACGTACACGCCATGCTCGGCCTGCCGCCGTTCGGCATTAAGTACGAAAAGTGCGAGATTATTTTGTGCACCGTGGACAAAAGCCTGAAAAACACCGGCATCACGGTCATGGACGGGCCGTTTTTCAGCCTGATGCCCTTCGGCCGGACCGGCCTGCACAGCCTGACGAGCGTGACCTTCACCCCGCATGAGACGAGCTATGACAGCGTCGCGACCTTCCCGTGCCAGCAGGAATGCGGCGGCGTGTGCAAGCCGGGCAGCCTGTACAACTGCAATGAGTGCCCGGCCAAGCCGCAAAGCGCCTGGCCCTACATGAGCCAGCTGGCCCGCAAGTATTTAAAGGAAGAATACGGCTTTGCCTACCACAGCAGCCTGTTCAGCATGAAGCCCATCTTAAAGGCCAGCGAGATCGACGACTCGCGCCCGACGGTGGTCCGCGTGATGAACGACGAGCCGAAGCTCGTCAGCGTGCTGTCCGGCAAGATCAACACGGTATACGACCTGGACGAGGTATTGGATGTATGATGCTTAAAGACAACAATTTTATTTCGGCAGTCGTCTACCTGCACAACGACGGCGCGCGCGCCGTGGAGTTCTGCCGCACGGTGGCCGCAGAGCTGGACGCCAACTTTAAACAATATGAGCTGGTCGTCGTGGACGACGCCTGCACCGACGACACGGTCAAACAGCTGCGCGCCTGGGGCAGGGAGCAGGACGCCCCGCTGACGATTTTGCACATGAGCATCTACCACGGGCTTGAGGACGCCATGAACGCCGGCCTCGATGCCGCCATCGGCGACTATGTCTATGAGTTCGACTCCACCGAGCTCTGCTACGCGCCGCCGCTTATTATGCAGGCATACAGGGCGGCGCTGGACGGCAACGATATTGTGTCGGTCTGCCCGCGCACCGTGCGCGGCGGCAGCGGCCTGTTTTATAAGGTGTTCAACGCCCACTCCCAGAGCGCCTACCGCCTGCGCACCGATGCGTTCCGTCTGGTGACGCGCCGCGCCATCAACCGCGTCCATGCGTCCAGCACGCACCTGCCCTACCGCAAGGCGGCCTACGCGGCCAGCGGCTTACGGATGGCCGATCTGGAATTTGACGGCCAGCTGACCGTTAAGCAGAAGGGCCGGTTCAATCTGGCGCTGGACAGCCTGACGCTCTACACAAACTTCGGCTTCAAGGCCAGCGTGACCGTCACGCTCTGCATGATGGCGCTGGCGCTGGCCGAGCTGATCTATACCCTCGTCATCTTCGCCACCGGCCACCCGGTAGAGGGCTGGACGACGACGATGTTCGTCATCACCGTCGGGTTTGCGGGGCTGTTCGCCGTGCTGACCATCATCGTCAAGTATCTGTCGCTGCTCTTAAATCTGACGTTCAGGCAGCAGAAATATCTTGTGGAAAGCATTGAGAAGCTGCAAAAATAACGCATGAGGAAGTTACCGATGAAGCATTTTCGCCCGCGGCTGTCCCGCCGCGCTTTCTGGGTGCTCTGCGCCCTGCTGGTCTGCCTGCGTCTGGCGCTGACGGGCTTTCAGCAGGCGTACATCTGGGTGGGCGGTGCGCCGCTGGACGACGAGCTGATGTTCCGCGCGGCCAACCATATCACAGCCGGGCAGTGGCTGGGCGCGTATGATTATCTGACGCTGTCCAAGGCCATGTTCTTCCCGGTGTGGCTGGCACTGCTGCACGCGCTGCACCTGCCGTATCTTATCAGCGGCGCGGCGCTCTGGTGCGGGGCGGCACTGCTGGCAGCGCTTGCTTTTTCGACGCTGTGGCGCAAAAAAGATCCCGCACAGGGCCGCGTGCTGACGCTCGGTCTGTTTGCAGCGCTGGCGTTTCTGCCGTCGAGCTGGGCGGCCTACACGCTGCGCGTCTACCGGGACAACATCTTTCCGGCGCTGTGTCTGTACTTCTTTGCGGGCATGGCGGGCATGGCGCTGCGTGCGGTGCTCACGCCGGAAAAGCCGCTCTGGCCGTGGCTGGCCGCGGCGGGCGCAGGTCTGGCCTGCGGCTATCTGGACCGCGAGGACGCCGGGCTGTTCCTGCTGCCGTTCGCCGCGGCGGCCACCGTCATTGTGGCCGTGGCGCTGGCGGGCAAGCGCCGCTGGAAGGCTCTGGCCGCGCAGGTCATCCCGTATGTCATGCTCGGCGTCGGTGTGCTGACCTTCTGCACCCTCAATTACACACACTACGGCGTGTTTGCGCTGTCCGACTTTTCGGAAGGCTCCTTTGCCGCGGCCATGGGCGCGATGATGCGCGTGGACACCGACAGCACCGCGCTCTACCTCTCCGTGCCCGCCGACGCCCGCGAGAAAATTTACGACGCTGTGCCGGAATTGGAGCCGCTGGCCTACTGGCTGGAGGAGGACGCCCAGCTGCAGAATGATTTCCGCGACCCAAATCTCGACGACTACCGCGCGGGCAGCTTCTATTGGGCCATCCGCCGCGCCGCGCAGTTTGAGGGCATCTACGCCGACGCTAAGACCGCCGACGCCTACTGGCAGACTGTGGCCGATAAGATCAACGCCGCCTGCGACGCGGGCACACTGCCCAGCCGCACCGGCAGGCGTGTGGCAACGAGCCAGCCGATCTCGGCGGCTTACGTCCCTTCGACGCTGGCCGAGACCTGGAATGGCTTTTGGCATGTGCTGGGCCTGCGGGACTGTGCGCCCTATGAGACGCTGCGGTCCATCGGCACCGAGGACGACTTTGCCGCCTGGTCCGGCTACCTGCACTGCGGCTTCAACAGCGCCGCCAACGCGGGGGCGGACACGCCCTACTACAGCCCGTACCAAAAGACGGTTTTTGCCGCCATGCAGGGCTGGACGCGGGTCTGCAGTATTTTGCTTACGGTGGGCGTGCTTTGCGCCGTGCTGTGCCAGCTGGCAGAGCTTTTGCCGCAGCGGCGTCAAAAATGCACGGCACAGACCGTTGTGCCGTGGCTGCTGCTGTTCGGCATCTTTGGCATTGCGCTGCTGCGCTGTGCCATGATCGCCTTTGTCGAGGTATCCAGCTTCGGCATCGGCACCAGCACGATGTACCTGGCAACGGTGCATCCGCTGCTGGTCCTGTACGCATTTGCCGGGCTGCTTTTGTACGGAAGAACGAGAAAAACTGACAAACGAAGGGAGAACGCATGACAGATCTACTGGTCATCGGCGGCGGCGCGGCGGGCCTGATGGCAGCCGGGGCCGCCTGTGCCCGCGGGCTGACCGTGACCGTGCTGGAGCATAACCCCAAGGGACCGGGCCAAAAGCTGCTTATCACCGGAAAGGGACGCTGCAACGTCACAAGCGACAGCGACGTGCGGGAGTTTCTGCCCTATGTGCGGCATAACGGGCGGTTTTTGTATTCGAGCCTTTACGCTTTCCCGCCGTCGGCGGCCATGGAGCTGTTCGAGTCACTCGGCGTGCCGCTCAAAACCGAGCGCGGGCGGCGGGTATTTCCCCGGAGTGACCGCGCCGCCGACGTGCTGGCCGCGCTGCGCGATTATGCACGCGATGCGGAATTTGTGCGCGGCAGCGCAAAAAAGCTGGTCATCGAGGACGGCGTCTGCAAGGGTGCTGTGACGGACCGCGGCGAGACGCTGCGGGCAGAAAACACGCTGATCGCCACGGGCGGCATCAGCTATCCGGCCACCGGCAGCGACGGCAGCGGCTACAGGCTGGCGCGGCAGGCGGGGCACACGATCATGCCGCCGCAGCCCAGCCTGTGCAGTCTGGTCAGCCCCGACCCGGCCTGCCGCCGCATGATGGGCCTGGCCCTGCGCAACGTTACGCTGACGCTGCTCTGCGACGGCAAGCCGCTGTTTACCGAGCAGGGCGAGGCGCTGTTCACCCACTTCGGCCTGTCCGGGCCGCTCGTCCTGTCGGCCAGCACCTACATTGAGGATATAACGAAGCACCGCTATATCTGTGAGTTTGACTTGAAGCCCGCGTTGGATGAAAAAACGCTCTATGACCGCCTGACCCGCGACTTTGCGGAGCAGGGCGGCCACAGTGCGCAGGGGGCGCTGGCAAAGCTGCTGCCCAACTCGATGCGCCCCGTCGCCGTCGAAAAGTGGGGCATCGACCCCGCCACGAAGGCCGCGCAGATCACGCGGGAGCAGAAGCAGGCGCTCGTTGACCTGTGCAAGCACTGGCAGGTGCCGGTCAGTGCGCTGGGCGATAAAGAGCACGCCGTCATCACCGCCGGTGGCGTCGATGTCCGTGAGGTAGACCCCAAGACGATGGCCAGCAAGCTGTGCGCGGGCCTGTACTTTGCCGGGGAGGTCCTTGACGTGGACGCCCGCACCGGCGGGTATAACCTGCAAATCGCCTGGTCAACCGCCGTGGCGGCAGCCAAGGCGCTGTAACCCCAGCCTTCCCCCGAGGGGAAAGGTGGCCCCGCAGGGCCGGATGAGGGCAGACCTTACGGCAACTGTACGGGAAGGAGAAACCACCCGGTAGGGGCCGGGCGTGCCCGGCCTGCGGCTCTGCGGCGGTAACCCTCTAACGGGCAGCCCCCGCAAGCTCTCCCCTCATCAGCCGCCTGCGGGCGGCAGCTTCTCCCCCAAAGGGAGAAGCCAAAGACGATTCTATTTAAAGGGATGATAACTATGATTTCCATCGCAATCGACGGCCCGTCCGGGGCCGGCAAATCCAGTCTCGCCAAGGCCCTCGCCAAAGACCTCGGCTATGTCTACGTTGACACCGGTGCCATGTACCGCTCCATCGGCCTGTACGCCGTCCGTGCGGGCGTTGACCCGCATGACGCCGACGCTGTCGCCGCACTGCTGCCGCAGGTCAAGCTCGGCATCCGCCTGATCGACGGTGCGCAGCACATTTATTTAAACGGCGAGGACGTCAGCACGGCCATCCGCGCCGAGGAGATCGGCATGGCCGCGTCCGCCGTGGCCGCACACCCCGCGGTGCGCAGCTTCCTGCTGGACACCCAGCGCGGCTTGGCCGAAAGCCAGAACATTCTGATGGATGGCCGCGACATCGGCACGGTTGTGCTGCCCAACGCCACGGTCAAGATCTTCCTGACCGCCAGCGCCGAGGCCCGCGCCCAGCGCCGCGCCAAGGAGCTGGCCGAGAAGGGCCAGCCCGCGGATTTTGCCACCGTGCTGGCCGACATCCGGCAGCGCGACTACCAGGACAGCCACCGCGCCGTGGCCCCGCTCAAACAGGCCGACGACGCCATTCTGGTGGACACAAGCAGCATCGGCCTGCAGGAGAGCTTTGATCTGCTCAAGCGCACGATTCTTGCGCACATCTAAGGGGGCTGACGATGCTTTTATACTGGATTCTGCTGCCCATCATCTGGGTGCTGGCCCACATTCTGTTCCGGTTCGAGGTCATCGGGCGCGAGAATTTGAAGGCCGTCCGCGATGGGCGCGCCTACGTCATCGCACCGAACCACATTGCCAACCTTGACCCTGTCTTGATCGCTATAACGATATTTGACTGGAAGCGGCTGCGCATTCTGGCCAAGGAGGAGCTGTTCAAAAATCCGCTGGCCGGCTGGTTCCTGCGCTGCATGGGCGCTGTTTCCATCGAGCGCGGCAAGGGCGACACCACCACCGTCGAAAAGCTGACGAACGAGTGCAAAAATGGTACGGGCATCATGATCTTCCCCGAGGGGACCCGCACAAAGACCGGCAAGCTGGGCGTGATCAAGAGCGGTGCATTTGTGATCGCCGCCGCCGCGGGCGCGGACATGCTGCCTGTGCGCATCATCTACGGCACCAAGGACGGCAGGCTGCACCTTTTCTGCAAGGTGCGCATCGTCTTTGGCGATCCGATCCCCGCCGCGGACCTGCAGATCAGGGATCAGAGCCACAAAATGGCGGAGCTGCGTCGTATGAAGAACCGCCTGCGCGACGAGCTGGAGCAGCTGCTGGCCGACAACGCCTTTGCTGTGCGCCTGGCCGAAACGGCAGCGGAGGAACCCGCTGCACCGGACGACAAGCCGCAGCTGCCGGAATGACATTCCCCTTGGCCCCCTCTGGGAGGGGGCTCCGCCCGCAGGCGGTGGGGGAGAGAGCTTTGCCGAGACCCGAAGCTTCGGATAAAGACACGGCTCTCTCCCTCCGGCCCTGCGGGGCCACTGCTCCCCTTCTGGCGCAAGCGCCATCTCCCCCGTTTCGGGGGAGTCTGTCTCGCAGAGGGAGGCAAGGAGTTTACAAAAGGAGCTTATCCATGGAGATCATCCGTGCCAAAACCGCCGGCTTCTGCTTTGGTGTGGACCGCGCGGTCAAGCTGACTTATGATTTATTGGCGCAGGGACGCAAGGTTGCGACCCTCGGCCCATTGATCCACAACGCCCAGGTCGTGGCCGATCTGGAGGCGAAGGGCGCTGTGACCTGCCCGGATATTGACGCCGTGCCCGACGGGTATGAGGTCATCATCCGCAGCCATGGCGTGCCCAGAAGCGTCTATGATAAAATAAGCACACGCAGCCTGGCGTATCACGATGCCACCTGCCCGTTTGTTGCAAAAATCCATAAAATCGCGATGGAAGCGGACAAAAACGGTGCGCTTTTGCTTGTTGCGGGCGACGCCGACCACCCCGAAGTACAGGGAATTGTCGGCCATACAAGCGGCCCTGTGCAGGTTTTTGCCAATCTGGAGGAGCTGCAAAAATTGCTCCCCACGCTTTTGCAACAAGAATCCATCTACGTCGTCGCGCAAACGACATTTCGCGTGGAAAGTTGGGAAAATTGCAAAGCTTTTTTAAAAAAAGAGTGTACAAAAGCCAGAATTTTTGATACAATATGTAATGCAACGTGGGCGAGGCAACAGGAAGCGGAAGACCTCAGCCAAAAATGCGATCACATGGTCGTCATTGGTGGTCATCATTCTTCCAATACCCAAAAGCTGTTACAGGTCGCCGCGCGGCATACCAAGGCCATCAACGTCGAGACTGCTGATGAACTCGACCCTGCATGGCTTGCTGGTGCGGCGCGTGTGGGCGTGACAGCCGGGGCTTCAACGCCTTCGTCTATAATTGAGGAGGTACTTAACAGTATGAGTGAAGAGATCCGTGACGACATGAGCTTCGAGGAGATGCTCAAAGCTACCGAAGCCAATGCAAATGTTTACACCGGAAAGATCGTAAAAGCCAAGGTCATCAGCGTTTCCCCGACGGAGTGCATCGTCGGTGTCGACGGCTCCAAGCACACCGGCATTGTGCCCCTGCGCGAGATGAGCCATGACCCCAACGCCAAGATGGAAGACCTTGTTAAAGAGGGCGACGAGCTGGATCTGGTTGTTGTCAAGACCAACGATCAGGAGGGTGTTGACACCCTGTCCCGCGTCCGTTTTGAGGCCCAGAAGGGCATGAAGGACGTCTCCGAGGCTGCCGAGAACGGCACCGTTATGGAAGGCGACGTCATGGAGGCCAACAAGGGCGGCGTTGTTGTCAACGTCAAGGGCGTCCGCGTCTTTGTTCCCCGTTCTCAGGCCACCATGCGCCGTGACGAGGACTACACCAAGCTGGTTGGCCAGCACGTTCAGCTGGTCATTACCGAGTGCGCAGGCCGCAAGATCGTCGGCTCCATCAACAAGGTCACTGCCGAGGCCAACAAGGCCAAGCGCGAGGAGTTCTGGGCCAATGTTGAGGTCGGCAAGCAGTATAAGGGCGTTGTCAAGAGCCTGACCTCTTACGGTGCTTTCGTTGACGTGGGCGGTGTCGATGGCCTGTGCCACATCAGCGAGCTGAGCTGGAACAACATCAAGCATCCCTCCGAGGTCGTCAAGGTCGGCGATGAGATCGAGGTCTACGTCAAGAGCTACGATCCCGAGAACCAGAAGGTCTCCCTGGGCTACAAGAAGGAAGAGGACAACCCCTGGGTCAAGCTGGAGAATGAGGTTCCCGTCGGCACCGAGTTCACCGCTCCCGTTGTCTCCATCACCAAGTTCGGCGCTTTCGTCCGCATCATGCCGGGCATTGACGGTCTCGTTCATATCAGCGAGATCAGCAATGAGCGCGTGAACAAGGTCTCCGACGTGCTGAAGGTCGGTGACGAGGTCCGCGTTAAGCTGACCGCCGTTGACTTTGACCGCAAGCGCATCAGCCTGTCCATGAAGGCCTGCCTCGATGAGAACGGCGAGGACGCTGAATAATTCTTAGTCATTGCGCAACCGTATGGGGCCTGCCTGTTGTAACAGGCAGGCCCCTTTTTGTACAAGTAACCTGTAGGGGGCGGCGTCCTCGACGCCCTGCGGGCGGGCAGTGCCCGCCCCTACAAACGTAAAACGGGTACATCATGCAAAAACTCAAAGACATCATCCAAAAATACTATGAGGGTCTGGCCTACCTGTTTTTCGGCGGGGTCGCAACGCTGCTGAACCTGGTCGTTTTTGCGGGCTTCCAGGCGGCGTTCGGTACAGACTTTGCCGCGGGCATCGGCAATATTCTGGACAACTGTATCTGCATCCTCTTTGCCTATTGGACAAATCGCACGTTCGTGTTCAAAAGCGCGAACAAGGGCAAGGCGGCCTGGGCGGAATTCGGGCAGTTTGTCTCCTGCCGCATCGCCACGATGGTCATGGATCAGGTCATCATCTGGCTGGGCGTCAGCCTGCTGGGACCGCATGTCGCGTTTGCCGCGGCCAACGGCAAGCTGTGGGCCATGGGCGTCAAGCTGTTCAGCCAGGTCATCGTTATCGTGTCCAACTACGTTTTCAGCAAATTGTTTATCTTTAAAAAGAAGTAACGCATCATCCGGAAGGAGAGTACCATGCTTATTTTTAAAGTGGCAAAATTTGTGCTCAAGCACCCGCTGCTGACCCATGGAGCCAGGCAGCTCGTGCACAAAAAACTACGTCCCCAAAAGGAGGCATCCCCTATGAAACAGAAAGTTCGCGGTCACGCATTCCGTCTGGTGGGGCTGATCCTGGGCATCATCGGTGCCACGGTCAGCATCACCTCCATCGTTTTCGCTGCTCTGGGCCTGCATCAAGCACGCCTGTGCAAGCATTGTGAGAAAGGGGAAAATTTCCGATGAAATACACGAAGGAAGAAATGCTGAGCAAGGTCGACCACACCCTGCTCAAGCCCGAGGCAACCTGGCCCCAGATCCGGACCCTCTGCGATGAGGCCATCGCCAACCACTGCGCGTCGGTCTGCATCAACACCTGCTACGTCAAGCAGGCCGTCGAGTATATGGCGGGCCGCGTGCCGGTCTGCTGCGTCGTCGGCTTCCCCCTCGGCGCTATGGACACCAAAAGCAAGGCATTTGAGGCTAAAACTGCCATCGAGAACGGCGCGTCCGAGGTCGATATGGTCATCAACATCGGCTGGCTGAAGAACAAGCAGTACGACGACGTCCGCAATGACATTGCCGCCGTCAAGGCTGCTGTGGGCGACAAGGTGCTGAAGGTCATCATCGAGACCTGCCTGCTGACCGACGACGAGAAGATCAAGATGTGCGACATCGTGCCCGAGGCCGGTGCCGACTTCATCAAGACATCTACCGGCTTCTCCACCGGCGGTGCGACCTTCCACGACATTGAGCTGTTCGCAAAGCACGTTGCGGGTCGCTGCAAGATCAAGGCTGCGGGCGGCATCTCCACCGTCGAGGACATCGAGAAGTTCCTCGACCTCGGCGCAGACCGCCTCGGCACCTCCCGTGCCGTCAAGCTGCTGACCTCCGGCGAGGCCGGCAGCGGGTATTAAGGGGATGCGGTGTTCCTTCTTTGCAAAGAAGGAACCGAAGAAATTCTAAACCAATAAATGCGGGAGACTGCTTTTCGTCAGCAGTCTCCCGCATTTTGTTTTGTGCAGCGGTAGGGGACGGCGTCCCCGACGTCCCGTCAGTTGGCAGTTGCCCTCCGGGCAGGGTGTAGGGCGGCCAGCCCTCTGGCCGCCGAAAGGGGCGTGTTGCCTTGTGGTGTGCATCTTTTTTTAAATAGGTGTGTGTGGGGGGAAAAAACATGACCGCGCCAACAAACTGGAATTTAACGAACTAACCTCTTTACTCTTTCAACATAATCATCTGCATGATTTATGCTAATATCTCCGTGATAATATCCTTGTAATACTTCAAGTTCACTATTTGGTATTAAATGAACAATTTTAGTTGCTGATTTTTTCATAATAGGTCTTTCTTTACTTCCAACTAATACGAGGGTCTTTGCTTTAGTATGCGATAAAGTGTTTTTTACTTCATAATTAGAATTTGACTTCATAAAGGCAATTAAATTATCTTTTGTAATTTTACAAGTATCTTCATAATATAGAGCAAACAAGCTTTTTTTAAGTTTCAAACTTTTAAATTGTAATTTTGAAAACCACTTTTTACTTATCAAACAATATGATAAATTAAATATTGGTTCTATCATTTTATGGGTAAAGTCCATTGGAATTACCAAAGCACTTTCAATAATAGCACATTCACATATATTAGGATTTTTAGATAATATTTCCAATAAAATTTGTCCGCCTAATGATAACCCTCCAATTAGTTTTACTTTTCCATTATAATTTCTATTTATAAAATTTATGATTTCTAGAGCATTGCTTTCAATAGAAGTAAAATTTGTATCACTTCCTGAATGTCCATCTAATATAGGAATAACTATGTGAAATTCATTTTCAAGCAAGGATATTTCATCTATATAATTCCACCAAGAAAGACCTCCACCGTGTAATAAAATTATAATATCATTATTCTTTGATCCATATTCTTTATATTCCATCTTACACCTCTAAATTTCGATTTATTGAACTAGGTTAAGTATATCATACTCTCCTGCAAAAGAACACCCCGCGCCCCGGTCATACCCCGCCCCCTGCGCCGCATACCTTTATAAACCATAAAAGGGGGCGTACCTATGCAAGCTTCACCCATCGTACTTACCACCCTCGCCGGGCTGTCCACCGGCCTGGGCGGGCTGCTGGCTGTGCTCTGCCCGCCGTCGGAGTGTCTGCTGGCGGCCAGCGCGGGCTTTGCGGGCGGGGTCATGCTCACGGCGTCGTTGGCCGACCTGATGCCGGAGGCGCTGGCGTTTTACGGGGGCTACCTGCCGCCGCTGGCCTGCGGCGGAGCGGTTGTGTCGCTGCTGGCGCTCGGGATGCTGACCGCGGGTCTGCTGGGGCGGCTCCTGCCCGAGGAAGCTGCACTGGCCGCCCGTTTTGGCAAAAGCGGAGACCCGGCCCGCGCCGCGGCCATGCGCACGGCACTTGTCACGGGGCTGGCGCTGCTGCTGCATAATTTCCCGGAGGGCGTGCTGACCTTCTTTGCAGGCACGGCGGATCCGTCGCTCGGCCTGCGCACCGCCGCGGCCATCGCCCTGCACAATATCCCGGAAGGACTTGCTGTGGCCGTGCCGTTTGCTTACGCAACGCGCCGCCGCACCGCGGGTGTGCTGGCCGCGCTCGTCTCCGGCTTGGCCGAGCCGCTCGGGGCGGTGCTGGCGTGGCTGTTCCTGCGTCGGCTCTTCACGCCGGGCTTTCTGAACGGCACCGTTGTGCTGGCGGCGGGCGTCATGGTCTGGGTGGCACTGGCCCAGCTGCTGCCCGGTGCCCTGCACCCCGCCCACCGCACCGCGGGCATTTTGGGCGCCGCCGTCGGCTGCCTTCTCATGCTGTTAGGCATTGCGGCGCTGCCGTAAATGTGCTATACTATATTCTGTATTGATGCGAAATTTACAAGGAAAGGAACCGGCCATGAAATGCTGTGTCTGTGGCGCAGAGAGCGGGCACTACCCGCTTTGCCGTGCCTGCAACCAGAAAAAGGAGCAGGGGCTTATTATAAAATGTATGCAATGCGGCCAATGGCATTACGCTGATGCTCCCTGCCCGCAGCCTAATGCGCCGGAGTTCCTGTATGAATGCCGCAAAAGCCTGATTACAGCCAACGAACAGCAGTTTTTCAAGGCGCTAAAGGAAATTGTCCCGCAGGGATACCACGTGTTCCCGCAAATCAATCTGGCTGCGTTTATTGAACGGGTCGACAATACACCTTTCCGTAATGAGCTATTCCGCAATGTGGATTTCCTGATTACCGACGCAGCCTTTGCGCCGAAAATTGCTGTGGAGATCAACGACCCGACCCACCATGAGTACGAGCGCCGCAAGCGGGACGAGAAGGTGGCGGCAATCTGCGCAGAAGCGGGTGTCCCGATTGTCACGCTGTGGACGAACTACGGCGTAAACCGCGAGTACATGCAGAAACGCATCACGGAGACACTGGAAAATCCGCCGCAGCGTGTGGCACATCACGCCGAAAAGCCTGCCGAGCCAAAGCCCCTCACTGTGACCGAGCTGCAGCAGACTTGGGATGAACATGCGGCAGCGCATAATGAGACCCGCAAGAAAAAGCAGGGATGCTACGTGGCGACCTGTGTGTATGGGTCGTATGATTGCCCGCAGGTGTGGACACTGCGCCGCTACCGGGATGATGTGTTGAAAAATACGGCGGCGGGGCGCTGCTTCATCAGCCTTTATTATGCGGTCAGCCCGACGATGGTACGTGTCTTTGGTAGAAATCAGGCCGTGCGACGCATGTGGCGAACGGCACTGGACCGCATAATCAGCCGTCTGAACGCGGACGGCTTCTCTGACAAGCCGTATAACGACCAGTAATTTTGTGCAAGAAAGGAGCAAGCCACATGTTGAAAAGAATCGCGGCGCTGCTCCTTGTGCCTGTGCTGCTGGCGGGGTGCAGTGCGGCAGGGGATGTTGAGACCCTGCTGCGCGCGCCGCAGCTCTCCGGCGAGAGCGCGGCCCTGCAAAAGGCGCTGAACAACTACCTGGGCGGCAGCGCAACCTTAAAGTACCCCGCAAGCGGCGATTTCCTTTCGCCGTTTGCGTTCGGTGACTGGGACGGCGACGGCACAGACGAGGCCGCCGTCCTCTACACCACCGACACGACCAGCTCCAACGTCTGGCTGGCCGTGCTCGAGCCGACGGGGGAGAGCAGCTGGCGCGTCAGCCGCGTGGTGGAGGGCCTGACCAGCGAGGTGCAGAGCTTTTCCGCCGCGCATCTCCGAGACACGTCGAGCCAGCAGCTGCTGGCAGGGTATGTCTCGCCCCAGGGCGACCAATATCTGGTTGTCTATCAATATGACGGTGATACGTTATCTACGGTTATCAGCAAGAGCTATACCGACATGATCGTCGCGGACTTCACCGGCAAGGGCGACACGCAGGACCTGGTTCTGGCTCTGCCGCCGGACACTGAGCTGGGCGGCGTGACGCTGCAGCTGCTGACCGCCAACGACGGCGAGTTCCGCTCGACCCAGACGCTGAACCTGGGCGAGGGCGTCTACAGCAGCTGCGCGGCCCTGCACGCGGGCACCGGCAGCGACGACGGCATGTACCTGGTCATGGATGCCTGGACCGGCACAAGCAGTCTGGTATCGGACATCATTCTGTATGACGAAGCAACGGGCTTTTTGCAGCCCTACCGTCCCAGCGGCATGAGCGACATCCAGCGCAGCACGCTGCGCTACCACCGCGAGCTGCTGAGCCGCGACCTTGACGACAACGGCACGGTGGACATCCCTGTGGAGATCGACGACGGCGGCACGCTGCAAACGCCGATGGACAAGCGGCTGAGCTTTCTGCTCTGGAAGGATTACACCTCGATGGCGGGCGGCAACAGCAAGTTTGGTGTCTACGACAGCGAGTATAACATTTTTATGGAGCTGCCCGAGTCGATGCACGGCAGCATCCTGATCCGCTCCAACCAGAGCGGCACGGGGTGGCTGATCTGCAACGCCGAGGGCACGACGGTCTACTGCGAGATGCGCGTCGTTGACCCAGCGGACAACGCGGCCACCGGCGTCGGCAACTATCTGCGCATTGCAAACATTGGCAGCCAGCAGCTGCAAGCCCGCGTTGTAACGTCGTATTATGGATTGAGCCTGGATTTCATCAGCCAGAACACGGTGCTGCTGGGATCAAATTGATACAGAAAGGGAAATCGGGTTTATGAAACGAGTTTTGGTAGTCGAAGACGAAGCCAGCATCCGCGAAATGGTAGCCCTGAACCTGAAAATGGCCGGCTGGGAGGTCGTCGAGGCCCCCAGTGCCGAGCGCGCGCTGGAACTGATGCACAGCGGGGAACGCTGCGACGCGGCACTTTTGGATATTATGCTGCCGGGCATGGACGGCTTGAGTCTCTGCGAGACGATCCGCCGCGGTGACAGCGACATCGGCATTATCATCGTGTCGGCCAAAGGGCAGGAGAGCGACAAGATCCGCGGCCTGTCCATCGGCGCAGACGATTACATTACGAAGCCGTTTTCGGTGTCGGAGCTGATCGCGCGTCTGGAGGCGCTGACCCGCCGCATCCACCGCGGCAGCGGTACCGCCGCCAGGCCCGCCGAGGAGCCGGAGCAGCTGGTCAGCGGCCCGTTTGTGCTGGACGAAAAAAGCCGTATTCTGTACAAGTCCGGCAAGCCCATCGACCTGACGCAGGTCGAGTTCCAAATTATGGAGCTGTTCTTCCGCAATCCGGGTACCGCGCTGGTGCGTGAAAAAATCCTGGAAGGTGTCTGGGGCAAAAATTATTTCGGCGATGTGAAGATCGTTGACGTGAACATCCGCCGTCTGCGCATGAAGATCGAGGACGAGCCCAGCAGCCCGCAGCATATCCTCACGGTTTGGGGGTATGGGTATAGGTGGAATGCGTAAACCGGGAACGCCAGTCCGTAGGGGCCGGGCATGCCCGGCCCTCCACCTTGCCATTACCGCCCATTTATCTTTTGCATCGTAGGGAGGGGTCTTGACCCCTCCGCGGGGCGTCGAGGACGCCGCCCCCTACATCCTTCGCCGCAAACCTTCCACCAACCGTAGGGGAGAAATTCATCCCTCCCGCGCCGCTTCCGTCATCTCTCACCCCGCCTCTCACCACCTACCAAAATCCCACAGGAAAGGAGCTCACCGCCATGCAATCCACCAGCATTATCCGCCGCTGGATACGCGGCAGCCTGCTGATCACGGTGCTGGTGCTCGTGCTGGCGGAGGGACTGTTCCTGTACTACAGCTACAACGACCTCTACGGCGGTGTCGAGCGCGCGGTGGAAAATCGTTTTTCCACCGTCGTGGGCCGCCTGCAGGCCACGGGCACGGCGGGGGACACCGCAACCACCGCCGAAAGCCGCGCCAATGTCCTCCGGCGCGTCGTCGAGCAGTTCGACGAGAAGGACAAGTTTGAATTTATGCTGCTGGACGCACAGGGCGTCATCCTGGCGACCAGCAGCGGCACAATGAACCATGACCTGACAAACGGCACAGACTATGGCCGTGCGCTGACGTCCGCCAACGGCATCGGGTCGGCTATCTTCACGACACCCCAGGGCGAGAGGGTCATGGCCGTTACGATGCTTGTGCCCTACGCGGCGGGCAGCATCGCCGCCATGCGGATGGTCACAAGCCTGACTCTCGTTGACGGCCTGTGGTGGCGCACCGTCGCTATCTGCGTTGGTCTCGGCGTGCTGGTGCTGGCCTTTACGGTGTGGAGCGGCTTGTTTTTTGTACGCTCCATCGTCCGTCCGCTCGGTGAAGTCGAGGCTACCGCCACCAAAATTGCGAAGGGTGACATGAAAGTCCGCCTGCCGGACACCCGCTACGACGACGAGATCGGGCGGCTGTGCAAGACGATCAACCAGATGGCCGAGGATCTTGCCGAGACCGAACGGTTGAAAAATGAGTTCATCTCATCGGTCAGCCACGAGCTGCGCACGCCGCTGACCTCCATCCGGGGATGGGTCGAGACGATCAGCAATATCGACGACCCAACGAATGAAAACTACCGCCGCGGCCTCTCGATCATCGGCACCGAGACGGACCGCCTTTATACGATGGTCGAGGAGCTGCTCGACTTCTCCCGCCTGCAGAACGGCATCAAGATGAACTGCGAGGTGCTCGACTTCGTCGCCGAGGCCACCGACGCCGCGCTGTTCGTGGAGGCCCGCATCCGGCAGGAGGGGATGCAGCTCGTCTACTCCGAGCCGCCCGAGCCGTACCCGGTCTGGGCCGACCCCGCGCGGCTGCGGCAGGTGTTTGTAAATCTGTTCGATAATGCGATCAAATATTCCGAGCCGGGCGGCACGATCTTCCTGACGCTGAGCCGCACGCCGGTCACGGTCAGCGCGTCCATCCGTGACCAGGGCCGCGGCATCGCGCCCGACGACCTGGAAAAGGTCAAGCAGAAGTTTTTCAAGGCGAAAAACTCGGTGCGCGGCTCGGGCATCGGGCTGGCCGTCGTCGATGAAATCGTCGGCACGCTGGGCGGCAAATTTGACATCGCCTCCACCCTTGGCCAGGGTACAACCGTCACCGTCACCCTCCCCGTCTACCACCCCGGGCAGGAGCATCTGCATGACAAGATTTGAAAAGGCTTCCCCCGTGGGGGAAGCTGTCACCGAAGGTGACTGATGAGGGCAGAGTTTGCGTCAGAACTGCTTTGCGGTTTATTGCGCGGGCTTCCCCTCATCCGGCGCTGCGGCGCCACCTTCCCCCGTGGGGAAAGGCAGAAAATTTAACAAGGAGAACCATATATGTCCAAAGAATTTCGCACCTCCATCGGCGGCCAGGCCCTGATGGAGGGCATTATGATGCGCGGGCCGGAGAAGATCTGCTGCGCCGTGCGCAAGCCGGACGGCACCATCGACCTGACCTATGACACTGTCACCGTCCACTGGTACAACAGGGTCCCGCTGGTGCGCGGCATCTGCAACATGGCCGAAAACCTGTACAAGGGCTACCGGTATTTAATGCACGCCGCCGATATAGCGATGGAGGGCGAAACCGAGCCCACCGAGTCCAAGCTGGACAAATGGTTCGAGGAACACGCCACCCCCGCCGTGCAGAACGTGCTCATGACCTGCGCCGCCTTCGTCGGTGTTGTGCTGGCGCTGTTCCTGTTTACGTTTTTGCCCACGTTTTTGACCGGCCTCGTCATGAAGGTTGTCCCGCTGGGGCGCTGGCCGCGCGTCATCCTCGAGGGTGCGCTGAAAATGGCCATCTTCCTCGGGTATATGTTTCTCTGCACGCGGTTCAAGGACCTGCACCGCGTCTTTGAGTACCACGGTGCCGAGCACAAAACCATCGCCTGTTATGAGGCAGGTCTGCCGCTGACCGTTGAGAACATCCGCAGGCAGAGCCGCTTCCATCCCCGCTGCGGCACCAGCTTTATGATCCTTGTCATCATTATCAGCATCTTTTTGTATGCGGTGCTGCCGTGGACCAGCACGGGAATGCGTATTGTGTACAAGCTCTGCATGTTCCCTCTTTTGGTCGGTATTTCGTATGAAATTCTGAAATGGGCGGGCCGTTCCGACAGTGTGCTGTCCAAGATCGTCTCACGGCCCGGCCTGTGGATGCAGCGCCTGACGACCTTTGAGCCCGACGACTCGATGATCGAGGTCGCCATTGCCGCTGTGACCCCGGTCCTGCCCGAAAAACAGGAGGAAGCCCGCTGGTGAATACTGCTTATCAAAGTCTTTGCGCCCGGCTCATGATGGCCGGTGTGCCCGATGCCCGCTTTGACGCGGTGCAGCTGTACAAATTTGTCACGGGCCGTGACCCGCGCCTGGACAACGGCCCCACCCCCGACGAGGCTTCGAGCCTGCGGGTCTTGGGTGAGCGTCGCGCCGCCCGTGAGCCGCTGCAATACCTGCTGGGCGAGTGGGATTTTATGGACTTTACGCTCAAGGTGGGCCGCGGCGTGCTCTGCCCCCGCGCCGACAGCGAGGTCGTCTGCGAGGCGGCCATCGAGCTGTTGAAGGACGCAGAAGCGCCCGTCGTCTACGACCTCTGTGCGGGCACGGGCTGCCTGGGCCTGGGCATTGCCAGGCATCTGCCCGGCGCGGCTGTGACCTGTGTGGAGAAAAGCGCCGACGCCTGGCCCTACCTGACCGCCAATGTGGCGGGGACCGGCGTGCAGGCCGTGCAGGGCGACATCCTTACCTATTATAATAGCCTGCCCTCCGGCGGGGCCGATCTCATTATCTCGAACCCGCCCTACCTGACGGCGGAGGAGATGGCACATCTGATGCCGGAGACGGCCAGAGAGCCTGCCATGGCGCTGGAAGGCGGCGCGGACGGCCTCGATTTTTACCGTCTGCTGACCGCGCACTACCGGGACGCGCTGCGCCCGGGCGGCTGGCTGGTGCTGGAGATCGGCTGTGCCCAGGCTGCCGACGTGCTGGCACTGGGGGCGGCTAACGGCTGGGTCAACGGCAGCTGTCGTAAAGACTACGGCAGCAATGACCGGGTTGTTTTGCTGCAAAAACCTGAAAAAAGCTGCTGAAAATCCGATTTATGGGACACAAAACACACAACAAAATGTTGTAATTTGCTCGTAAATCGTATATAATAGGTACAAACGCAAATCATAAGCATACTTGCAGATAAAAGGAGAACCGCAACATGGCAGCAAAAAAAGATACCGCACCCAAAACGGCAGCCCCCGCCGCCGATAAGAAGGCCGCGCTGGAAACCGCGCTGGCGCAGATTGAAAAGCAGTTCGGCAAGGGCGCCGTCATGAAGCTGGGCGCGAACGTCACGATGCAGGTCGACGCGATCCCCACCGGCAGCCTGGGCCTGGATCTGGCGCTCGGCATCGGCGGTGTGCCCCGCGGGCGTATCGTCGAGGTCTACGGCCCCGAATCCTCCGGTAAAACGACGCTGGCACTGCAAATTCTGGCAGAGGCCCAGAAGATGGGCGGCGAGGTCGCCTTCATCGACGTCGAGCACGCCCTCGACCCGACCTATGCCGCCGCGCTGGGCGTTGACATTGACAGTCTGCTGGTCAGCCAGCCCGACACCGGTGAGCAGGCCATGGAGATTTGTGAGGCTCTCGTCCGTTCCGGTGCCATCGACGCGGTTGTCGTCGACTCCGTTGCGGCCATGGTGCCCCGCGCTGAAATCGAGGGTGAGATGGGCGACAGCCACGTTGGCCTGCAGGCCCGTCTGATGAGCCAGGCCCTGCGCAAGCTGACCGGCGTCATCGGCAAGACGAACACCGTCTGCATCTTCATCAACCAGCTGCGCGAGAAGGTCGGCGTCGTCTACGGCAACCCCGAGGTCACCACCGGCGGACGCGCGCTGAAGTACTATTCCAGCGTGCGGATCGACGTGCGCCGCATCGAGGGCCTGAAGGACTCCACCGGCGCGTTCATCGGCAACCGCACCCGCGCCAAGATCGTGAAAAACAAGGTCGCGCCCCCGTTCCGTGAGGCCGAGTTTGATATTATGTTCGGCGAGGGCATCTCGAAGATCGGTGAAATTCTTGACCTTGGCGTCAAGCTGGGTGTCGTCCAGAAGAGCGGCGCATGGTTCAACTACGGCGAGATGCGCCTGGGCCAGGGCCGCGACAACGCCAAGCAGTTCCTGAAAGACCACCCCGAGGTCTCTGACGAGATCGAGAAGATCGTCCGCGCGAACTCTGACCGCCTGCTGGCCGCCGGCAAGAAGGGTACCGTCAAGCCGCTGGACCCGAGTGAGGTCATCAAGCCCGCGACAGCCGCTGAAGCCCCTGCCGCTCCCGCCGCCAAGACGACGGGCAGCGAGGTCGACCTCGATATTATGGTCGATGAATAAGCCATGCCGCGCTTAACGCAAATCAAGGAGACAAAAAAAGGCCGTCTGGCGCTGTTTTTGGACGGCGAGTTTGCCTTCTCGCTGGATGAGGACACCTTCGCCGCTGCCGCCCTGCACCAGGATGACGAGCTGGAGGACTGGCAGATCGAGGAGCTGCGCAAGAAAAGCGAGACCCGCCGCGCGCTGGACAAGGCCATGGATTATTTATCCCTGCGCGACCACGCGGCAGGGGAGCTGTACCAGAAGCTCTGCCGGAAGTTCGACGCCCACAGCGCTGCCTACGCCGTGGCGCGGGCGGGGGAGCTGGGGCTTTTAAACGATGTCTCGTTTGCCCGCCGCCGCGCCGCGGAGCTGCTGCGCAAGCGCAAGTCCCGCCGCGAGATTTTGAACGATCTTTCGGCCAAGGGCATTGACCGCGACACCGCCGCCGATGTGGTGGAGGAGTTGTTTGCCGAGACAGACGACGGCGAAAGCCCCGAGCTGGAGACGGCCCGTGCGCTTGTGCAGCGGCAGTACGCCGCCAAGCTCGCCGCCGGTAAGCGCGACCAGGTCGCCGCCGCCCTCGCCCGCCGCGGATTTTCCCATGCGGTGATACGGGAAGTGCTGTCCGACGACGAATAAAATCCAGCTGCCCTGTAGGGGCCGGGCATGCCCGGCCCTCAGCCTGCCGATTGCATCCCCTTAACGGTTCGCATTGTAGGGAGGGGTCTTGACCCCTCCGCGGCGGCCAGAGGGCTGGCCGCCCTACAATTTTCGGCAAACATCTGCCGCCCTGCGGGGTGTCGGGGAACCGCCCCTATAATCCTGCGCAAACCATACAATATTATATTAAAGGACTACCCAATGAAAATTGCCATTATCTCCCTCGGCTGCCCGAAGAACCAGGTCGACGCCGACGTATTCTGTCACGCCCTCATCAAGGACGGCCACACCACCGTGGCTGACCCTGCCGAGGCTGACATTATCATCATCAACACCTGCGGCTTCATCGAGTCCGCCAAGACCGAAGCTATCGAGAATATCCTGATGGCCTGCCAGTACAAGCAGGAAAATCCTGACCTCAAGGTCATTGTGACCGGCTGCCTGGCTGAGCGCTACAAGCAGCAGATCATTCAGGAGATCCCCGAGGTCGATGCCGTTGTCGGCATTGGCTCCAACGCCGCGCTGCCCGCCATCGTCCGCCGCGTCTGTGCCGACGGTGCGGGCCAGATCGAGAGCTACGGCCCCAAGAGCGATATGCAGCTCGGCGGTGCGCGCGTTATCTCGACCCCGCGGCACTATGCGTACTTAAAAATCGCCGAGGGCTGCAACAATGGCTGCTATTACTGCGCCATTCCGCTGATCCGCGGTGCGCTGCGCAGCCGTGAAATCAACGACTGCGTCGCCGAGGCCCGCTGGCTGGCGGGCGAGGGTGTGCGCGAGCTGATTCTGGTCGCGCAGGACCCCACCGCCTACGGCGAGGACTGGGGCAGACCCGGCGCCATCTGTGAGCTGCTGGACCGCCTGCAGGAAATCGACGGCATCCGCTGGATCCGTATCCTGTACGCCTACCCGGAACGTATCAGCGATGCATTTATTGCCGCCATGGTCCGCAACACCAAGGTCGTGCCCTATCTCGACCTGCCCATCCAGCACTGTGATGACGCGGTGCTCAAGGCCATGAACCGCCGCGGCGGACGTAAGGAGATCGAGGACGCGATTGCCCGGCTGCGCGCGGCCATCCCCGGCATCACGCTGCGCACGACGCTGATCGCGGGCTTCCCCGGTGAGACCGAGGAGCAGTACGCAGAGCTGTGTGACTTCGTCAAGACCGTCAGGTTTGACCGCCTCGGCTGCTTTGCCTACTCCGCCGAGGAAAACACCGTGGCGGCACGCATGGAAAACCAGCTGGACGAGGAAACCAAGCAGCGCCGCGCCGACCACATTATGGAATTGCAGGCCGAGGTCAGCGCCGCGCGCGAGGGCGAGAAGGTCGGCCATACCTATGAGTGCATCTGCGACGGCGTCGATGACGAGACCGGCATGTACCTGCTGCGCACCAAGGCCGACTGCCCCGAAATCGACGGCAGCGTGCTGACCCCCGCGGACACCCCGCTGGAAACCGGCGCATTCTATAAGGTGACCATCACCGATTCCGATACCTACGACTTGTACGGCTACGCGGAAGAAAGGCTGGAGGACTAAGCTATGAATCTGCCCAATAAACTGACGATGATGCGCGTTGTTTTGGTGCCCGTCTTTATGATTTTTGCCGCCGTTTCCCACTATGGCACAGCGGATTTCCATGCGGCTTATATGCTGATTGCGGGCGTCATCTTCGCCATTGCCAGCATTACGGATTTTCTGGACGGCTACCTCGCCCGCAAGAATCATCTTGTCACCGACTTCGGCAAGTTCATGGACCCGCTGGCCGACAAGTGCCTGACCACCGCGGCGTTCATTTACATGGTCACCGATCACGTCTGCTCGCCCATCGTGCTGGCGGTCATCCTGTTCCGTGAGTTCGCAGTGGCCGGTGTGCGTATGCTGGCCGCCGAGACCGGCACGGTCATTGCCGCCAACATGTGGGGCAAGGTCAAGACCGTTTTGCAGATGCTGACCATCATCTTCTACTACTTTGTCGGTGCGCTGGCCGGGCCCACGGATGTTGGTTTTGTCAGCTTTGTTACCATTGTGCTCTGCTGGCTCTGCGGCGCGGCGACCCTGCTCTCCGGCGGCATCTACCTGTGGCAGAACCGCAAGCTGTTCATGCAGGCGAAGTGAATCCCTCTTGGCCCCCTCTGGGAGGGGGCTCCGCCCGCAGGCGGTGGGGGAGAGAGCCTTGCCATTGCCCGATATGTCTCGGATTACCGCGAAGTTCTCTCCCACCGGCCCTGCGGGGCCACCCCCCTCGCAGAGGGAGGCAAGAAGAAAGTTAAGGAGACCCCAACTTGTCAAAGCTCAATCTCCGTACATTTTTAAAATGCATCTACCGCAGGATGGCCCGCCTGGAGCGGGCCGTCCTGTTGCTGCTGTGCATTTTTTCCGTCAAGTTCGTGTTCAGCACGGCGGCGCATTTTGCTGCGCCGCTGCAAGTTGTCGATATGCTCGGCAGCGGGCGGAATCCGGTGGATGTATGGCTGTTGCTGCTCTCCTGCACGGCGGTGCTGGGCACATTCTGCCTGTACCGCCGCGCGGCGCGGGCGATTGGCGCAAAATGCACAAAAGCGGATGCCGTCATTTTAGCGGTCTGCATAGCGGCCAGCGCCGCATTCTATCTGCACGCCATGGTGGGCCGCCAGAGTCTCTATCTGTGGGACAACGCGACCTACTACAATCTGCAGGTGCGGCTGGAATCCAACTTTGCGGACGGCGTCTTTACCGGTGTCGGCTCGACCATCTACAAGACGTGGTTCAACGACTACGCGCCGCTGGTCATCAATCTGCTGGCGGAGCCGTTCTTCATGTTCACGCCGCGCACGGCCAACACGTTTGCGCTGCTCTGCGCACTGCTGATCCCGTCGCTCGTCTACTACAGTGCATGGCTTCTTCTGACGGTGCTGCGCCGAAAATTGCAGTCAAAGGCCCCGGTGCTGTTCACGGCGCTCTCTATGGCATTCGTCCTGTTGCTGCCGCTTTTGCACATTGCGCTTTACCGCGGTATGCCGGACCTGCTCGGTGTCGCGTTCGCGTTTATGCTGCTGGCGCTCGGCGTCGGGTACGATTTCAGCCAGCCAGCTCCCGCACGGCTTGTGTCGCTGGCGGCCTTTACGGGTATGCTCATGTTGACCCGCCGCAGCTACATGTTTACCGTTGTGGCGTTCTTTTTGCTGTATGGCGTCTGGGTGTTGGCCCGCGCTGCACGCGCCCGGCAGGTACAGACCGCCCTGCGCTTCGGCAGGTTTGCCGCAGCCTCGCTGGTCTGCGTCGGCGTACCGCTGCTGCCGATGTTCTGGCGCATCGCCAAGGCCGACTACAGTGACCGCTACGCGACCTACCAGACCGGCGGCTTTCTGGCAGAGCTGGCCAACCAGCGTGTCTATCTGGGCTGGCTCGTGTTTGTGATTATGCTGATCGGCATACTATACGGGCTGTATAATGCTAAGGCCCGTGCGCTCGCCGTTCTTGCCGCCGTCGGCGCGGTGCTGACCGTGCTGCTCGTCACCCGTGTGCAGAATATGGACGACCACCAGTCGCTGGCCGTGGCGCCGTTCTACCTGCTGGGCTGCTTCCTCTGTGCGCTGCTCGTCAGCGATCTGCCGTGGGCGTGGCCGCGCCGCATTCTGGCCGTGTCGGCGGGCGTGCTGTGTGCGCTGAACTTCGGCGCGTGCAGCCAGCTGCTGCCGGTGGTTTTCCCCAGCGGATTTTACAGCGGACTGTACTTTTACGTGGACAGCCCCCGCAATGATTTACAGCAGGTCGCCGAGGTCAACGCCTGGCTGCGGGAGAACTGCACCGGCGAAAACTCCGCCTACATGATCTGTCACGGCGTGGTCTACAGCCCGGATGTGTTCCGCATCTCGGCGCTGCCGGATGAGTCCATCCGTGAAATTCTGCCCTACGGTGCCTGCAATCCCGGCAACGATGCCTTCCCGAAGGAGCTGCTCACGGCGCAGGTCGTGCTGACCTGTACGCCGTTTGACCCCAACAACCACACCGAGAAGATGAACGCGGCCTTCCTGGAAAACCAGGAAAAGTACGCGCCGTTTGAGCTGGCAGCCACCTTTGACATGGGCAACGGCTACACGATCACGGCCTACCGCCGCGTTAAGGCACCGACGGCGGCAGAGCTCGACACCTACCGCGCCTATCTGGCCGAGGAGAACGAGCGGTTCCCCTACAATTTCAGTGCTGTCTGGGACAAGCTGGCCGTGCAATTCGCAAATAACGGCTGAATCCCCCTTGCAACCGCGCCTTGCGTTGGCTATAATAAAAGCATCCCTATATAGAGGAAGGAACGTGCAAGCTATGCAGATCTTCAACACCATGACCCGCCAGAAAGAGGAGTTTGTCCCCCAGAAGGAGGGCGAGTACCGCATCTATGTCTGCGGCCCGACGGTTTACAACTATATCCACATCGGCAACGCGCGCCCGATGATCGTCTTTGACACGCTGCGCCGCTATCTGGAATACTGCGGCAACAAGGTCTACTATGTCTCCAACATCACCGATATTGATGACAAGCTCATCAAAAAGGGCCAGGAGGAGGGTGCCTCGATGCAGGAGGTCGCCCGCAAGTTTGAGGCCGAGTACATCAGGGATTCCGACGGTCTGAACGTCAAGGCCCCCACCGTGCGCCCCCGCGCTACCGAGCATATCGGCGAGATCATCCACATCGTCAAGGACCTCGTGGACTCCGGCCACGCCTATGTGGCCCGCAACGGGGATGTCTACTTCCGCGTCAAGTCCGACCCCGGCTACGGCAAGCTAAGCCACCTGAACCTCGACGACCTCGAGAGCGGCAACCGTGAGCTGCGCAGCCGTATGGACGACGACCTGAAGGAGGACCCCGCCGACTTCGCAGTCTGGAAGGCCGCCAAGCCCGGTGAGCCCTACTGGGAGAGCCCCTGGGGCCACGGCCGCCCCGGCTGGCACATTGAGTGCAGCGCCATGGCCCGCAAGCACCTGGGCAAGACCATCGACCTGCACGCCGGCGGTCAGGACCTGATCTTCCCCCACCACGAGAACGAGATCGCCCAGAGCGAGTGCGCCAACGGCTGCACCTTCAGCCGCTACTGGATGCACAACGGCTTCCTGAACATCAACAACGAGAAGATGTCCAAGAGCGCAAACAACTTCTTCACGGTGCGCGAGATCGCCGACAAGTATGGCTACGAGCCGATCCGCTACTTTATGCTGACAGCTGGCTACCGTATGCCGCTGAATTACACCGTTGAGCTGATCGAGAGCTGCAAGAACAGCCTCGAGCGGATGTACACCTGCCGCGACAACCTCGATTTTGCCATCGAGCATGCCCACGGCACCGACACAGCGCTGGTGGAAAAGTGCGAGGATGCGCGCAAAAAGTTCAATGCCGCCATGGACGACGACCTGAATACGCCGGACGCTCTGGCTGCGATTTTCGATCTGGTCAAGGACATCAACACGCTGTCCGATGCCTCCGACAAAGCGACGCTGGAGACTGCCGCCAAGACGTTTGATGAGCTGACCGGCGTGCTGGGCCTTTTGTACAACCGCAAAAAGACCGACAGCATTCCCGCCGAGGTCACCGCACTGGTCGAGGAGCGCGCTGCCGCCAAGAAGGCCAAGGACTGGGGCCGCGCGGACGCCATCCGTGCCCAGCTGACCGAGATGGGCTGGAGTGTCACCGACACGGCGCAGGGCCCGAAGCTCGCGAAGCTGTAAGGGCAATACCGCATAATTCTAAGTGCCGATACGGCGAGCGAGGTGCGGCAGCTGCTAAGCCAAAAGCGCAGATAATACTTTGTGTATTATCGAGCATTTTGGCAACGCAGATGCCGTGCCGCACAC
>ENA-OQKP01000304-OQKP01000304.1-human-gut-metagenome-genome-assembly--contig:-NODE-304-length-46346-cov-15.231680_pt1 | contig 46346 bp, 42 predicted proteins | sample MGYA00242780_ERZ504802 | MGnify/ENA primary metagenome ERZ504802 (study PRJEB26092, sample SAMD00036406) | human gut metagenome | host: Homo sapiens | study: EMG produced TPA metagenomics assembly of... | reverse complement strand
TGATACTAATCGGTCGAGGGCATGACCAAGCAAGGTGATAGGTAGGATGAAAGAAATATTTCTTGTATGCAGTTTTGAAGGTATATATAAAAGGTAAAAAGCAATCAACATATGTTGGTTGCTTTTTTGATATCCGGCATAAAGAATAAAAAATATATAAAATCTCAAATATCTTTTGACCATATATGCTATAGATGATACAATTGAAACATTGTTGGAATAGAAAAGGAGTTTATTAATTATGGAACAGAAAGTAATTGCCACAGTTGGCGGACATCAGATTACAGAAGCAGAAGTAGAGGCGTTCATTCGCAGCCTTCCGAGAGAACAGCAGGCATATGCTTCGCATCCGGATTTTCGTAAACAGTGTGAAGAACAGCTGATCGCAGTTTATGCATTTGCAAAATACGGAGAAGAAGAGAAGATCGATGAGACAGAAGAGTTCAAGAATGTGATGGAAAATGCGAGAAAAGACATTCTTGCGCAGATGGCTATGAGAAAGCTTTTCGCAACTGTTAATGTAACAGAAGAAGAAATCAAAGAATATTATGAGGCAAATAAGTCCAAGTATTCCAAAGGTGCATCCGTACATGCGAAACACATCCTTGTAGATAATGAAGAAAAGTGTACAGAGCTTTTGAATGCAATTACAAGCGGTGAAAAGGTATTTGAGGATGTTGCAAAAGAATCTTCTACATGTCCTTCAGGAGCAAACGGAGGAGACCTTGGAGAGTTCGGAAGAGGACAGATGGTGAAAGAATTCGAGGATGCTGCATTTGCTGCAGAGATCGGACATATTGTAGGACCGGTAAAGACACAGTTTGGATATCATCTGATTAAAGTAGAAGATAAGAAAGAAGCCGGTGAATCAAATCTGGAAGAAGTAAAAGACCAGATTCGTGCAGAATTATCTCAGAAGAAACAGGAAGAAGCTTACAGAGCTAAAGTAGATGAACTGAAGAAAAAATATATGGATTAATCTGTTCATCCACTAAAGAGATAATATAATAAAAGCAGGGGCATGATCATTGAAGATCATGCCCCTGCTGCGTCTTAGATGGCGATTTGCGCCTGTTTTATTTGGTTTGCAGTAATTTATCAATACTTACAAGTTTTACGCTTAAAACAAATATTTTAGCAGCTAATTTCAGCTCTTTTACAGTTGGATAAGAAGGTGCAATACGGATATTGCTGTCCTTCGGATCTTTTCCATAAGGGAAAGTAGCACCGGCACCAGTCATTACAAGACCGGCATCTTTTGCTTTGGCAACGATTGCTTTGGCACATCCATCCATAGAATCAAAGGAAATGAAGTAGCCACCGCGTGGAGCAAGCCATGAACCAATTCCAAGTCCGCCAAGTTCTTTGTCCAGTGTATTTAACACAATATCAAACTTAGGACGGAGAATATCTGCATGTTTCTTCATGTGCTGAACCATTCCGTGAATATTTCCGAAATATCTTGCATGTCGGAGTTGGTTCAGTTTGTCATGTCCGATTGTCTGAATACGCATCTGTTTTCTGATATCAGCCAGGTTGGCATCAGATGCTGCGATTGCTGCGATACCGGAACCAGGGAAACTGATCTTGGAAGTAGAAGAGAACTTGTAAACCATATCCGGGTGTCCTTCTTTCTTACACTCCATTAAGATTTCAATCAGATAATCCTGTTTATCTTCATATAAATGGTGAATACCATATGCATTATCCCAAAAGATACGGAAGTCTTCTGCTGCAGGATTCAGTTTTGCAAAACGATGAACTGTTTCATCAGAGTAAGTGATGCCCTGCGGGTTGGAATATTTTGGAACACACCAGATACCTTTGATCGCCGGATCAGTGCTGACCAGTTCTTCTACCATGTCCATGTCCGGACCGGTTGGTGTCATCGGAACGTTGATCATCTCAATTCCGAAATATTCTGTAATTGCAAAATGTCTGTCATATCCAGGAACCGGACATAAGAATTTTACTTTATCAAGTTTTGCCCACGGAGTACTTCCCATAACACCATGAGTCATACTGCGTGCAATTGTATCATACATTATATTCAGGCTGGAGTTTCCAAAGATAACGATATTATCTTTTGGTACTTCCATCATATCTGCCAGCAACTGTTTCGCTTCTGCGATACCATCCAGAACACCGTAGTTACGGCAGTCAACACCTTCTTCACATACAAGGTCTGAGTCACTTCTTAATACATCCATCATATCCATGGACAGATTCAGCTGTTCTGTGGACGGCTTACCTCTGGACATATCCAAGTGTAGATTCTGTGCCTTTACATCTTCAAACTGGGCTTCCAGATCACTTTTCAGCTGCAATAATTCTTCTTTGGATAATTCTTCATATGCTACCACTATACCATCCTCCATATCATATATACCATTCAACATTATAATATTTTAACAGAATTTGACGTTTCGTCAATGGTTTCTTGCAAAATGATAAGAAATTATAGAAAAATATGCAATTCAAGACTTGCAAAATGAAATTTTTGTGAAAAAGTTATGCAAAAAATGTGATGTGATAAAGCATGCAAGTGAAAATACAGTACCTATCCGAAGGAACAATCAGGAAATTACGGTAAAAATAAAAGGTGAATTATACAGGGAAGAAGTTGCCGGTGGCAGATTCCGGAGATTAGACATTCACAAAAACGGACAGCTTGTGTTATGATATGCTCAGATGATAACAAGGAGGAATTAATATGAGAGACATTAACTGGGCAGTACTTGGCACAGGCGTTATTGCAAATGAGATGGCCGTTGCATTAAAAAAGAACGGAAAGAATATCTATGCTGTTGGTAACAGAACCTATGAAAAAGCCGTCGCATTTGGTGAAAAGTATGGCATAGGGAAAGTTTATACGGATTATAATGAGATGTTTACTGATCGGGATGTTGATGTAATTTATATCACAACACCTCACAATACACATAAAAAATTTATGAAACAGGCAATTGAGAATGGAAAACATATTCTGGTAGAAAAGTCGATTACACTTAACAGTGATGAACTGAATGAGATGGCAAAACTGGCAGATAAGAATCATGTCATCATCGGAGAGGCAATGACAATCTATCATATGCCAATCTATAAAAAGTTAAAAGAAATTCTGGAAACCGGCATATTAGGAAAAGTAAATCTTATTACAATGAATTTTGGAAGTTTCAAAGAATACGATATGAATAACCGCTTTTTTAACCCTGATCTTGCCGGTGGAGCAATGTTGGATATTGGAGTATATGCGCTTTCATTCATCCGCTGGTTCATGGATTCAAAACCAGATCAGTTGCTGTCGCAGGTGAAATCCGCACCCACAGGGGTAGATGAGCAGGCCGGACTGCTGTTGATGAACAAAGAAGGGCAGATGGCAACCGTTATGTTATCACTTCATTCAAAACAGCCAAAGCGAGGCATGATCTCCTGTGAAAAGGGATACATTGAGATTATGGAATATCCAAGAGCATGGGAGGCAAGAATTACCTATGTGGAAACCGGAGATGTAGATGTCATAAGAGCGGGAGAAAATGCAGATGCACTTGCTTATGAACTTGAAGATATGGAAAAAGCGATTGCAGGAGATTCGGAATGTATGCATTTTGACTATACAAAAGATGTTATGGATATGATGACGGAATTCAGAAAAGCATGGAAGTTCACTTATCCGGAAGAGGAATAGTTTGCAGAGATAAAAAACAGCACATAGATATCAGCTGATAATATCTGATATCTATATGCTGTTTTTGTTTCTTAGACATATAAAAACGATACAAAAGAAATTATAAAGTTTCTAATTCAAATACAAGAACTTCACAACTGTTAAGTGTAATTATATCATTGGCAGGAAGAGAATGCTCAGCACTGGCCATATTAGAAAGAAGAATCTGTTTTACGGGATATTCCAGCGTAAGAGAAACGGCTTCTTTCCCGAAGTTGGCGGTGATAAGGATTCGTTGATTTTCAGTCTTTCGATAATAAGCCATGACCGAGCTGGTATTCTGATAAACAGGCAGGAATTCGCCATAAGCAAATACTTCTTTGTAAGCAGGAGATTTGCGCAGTGCGATCAGCTTCCGATAATAATTTAATACAGAATCAGGATCTGTGTCCTGCGTTTCCATGTTGATTTCGGTATAATTATCATTTACTTTCAGCCATGGAGTTCCCGTGGTGAATCCGGCATTTTTTTCCGCATTCCATTGCATCGGAGTTCTGGCGTTATCACGGCTCAGTCTGCTGCATGCTTCAAGGGCTTCTTTATCGGTGAGCCCGGCATCTCTGGCAGTATGATACTGATCTATGGTATTGATGTCATTAAATTCGTCAACAGTGTTCCAGACTGCATTTTGCATACCGATTTCCTGCCCCTGATAGATAAAAGGAATTCCACGGAGGAGAACACTGATTGTTCCGAGCATCTTAGCACCGGTGGGATTCTGGGCATAGTCAGGAAGAAAACGAGATACACCTCTTGGTTCATCATGATTTTCGATGATATTTGCTTCCAGGCCACATTTCTGAACTCTAAGCTGGGAGTCGGTGATTGCTTTACGCCATTCTTTGAAGTCTACAGGTGGCGCATCATACCATCCATGTTCTCCTTCACTGAGTATATGTGCACTAAAGTCAAAAATTGTGGAAAAATGACCATTTTCACCGATAAATGCATCAAGTTCGCCCTCTTTCATATTAAATACTTCGCCTACAGTAAATGCTTCGTATTTCTGGAATGTATGTTTCTTCAGATCTTCAAGAAGTTCACCGACACCATCTACTTCGTCTACCATTTTCCAACAGCCGGCAAGTCCATCCGAACCATCCGGTTTGAAATTCGGAAAGTCCAGATCCTTCTTGATATTAATGATTGCATCAATACGGAATCCGGCAAGTCCTTTTTCAAGCCACCAGTTGATCATTTCATAAAGTTTTTCTCTCAGAACCGGGTTTTCCCAGTTAAGATCTGGCTGTTCTTTGGCAAACATGTGCAGGTAGTATTTATCAGTACCCGGTATTGGTTCCCAGCAGTTTCCACCAAAGTAAGAACGTAAATTACTTGGGGGATTTCCATTTTTTCCCTTACGGAAATAGAAATAACCGGCATATTCTCCGTCGGGATCGGCCAGGGCTTTCTGAAACCATTCGTGCTGGTCGGAACAGTGATTGATGACCAGATCCATAATAATATACATATCCCTTTTCTTCGCTTCGGCAAGCAGTTCGTCGAACTCTTCCATCGTTCCAAATTCTTCCGCAATTGCATAGTAATCGGAAATATCATAGCCCTGATCTACAAAAGGTGATTTGTAGATTGGAGAGAGCCAGATGATATCAATCCCCAATTTTTTTAAATAGTCTAATTTAGAAATGATTCCACGAAGATCTCCGATTCCGTCTCCGTTTGTGTCCAAAAAGCTTTTTGGATAAATCTGATATGCGACCTTATCATGCCACCATTTTTTTATCATAATTTTTACCATTATATACGAAATTGATTTCGTAAATTCCTTTCAGTTATTGTAGTCTTCTGTATGCTGCTTTGCCAAGATCACATTGAGGCATAACAGAAAATGTATTATAATGCTATTATATGAAAAAAAAAGCCTGATATCTTGCAGTATAGTGTTGTTATATAACATAATACTGCCTTGCAGAAGCAGAGAAAGGGAAAAGAAAATGAAGAAACAGTATTTCCATGCACCGGAACAAAAAGAAGAGACAAAGCACGGAGAGCCGTACTTTCCGGTTCAAAAATATATTACCAGACTGTCTGGAGAATATCCGGCGGTAACAACACACTGGCATGAAGAGGCAGAGCTTACATTGATTGTAAAAGGAAAATGCCATTATCAGGTAGATCTGGTCGATTATGAAGTGAAAGAAGGAGATCTGTTATTTGTCCCGCCACTATTTTTACATGCGATTTCAAAAGGAAGATGTGAAGAATTTATTTCGGAGACGTATGTATTTCATTTGAATTTTCTCGGAGGTAATTCAACAGATATATGCTCGACACGCTATCTGGTTCCAATTATGAACCAGGAATTCGCAATGCCTTGTCTGATTACAGAAAAACATTCGGTCTATGCTTCACTTAGAAAAGTCTTTGATCAGATTACTTCGCTTTGTGATGAAAATGTAGACGGATATGAACTGGCATTGAAAGCGTTGCTTTTACGAGCAATCTTTTTGTTGCTTCAATATAGTAAAAAAATCACAAAGAAAGAAAAAGAGCAACATTCTGAGAAACTAAAAAGTGTACTGGATTATATCGGAGAACACTATGCAGAACCCATTTCAATAGCGGAACTGGCAAAGGTGTGCTATTTTAGCGAATATCATTTTATGCGTTTTTTCAAAAAGCATATGAATATGACTTGTGTGGAATACATGAATAATTTTAGATTGGAGAAAGCTGTGGAATTATTTGAACAGGCGCATTTATCGATCCTTGAAGTCTCGATGTCAGTCGGATTCCGGAATCTTTCTTATTTTCATCGTGCATTTAAGAAAAAATATGCTATGACACCACTTACCTTTATAAATAAACTGAAAAACACTGTCCAATAACATATTAAGATCATTGGACAGTGTTAAGTAATATCTATATGTTTTGAAAACTGTCAGAGACAGATTCCGGATCATCAACTGATAAAATTTATAAACTTGCTTCAACCAGTACAGCCACAGCCAGTGTGTCGTCTTCTGTAAATCCCTGTGCGCAGGTAAGGATTGTCTGCACATAGTCTTTTGAAAGATCTAGTTTGTGAGAGATGACATCCATATCATAACCCTCCTGATTCAATTCGGTTACATTCTTTACATCCTTGCGGATCTGTTCCATTGATAAATTTGCGTCCATTTTCATATATCCTCCTGTAAATTTCCGGATTTCTTTTTATACTGTATTTACATTTTGTTCTTAATCTCTAATATTTTATCAAGCAGATGGAAGGCAACTTCTTCTTTGCTCATCAGTTCAAGTTCAAATATCTGATCTGGTGTGATCATAGTAACGATGTTTGTATCCGTTTCAAATCCGGCGCCTCGTTCTTTCAGATTATTGGCAACGATCATATCCAGATTCTTCTTTTCCAGTTTTTTCTTGGAGTTCGTAAGCATATTCTGCGTCTCCATAGAAAAGCCGCATAAGAACTGACCGGCTTTTTTGTGTTCGCCGAGATATTTCAGGATATCATCCGTGCGCTCCAGTGGAATCGACATGGCATCGCCGTCTTTCTTTTTGATCTTTTCATCAGAGACATTGCAGGGTCTGTAATCGGCAACGGCGGCAGCCTTGATGATAATGTCCATATCCTGGCTTCTGGAAGTGACTTCCCTGTACATATCCTTGGCAGACACAATTGGAACGGTATTGACAAAAAGCGGTGCATCAAGAGCGGTGCGTCCTGTTACAAGGGTAACATCTGCGCCGCGGAGCATGCAGGCTTTTGCAATGCTGTATCCCATCTTTCCGGAAGAATGATTCGTAATATAACGGACCGGGTCAAGGGCTTCCTGTGTCGGTCCTGCAGTTACAAGTACTTTCATACCGGTCATGTCTTTTTTGCATGCAATAGATTTGCAGATATACTGGAATAAAGTTTCCGGTTCCGGCATCTTTCCGGCACCATTATCACCACAGGCCAGATGACCTGTGGCAGGTGTAATGACTTCCATTCCATAATGCTTCAGTAATTCCATATTATCCTGTGTGACAGGATTCTCATACATAGCTGTATTCATAGCAGGAGCAATGATCTTTGGCGCACGGCTGGCAAGTACGGTTGTTGTCAGCATATCGTCGGCAAGACCATGAGCAAGCTTGGCCATCACATTTGCAGTTGCGGGAGCAACCATAACGACATCAGCAAGCTGGGCAAGTGCAATATGTTCCACTTTGAATTCAAAGTTCCGGTCGAATGTATCAGTGATACACTTATGTCCGGTGAGAGTCTCAAACGTAATCGGATTAATAAAATTGGTAGCATTCTCTGTCATGATGACATGAACGTCAGCCTGTGCTTTTACCAGAAGACTTGCAAGAGTTGCAATCTTATAAGAAGCAATTCCACCGGTCACGCCAAGGAGAACGTGTTTTCCTTTTAACATAAATATTCATCCTCATTTCAATGTTTGTCATAATAATACAATCACTATAGCTCTTTTTATTCATTCTTGCAAGTAATAGATAACGATGTTATAATCGGATTCGTAATTGTATTGTATCCCGGATACCGGGAATGATAACAAGGAGGAAAATTAAACATGAAGACAAAAAAACATAACACCAGCTGGATGGTCAGTGTTGCACTTATGGCAGCAATCGTAATCGTTCTGGCGAACACACCGCTTGGAATGATACAGCTTCCGATCATTAAGGCGACAACGGTACACATTCCGGTAATTATTGGAGCAATTTTGTTAGGACCTGCAGCAGGAGCAATCCTGGGCGGTGTATTCGGTATTTGTTCATTGATCAGTAATACAATGGCACCGACGCTTTTATCATTCGCATTCTCTCCGTTTATGAGCACTACAGGAATACCCGGAGCGGTTAAGGCAGTCTGGATTTCAGTAGGATGCAGAATTTTGATCGGTGTGGCAGCAGGATGGCTTTGGATTCTCTTATCAAAACTGAAAGTAAACAATATCATTGCACTTCCTGTCGTAGGATTCGCCGGAGCAATGGTGAACACGATCACGGTAATGGGAAGTATCTACATTCTTTTTGCAAAACAGTATGCAGAAGCAAAAGATGTGGCAGTCAGTGCCGTATGGGGACTGGTAATGGGAACTGTTACGGCATCGGGAATACCTGAGGCAATTGCAGCGGCAATTCTGGTTCTTGCAATCGGTAAAGTTCTGATCGGTGTATTTAGAAAAATGAATATCGGAAATGTATAGATGAAAGATGGAATCTCCGGCTAGGATAAAGAAAGCCGGAGGTTTTTTAGAATACGGATTATATAAGAAAAAACAGAAATTTTCCAAAAAAATAAAAAAAATGAAAAATTCTGTTGACATATATGGAACTAATATGGTATAAATAATAAGCACTCAGCAATGAGTTACAATATAGGGGATTGGTCAAGTGGTATGATAGGGGTCTCCAAAACCTTTGGCGGGAGTTCGATTCTCTCATCCCCTGCTCCTGGAAGAGTCAGAAATGCTTTATTTGCAAGCTTTTCTGGCTTTTTTGTTTTGGCTGGAAAATAACTATTGACTTCTTTAAGGTGCAAGCGTAAATTATAGTCGTTATAGAAGAAAAAATACAGATAAGAAAGGCAAAATAAAAATGAAGAGAAAGCAAAATATCAGATGGAATACCATGAAAATTCTGGTAATTGGTTTTCTGAGTGTGATTGTTCTGGGAGCAGTACTTTTATGGCTTCCGGTATCGAATGAAAAACCAATCAGCTTCCTGGATGCATTATTTACATCAACAACATCGGTATGTGTGACGGGACTGGTTACGGTTGTTCCGAAATATCAGTTTACGATAACGGGAAAGATAATTTTATTGATTCTGATTCAGATCGGAGGTCTGGGCATAATTGCATGTATCACAGCGTTTTTTATGCTTCTTAAAAGAAAGATTACGGTAAAAGAGAGAATTGTCATTCAAGAAGCTTATAATATGAATTCTCTTGGTGGTCTGGTAGGCATGGTCCGCAGAATTTTGTTCGGGACGCTAGTGGTAGAAGGCATCGGCGCCGTTTTTTATGCAATACAATTCAGTCGGGATTATGGACTTGTAAAAGGAATTTGGTATGGAGTTTTTCACTCGGTTTCTGCATTTTGCAATGCGGGAATTGATATTCTCGGAGAGGACAGCCTGGCAAGATACGTAACCAGTCCATTGATCAACATTACAACGATGATGCTGATCATTCTTGGCGGAATCGGATTTACGGTGTGGTATGACGTGATTGATAACGGAAAGAAGATCTGGCATCGTGAAATTCCGAAGAAATGGTGTTTTACCAGACTTAAGTTACATTCAAAGATAGCAATTGTTACGACATTGATCCTGCTGATAGCAGGGACACTTTTGAATTTTGTACTGGAATACCGGAATCCGGAAACGATTGGGAATCTGAATACCGGACAGAAGATAATGGCTTCGGCATTTCAGGCTGTGACGACCAGAACGGCCGGATTTAGTACATTTCAGCAGTCGGGAATGCATGAAGAGACCGGATTCCTGAATATTATTTTAATGTTTATCGGAGGATCTCCGGGAGGAACTGCGGGTGGTCTGAAGACAACGACATTTGCGCTTTTATTTCTCGCTTTTCACACGATGCTCAGGGGAGGTCATGATATTGAATGCTTCCAGAGAAAAGTGGCTGAAGATAGCTTTCGTGTAGCGTTCGTGACATTTATGCTGGCATTGGGCATATATGTAACAGGAACCACGGTTATTGCTGTGATAGAGCCGGATACAATCTCGCTTCAGAAAATTATGTATGAAACCGCATCTGCGATGGCAACAGTTGGCCTGACACAAGATCTGACAACTCATCTGAGGGTAGGAAGCAAGATCGTGTTGATGATACTGATGTATGCAGGACGAGTCGGACCGATGACCATTGCGTTATTATTTGCCGGAAAGGTAAATTTGCAGGAAAAGATGCGGACACTTCCGACGGAAAAGATTATGATTGGTTAATGAGGAGGAGTAACTATGAAGAAACAATTTGCAGTATTTGGTCTGGGCAGTTTTGGGGAAAGTATTGCGTTAGAATTACAAAAACTCGGATGCGAGGTCGTAGCAGTAGATAAAGATATGGAGCGCGTAAAAGGAATCGCCGACTCGGTATCGTATGCGATGCAGGCAGATATCGGTGATCCGGATTTTGTCAGATCTCTCGGCACGAGGAATCTGGATGGCGTTGTGATCGCAGAAGCAGAAAGTCTGGAAGCAAGTATTATGGCAACGCTGGTGTGTAAAGAAATTGGTGTACCGAATGTGATTGCAAAAGCAAAAAATGAGCGTCATGCAACCGTATTGAAAAAAATCGGTGCAGACTCCATTATTTTCCCGGAAAAAGAAATGGGAATCCGGATGGCAAAGAATCTTATGTCTGCCAGCTTCACAGATTGGATCGCTTTATCACCGGATTATAGTATAGTTGAGACACCGATGCCTGTAAAATGGAGTGGAAAAACGTTGCAAGAACTGGATGTGCGCCGGAATTATGAAGTGAATGTCGTGGGAATTAAAAGTGGGGCGCACGTAGAAGTGAATCCGGATCCTTCAGAAGTATTGCGTGAAGATATGGTTCTGATCCTGGTGGGATCTAATAAAGCATTAGAAGCATTATAAGAAAATTCCATGTCTGGAGATGATCCTGGCTGGTGTGACGAAGGTTGTAATATCGGCTTTGCAATCATAACAAGATAATGGTATAATATTCATACTGATTTGATCTGAAGATACGAAAGCTTTACCGTAAGGAGGACATGAGGATGAAAGAAAAAATAATACAGGGTGGGATCGTGAATGGCGAGAAGATGCTGGTATGTCCGACCTGGGAAGATGAATTTCAAAAAGCAATCAACAGTACAGGCGGCTGTTTCCGAATCAGCATGGATTATTCTGCTGTAGATGTTTCGTGGTGGAAAGAACTGGAAGCGATTGCTAAAAAATATGGATACACACTGGATTCCGAATCATTGGAGATCATTCAGGAATATGTACAGAAATATAAAAAGTACGAGAATCATTTCTGGGAATATGGAAAGAAAATCATAACATTTGAACAGTTCAGCAGGATGTTGAGTAAAAAGGCGGGAATACAGCCAAAAGAAGCAAAAGACTATGTGGCCGCTAATCTTCAGAATCTGGAGCATAAAGAGATTTTGGAGGCATTGTTGTTCTCGTTGCAGCTTATTAAATCCGAAAAGGGACTGGAGGGAACGCAGTGGACAAAACCGACGTGCGATTTTATTAAGAAAGAATTTGAGAAGATGATTGTAAACGGGGAATATTAAGAAGAAAAAGTGGGGAGTCAGTCAGAATGATTCTCCACTTTTGATGTAAAAGGAGATAAAGAGTATGGAATTATGGGATATTTATGATGAAAATAAAGAGCGTACAGGAGCTACAATGAAACATAATGACTGGAATATGAAACCGGGAGAATTTCACCTGACTGTTCTTGGTGTGCTGATGCGCCCGGATGGGAAATATCTGATTACCAGAAGAAGAATGGATAAAGAATGGGCAGCCGGATGGTGGGAAGTGCCGGGAGGCGGAGTACGTGCCGGGGAAGATTCGTTGGATGCAGTGATTCGGGAAATCAAGGAAGAGACAGGAGTCGATGTGACGGAAGCAGAAGGAGGCTATGCATTTTCATATAAGAGAGTAAATCCGGAAGAAAAAAACAATTACTTTGTGGATATCTACAAATTTATTCTGGATTTTGATGAATCTGATGTGAAGACACAGGAGGAAGAGGTGTCGGGATTTGCAATCGCAGATATCGAAGAAATCAAAAGATATGCGGATCAGGGGATATTTCTTCACTATGAAAGTATCCGACAGGTTTTCGAGGGATAAAACAGGCAGGCTGTATGAATGATGAAGAGAGAATCCTGAAGGAAATCAAAGATGTATTAAAAGAACTGGATGAGCAGGGAAGAATGAAGTATACGCAGAAATACATGCAGCATAGTGATATTTCGGTATATAAGCATTGCATTAGTGTGGCATATACAAGCGTAGAACTGGCGGATCGCTTGGCGTGGAATGTCAACCGCAGAGAACTGATCAGAGGTGCGCTTCTGCATGATTATTTTCTATATGACTGGCATGAAAAGAATGCAGGGCACAGATTTCATGGATTTATCCATGCCGGCAGAGCGCTGCAGAATGCCAGGAAAGATTTTAAACTGACCATACGGGAGGAGAATATCATATTACGTCATATGTTTCCGTTGAATGTTGTACCTCCGATGTGTAAGGAGGCATGGCTGGTATGCCTCGCCGATAAGATATGTGCATCCAAAGAGACTGTGGCCGGAAGAATACATAGAAAAAGGAAACAGCAGAGATGAAAGATATGGTTGACTTGTTAGATATCCTACTATTATAATAGGGAATATTATGAAATATGAGTGGAGGAACAAATATGTTAAATCAGTTTTCCAGAACACAGCTTCTGTTAGGGTCTGACAATATGGACAGACTTGCAGATGCAAAGGTAGCGGTCTTTGGGATAGGCGGAGTAGGCGGATACGTGGTAGAAGCACTTGCGAGAAGCGGAGTAGGATCATTTGTCCTGGTGGATGACGATAAAGTGTGTCTGACGAATATCAACCGTCAGATTATTGCGACCAGAAAGACCGTAGGGAAGTATAAAGTAGATGTGATGAAAGACCGAATTCTGGAAATTAACCCGGATGCAGATGTAGAGATAAGAAAATGTTTTTATCTTCCGGAGAATGCACATGAATTTCCGTTTGAAGAATATTCTTATGTGGTAGATGCGGTAGATACGGTAACTGCAAAGATTGAGATCATAATGCGTGCGAAGGCCGCAGATGTTCCTGTTATCAGTTGTATGGGAGCCGGCAATAAACTGGACGCATCTGCATTTCAGGTGGCAGATATCTATAAGACAAAGATGTGTCCGCTTGCAAAAGTTATGCGGAGGGAATTAAAAGCACGTGGGATAAAAAAACTAAAAGTTGTATATTCGGAAGAAAAACCGGTACGTCCATTAGAAGATATGAGCATCAGCTGCAGACAGCATTGTGTATGCCCACCGGGGACAGAAAGAAAATGTACCCAGAGAAGAGATATTCCGGGAAGTATTGCATTCGTTCCATCCGTAGCAGGCCTGATCCTTGCCGGAGAAGTGGTAAAAGACCTGACCATCAATCAGTATGGACGGGGAACGGAATAATGGGGGATATCTTTTGACATTTTCTGTAAATCCGATATAATAGAAAACGTAATGTTCTATTTGTAGATTGAGGAGGTTATCAATATGAAAAAAAATAGAAGAAACAATTCAAGACCTGCAGCAATCACAACTGCAAAAGATACAACAAAGGCAATCGAGACAAGAGCAGGCGTATTGAAAGAAGCAGAAGATGTGAAGAAAGAGGCAAAGACAAGCTTTTATCTTCAGTATATGGGAAAAGAAATCAGCACAGAGGAGATTACACAGAAAGTACACGAAGCATGGAAAACTTTGGGGAAAAATGTAGATGAGATCAAAACGCTGAATGTATATTTGAAACCGGAAGAAGCAGCAGCTTATTACGTGATCAATGAAGAAACAACCGGAAAAGTAGCAATTTAATGTAATAACTATATTGAACGTCCGGTATATGGATACAGCAGTATAGAATTGTTCTATACTGCTGTATCTTTTTTGGACAGAAATGGAAGTCGTTACACCTGTTTAATGCCAATTGTATCTAGTATTTTGTTACATCTTCTTCAAGATGTGCAATCTGTTCCAAAAGCCCGGTAGTTTCTTTTTCGGAAAGACTTTCCAGGATCATGTTCATATCATCCGCAATTTTTGCAGGATTATAAGGAACTTCCAATGCAAAATCACTGAAAGCGCGAATCTTCTGGAAATAAGTGCGGGTCTCAGGTTCTTCACCGCCGGTCCGGCACATCTGATACATGGCGACACAGTCTGTGGCATCCTGATCAGTACATTTTTTACAGATCCATTTTCCAAGATAATAATAATTACTTCCAATCTGATAAAGGAATCCCGGAAGCTTTAATAATCGCTCTGATAACATGACAGAACCTCCTTGCATTGATGAAGTCCGGTTAAGAGGACTTGCTTTTTTCTGCTTTTAGTATCCGGCGAAGTGACAGAAATGTCAAGTCAGATTTGTCTGAAAAAAATATATAATTTGAAAATACTCGAAATATGTCGTATTATAAACTATAATATGATAAGATGTTAGTAAAAGAAAATTATATATGTAATTGCAGCATAAGTGGAGAGTAGAATGAAACTGAAAAATGGGGGCATGCTGTTACTGACAGCATTTATATGGGGAACGGCATTTGTTGCCCAGAGTGTAGGAATGGATCATCTGGGACCCTTTTCTTTTAATGGAATCCGCTGTCTGATAGGAGCGGTGGCACTTTTACCGTGTATATGGTTTTTGAACAGAATGAATAAAGATCCGGAAACAGACGGTTCGGAAAAAGAGAAATCCGGAAAAGATCTGATAACAGGAGGTGTTGCATGTGGAGTATTATTATTCACAGCAAGCAGTCTCCAACAGGCCGGGATTCAGTATACAACAGCAGGAAAAGCAGGATTTATTACTGCTTTTTATATCGTGATCGTTCCGGTTCTTGGAATTTTTCTTCATAAAAAAATCAAATGGAAGGTATGGATGGCAGTGTTACTGGCACTTGTCGGATTGTACTTTTTGTGTATTACGGAGTCTTTTTCTGTTGGAAAGGGAGATATTCTGGTATTTTTGTGTGCACTTGTTTTTTCTGTGCATATTCTGGTGATTGATCATTTCTCTCCGAAAGTGGATGGTGTGAAGATGTCCTGCATCCAGTTTTTCGTGAGTGGAATTCTGTCATTACCATTTATGTTTGTGCTGGAGACACCAAGACTTGTAGCTGTGGCGGCTGCATGGATGCCGCTTCTGTATGCAGGTGTATTATCCTGCGGGGGTGCATATACATTACAGATACTTGGACAGAAGAATGTGAATCCGGCGGTAGCATCTCTGATTTTAAGCATGGAATCCTGCTTTTCAGTGCTTGCGGGCTGGATCATACTTGGAGAACGTTTGTCATTCAGAGAATCGTCAGGATGCATACTGATGTTTCTGGCAATTATACTGGCACAGCTTCCGGATAAAAATAATGGGTAGCAGGAGGAGAGAAAATGCGGTTTGTGATTCAGAGAGTTACAGAAAGCAGCGTAAAAGTGGATGGAAAAGTAATCGGACAGATAGGAAAGGGATTTATGGTCCTGATAGGTGTGGCTGATTCAGATACAAAAGAGATTGCTGATAAGATGGTCAAGAAAATGACCGGATTACGTATTTTTGAGGATGAAGAAGGAAAGACGAATCTTTCGCTGGATGCAGTGGGAGGGGAACTTCTTCTGATCTCTCAGTTTACTTTATATGCAAACTGTAAAAAAGGAAACCGTCCAAGCTTTGTCGAAGCAGGAAAACCGGACATGGCTGAAGAACTTTACGAATATATTATAAGTAAGTGCAAGGAGCATATACCGGTAGTAGAGCGGGGAATGTTTGGGGCGGATATGAAAGTGAGTCTGGTAAATGATGGACCATTTACAATTGTACTGGATTCAGACAGATTATGATGATAAAATATAGATTATGATAAGGAAAATAAAAAAACGAACAAATATTCGGGGGGGGGGTAAAACGATATGGAAGAACAGAGGAAAAAGATATTAATCGTCGATGATTCAGAAATGAACCGTGAGATCCTGGTGAGTATGCTTGAGGGCGAATATGATTTGATACAGGCAGAGGACGGACAGCAGGCGGTCTATATTATGTCAGAACACCATATGGAATTATCCCTGCTGTTATTGGATATGAATATGCCTGTAATGAATGGATATGAAGTGCTGCAGGTTATGAAAGAAAGACTATGGCTGGATCGTATACCGGTTATCAGTATCTCGGCAGATTCCTCTGATGATAATATCGGACGCGCATATAAGCTTGGTGTAAGCGATTATTTCTCGCGTCCATTTGATGCGGCTGTTGTTTTGAGAAGAGTGCAGAACACGATTGCACTGCATGATAAATCCATGGGAAATATTCAGGATACATTGGGAATGCTGTCAGCTTTCTATTATGTAATATTGAAAGTCAACCTGACAACAGACAGTTATCTGATATTGAAAGATGGACTTGACGATCAGGAAAAATATTTCGACAGTTTTACATCCTTTTCAGGGAGACTACGCGGCTTTGCGGACGTGGATTGCATTTATGAAGACGATAAAAAAGAATATCTAGAGTTTTGTAATATAAAACGTCTGAGAAAAGCGTTCGCAGGAGGAAACAGAAAAGAGATGATCCGTTACCGCCGGAAAGTGAAGGATGAATTCAAGTGGGTATCACTTACAATGATATGCAGTGAGGAATACGAAGATGATAATCAGATCGTGATGTTGTATGTAAGGGATATTAATGATGACTATCTGAAACAACTGGATGAAGTCATGAGAAAGACGACGGATTCACTTGGAACAGTAACGGTAAATGTAAGTAAGGGAAAGTGTATCTCCTGTGCAGTAAAGACTAAGAGCATTGGAATCAGGGGTGAAAAAGAAAATCTAGACGATTACGTCAGAAGAATATCGATGTATGCGATAGGCTGTGAAGACAGAGCAAAAGCAAACCAGTTGTTTGTACAGGAAAATCTACTGAAAGAATTTGCTGGTGGGAGAACAATTGTTTCGTTTGAAACAGTTGCTCAGGGAGACAAGGATGAGAAGATCCGTATGTTCCGCATTACGATAGAGATGATCCGAAACTCTATGACAGATGACATTGAAGGAGTGCTTTATTTTCAGGACATAACCGAAAGTTATCTGGCAGAAAAAATCCCACAGCTTCTTTACCAGAAGAATTTTGAAAAGGTTGCATTGATCGATGCCCGCAGAAATCTGATCAATATGGAATCGACAGAGGATTTTAATGCATACAGATATCTTCATATGAAGATCGATTATAATACGTATTGCCGGGAAATCCTGGGTACGATGGTTCCGGAGCAGGAAAAAGAGCATCTGAAGAAAAATACAGACATAGAAACGATATGCAGGGAATTGAATCAAAATGGCCGTTATTCCTTCACTGTCCATCAGATCAGTGAGGATGGAGAGATACGCCTGAAAGAGTTTAATTTCATGTATATGTTCAAGGAACTGGGAATCATTTTGGCTGTGACGGAAGATATCACCGAGCTTTCAGGCAAAGATGTGCTGACCGGTGGATACAACAGACAGGGATTCATCCATAATTCGGAAAACATATTCCGGCACTGTGATGACAGGACCGATTATGCCGTGTTGTACTTTAACGTCCGGAATTTCAAAGCGGTTAATGAGCTTTTCGGAGTTGACATTGGTGATAATGTGTTGCGCACAATTTATAAGAATCTGCGATCATCCAGCCTGAAGCCATGCGTAGTGGCGAGGGTGGAGGCTGATCAGTTCACCTGTCTGGTAGAGAAAAAGAAGCTGGATTTTGATGCGCTTTCCGGACTTTGTGAGTGGAATTTCACAAAGAATGGAAAGACGATGCACATCTTCTGTGGTTGCGGAATTTTCTTTGTTGAAAATAAAGAAATGAGCATCAATGGTATGATCGACCGTGCGAAGCTTGCAAAAAAATATATTACAGATGAATATGTAAAACCATATAATATCTATGATGCATCGATGAAATCATATTACATCGATCGTGCGGAACTTGCAGGAGAACTCAGAAACGGACTGGCGCAGGAACAGTTCAAAGTATATTATCAGCCGGTTGTAGATGCGAAGACCGGAGAGATTCGGTCTGCAGAAGCCCTGATCCGCTGGATGCATCCAAAGAGAGGATTCGTATCACCTGCCATATTCATTCCGGCATTAGAAGAGAGCGGGCATATCTCGGAACTGGATTTTTATGTGGCAAAAAAAGTATTTGAATTCATGCGGAAGCGATGCGAAGACGGTAAGAAAAATATCCCGATATCAATCAATCTGTCATGGATGGATTTTTATGATGAAAAGATGATGAAATGGATCGAGGAAAATGTAGAGTCATCTCAGAAGCTTGGAATCAAATCAAGATTTGAGATTACAGAGACATCGTTTGAGGCGATGAAGCAGAACCGCAATAATATCCTGGAATCATTGCAGAAAAAAGGTGCGGTGACACTTTTGGATGATTTTGGAAGCGGATATTCTTCTTACGGGGTACTTCAGGACTATAATTTCGATATTTTAAAGATAGATATGAGTCTGGTACGTCAGATTGAGACAAATCCGAAGTCGAGAAGCATCTTAAAATCTATCATTGCGATGGCTCATGAACTGGGGATGCAGCTGGTGGCAGAAGGAGCAGAGACGGAAGAACAGGTTGCATTCCTGAGGGAAAACGATTGTGATTGTATACAAGGATATTATTATTCCAAGCCGCTTCCGGAAGATGAATTTTTGGAATACCTTGGGGAAAATTGAACAACAGATCAGAATCAGATTTTGAAGATATAAGCTGTGTGAGTGTGAAAACTCTCCGGAAATCTGCGCAAAAGTGTGGACTTCCGGGGATTTTTTTGACTGTATATTAGTTAGTGTTCTAAATAAATAAAATATAAAACAAACAATAAAAATATAAAAAAAATATAAAAACATTGACAATATTGGTGGGAATGACTAATATAATCGTTAGAATTCTAATTAATAAAAGGAGGTGGAGGATTTGGAAAAAGATATGGAAACGTCAACATTTTTTTCCGTATTTCAATTAATGAAATTTATGCAATATCAGTCAATGAAACGTATGGAAAAAATGGACTTGAAACCAAGTCAGGCGGGAGTCTTGTTTTCATTGAAACATTGGGGGGAACAGTCGCAGAAACAACTGGCAGAACGTGTCGGCATTACACCGCCATCTATGACTGTTGCGTTACGGAAGATGGAAGAAAAAGGATATGTGACACGAAGACAGGATGAAAAGGATCAAAGAGTGGTAAAAATTCATCTTGCGCCAAAAGGAGAAGAATGTATAGAAGGAATTCAAAGAGTAATTCGTGAAATGGAAGAAATAGTTTATCAGGGAATATCAAGAGAAGAGATACTTCTGATGAAGCGGCTTCTGGCAGAAATGAAAAAAAATCTGTTGAACTCAAAGGATTTCAAAGGAGTGGATATGGATACGATCATAGAAAAGACATGTCCATCGGCACGTGGGAGTTTTTAGTAACAGAATATACAGACGGAACTGACAGGACAGATCCGTTGTATATAAATATGAATGCAGAAAGGAAAGACATAAGAAAATGGGAAAATTATTTAAGTTTCTGAAACCATATACAGCTGCTGTGGCAGCAATTATCTGCATACTGGTTGTCCAGGCTTATTGTGATCTGTCTTTGCCGACTTACACATCGGATATTGTGAATGTAGGTATCCAGCAGGGTGGTATTGATGAGACTGTACCTGATACAATTTCCAAAAAAGATCTGAACCATCTGTTACTGCTGGTTCCGTCGGACAGACAGAAAACTGTAAAAAACGCATATACAGAGTCGGTGGAAAAGTACGACTATAATGGTACTGTAATGGAACTAAAAGCTTCTGTGAAAGAAGATGAAAAGAAAATGGACAGGCTTTCAGAGATTCTTGGAAAGCCGATGCTCATGGCGGCAGGATTTGATTCCGGCAGTGATATGACACAGAAGATCGAAGAACAGATGCGTACACAGATGTCTGGAATTCCGAATGTTGATAAGATGGATATCTATGATATGTTGGAGTTTATGGGAGCTGAAGGCAGGAATGCGCTGATCGGTCAGATGGATCAGCAGATGGATTCCATGCAGGATTCAATGATTGCCCAGGCAGCAGCAGGGTACATTAAAGACGCTTACACCCATATAGGAATTGATACAGATCAGATCGAAACTACCTATATTTTGCGTACAGGAGCCAAGATGCTGGCACTTGCATTCCTTGGAATGGCAGCAAGTATACTGGTCGGACTGCTGGCATCACGTGTCGGTGCCGGTGTCGGACGCAGACTTCGTGAAAATGTATTCCGTAAAGTGGTTGGTTTCTCCAATGCGGAATTTGATAAATTCTCTACAGCATCACTGATTACAAGAAGCACGAATGACATTCAGCAGATCCAGTTATTACTTGTTATGATCCTTCGGATGGTTCTGTATGCACCGATTATGGCAATCGGAGGAATCTGGAAAGTCTTTCATACGAATGTCGGCATGTCGTGGATCATCGGACTTGCGGTTGCTGTTATTATAGTTATCGTAGGATTCTTATTCCTGGTGGTAATGCCGAAGTTTAAGCTGATCCAGAATCAGGTTGACAAACTGAATCTTGTCAGCCGTGAAATCCTGACAGGACTTTCGGTTATCCGTGCATTTGGTACACAGAAGCATGAGGAAGAACGTTTCGATGACGCAAATAAAGCACTGACAAAGACGAACTTATTTGTAAACCGAGCGATGACATTTATGATGCCGCTTATGATGTTCGTTATGAACAGTATTGCGGTTTTGATCGTATGGGTAGGTGGTCACAGCATCAATGACGGGGCAATGCAGGTTGGTGATATGATGGCATTTATCCAGTATACGATGCAGATTATCATGGCATTCTTAATGATCTGTATGATCTCGGTTATGCTGCCAAGAGCAGCTGTATCTGCAGGCCGTGTAGACGAAGTACTGACAAGTGAAACTCTGATCCATGATCCGGGGAACCCGTCACACATTCCGGAAGAAGGAAAAGGAAAGGTTGTATTCGACCATGTATCGTTCCGTTATCCGGGGGCAGAAGAAGATGTCCTGCATGACATTTCCTTTACCGCAGAGCCTGGAAAGACGACGGCATTTATCGGAAGTACCGGGTGTGGTAAGTCTACGCTGGTGAATCTGATTCCGAGATTCTATGATGTTACAGACGGTAAGATTACGATTGACGGAAAAGATATCCGAAATGTATCACAACACGAACTCCGGGAGAAACTGGGATATGTACCGCAGAAAGCTGTATTATTCTCAGGCGATATTGCCTCAAATATCTTATATGGTAATCCGGAGGGAAGTGAAGCCGAGATGACAGAGGCAGCAACGATCGCACAGGCAACTGAATTTATTGAGCAGAAGAAGAAAAAGTATAAGAGTACCATTTCCCAGGGAGGATCGAATGTATCCGGAGGTCAGAAACAGAGACTTTCGATCGCAAGAGCAATAGCAAAACATCCGGATGTATATATATTTGATGATAGCTTTTCAGCACTGGATTATAAGACGGATGCAACACTTCGTGCAAAGCTGAAAGAGAAAACATCAGAAAGTACGGTTATGATCGTCGCACAGAGAATCAGTACGATTCTCCATGCAGATCAGATCATCGTGTTAGACGATGGTCAGATTGTCGGAAAAGGCACACATAAAGAACTGCTTAAGACCTGTGAAGCATATTATCAGATCGCATCTTCACAATTATCAGAGAAAGAATTAGAAGAAGATCTTAAGGAGGTGGAATCATATGCCAAGAGGTAGAGGACATGGACCGAGAATGTCCAATGAAAAGGCAAAAGATTTTAAAGGCACGATGAAAAAGCTGATGGCATATTTGAGCGCATATAAGATTGGAATATTTTTTGTGATTGTATTTGCCATCGGAAGTACGATATTTAATATCGTAGGACCGAAGATACTTGGAAAAGCAACGACCGAGATATTTAAAGGTCTGGTCAGAAAAGTATCGGGCGGAGCCGGGATTGATTTTGACAAGATCGCACATATTGTACTGACTCTGTTATGCCTGTATCTGGCAAGTGCAGTGTTTTCATTCGTACAGGGATATATCATGACAGGAGTATCACAGAAGCTGACCTACCGTCTGAGAAAAGAAATCTCAGAGAAAATCAACCGCCTGCCGATGAATTATTTTGATAAACAGACACATGGAGAGGTGTTATCCCGTATCACAAATGATATAGATACTTTAAGCCAAAGCCTGAACCAGAGTGCAACGCAGGTGATCACATCGGTGACAACGATCATAGGTGTGCTGATCATGATGCTCAGTATCAGTCCACTGATGACATTGGTAGCACTTCTGATTCTTCCGGTCTCAATGGGACTGATCTCTATGATCGTAAAACGTTCGCAGAAGTACTTCATGAGCCAACAGGAGTATCTGGGACATGTAAATGGACAGGTAGAAGAAATCTATGGCGGTCATAATATCATCAAAGCATTCAATAAAGAAGAGGATGTAATCGCAACATTCAAGAGAGACAATGATATTTTGTATACATCTGCATGGAAATCACAGTTTCTTTCCGGAATGATGATGCCAATCATGCAGTTTGTCGGAAATCTTGGTTATGTCGGAGAGGTTATCCTGGGCGGTTATCTTGCTATGAAAGGAACGATTCAGGTTGGTGATATCCAGTCTTTTATCCAGTATGTAAGAAGCTTTACGCAGCCGATCCAGCAGGTTGCGCAGGTGGCAAATATGTTACAGTCCACAGCTGCAGCGTCTGAGCGTGTCTTCGAATTCCTTGAGGAGGCGGAAGAAGACCAGACAGTGGAACATCCGGTATGTATTGATGAAATGGAAGGAAGCGTAAGCTTTGAACATGTCCATTTCGGATATAATCCGGATCACACGATCATCAATGATTTTAGTGTGGATGTAAAGTCAGGACAGAAGGTTGCGATTGTAGGACCTACCGGTGCCGGAAAGACGACGATCATCAAATTACTGATGCGTTTTTATGATGTCGGAAGTGGTTCGATCAAAGTGGACGGGCATGATGTCCGTGACTTTAACCGCGATGATCTGAGAAAAATGTTCGGAATGGTATTACAGGATACCTGGCTGTTCAAAGGAAGTATCGAAGATAATATCCGTTATGGACGGCTGGATGCAACGCATGAAGAGGTAGTGGAGGCTGCGAAGGCAGCACGTGCACACCGCTTTATCCAGACCCTTCCGGGTGGTTATCAGATGGAGTTAAATGAAGAAGCAAGTAATGTGTCACAGGGACAGAAGCAGCTTCTGACAATTGCAAGAGCAATGCTTGCAGATCCTAAGATACTGATCCTTGATGAGGCAACAAGTTCGGTAGATACAAGAACCGAAATTCAGATCCAGAAGGCAATGGATCAGTTGATGAAAGGAAGAACCAGCTTTGTGATCGCACATAGACTGTCAACAATACGTGATGCAGATATGATTCTGGTTATGAAAGACGGAGATATCGTAGAACAGGGAAATCATGAAGAACTTCTTGCACAGAATGGATTCTATGCTGAACTGTATAATTCACAGTTTGAAAGAAGTGCATAAAAGCAGGAGCATTGCGTTAAAGATTACGGAATCCTTAAAGAGAAATAAGGCGCTGTCAGAAGATAATCTGACAACGCCTTTTGAATATGCACGGAAACATGCCGGAAATAATCCGGATCGTTCTGCATTTATAACGCTTAGAGGGCAAAAAAAAGCGTATGTTACTATGCAAGGAAATATACGGTCAATATCCATTGCATGAAATAAACGAATAAAAATCAGAACGGGAAGATCCGGATTCTTTTAAAGAAAATGAAAATGTGTAAAAAAACTGCTACCTGACAGCCTTTTTACCCGTTTAAGATGAATGCTTTAAAGTGTTTCAATTATATCATAAATATACAAAAAATATATAAAAATATGCAAATTAAAAATAAAGCAACGAAATGTGGCGTGAAAAGAAGCATATATTTGCTTGTGCATACCATGTTTCGTTGCTTTTTTACAAAAATTATTTCTGATTCTTATTTACATTCTGTAGTTTCATTGCACGAACCTTCAACGGAAGTCCGAACAGGTTAATGAATCCACTTGCATCATGATGGTCATACAGATCACCGGTTGTGAAGCTTGCAAGAGACTCGCTGTACAGAGAGTATGGAGAAGTAGTTCCGGCTTTGGTGATCGTTCCTTTATACAGTTTGAACTTCACTTCACCTGTTACATATTCCTGTGTGCTTTCAACGAAAGCCTGAATTGCTTCGCGCAGTGGTGTGAACCATTTTCCTTCGTATACAATCTGAGCAAGCTTGTCGGCCATTTCTTTCTTCACTTCTGCTGTGGCACGGTCAAGAATAAGTTCCTCTAACTGCTGGTGAGCAGCATACAGGATTGTTCCGCCAGGTGTCTCGTATACACCGCGGGACTTCATACCTACTACACGGTTCTCAACGATGTCGATGATTCCGATGCCGTGTTTTCCGCCAAGCTCATTCAGCTTGCGGATGATATCAGATACTTTCATCTCTTCGCCGTTGATACTCTTAGGCACACCTTTTTCAAAAGTCATAGTAACATATTCTGCTTTGTCAGGAGCTTTTTCCGGTGTGGTAGACATTACCAGAAGGTCATCATAGTTAGGTTCATTGGAAGGATCTTCCAGTTCCAGACCTTCATGGCTGATATGCCATAAGTTACGGTCACGGCTGTAGCTGTGCTTTGCGTCGAATGGAAGGTCGATTCCGTGTGCTTTACAGTAATCAATCTCGTCTTCACGTGACTGCATGGTCCAAATATCTGTCATTCTCCAAGGAGCAATGATTTTGATGTCCGGAGCAAGTGCTGTGATACCAAGTTCAAAACGAATCTGGTCATTTCCTTTACCGGTAGCACCGTGGCAGATGGCAACAGCATTTTCTTTCCGTGCAATCTCCACGAGACGTTTTGCGATTGCAGGACGGGCCATGGAAGTTCCGAGAAGATATTCATCTTCGTATACGGCATGTGCCTGAACGCAAGGTACAATGTAGTTATCAGCAAAATCATCTACGATATCTTCGATATATAACTTGGCTGCGCCGGAAAGCTTTGCTCTTTCTTCCAGTCCATCTAGTTCTTCCCCCTGACCACAGTCGATACAGCAGCAGATAACATCATAGTTAAATGTCTCTTTCAGCCATGGGATAATTGCTGTGGTATCAAGACCACCTGAGTATGCTAATACAACTTTTTCTTTCATCTTATATATCCTCCTACATGAAATATAGTTTTATCAATCGCTTTAAAATAATCTTCTCGTATACAGCCGGAAAAGTCAAGTCTTTCTTTATAACAGTGTGCGTTTGCGGCTGCAAGGAATACTATACACCTGATTTTATAAATATGCAAGAAAAAACGAGAAAAAAGTTGGAAAATATGCAAATTAATGCATAAAAACAACAAAATGATGCATAAAATAAGCGGAGAAGGATAGATGCGGAAAGGAGAATTTGTCTGTTGGGAAACATTACAAAAATGCAGAGAGATATATACTGTGAACAATCTTTGACAATCTTTAAAAATCTATGGAAAAAGCTTGACGAAATGTGAATGTCAACGTAGAATATAGCCGGCACTTTACTTGCAAATAGTATAAATAGTATAATTAAATGAAAAATAAATATAAAACCGGAAGAAAGGTTTATATATATGTCATGAGAAGGAGAAGATACTTATGAATTATGATGTGATCATTATTGGAGCAGGTCCGGGAGGGATTTTTGCGGCGTATGAGCTGATGAAAAAGAAGCCGGAATGTAAGATTGCCGTGTTTGAAGAGGGATATCCGCTTGAAAAGAGAAAATGTCCGATTGACGGGGAAAAAATTAAGAACTGTATCAATTGTAAACGATGTTCGATCATGTGCGGCTTCGGGGGAGCAGGAGCATTTTCTGATGGGAAATATAATATTACCAATGATTTCGGGGGAACATTGTTCGAATATATCGGGAAGAAACAGGCAGTAGAACTGATGAAGTATGTAGATGAAATCAACATGGAAAACGGTGGGGAAGGAACAAAACTCTATTCGACAGCCGGAACCAAATTCAAGAAGCTTTGTCTGCAGAACAAGCTGAATCTTCTCGATGCATCGGTACGTCATCTTGGAACAGATATTAACTATGTGGTGCTTCAGAATCTGTATGACCAGATGAAAGATCATATAGATTTCCATTTTGATACACCGGTAGAGACGATCGAAATAATTGAAAACGGTTACAAAGTGGTGTGTGAAAAAGGAAACTATGAATGTGAAAAATGCATCGTTTCTGTAGGACGAAGCGGAAGTAAATGGATGGAGAAAGTGTGTAAAGAGCTGGAGATTCCTACCAAATCTAACCGTGTAGATATCGGAGTCCGTGTAGAACTTCCGGCAGTTATCTTCTCGCATCTGACAGATGAACTCTACGAAAGTAAGATTGTATATCGTACAGAGAAGTTCGAAGATAATGTCCGCACATTCTGCATGAATCCAAATGGAATTGTCGTAAATGAAAATACCAACGGAATCATCACGGTAAACGGACACAGCTATGAAGGCAATGAGAAGAAGACAGACAATACGAACTTTGCATTGCTGGTTGCAAAACATTTCTCAGAACCGTTCAAAGACAGCAACGGTTATGGGGAAAGTATCGCAAGACTTTCCAATATGCTTGGCGGTGGTGTTATTGTACAGCGCTTCGGGGATCTGGTACGTGGAAGAAGAAGTACAGAGAAGCGTATTGAAGAAGGCCTTGTAACACCAACCTTATCTGCAACACCCGGAGACTTAAGCCTTGTACTTCCAAAGCGAATCCTGGATGGTATCATGGAGATGATCTATGCGCTGGATAAAGTAGCACCTGGAACGGCGAACGATGACACGCTTCTTTACGGTGTGGAAGTGAAATTCTATAATATGGAAGTAGACATCGATGAGAATCTCGAAAGCTGCCATAAAGGTCTGTATGTGATCGGAGATGGAAGTGGAGTGACGCATTCTCTTTCTCATGCATCGGCAAGCGGTGTATATGTAGCAAGACACATCATTGGATAGCCAATGGGGACGGGGAAAGCGGCTCTGACCAGTGAAAACGGAGAAATAAAAAGAAATGTCAGTTTCGGTAAAAGCAAGCCGGAACTGACGTTTCTTTTTATTATATCTTCGAAAGAGGCTGACAGAAAAAAAGAATATAAAAAGATTTTGAAATAAAATAACAGGAATCATATTGACATATATAGGCAGCCGATATAATATGTAGATAACCGATATAATATGTAGATGATCTATATGTTGTACATGGAAAGGAGAAGAAAAAAGATGGCAGTAGATAAAAGCCTGGTTTCGGGAAGTACAACGATGCTGGTATTAAAATTATTAGAAGAAAAGGATATGTATGGGTATGAAATGATTGATACCCTGCGCGGCAAGTCAAAGAATGTATTTGAATTGAAGGCGGGAACCCTGTACCCTCTCCTGCATGGACTGGAGGAGAAAGGATTCGTGGAAGCATATGAAAAAGAAGCAGTCGGAAAGATCCGGAAGTATTACCACATTACAAGAGCAGGCAAAAAGGAATTAAAGAGAAAATCAGAAGAGTGGAAAGAATATTCACAGGCGGTTCTGGATGTGATGGGTGGTGTGTGCTTTGGATAGGAGAAGATATATACAGACGGTAACAGACCAGATTCGCTGTAAACGCGCACTTCCACTAGTGACCAAAGAACTGGAAGATCATATCGAAGACCAGAAGTGCGATTATATGACAGAAGGAATGGAACCTTCAGAGGCGGAAGAGGCAGCGGTTCTGGAGATGGGCGATCCGGTAGAAGTAGGAATCGAGATGGACCGGATTCACAGACCAAAAATGGCATGGAAAATGATCGGTCTTATTGCAGTTCTGAATCTGGCAGGAATTCTTCTGATGTACTGCCTGAGAACAAGTGCCCTTTCAGATGTGAGAAATAATCCGGGAGAGGTAGAAGGGATTACTTCGGGGATTGGCGGCAATATTGATTATCTGAAAAATATTGCGTGGACATTTGCAGGGCTGGCTTGTATGATCGGAATCTGTTATGTTGATTACAGCTGGATCGGAAAATATGCAAAGCGGCTGGCAGGCATATGGATCGTAGTAATGGGACTGGGTATATTCATGGGAGCGGTGTATATCAACGGAGCGGTATACGGAATTCCGTTTTTATTCGGTATGGCATTACCGTTACGGCCGCTGTTATATCTGATCGTACCGCTATATGCAGCAATATTATATAGCATGCGAAGTAAAAAAACAGGATGTGTCGGTATCGCAAAGGCCATATTGTGGCAGGTGCTTCCGATATGGTTCATTTTACGCATTCCGAATCTGTCGATGGCAGTTAGTGTAGGATTTACATTTCTGATCTTGTTATCAATTGCAGTCTGGAAAGACTGGTTTGAAGTGAATAGAAAAAGAACGCTGATCACCATGTGGAGTCTGGTAATCCTGCTTCCGGCAGCAGGGATGACATTAATGATTAAAATGGGATATGTAAGAGCTTACCAGTCGGCAAGACTGTCGGCATTCATTCATCCGGAAGGCAATGATGCAGGAAGCTTATTGGGCACAATAAGAAATATGATCTCAGGGGCACATTTTACAGGACGTGGAGATTGTGAAAAGATAGGTTTTTTTAACAGTGATTATATGCTGACATTTGTCATACATTATTATGGAATACTGGCGGCAGTGTTGGCGATTGCTGTCATAGGCGCTGTCCTGATCTGGTTTCTGCAAAAGACCGGACACCAGAAAAACCAACTTGGCATGATCATGGGAACCGGATGCGTGGTGGTCCTGTTTACTCAGTTCATCGGATATGTAGTGGAGAATCTGGGCTATTTTCCGCTTTCGAATAATTACTGCCCTTTCCTGACTGCAGGAGGAAGCGGAATTATGATAAGTTATATAATGTTTGGAATATTGCTTAGTATATATAGGTATCAGAATGTGCTGGTTGAGACGGAAGTGAAGAAGAAAATTGGGATTTAATTTATTAACGGGGAAGCGGCCTCTCAGTCCATGAAGGAAACAATAGATAAGGCTTCTTGTTCAGGTTCCATACCATAAGAAACACTAAGAGAGCCAGAATCACCTAAAAGCAAAGGAACTACGCTCAAACTCGGCGTTCGCCTCAAACACGTTCGCTTCGTTCCTTTAACGGTGCTTCTGACTCTCTTAGTGTTTCTAACGGCATTCAACATTCACAATAATCCTTATCTATTGTTTCCTTCAAGTCGTGACTGGCAGCGGATGTTAATAAATAAAATGCCCGGAAGTGTAACCCGGTGGAGTCCACTACGGTTACGCAATTGCTATTCGTAAGGCATTTGATACCCACGGAATAAAGCTTGGAAAGGCGTTCCAGTGAATGTGAAAGAGGCGTTGGTAATTCTTAAGGGGTAAAATTATGCGTTAGGTTTTCAAAATTTGACTGTCTGAGGCGTATGCCGAGTTTCAAATTTTGAAAGCCTGCTTTTAGCAGAATTTTGCCCCTTTAGAATTGACCCGCCGATGGAACCTGAGCAGGAACGCCTTTCCGAGCTTTATTCCGGTTCGGGTATCCACAGCCTTCCTGAATTAAATCCCAATACAATTTGAAGAAAAAGCTTGCATAATATGCAATGTGGATGTATAATTATGCAAGTTCATGATTTACAACGCAAAAGTAAATATATGGATTTTTGAAAAACAATCCCATCCAACTAGACAATCACAGGAATTTGGGGTACTATAAAACGAACAATAATTTATAAAAATTCAATATCGGAAAGGGTGTTATATAGATGATTAAAGTTGGAATTATTGGAGCGACCGGATATGCCGGAGGAGAACTGGTAAGAATCCTTACCGGACACAAGGACGCAGAGATCGTATGGTACGGCTCCAGAAGTTATATAGATAAAAAATACGCAGATGTATATCAGAATATGTTCCAGATCGTGGATGCAACATGTCTGGATGATAATATGGAAGAACTTGCAAAACAGGCAGATGTAATCTTCACAGCAACGCCGCAAGGCTTCTGTGCATCGATGATGAATGATAAGATTTTAAGTGAGACAAAGATTATCGACTTAAGTGCAGACTATCGTATCAAAGATGTAGCTACATATGAAAAGTGGTATGGAATCGAGCATAAGAGTCCACAATATATTGAAGAAGCAGTGTACGGGCTTTGTGAGATCAACAGAGAAGATGTAAAGAATGCAAGACTGGTAGCCAATCCGGGATGCTATACAACATGTTCCATCCTGACCGCATATCCACTGGCAAAAGAAGGAATCATTGATATGAATACTCTGATCGTGGATGCAAAATCGGGAACATCCGGAGCAGGACGTGGTGCAAAAGTACCGAACCTTTTCTGTGAAGTGAATGAGAATATGAAAGCGTACGGTGTCGCAAGCCACAGACACACACCGGAGATTGAGGAGCAGCTCGGATATGCATCCGGAGAGAAAGTGCTGATCAACTTCACACCACATCTGGTTCCGATGAACAGAGGAATCCTGGCAACGGAATATGCAACACTCAAAAAAGATGTAACATACGAAGAAGTGAAAGCAATCTATGATAAATATTATAAAGATGAGAAATTTGTCCGTGTTCTTGAAAAAGATGTTTGTCCGGAGACAAAATGGGTAGAAGGAAGTAACTATGTGGACATCAACTTCAAGATCGATTCAAGAACGAACCGCATCATCATGATGGGAGCAATCGACAACCTGGTAAAAGGCGCGGCAGGACAGGCAGTACAGAACATGAACCTGATGTTCGGACTTCCGGAGACAGAAGGACTGGAACTGGTACCGATGTTCCCGTAGATTTACCGGAAAATACAGACAGAGGAGAAAAATAATACATATGAATATAAGAGTAATGACAATTGAAGATTTCGACCAGGTGCACGCACTGTGGATGAGCATCAAAGGATTCGGAATACGAAGTGTGGATGATTCAAAAGAAGGAATAGAACGTTTCTTAAAAAGAAATCCAACAACAAGCGTAGTTGCCGAAGAAGATGGGAAGATCGTCGGAGCGATTCTCTGCGGGCATGATGGAAGACGGGGCTGTCTGTATCATGTGTGTGTAGATGTGAATCACAGAATGAGAGGCATCGGAAAAGCCATGGTAGTATTTACGATGGAGGCACTGAAAAAAGAAGGCATCAACAAAGTATCCCTGATCGCATTCACACAGAACGATATCGGCAATGCATTCTGGAACGAAATAGGATGGACAAAGAGGGAAGATCTGAATTATTACGATTTTACACTGAATGAAGCAAATATCACGGCGTTTATCCAGTAAAGGAATTTATCAAAACATAAGAAAAGAGAATTAAGAAAGGTGGAAGAACAGATGAAACAGGTAAAAGGCGGAGTGACCGCAGCAAAAGGATTTGAAGCAGCAAGTACAGCAGCAGGAATCAAGTATAAAGACAGAACAGATATGGCACTGGTATACAGCCAGGTTCCATGCGTGGCAGCAGGAACATTTACAACAAATGTCGTAAAAGCGGCACCGGTAAAATGGGATCAGCAGGTCGTAAAGAGTGGTGCAAAAGCACAGGCGGTAGTTGTGAACTCAGGAATCGCTAATGCCTGCACCGGAGCAGAGGGATTTGGATATTGTAAAGATACTGCAGATGCAGCAGCCAAAGCACTGAATATTTCCGCAGATGGTGTCCTCATCGGTTCAACCGGAGTGATCGGAAAGCAGATTCCGATCGACAAACTGACAGCCGGAATCAAAGTACTGGCAGGTAAGAAGAATGATACACTGGAAAATGGTACAGAAGCAGCCAAAGCAATTATGACAACCGATACATTTCCAAAGGAACTGGCCGTTGCAATTGAAGTTGGCGGAAAGACTGTTACGATCGGTGGTATGGCAAAAGGATCTGGAATGATCCATCCGAATATGTGCACGATGCTTGCATTTATTACAACAGATGCTGTGATCACAAAGGATGCACTTCAGAAAGCATTAAGTGAAGATGTCGGAGATACTTACAACATGATCTCTGTAGATGGAGATACTTCTACGAACGACTCAGTTGTATTACTGTCAAATGGTATGGCAGAGAATCCGGAGATTACATATGGAACAGAAGATTATAAGAATTTTGCAGAAGCATTGCATACGATAAATGAATACCTTGCAAAGAAGATCGCCGGAGACGGAGAAGGTGCAACTGCATTATTCGAAGTGAAAGCGGTCGGATGCGAGAGTGTAGAGCAGGCTAAGACACTTGCAAAATCAATCGTATGTTCCAATCTTACAAAGACAGCAATCGCAGGACATGATGCAAACTGGGGAAGAATCCTCTGTGCAATGGGATATTCCGGAGCGCAGTTCGATCCTGAAAAGGTTGACCTGTTTTTCGAAAGCAAAGCAGGAAAAATCCAGATCATTGAAAATGGTACAGCTGTAGATTACAGTGAGGCAGAGGCAACAAAGATCCTGTCTGAGACTGAAGTTACAGCAATTGCAGATGTGAAGATGGGTGACAAGACAGCAACTGCATGGGGATGTGACCTGACTCATGGATATATCGAGATCAATGCAGATTACAGAAGTTAGGAGATTGAAAGATGGAAAAAGCAATGCAGAAATATCTGGACAAAGCAGAAGTACTGATTGAAGCCCTTCCGTATATCCAGAGATTCAACCGTAAGATTATTGTAGTAAAATATGGCGGAAGCGCTATGGTAGACGAAGAACTGAAAGCAAGAGTCATTCAGGATGTTACGCTGCTGAAATTAGTCGGTTTCAAACCAATCATTGTTCACGGCGGTGGAAAAGAAATCAGCAAATGGGTAGGAAAAGTCGGCATGGAACCACAGTTTATCAATGGGCTGCGGGTGACAGATGCAGAGACGATGGAACTTGCAGAGATGGTACTTGGGAAAGTGAATAAAAGCCTTGTTCAGCTGGTTGAGCAGCTCGGTGTAAGAGCCATTGGTATCAGTGGAAAAGATGGAGGACTTCTGAAAGTAGACAAGAAGCTGGCAGACGGTGAGGATATCGGATTTGTCGGAGATGTCAAAGAAGTGAATGCGGATATCATCTACGATCTTCTGGAGAAAGATTTCCTTCCGATTATCGCACCGATCGGCCTGGACGATGATTATAATACGTATAATATCAATGCGGATGATGCTGCATGTGCGATAGCAAAAGCAATCAATGCAGAGAAGCTTGCATTCCTGACAGATATCGAAGGAGTATACAAAGATCCAAAGGATCCGTCCACATTGATTTCTGAACTGAATGTATCAGACGGAAAGAAACTGATGGAAGAAGGCTATATCGGTGGAGGTATGCTGCCGAAGATACAGAACTGTATCGATGCGATTGAGAACGGAGTATCAAGAGTACATATCCTGGACGGAAGAATTCCGCATTGTCTGCTTCTTGAAATCTTTACAAATAAAGGTATCGGAACTGCAATTAAAAATGATATAGAAGAACGATATTATTACGGAGAATAAGTTATGAATGAATATATGAAAGAGACAAACGAAGCGCTGTTACATACGTATAATCAGTTTCCGGTAGTATTAGAGCGTGGAGAAGGTGCTTATCTGTATGATACAGAAGGGAAAAAATATCTGGACTTTGCGGCCGGATATGCAGTGTCTTCGCTGGGATATGCTGATAAAGAATTGAATGATGCGTTAAAGGAACAGATCGATAAGATTTTTCATACTTCTAATCTGTACTATAATACGGCTTGCGGAAAGGCAGCAGAAGATCTGAAACGTATTACAGGGATGGACCGTATCTTCTTCACCAACAGTGGAGGGGAAGCGGTAGAAGGAACTTTAAAAGCAGCAAGAAAATATGCATACAAAAAAGGAACAGGACGGTATGAATTCATTGCGATGAAGGAATCTTTCCATGGAAGAAGTTTTGGAGCCGTATCTGTGACAGGACATGATGCGTATCGTGAACCATTCGAACCGCTTGTTCCGGGGGTATCATTTGCACAATACAATGATCTGGACAGTGTGAAAGCACTGGTGACAGATAAGACTTGTGCGATCATTCTGGAACCGTTACAGGGTGAGGGTGGAATCAATGTAGCCACAGAGGAATTCATGAAAGGAATACGTAAACTCTGTGACGAAGAAGGAATCCTTATGATTTGTGATGAAGTACAGTGCGGTATGGGAAGAACAGGCGCTATGTTTGCATGGCAGGCTTATGACATCAAACCGGATATCATGTCTATGGCAAAGGCTATCGGAAGTGGAATTCCGGTCGGTGCATTTGCAATGACAGAGGAAGTTGCAAAATATTCACTGGAGCCTGGGGATCACGGTACAACTTATGGGGGAAATCCACTGGCTTGTACGGCAGTAAGTAAGACTATTGAGATATTTGAAAAGAAGCATCTGGTAGAACATGTGCAGAAAGTCGGCGCATATCTGACAAAAAAACTGGAAGAACTTGTGGAAGAATATGATACTGTAAAAGCGGTCAAAGGAAAAGGTCTGATGCAGGGAATTCAGGTGACAAAACCTATATCTGAGATTACAGGAGCAGCTTTGAAAGAGGGGCTGCTGATTATCGGTGCCGGAAGCGATGTGATCCGTTTTGTACCACCGCTTATTATTGAGCTTGAACAGGTGGATGAGATGATCCGGATATTAAAGAAAGCATTGTAAAAAGTAAAGAAATGGAATATAAAAACCGGTCATGGGACATATTATCTGCATAGGCAGGAGGTATGAAGATGACTGGTTTTTTGATTGCGCTTTTGTCGGGAGCGCTTATGAGTGTACAGGGAGTATTTAATACGCAAGTAACAAAGACAACCGGAATGTGGGTGAGTAACGGCTGGGTGCAGTTCAGTGCATTCCTGCTATGTGCCGTTGCATGGCTTATCGCCGGAAGAGATTCTGTTGGCGCATTGTGGAAAGTGGAACCCAGATATGTATTACTTGGAGGCGTGATCGGTGCAGGAATCACATGGACTGTGATCAAGAGTATGGCGTCGCTGGGACCGGCGAAAGCAGCACTTCTGATCGTGATATCGCAGTTGATCGTAGCATATGTGATCGAACTTCTCGGGTTGTTTGGAGTAGACAAAGAACCGCTGGAAATACGCAAAATTATTGGTATGTCCATTGCCCTGATTGGTGTTGCAATTTTTCAATGGAAATAGTACAATTAATTCACTAGGCATATGCGGGGATTTACAGTTTCCGACAGACTGTAAAGGAGAAGTTATGCGTAGAAAAAAACGACAAAACAAAATAACAGAAAAGAGAAACATACAGAAAGAAATACGCCGGATACCACTGTTTTTTCTGGTATTGTTAAGTGTCATGTGTACAGGTAGCCTGACTGGCTGCAGAGCCGGAAATCCACAAGGACAGACGGAACTGGTTCCGTTGAATAGAAATGATACGGATTCAGAAAAACCAGACACCGCTGTTAATTCCGGACAGAAAGAACAACAGACAGACCGGGAAAAACTGCAGATCTGTTATGTGCATGTATGCGGTGCGGTAAACCAGCCCGGAGTATACGAACTGACAGCAGACAGCCGTTTGTTTGAAGCCATTCAGATGGCGGGCGGACTGACGGAAGAGGCGGCAGATCAGACACTCAATCAGGCAGAAGTGATCGAAGATGGTTCCAAAATATACGTTCCGACGAAAGAAGAAGTAAAAGCCGGTATGGATAATGGCGGTACTTTGGTGCAGAATGAGGACAATGCAGAAAAAGCCGGAAGTACATCGGATGGAAAGATTGATATCAATACGGCGGCAAAAAACGAATTGATGACACTTTCAGGAATCGGCGAAGCGAAGGCAGATGCGATCGTGCGTTACCGGGAAGAACATGGAGCATTTCAGAAGATTGAAGATCTGATGGAAGTAGAAGGGATTAAAGAAGGTGTATTTCAAAAAGTAAAAGATCAAATTAAGATTTGATAAGGAGTAGGAACATGGGCAAACGCATATTGGTTGTGGATGACGAAAAACTGATAGTAAAAGGGATCCGGTTTAGTCTGGAACAGGATGGATACAGTGTGGACTGCGCATATGATGGGGAAGAGGCACTGAAACTGGCAAAAGAGAATGCATACGATATGATTCTGCTGGATGTTATGCTTCCAAAACATGATGGTTTTGAAGTGTGTCAGCAGATCAGGGAATATTCGGATGTTCCGATCATCATGCTTACGGCTAAGGGTGATGATATGGATAAAATTCTGGGACTGGAATACGGTGCAGATGACTACATAACAAAGCCATTTAATATTCTGGAAGTCAAAGCAAGGATTAAAGCAATCATACGCCGGATCAGTAAGCGTGATAAAAATCAGGAGGATGATAAAGTAATCATCAAAGGTGAGATGCAGATCGACTGTGAAAGCAGACGTGTGATCATCGGGGGGAAAGAGATTAATCTGACCGCCAAAGAGTTCGATCTTCTGGAATTGCTTGCTATGAATCCAGGTAAGGTATACAGCAGAGAGAACCTTCTGAATATTGTATGGGGATATGAATATCCGGGTGATGCGAGAACTGTAGATGTACATATCCGCAGACTTCGTGAGAAGATAGAGACAAATCCAAGCGATCCAAAATATGTATATACGAAATGGGGAGTTGGTTATTATTTCAGGGGTTAAAAAATATCTAAAAAAGAATATATTCAGGAGCATGAAATTCAGGATCATTATGCTGGTAGCACTGGCAGGAATCGTTCCGGTTCTGATCATGCGGGGCGTGTTCCTGAACAGTTATGAAAAATGCGCAGTGAGGGTACGTACTGCGGAGATACAGAATCAATGTACCATTCTCAGTAACCAGTTGAGCAGTTCGGGATATCTCACAGGAGATATATCAGAAGTGATGCGGACGGAACTGGTCCAGTTATCGAATATCTATAGCGGCCGTGTGATGGTGATAGATGGAGCATTTAAGATCCAGGAAGATACTTATGATATGGACAAGGGCAAGACCATCGTATCCGGCAATGTAATCCGTTGTTTCCAAGACAAAGGAACCAGTGAGTATAACAGAAAAAACAGATATATAGAAGTGACCGCACCAATCATAGGAAAAGATGATGCAGTTGTAGGTGTGCTGCTGGTAAGTGCACCTACAGATTCAGTGCTGGATAGTCTGGAAATATTAAGAAACAAGGCAGATGTAGTGGCACTTGCGACGATTCTGGTTATAATGATGATTGCAGTTCTGGCGGGGATAGCGATGCTGAAACCATTCAGACGTATTACAGAGTCGATCTCAGCGGTAACAGAAGGATATGATGATAACTACCTGCATGAGAACACATATACCGAAACGATAGAATTGTCAGAGGCATTTAATAAGATGTCGGGACGTATGAAGACACTGGACGATTCGAGAAATGAATTTGTATCCAATGTATCGCATGAATTGAAGACACCGCTGACATCCATGAAGGTCCTGGCGGATTCGCTGCTTCTGCAGGAGGATGCGCCGGTAGAACTTTATAAAGAATTTATGGGAGATATGTCAGAAGAGATCGAACGTGAGAACAAGATCATTAATGATCTGTTATCGCTGGTGAAGATGGATAAAACAGCGAATAACGCCAACACCATGAACATAAAATCCGAAAATATGAATGAGCTGGTGGAAAAAATCTTAAAGAGACTGCGTCCGATCGCAGCAACAAGAAATATTGAACTGGTTTACGAAAGTATTCGCCCGGTCACAGCTGAAGTCGACGAGATGAAGATTTCGCTTGCAATTTCAAATCTGGTAGAAAATGCGATCAAATATAATAAGGACAATGGCTGGGTTCATGTGACTTTGAATGCGGATCATAAGAACTGTTATATTGAAGTGGCAGATTCAGGGATCGGTATTCCGGCAGAGGCGCAGGAACATATATTTGAAAGATTTTATCGTGTGGATAAGTCACATTCCAGGGAAATAGGCGGGACAGGGCTTGGACTTGCAATCGCACGAAGTGCAGTGGTTATGCATCGCGGGGCGATCAAAGTATTCAGTCAGCCGTCTGAGGGAACAACATTTACAGTCAGAATTCCGTTAAACTATGTGTCTTAGGTAGAAGGAGAATGCGATGATAAAGAAAAAGAGTTACTGGATCCTGATGCTTACTGCCATCTGTATTCTGGCGGTGACGGGATGCAAAAAAGAAGGAAAAACAGCAGACTTCCATATCTATTATACAGATTCCGAGGGCGTGTCGCTGGTTGAAAAAGGCATAAAGCCAGAGGGCAAAACACAGAAAGAACAGATTGATGAAATCTTGGATAAGATACAGAAGAATACGGATGACATTGATTATCGCAGTCCTTTTGTAAAAGAGGTAAAGGTGAAAGAATGGTCAGTAAAGGATGGAAAACTTATAGTAGATTTTAACAGGAATTACCAGAAACTGAGTGCGACGGAAGAGATTCTGCTGCGCGCTGCGGTTGTTCAGTCTGTTGGACAGATTTCTGGAGTGGATGCTGTGTTATTCATGATCGACGGAGAATCATTGCAAGATATGAATGGACAGGTGGTTGGTTATATGCAGCCATCGGATTTTGTAAAAAATACAGGTGTGAGTCTCCATTCCTATCAGAAAGAGACATTTTTGTTGTATTATGGTAATAAGCAGGGAGACCGTCTGGTAAAAGAAAAGGTCAGTATCCGGTATAACAGCAGCATATCAAAAGAAAAAGTGCTGGTAGAACAGCTGATCAAGGGTCCTTCATCGGACAACGAGACGGCAGTGATCCCGGCAGAGACAAAGGTGCTGAGTGTATCTGTAAAGGATCATATCTGTTATGTGAACCTGGATAAGGGGTTCCTGGACACAACGAATGTGATGAATCCGGAACTTCCGGTCTATGCGATCGTGAATACAATTATAGAAGGAAGCTCGATCGGCAGGGTACAGATCCTGATCGATGGAAAAACAAATGTAAATTATATGGGGAAGATAAGTCTGGAAAAGCCGCTTTCCCGAAACCTGAATATTGTGGAAGGGGAGTAGTGCGTGAGGAACAGGCCGCTTCTTAGTGTCTGTCTGATCATTCTATGTGTTCTGACTTCCTGTACGCTGGTGGGAAAGGAACGGTTTATAAAAGAACTTCGCCCATCGCCGCTTGAAATCTGCACCACGGAAGATGAATCTGTCATCGTCTGTGGTGTGATTTACAGGCAGGAGCAAAAAGAAAATGGTCAGATGATTTATCTGAAACATAATTCTGTTTATTCTATTTCTAACAAACAAAAATTTCAAGAGTCAAAGATAATCGTTTATATCAATTCCAAAGAAAAACTACATATAGGAAACAGGATAAAAGTCCGGGGGACAGTATCATTTTATGAAAATGCAAGAAACCCGGGTAATTTTGATCAGAAGTTTTATTATCAGAAACAGGGGATCCATGGGAAAATCTACGGCAGTCAGATGCAGATCACCGATAAAAGTGTGGACGTTTTCCGGGAAAAGCTGGCAGTGTTCCGTGCCGGGTGGAAGGAACTGCTGGTGCGGGAAATGGGTGAACGGGAAGGGGGAGTCCTTGCTGCAATACTTCTTGGGGAAAAGAGTGATATGGATCCGGAGATGAAGGAACTTTACCAGGTGAATGGGATTGGGCATATCCTGGCTATATCAGGATTGCATCTGTCGTTTGCCGGACTGGGTGCCTACCGTTTATTCCGGCGGTTGACAGGTTCGTACAAAGCAGGAGGACTGGCAGGAGGAATGCTGTTATTTCTGTATGTTTCAATGATCGGGATGACAGTCTCGGTACTAAGGGCATGGGTAATGTTCCTGTTTCGGGTCGGTGCGGATGTTACAGGGAGAAAATACGATATGCCGACGGCACTTTCTGTAGCAGCAGTAATCGCAGTCGGAAGTAATCCGCTGTATCTTTATGATGGCGGTTTTTTGCTTTCATTTGGTGCATTACTTGCGATCTGCACAGTGATACCATTGGTGAAGGAAGAATCACAGCAGCCGGTACTGGTACGTATATTGGGGCCGGGAATTGCCATGAATTGTGTGTTGTGGCCGGTGATTCTGTATTTCTTTTTCGAAGTGCCGTTATATAGTGTGATGCTGAATCTTCTGGTGATACCGTTGATGCCGGTAATATTATCCTGCGGGATGGCCGGCTCACTTGTGCGGATGGCAGGGGGAACATATGGAACATGGATATTGATGGTGTGCAGCCGGATATTAAAACTCTATGACGGATGTTGTGTGTTGCTCCTGAAATTTCCTGTGGCAAGATGGATAGCAGGAAGACCGGAAAAATGGCGGTGCATAGTCTATTATCTTATGTTGTCAGGAATCATTCTGATATGGAAATATATGGACAGACAGCCGGTAAAAATCAGAAAAAAGTACATGGCTAGTCTGGCACTTTATATTACTGCATGGCTGATACTGATATCAGGACCGCTGCTAAGAAGAGGAATGGAGGTGACAATGCTGGATATCGGGCAGGGAGACTGTATCTGTGTGCAGGGACCAAAGCATCAGAATTATCTGATCGATGGTGGCAGCAGTGATGTGAAAGAGATTGGAAAATACCGAATAGAACCATTTCTAAAATCCCGGGGCATTGCACAACTTGATTATGTCTTTCTGTCTCATGGAGATCTGGATCATATGAATGGAATAGAAGAACTTCTGATGCGTCAGGATGTGGGAGTGCGCATCCGGAATCTTGTAGTGCCGGGAAAACAGTACTGGGATGAAAGGATTCTTAAAATTATAACAATGGCAAAAATGTATGGAACAGATGTGAAGGAAATGGAATACGGAACGGAACTGAAAGAAGGTGAAATGAAGTTTACTTGTCTGGGTCCGGGAGGGAATACGGATGATAAGAGTCATAATGTGACGACTGGAAACGAATCCTCCATGATCCTGCATCTGGAATACGGTGAATTTGATATGTTGTTTACCGGAGATGTAGAAAAAGAAGGGGAAGAGAGGCTGACGGAGGTCCTGGATGTGATACAGGAAGAAAAGAAGATTACATGGGAAATACTAAAGACAGCGCATCATGGTTCGAAGAATTCTACAACGGAGACATTCCTTCAGACAGTTTATCCGCAGTATGCATGGATATTAGCAGGGAGAAAGAACCGTTACGGACATCCGCATGATCTGACGCTGAAAAGACTTGAAAAATCGGGTGCAAAGATATATTCTACACAGGATAACGGAGCGGTTGCCGTGACGGTCAGGAAAAAAACTATGTGGATTCACGGTGGAAACAGTTGAACTTAAAGTCGGAATTCAGTATACTTTTAAGAGGTGAAAGAAGATGGGAGAGAACCGATGAAAACTTTAAATGAAGACATAAAAACAGGAAATTTTAAGCCGGTATATCTCCTGTACGGAGAAGAGGCTTACCTGAAAAAGCAATACAGAGACCGGATCACGAAAGCAATATTTCCGGACGGGGATACGGTGAATTATGCATATTATGAAGGAAAAGGAATCAATCCGGGAGAACTTATCGATCTTGCAGAGACAATGCCGTTTTTTGCCGACAGACGTCTGATCGTAATCGAAAATTCCGGATTCTTCAAAAATGCGTCACCGGAGCTTGCAGATTATATCAAAACAATGCCGGATACCGCCTGCTTGTTATTTGTGGAAAATGAAGCAGACAAGCGTGGAAAGATGTATAAGGCTGTCAAGAGTAAAGGACGCGTGGTAGAGATGGCACGTCAGGATGAGAAGACACTTTTATACTGGGTTGCAGGGAATGTAAAAAAAGAAGGATATAAGATCAAAGAACAGACGGCCAGGTATCTGTTGTCTACCACAGGGACAGATATGGAAAATCTGGAAAAAGAACTGGAAAAGCTGTTCTGTTACTGTATGGGAAAGGAAGAGATTGAAGTCCGGGATATCGAAGCAATCTGTACGACACAGATTACAAATAAAATCTTTGAGATGGTAGAAGCAGTGGCGGTACGGAATCAGAAGAAAGCACTGGATTATTATTATGATCTGTTGGCATTAAAGGAGCCGCCAATGCGCATATTATATTTGTTGACAAGGCAGTTTAAATTACTTCTGGAAGTCAAAGATCTGGCAGGAAAGCGCTATGACAAGGCTGCGATTGCAAAGACAGTCGGACTGCATCCGTTTGTTGCAGGAAAATATATGCAGCAATGCCGGACATTCGAAAAGAAAGAACTGAGAAGTATTTTGGAAGATGCAGTAGATACGGAAGAACTGGTCAAGACCGGCCGCTTAAATGATGTGATGAGCGTGGAACTTTTCATTGTAAAATACAGTGCTGCATGATAGAATTGATAAGATAAACGTGTAATAAGGAGAAGATATTAGTGTCAGGAATAGATCAGAGTAAAATTCGAAATTTTTGTATTATAGCACACATCGACCATGGTAAATCGACGCTGGCGGACCGTATCATTGAGATGACCGGTCTTCTCACCAGCCGTGAGATGCAGTCGCAGGTGTTGGACAATATGGAACTGGAAAGAGAACGTGGAATTACGATTAAAGCCCAGACAGTCAGAACGGTATACAAAGCAAAAGATGGGGAAGAATATATTTTCAACCTGATTGATACACCGGGACATGTCGACTTTAATTATGAAGTATCCAGAAGTCTGGCAGCGTGTGACGGGGCAATTCTGGTGGTAGATGCTGCGCAGGGAGTGGAAGCACAGACGCTTGCCAATGTATATCTTGCACTGGATCATGACCTGGATGTGGTTCCGGTACTGAATAAGATAGACCTTCCAAGTGCAGATCCGCAGCGTGTGATCGAAGAGATTGAGGATGTGATCGGAATTGAAGCAGAGGATGCACCTCAGATTTCAGCAAAGACCGGACTGAATGTAGATCAGGTGCTGGAAGAGATAGTGGCGAAAGTGCCTGCACCGACAGGAGATCCAAAAGCACCGCTTCAGGCTTTGATCTTTGATTCCCTGTATGATGCGTATAAAGGAGTTATTGTATTTTGCAGAATCAAAGAGGGAACCGTGAAAAAGGGAACACCGATCCTTATGATGGCAACAGGAGCGAAGGCAGAAGTTGTGGAAGTCGGTTATTTTGGAGCCGGACAGTTTATTCCGTGTGAGGAACTGAGTGCCGGAATGGTTGGATATATCACGGCCAGCCTTAAGAATGTCAAAGATACCCGTGTGGGTGATACGGTGACCGATGCAGGAAGACCATGTGCAGAACCACTTCCGGGTTATAAAAAAGTCAATCCGATGGTATATTGTGGATTATATCCGGCAGACGGGGCAAAATACCCGGATCTGAGGGATGCATTGGAGAAATTGCAGTTAAATGATGCGTCACTTCAGTTTGAACCTGAGACGTCAATTGCGCTGGGATTTGGATTCCGTTGTGGATTCCTTGGACTTCTGCATTTGGAAATCATTCAGGAACGTTTGGAAAGAGAGTATAATCTGGATCTGGTAACGACTGCCCCGGGGGTTATCTACAAAGTACACAAGACAAATGGAGATGTAATAGAGCTTACGAACCCATCGAATCTTCCGGATCCTTCTGAGATTGAATATATGGAAGAACCGATGGTCAAGGCAGAGATCATGGTGACATCAGAGTTTATTGGTGCGATCATGGATCTGTGTCAGGAACGTCGTGGTGTGTATGAGGGGATGGAATACATCGAGGAGACTCGTGCAGTATTGCATTATCAGCTTCCGCTTAATGAGATTATCTATGATTTCTTTGATGCGTTGAAATCAAGATCCAGAGGTTATGCGTCGTTTGATTATGAGATGGCAGGATATGTGAAGTCTGAACTGGTAAAACTGGATATACTGATCAACAAGGAAGAAGTCGATGCACTGTCATTTATCATTCATGCAGATACGGCTTATGAACGCGGAAGAAAAATGTGCGAGAAGCTAAAAGAAGAGATTCCGAGACAGTTGTTTGAGATTCCGATCCAGGCGGCAATCGGCAGCAAGATCATTGCACGTGAGACGGTCCGCGCGATGCGCAAAGACGTGCTTGCAAAATGTTACGGAGGAGATATCAGCCGTAAGAGAAAGCTTCTGGAAAAACAGAAAGAAGGGAAAAAACGTATGCGGCAGGTGGGCAGCGTAGAGATCCCTCAGAAAGCATTTATGAGTGTATTGAAGCTGGACGATAAATAATGAGACCATTAGAATTATATATCCACATACCATTTTGTGTAAAAAAATGCAGATACTGTGACTTTCTGTCTGCGCCGGCAACACCTGAGGCGAGACAGGAGTATGTCATGGGATTGTGTCAGAAGATACGTTCGTATTATGATCTTGGAGGACTGTACCATGTGAGCAGTATATTTATCGGAGGAGGTACGCCGTCCATCCTTGAGGCACAGCAGATGAGGAGTATCTTCGATGCGATCCGTTCCACGTTCCCGGTTGACTCGGATGCGGAAATCACAGTAGAAGTGAATCCGGGAACGGTAGACAAGTTAAAATTGATGGCTTATTATAATATCGGAATCAATCGTCTGAGTATTGGGTTACAGTCAACGGATGATCAGGAATTGAAGATGCTTGGAAGGATTCATACATATCAGGATTTCCTGGATACATATTCCCTGGCAAGAGAAGCAGGATTTCGGAATATCAATGTGGACTTGATGTCCGGAATCCCGTTTCAGACACTGGGAGGATGGGAAGATACGATCAAAAGAGTTGCAGAACTTGCGCCGGAACATATCTCGGCATACAGTCTGATTATCGAAGAGGGAACACCATTTTATGAAAAATACGGGGAAGGCGAACGTGCGGAGGCCAGAAGAAGAAGGGAACTTCCGGATGAAGATACAGAAAGACTGATGTATCAGTTTACTAAAAATATCCTGCAGAATTATGGGTATCACAGATATGAGATATCAAATTATGCAAAAGAAGGATACGAATGCCGGCATAATCTCGGCTACTGGAACCGTACGGAATATCTGGGGATCGGAACCGGAGCAGCGTCCCTGATCAACAACCAGCGCTTCGTAGAAGGTGGTGAAATTGAAGTTCTTACTCCGCAAAACCAGATGGAAGAATATATGTTCCTGGGACTTAGACGGATAAAAGGAATATCCAAAGCAGACTTCCGCCGGACATTTGGCAGAAGTGTTGAAAATGTATATGGAAAAGTATTGATCCATATGTATCAGAAACAGTTGCTGGAAGATACGGGAGACAACATTCGCCTTACGGAAAAAGGGATAGATGTGAGTAATTATGTCATGAGTGAGTTTCTATTTTAAATTTAATTGGGATTTAATTTATTAACTGGGAAGCGGCCTCTCAGTCCTTAAAGGAAACAATAGATAAGGCTTCTTGTTCAGGTTCCATACCATAAGAAACACTAAGAGAGTCAGAATCACCTAAAAGCAAAGGAACTACGCTCAAACTCGGCGTTCGCCTCAAACACGTTCGCTTCGTTCCTTTAACGGTGCTTCTGACTCTCTAATTGTTTCTAACGGCATTCCACATTCACAATAATCCTTATCTATTGTTTCCTTCAAGTCGTGACTGGCTGCGGATGCTAATAAATGAAATGCCCGGAAGTGTAACCCGGCGGAGACCACAACCGTTACGCAATTGCCATTTAGTACCATAAAAGTGTAGTTGTTAGAGAGTAATTAACTCTAACATCTACACTTATTTTATTATAATAAGGGAAGTAGTTGGTATGACATATTGCCATTAGGATTTTCACATCCGTGAATGAA
>ENA-OQKP01000288-OQKP01000288.1-human-gut-metagenome-genome-assembly--contig:-NODE-288-length-47581-cov-8.094049_pt1 | contig 47581 bp, 37 predicted proteins | sample MGYA00242780_ERZ504802 | MGnify/ENA primary metagenome ERZ504802 (study PRJEB26092, sample SAMD00036406) | human gut metagenome | host: Homo sapiens | study: EMG produced TPA metagenomics assembly of... | reverse complement strand
CACGGCTTGAAGGAAGCTTCGGCACTCAAAAGCAACATTACTCGCTCTCAAGGATAAAGGCCAGAAACAGGAAGACGGAAATACTGTGGATTTTCTTTGGAATACATACGGCAAATGCCATACTGATAATAGAAAAAATCAGAAACAAAACAGCTAAAGCAGCATGATATGATTTTACTCACAGAATCAGAAGAGGTCATCAGACTTCTTCCGGAACGTCATGTCCTGTCGGATAGAAGTATGTGAGAAAGCACGGAAAAATGACAATAAGAATGGCATATGAAATGGTCATGCCCTATCATCTTCATATGCCATCTTATTTTTTAGAGACATTTACTGAATATCCCTAAAGTAAAGAACCTGTAAACACGAAATAAGTGTAAACAGATTCTTTACTATTGTTTAAAATGATAAACTATTCAGGTGAAAAAGCTTATTCCTCTTCGTCCAGTAAAATGTCCATAATCTGAACAGCTGCTTTGGCAACAGAGGTTCCGGGACCGAAGATTGCTACAACACCTGCCTTGTATAAGAAGTCATAGTCTTGAGCGGGGATAACACCACCGGCGATGACCAAAATATCTTCACGACCTAATTTCTTTAATTCTTCAATAATCTGCGGGATCAGTGTCTTGTGTCCGGCAGCCAATGAAGAAACACCTACTACATGAACGTCGTTTTCCACTGCGTCACGAGCAGCTTCGGCAGGAGTTTGGAACAACGGTCCCATATCTACGTCGAAACCACAGTCGGCATAACCTGTTGCAACTACTTTTGCACCACGGTCGTGTCCGTCCTGTCCCATCTTGGCAATCATGATACGCGGACGGCGGCCTTCCTTCTTTGCAAATTCTTCGGTCAGTTCGCAAGCTCTTGCGAAGTCTGTATCCTTTTTACTTTCTGATGAGTACACGCCTGATATAGTTCTGATTACTGCTTTATAACGTCCTACAATTGTTTCACAAGCATCCGAAATCTCGCCCAAGGTAGCACGGACATGAGCTGCCTCTACAGCCAGTTCCAGCAAATTGCCTTTACCTGTCTTTACACATTCGGTGATGGCTGCCAAAGCTTTGTCTACTTCTGCTTGATTGCGGCCTTCTTTCAAACGCTTCAGATTTTCAATTTGTTCCAAACGTACAGCTGTATTGTCTACTTCAAGGATATCGATAGGATCCTCTTTTTCCAAACGATATTTGTTAGTGCCGACAATTGTCTGGGCACCGGAGTCGATACGGGCCTGAGTACGTGCCGCAGCTTCTTCAATACGCATTTTGGGTACTCCGGTTTCGATAGCTTTCGCCATACCGCCCAAGCTTTCAATTTCCTGAATATGTTCCCAAGCCTTGTGAGCCAGTTCGTTAGTTAAAGATTCTACATAGTAAGAACCACCCCATGGGTCCACGTTCTTGCAAACATATGTTTCTTCCTGAATATAAATCTGAGTATTACGTGCGATACGTGCAGAGAAGTCGGTGGGCAATGCAATTGCCTCATCCAATGCGTTGGTGTGCAGTGACTGGGTGTGTCCCAATGCTGCTGCCATAGCTTCAATACAAGTACGACCTACATTGTTGAACGGATCTTGCTCCGTCAATGACCAGCCCGAAGTCTGGGAATGGGTACGCAATGCCAGTGATTTCGGATTCTTCGGGTTGAACTGCTTGACAATTTTAGCCCACAGCATACGTGCCGCACGCATTTTGGCAATTTCCATAAAATGATTCATGCCGATAGCCCAGAAGAATGACAGACGCGGAGCGAATGCATCGATGTCTATACCTGCGGCTACTCCGGCCCGAAGATATTCCAAACCGTCAGCCAGTGTATAAGCCAATTCAATATCTGCTGTGGCACCTGCTTCCTGCATGTGGTAGCCCGAGATGGAGATGGAATTGAACTTAGGCATTTTTTGTGAGGTATATTCAAATATGTCAGAGATGATCTTCATGGAAAAGGCAGGTGGATAAATATAAGTGTTACGCACCATAAACTCTTTTAAGATATCATTCTGGATGGTTCCGGCCATTTCTTCCAATTTGGCTCCCTGTTCCAAACCTGCATTGATATAGAATGCCATGATGGGAAGTACGGCACCATTCATGGTCATGGAAACAGACATCTTGTTCAAAGGAATACCATCGAACAAAACTTTCATATTTTCCAATGAGCAAATAGACACGCCTGCCTTACCTACGTCACCTACTACACGTTCATGGTCGGGGTCATAGCCGCGGTGTGTCGGAAGGTCGAATGCGACAGACAAGCCTTTCTGGCCTGATGCCAAATTACGGCGATAGAATGCATTACTTTCTTCGGCAGTGGAGAAACCTGCGTATTGGCGGATAGTCCAAGGACGGAAAGTGTACATCATGGAGTACGGGCCGCGAAGATAAGGAGGAATACCTGCTACATAGTTCAAGTGCTCCATGCCTTCCAAATCTTCTTTAGTGTAAACAGGCTTCACATTGATGTGTTCCGGCGTTTTCCAGTCGGCGGTGATGCCATTTTCTTTTTGCCATTCCATACCATTCTGAGGTTGAAATCCGGCATATATATCTATATTTTTAAAATTCGGTTTCATTGTTCTTCCTTACTTAATTCCTAACTTAGCGTTGTATTCTTTCAATGTGTCCAATACGTTGACACGTACATGGATAAAGTTTTCGATGCCTGCGGCTTTCAGCTCTTCCATACAAGCAGGAGCACCTGCAACAATGAAAATAGCTCGTCCGTCCAATGCCTTGAATGCAGGAATAGCATATTCTGCATATTCATCATCGCTGGAACAGATAACTACGATGTCTGCACCGGCTTTCATAGCTGCTTCGACACCGGCCTCTACTGTGGGGAAGCCCAAATTGTCGATTACTTCGTAACCGGCACAAGCCAGGAAGTTGCATGAGAATTGGGCACGTGCTTGACGCATGGCCAGATTACCGATAGTCAGCATAAATGCTTTCGGACGTTTGCCGGATTTCTCTGTCTGCAAACGAAGTGCTTCAAACTGGCTGGCAGCACGGTCGAAGTTTAATGTGGCAAACGGCTTTTCACAGCTGTCATGATTACCTCCACAACAACATTTGGCTTCTACAGGAGCCTTTTCGCCTGCTTTTTCATTGAAGTTAGGATATTGGTTGGTACCCAGTAGAATTTCTTTGCGTTTTGAAACGGAATCGTGGCGGGCCTTGTTGCTTGCGTTGATCGCTTCCTGTACTTTTCCTGCTTTGATTGCTTCCAGCATTCCTCCTTCGTCTTCTACTTTCAAGAATAATTCCCATGCCTGTGTGGCAATAGAAATTGTTAAATTTTCAATAAAGTAAGAACCCGCGGCGGGGTCAACTACTTTGTTGAAATGACATTCTTCTTTTAGCAATAACTGTTGGTTACGGGCGATACGTTCAGAGAAGTCGTCCGGAGTTTCGTAAGTCTTGTCAAACGGGGTTACGGTGATGGAGTTGACTCCTGCCAAGGCGGCACTCATCGCTTCGGTTTGAGTGCGGAGCAGGTTTACATGTGCATCAAACAAAGTCAGGTTGAAAGTGGATGTTTCAGCATGTGCCACCATTTTGCAGGCACAGAGACAAGTACCGTCTTCCGCTTTGTTCGGACATTCGGGCTGGCGGTTGCATTGAGGATGATATTCTTTTACGATGTCCGCCCATAACATACGTGCTGCGCGGAACTTGGCAATTTCTAGAAAATAGTTGGAACTGATGCCGAAATTGAATTTTATTTTCTTGGCAGCCAGTGCGGCAGGAACTCCTGCTTCTACCAGCTTGCTCAGATATTCGTTACCCCAAGCCAATGCATAGCCCAGTTCTTGTGAAATATAAGATCCGGCATTGTTCAGTTCTATCGCATTGACACAGATACAACGGAATTTAGGTAGCGGAGCCAGTACTTCTACCAATTCTTTGGCAGTAGTGATGAAATTGCTAAGGTCTTTGCCTTTTACCATCATTTTACCCATAGGGTCATAGTTGACGGAGCCTTGCAACTTGGTCAGGTCGTATCCTTTCTTTTGGAAGTAAGCAACCAATAATTTGGCTAATTCCACCGTATGTCCTTGGCAAGTGGAGAAGTTTAACTCAATGCATTCCGCACAGATATCATTCAATAATGTTTCGATATATTCAGGACTGAGGTCTTTCTTCTTTACGTAGAATCCCAATGAGTCAACACCTTTGTTCAAAATATCCAGTGCTTTAGCATTAGCCTCTTTAGGGCATTCTACTTTGATTTCCTGACGCACGAACCAAGTATTGTCATTTTTCTTCGTGCCTCTTACATAGGGGAATTCTCCGGGTAGTCCTTCAGTTGTTTTCAAACCTTCCAGATCTTCCTGGCGATAAAATGGTTTTACTTTAAAACCTTCGTTGGTTCTCCAAACCAATTTCTTTTCAAAATCAGCGCCTTTCAAGTCTGCTGTAATCTTTTCCATCCACTGTTCCGTAGAAACGGCTGGGAAGTCCGAAAAGAGTTTCTCTTTACTATCTGCCATAGTTTATTCGGTATTAATATTTAAGAATTATATCACATACTTTTTCAATAGTACGGGCAAATATACTAAAACCTTTTAAATAGAATCCTTTTTTTAGCTATTTTCATAAAGGAGAAAGAGAGGTTTCTGTCATTTTGTTAAGTGACGAAAACAAAAGATGTTCTTATTGCAAAGTGGATATTGCAAAATAAATAGGAATCATGAAATAATAGTTTTCAAATTGTTGGGCTGAGTGAGGGGAATTCATTAATTTTGCGGCAATTTATAAAAACATAGTATTATATCATGGACTGGTTACAAAATCTATTATTTGATGAAAACTCAATAGCGCATATCGTGCTGCTTTATTCCTTTGTGATTGCAGTAGGAGTGTTGCTGGGAAAAATTAAATTTTTCGGGGTATCGTTAGGTGTTACTTTTGTTTTGTTTACCGGTATTGTCTGCGGACATTTCGGCTTAACGGGGAATACACAGATACTTACATTTTTACAGGATTTCGGACTGATATTGTTCGTGTTCTGTATCGGACTTCAGGTAGGTCCTTCTTTTTTCTCTTCCTTTAAGAAAGGAGGGATTGCCATGAATCTAGTGGCAATGGGGATTGTCGCATTGAACATTGTTGTGGCTGTGGCTTTGTATTATGGCTTGAACGGTCGGATAGAGCTGCCTATGATGGTGGGTATTCTTTGTGGTGCCGTAACGAACACGCCGGGACTGGGTGCTGCCAACGAAGCGTTGAGCCAGCTGAATTACAATGGTCCGCAGATAGCGATGGGATATGCGTGCGCTTATCCGTTGGGAGTGCTGGGTATCATTGGTTCCATTATTGCTATCCGCTACATTTGCCGGATTAATTTGAAAAAGGAGGAAGAGGATATCGCTAAAGAAGAAGCTGCAAATCCTCATCTGACTCCTCGTATGATGCACCTGGAAGTACATAATGAGGCGTTGGCAGGAAAAACGTTGCTTCAGGTCAGAGACTTCATGGGGCGTGACTTTGTTTGTTCACGTATATTGCAGAACGGTCATGTCAGTATTCCTAATCGTGATACTGTCTTCCATCTTGGTGATCAGTTGTTTGTGGTTTGTGCAGAGGACGATGCGGAAGCCATTATTGCTTTTATCGGTCCTAAAATTGAAGTGGATTGGGAAAAGCAGGATACTCCGATGGTATCCCGCCGTATTTTGATTACACAACCTAAAATGAATGGTAAGCAATTGGGTGAGTTTCATTTCAGTAGTATGTATGGTGTGAATGTGACCCGTGTCAACCGTTCAGGTATGGATATTTTCGCTTCACGTAACTTGACCTTGCAGGTAGGTGACCGTGTAATGGTGGTAGGTCCTCAGGATGCGGTGGAACGTGTTGCCAATTTGATGGGTAACTCATTGAAACGTTTGGATCATCCTAATATCGTGACTATTTTTGTGGGTATTTTCCTGGGTATTTTCTTTGGTAGTCTGCCTATTGCGTTTCCAGGTATTCCTACTCCGGTAAAATTGGGTTTGGCCGGTGGTCCGTTGATTGTATCTATTTTGATAGGTCGTTTCGGATATAAATTGAAATTAGTGACTTATACCACTATGAGTGCCAATTTGATGTTGCGTGAAATTGGTATTGCTTTGTTCCTTGCCAGTGTGGGGATAAAGGCTGGTGCGAATTTTGTGAATACGGTTGTCGATGGAGATGGTTTGTTGTATGTGGGTTGTGGTTTCCTTATTACAGTTATACCTTTATTAATAATGGGAGCGGTTGCACGCTGGCATTACAAGATGAATTATTTCATGTTGATGGGGCTTATTGCAGGTAGTAACACAGATCCCCCCGCATTGGCGTATTCTAATCAGACAGCAGGTAATAATGCTCCGGCGGTAGGTTATTCTACTGTGTATCCGGTGTCCATGTTCCTTCGTATTCTGACTGCCCAATTATTGATATTAATATTGGCAAGCTGATATTGGTAAAAAGTATAAAAACAATAAAGTATAAAACTTGTAGGAGGGGGTGTCAAAAAAATGGTAGCTTGAATCATTTTTTTGACGCACCCTCTTGCTGATTAAAAGAATAAATATGATTTCAGTAGATGGATTGACCGTTGAGTTTGGCGGTACCACCTTGTTTAGTGACATATCTTTTCAGATAAATGAGAAAGACCGTATTGCCTTGATGGGGAAAAATGGTGCGGGCAAGTCTACCTTATTAAAGATCTTGGCTGGTGTGCGGCAACCTAGTCGTGGAAAGGTGTCGGCTCCTAAGGATTGTGTGATAGCTTATCTTCCCCAGCATCTGATGACAGAGGATGGGCGTACTGTATTCGAGGAAGCTTCTCAGGCATTCGCGCATCTTCATGCTATGGAGGCAGAAATAGAAGCCATAAATAAGGAACTTGAAACACGTACCGATTATGAAAGTGATTCATATATGGAGTTAATCGAGAAGGTTTCTACCATGAGTGAGAAGTTTTATTCCATTGATCTTACTCATTTTGAAGAAGATGTGGAAAAGGCTTTGCTGGGACTTGGTTTTATGCGTGAGGACTTCAATCGCCCTACCAGTGATTTCAGCGGTGGCTGGCGTATGCGTATTGAGTTAGCTAAATTATTGCTCCAGAATCCGGATGTATTATTGTTGGATGAGCCCACCAACCATCTTGATATTGAATCCATCCAGTGGTTGGAGGATTTCTTGGTCAATAGTGCCAAAGCGGTAATTGTCATCAGCCACGACCGTAAATTTGTAGATAATATAACGACCCGTACCATTGAAGTAACGATGGGACGTATCTATGATTATAAAGTGAATTATTCCCAATATCTGATATTGCGTAAAGAACGTCGCGAGCAACAGATGAAGCAATATGAGGAGCAGCAGAAGATGATACAGGAAACCAAGGATTTCATAGAACGGTTCAAAGGAACTTATAGCAAAACTTTGCAAGTGCAGAGCCGTGTGAAGATGCTTGAGAAATTAGAATTGGTTGAAGTGGACGAAGAAGATACCTCAGCATTGCGGTTGAAATTCCCGCCTTCTCCGCGAAGTGGAAATTACCCGGTCATTATGGACGGGGTAGGAAAGACCTATGGTGATCATGTGGTTTTCAAGAATGCCTCATTGACCATCGAGAGAGGGGATAAAGTGGCTTTTGTGGGCAAGAACGGTGAAGGTAAGTCTACTTTGGTAAAATGTATCATGCGTGAGATAGAGCATGAAGGGACTTTGACGCTGGGACACAATGTGCAGATTGGTTATTTTGCTCAGAATCAAGCCTCTTTGTTGGACGAGAACCTCACGGTCTTTCAAACGATAGATGATGTGGCGAAAGGGGAGATCCGTAATAAAATACGAGACTTGCTGGGTGCATTTATGTTTGGCGGCCCCGAAGCTTCCATGAAGAAGGTGAAAGTGCTCAGTGGTGGAGAACGTACTCGTCTTGCCATGATCAAACTATTGTTAGAACCGGTGAATCTGTTGATTTTAGATGAGCCTACCAATCACTTGGATATGAAAACCAAAGATATCCTGAAACAAGCTTTGATGGATTTTGACGGTACATTGATTGTTGTATCTCATGATCGTGACTTTTTGGACGGATTAGTGACGAAAGTGTATGAATTTGGGAATAAAAAGGTAAAAGAACATCTTTGTGGTATCTATGAGTTCCTGGAAACAAAGAAAATGGAAAGTTTGCAGGAGTTGGAAAAATAAATTAGCTTTGTATCTGTTAACTTTGGATTGGATGTGGAGATGCAAACAATTTCTATAGATATAAATAAAGTACAAAAAGGAGACGAGACGGAGTTTCGTCTTCTTTTTAATCTTTTCTATCCTCGTCTGATGTCTGTAGCTTGCCGTTTTGTGCCTGAACATATTGCCGAAGATATTGTACAAAGTGTCTTTGTCATGTATTGGGAGCAGAAGTCCGCTTTGATACCCAATGCCATTCATTCTTTCCTTTATAAATGCACACAGAATAATTGCCTGAATTATCTGAAGCACCAAGCTGTTGTGCTGGGGCATGAGGAGGAGGTACGTTTGGCGGAAGAACGCATGGTCTTTCAGCTGGCAGGATCGGACGCCAACGAATTGTGGAATGAGGTGGTTGAGCGTGATATCCGGAAATTGTTGAAAGCTTCCATCTCTAAATTACCTCCTAAATGTCGTCAGGCTTTCGAATTGTCTTACTTTAAAGAGATGACTTATAAAGAGATAGCGGAGGCTATGCATATTTCATCCCGTACGGTGGAAGAACATGTACAGAAAGCCACAAAATTCTTGAGAGAGGATTTGAAGGAGGTATTGTTCTGTCTGTTGTTTTTGCTTCGTTAATACCTTCATGCAGGCTTTTTCTGGAGTCTGTAAAAAATAAAATGCAAAAAAAGCATTTTTTTTTCTTTTTAACCCCGTAGTTCCTTCTAGGTTAATTGTCTTAATAATGAAAGACAATAAAGAAAGTAAATGAAGGACGAAATTTTAATTCGATATATCAATAAGCATTGTACTGCAACCGAAGAAAAAGAGATTTTAGAGTGGTTGAAAGAGAAAGATAACCGTCAGCGTTTATTTGAGCTGGAGCAAATCTGGGGACTGAAAGCTGAAATGCGTTTTTCGGATAAAGGACGTATGGATGAAGCTTATCGGCAACTGAGCAGACAACTTGGCTTGAGTGGACAGATAGAGAAAAGAGAGAAACCGATACAGAGATTTACCGTCAGGGAATGGTGGAAGTATGCGGCTGTGTTGGTTGCTGTTTGTCTTTTTGCGACAAACTTGTTCTATATCACGAAAGAGGAACCGGAAGCATACAATACGGTAGTGGTTCCGAAAGGCCAACGGGTTTCTTTATTGCTGAGTGACGGAACAACAGTCTGGCTGAACGCTGAGAGCCGTTTTTCTTATCCGGCTAAGTTCTCGGAAAAATATAGAACGGTCACATTGGAAGGAGAGGGCTATTTTGAGGTGGCACATAATCCCAAATGTCCGTTTACGGTGAAATTGCCGATGTTGAATATCAGGGTGTTGGGTACAAAATTTAATGCAAAAGCCTATTTGGATGAACCGAGTTGGATTACTTTGAAAGAAGGTTCGGTAGAAGTATCAACCTTAGATGACAGAAGTAAGGAAAGAATGTCGCCCAATGACCAGGTATATTACACCGTTAGTGATGGCTTGGTGTTAATAAGGAATTCGGCGCAGGCAAATGTGGATAGTTGGACTACTGGTGACCTGAGATTCGACAATAAGACTTTGAAAGAAATGGCAAAGGTTATAGAACGTCGGTATGATGTGAAAATCAGGATTATGGATAGTTCGCTGGTTGAAGAATATTTCACTTGCCATTTTAGGAAAGACTTGACCATAGCCCAGGCGATGGAATTGCTGAAAGAAACCAGACGGGTGGATTATAGAATTGAAAAGAAAACGGTATACCTATATAAAAAATAACAGTATGTGAAACTTTGAAAAACAACGGATGCCTATGAAGTAAAACCTTTGCAAAAAATGAAGGGTCGAAGACGCACCACCATCTTTCGACCCGGATTAATGAGTAACCTTATAATTTATTACAAACTAATCAATTACAAATGTATGGATAATATTATGAAATGCACGCCATTGGGTGAGCAAAAATCACTATGGCTACGAAAAACATTGTTAATTATGAAATTCTTTGTTCTTTTTCTATTATTGGGAACTGTCCCGTGTTGGGCAGGCATCGCTTATTCACAGAATGTGAAGATGTCTTTGGACATGGAAAATACTACGGTGCATGACGTGATTAATGCTATTGAGAAAAAAGGAAATTTCTATTTTACCTATAATCTGAATCAAGTCAATGTCAATAGAAAAGTATCCATTAAAGTAGAAAATAAAACGATTAACCAGATTTTAGATCGGTTATTTTCAAAATCAGGTATCGATTATAAAATAGAAAATCGCCATATTGTATTATATAAGCAAGCAACTCCCGAAGTAGAAGCTGTGAAACAACAGAAATCTATAAACGGTATTGTAGCCGATGAGCAGGGTGAACCTATCATTGGTGCCAGTGTATTGGAAAAAGGTACTACAAACGGTACGATTACTGATTTGGATGGTCGTTTTACTTTATCTATCGGTAAGGGAACTGAATTGATTGTTTCTTATGTAGGTTATACCACAAAGACCGTGAAAATAGGTAATCAGTCTACTATAAAAATTGTATTAATAGAAGATACCAAGACATTGGATGAGGTGGTTGTAATTGGTTATGGTACACAGAAAAAGTCTGATGTTTCAGGTTCGGTAACATCAGTATCGGGTGATAAACTGTCTAAGATTCCTACTGCAAATGCAGAGATGGCATTGCAAGGTATGGCTCCAGGTTTGTCGGTAAACTTTGGCAGTGGTGCTGCCGGTTCTTCTGCCACTTTGCAGGTACGCGGTGTGACTTCTTGGAAAGATGATGATGGCGAGAACAGTGAAAGTAACGGTCCACTAGTGATTATCGATGGTGTTCCGGGTAATATGTCTTATCTTAATCCTGAAGATATTAAATCGATTTCCGTATTGAAAGATGCTGCTACTGCCGCTATCTATGGTTCACGTTCGGCAGCTGGTGTTATTTTGATTGAAACACATCGTGGTACGATGAATTCAGCTCCGAAGATTACTTTTTCCGGTTATTGGGGGTTGAGTGCCATGCCGAAGCGTCTGGAAGTTTGTAATTCAGCTGAGTTTATTAAAGTACGTAAGATGGCATTAATAAATGCAGGTACGGATGAAAGCCGCTGGCCTAAATATATCAGCGAGTACGAGAGAGACCCGAGTCAGTTTGCTGATACTGATTGGCAGAAAGAGTATTATCAACGTGGTTTTACACAAAAATATAACATTGGTTATACGGCAGGTAGTGCTAATTCCAATGTGTCTCTTTCTGCTTTCTATAGTAAGACGGACGGTGTGACTATTGCTACCGGAGATGAAAAGTTCGGTTTCCGTTTAAACTCTGATGTTACCCGTGGTAAGTTTAAAATGGGTGAATCTGTAAGCTATAGCCGTTGGTCGGCCGATTTGGAATCCAATTCGGGTTTCTCTTCCATTTATCAGGTGACGAATATGGAGCCGTTAGCGTTCCTTTATGATGAGAACAACGATGGTGGTTATGGTGGTGCCATCTCTGGTATGGGTATGTCTGATGCCGGTAATCAGGTTGCTTTTAATAAATTGATTGATAATACAAGCTCTACCGATTATATCGCAGCTTCCGGCTATTTGCAGTACGAGCCGATTAAAGGGCTTATCGTGAAATTCAATGCCAGCCGTAATATGTACTTTAGCAAATCTCGTCTTTTTACACCTACCTATGAGATTGGGGCGGCCAAACGAAACACGATGGCTAGTTTATCTGAATCACGTTCGCAGACAACCAACGATTTGTTGGAATTGACAGCTAATTATGACAAGACCATTGCTGAAATACACAATCTTTCTCTTTTATTGGGACTTTCTCAGGAAGAAAATAAGTATGAAGACCTTAGTGCTTCCGGTTCTGATTTTGAGAATAACAGTATGAGCTTGATGGGACATGCTAAAAGTAACTATTCTGTAGGTGGTACCAAGACCCGCAGTGCCCTCCGTTCTCTCTTTGGCCGTGTGAACTACAACTACATGATGCGTTATATGATTATGGCTTCTTTCCGTTATGATGGCTCTTCACGTTTTGCTAAAGGTAACAAGTGGGGGTTCTTCCCTTCTGTATCATTGGGTTGGAACATTGCTAATGAACCATTTTGGGAAAATTTGAAAGAAACTGTTTCCATGTTTAAACTCCGTTTGAGCTACGGTGCTTTGGGTAATCAGAACATAGGTCTTTATCGATATATTCCTACTTTGAGCTACAATACCCATGCATTGAACTATCCTTTTGATGGTCGTGAAACTTCCATGGGATATGCCATTACAGCTTTTCCATCCAGTAACATCAAGTGGGAAACGACGGTGTATAAGAATATCGGTGTAGACATTAGTTTATGGAACAATAAACTGGAGCTTTCTGCGGAAGCTTATATTAAGAACACCAGGGATATGCTTTCTAGCCGTAACATCAGTTTAGCTACCGGCTATAATTCTTCTATCTTGGTGAACGATGGTAAGTTGCGCACAACCGGTTTTGAAATGCAAGCCATTTATCATGGCAAAGCCGGAGGATTGAAGTATGATTTGGATTTGAATTTATCTCATTATAAAAGTGTGTTGAAATCTATGGCCAATCCTGACTATCTCTATGAATACGGTGCTTTGCGTACTTATGTAGGTGGTGAAATCGGTGAATTCTGGGTATATCAAACTGCCGGAATCTTCCAAAATCAAGCAGAAGTGGACGAATGGAACACAGCTCATGGCTATAAGGATCAAAACGGCAACTGGCAGCCTCTGCAGCCTGTGGCTAAGCCGGGTGATATCCGTTTCATAGATCAGAATGGAGATGGTATGCTTGATACAAACGACCGCGTGAAAGTGGGTAGTGGTACACCGAAGGTGTCATTGGGATTCAACATTAACTTGACTTATAAAGACTTTGACTTGGTAGCCAATTTCTACGGTGACTTTGGTGCTAAGCGTTATAACTATACTAAATATCAGTTGGAGCGTATGGACCATGTGTTCAACTATGGTAAGAATGCCTTGAATGCTTGGACACCTGAAAATCCTGATACTGATATTCCACGTGCCGTGTCTGGTGACCCTAATAAGAACTCTCGTACTTCCACCCGTTTTGTGGAGAATGGTGACTATCTGCGTCTGAATAACTTGCAGATAGGTTATAATCTGCCGGTTAAATATTGTAAGAAAATGGGCTTGAGTAACCTGCGTATTTATGTAGGCGCTACCCGTTTGTTCACTATTACCAACTACAAAGGATATGATCCTTCAACCGGTTCTTCAGTCGGACAGATGGGATATGACTATGCAGCCATTCCTTTGAGTCGTGACTTTATGATGGGTCTTAAATTCGGTTTCTAATTAAATTTAATACGAAGATTATGAAATTCAAAAACATATTATTATATGCAGCTCTTCTGAGCGGAATGTCTTTTTCCTCTTGCACAGATTTCTTGGATGAAGACTCTAATCCCAATGCTTTATCACCTGGTATTTTCTGGAAAAGTGAAGGGGATATTATGAAAGGATTGACTAGTGTATACGGAGCGTTGCAGCCGAATGCATCTTGGGCGATACCGTTTGAACGCTACATAGTAATAGACGGATACAGAAGTGATGAGATTACCCACAGAGATGATGTGACGAGTTGGATGAATATTTCATCATTCAATGTGGAACCCACTAACTCCGTAGTCAAGACGGAGTGGACTAATTTGTATAAAGGTATTAATTATGCCAATCAATGTTTGACCAACATTCCCACTGTACCTGGTGACTCGGAATCACTCAATGCCTTGAAGAAGCAGTCTATAGCCGAAGCCCGTTTTTTGCGTGCTTACTTTTATTATCGTTTGTATGTGAATTTTGGCGAGAGAGTTCCTATTTATAAGGAGGCATTGGCAGGTACGGATGAAGAGTTCTATCCGCCACAAGCCAATCCGGGAGAACTGGTAAGTCTGATTGAGACTGAACTGAAAGAAGTACAGAGCGACCTTCCCGAAAGTTATGAGGAAAGTGAAAAAGGACGTGTCACGCGTTATACGGCAGCAGCCCTTTTGGGTAAGTTCTATATGTTCCGCAAAGAATTGGGTAAAGCCGAAGTTGAGTTCAAGAAAATCATTGATAAAGAAGGAAGTCTTTTTGGCTTGATGGAGAATTGGGCTGATAATTTTGACGGTATGCACAAGAACAATAAAGAGTCTCTTTTTGAGATTCAGTTTACCGGAGACCGTTCAGGCGGACAGTATGAATATAACTTGTTTACTGTTCATTTGGGACCTATGGCTGGGCTGGATGCATATGAAGAAGCTTATCCTACGGATTGGATGTGTCAGACGTTATTGGCTGATAAGACTATAGACGGTAAGTCTAGCGACCGTGCACTTCATACGCTTATTTTTGACGATCCCGAGTGTCGTCCTTTTTATTATAAGAATGGAAAATCCTTTAAGGATTACCACAAAGAAGGAGAAATCTTCTGGCACAAATATGTTACTTATACCGAGGGTATGAGTGATTATTGGGACTATAGTTTCTTTAATGTTTCCGTTATCCGTTATGCCGATGTATTGTTGCTTTATGCAGAATGTCTAAATGACAAGGGTGAAACAACAGAGGCCATTAACATAATAAATAAGGTTCGTGCACGTGTCAATGTACCGGCATTGCCGCTTACCATGAGTAAAGCCGAAGTCTTGAAACATCTGCAAGACAAAGAACGTCCTTGCGAGCTGGCATTGGAAGGTTCGCGCTGGTATGACTTGGTTCGCTGGGGTATTGTAGAAGAAACGCTGAAAGCTCACAATAAACCGTTTGTTGAGAATTATGTAGATACCAAGCACCAGTTGTTTCCTATTCCTCATAGTGAATTTCTGTTGAATCCCGATTGGGAGCAGAATCCGAACTATAGCAAGTAATCTTGTTTGTATAATTTTGGAAGAACCGTTTATGAAACATTTATTTCCTATATATGGAATGTGTAGCATTCTTTGGCTGGGGGCATGTACCCCGGTCGCTACACAGCCGGAAAAGTCCCTGTTTACGACACAGGAAGATTTTCCCAATTTGTTGAATGTGAAAAATGTACCGGAACAACCTGTAGATGGGGATCTCAATTTGTTCTCTGATCTGGGTGCATGGAGTGGCTATGCATTGCCAGTAAACCAAAGCAGGGCATTTGCGGGTGCCTTCATCGGGCCTATGACGATGCATGGAAGAGGATGGATTGCCCAAACGTTGGCACAGCCTACGTTGGTGGTTAATGGTGAAAAGTACGACTTGGTCCGTAATATGCAGACAGCCAAGTATCTACCTGGAAAGTTGGTACAACATTTTAAAGATGCGCGGTTGGAATTCACTACTGAGTTGTGTTTTGCCACTTCACGCACTGCTTTTGTACGTTCTGTTATTACAAATCTTAGTGACACACCTTTGAATGTGTCGCTGACTTGGAGTGGCGGTGTTTTTGAAGAGAATACTACTGCCACTAAGGTGGATAAGGGCGTTCGGTTCCATTATCCGTTCTACGGTCGCCGTTGGGGAACCAATCGCCAGATTATCACATTGCGTAACGAACCGCCGGTAGACGAGGTGACGGCTACCGTGCTTTTCCATACAGCCGATGAAGTGATGACTGTGGGGAACGACAGTTTGCAAGTTGTTGAGAAGAGTGACTATTTGCTGCAATCCGGCAAAAGTTATACTTCGGAATACAGCCAGACACTGACCTTGAAAGGCGAAGAGGCAGATAAGGAGTATGTTGCAATAAAATCCATACCTTTTGATCAATGTTTTGCCGAGAATGCGCAGCGTTGGAATCAGGGGCTTCAACGGATACTGTCTGCCGACAGTCCTTATATGAAAGAAAACGCTTACAGGAACATTGCTGTGAAAGCATTGATGACGTTGAACTCCAATTGGCGTACTCCTGCCGGTGATATCTTCCATGGTTGTAGTTTCCCTTCCTATACAGGATTCATCGGTGGATGTTGGTCGTGGGATGCTTGGCAAATTGCATCGGGTAATGTGTACTATAATCCCGAAGGGGCCAAGAGTGAAATGCTTTCTTTGTTCGATTATCAGGCAGAGAATGGTATGGTTCCTGATTTTATCGGTTATAATAAGGCACGTAACAATTGGCGCGACTCCAAACCTCCTGTAGCATCATGGGGAGCCATGAATGTCTATAAGGTTACAGGAGACAAAGCGTTCTTGGACGAAATATTTGATAAATTGTATAAGTTCCATCAATGGTGGTATGCTGAGCGTGACCACGATCACAATGGCATTTGCGAATATGGTTCTACTGATGGTACACTGATTGCGGCGGCTTGGGAGAGCGGCATGGATAACGGTGTGCGTTTTGATGACACCCGGATGCTAAAGAATGAGATGGAGAAAGCTTGGTCGATGGATCAGGAGAATATTTGTTTGAATTCCTTCCTTTATGTAGATAAACTGACACTTTCGGAAATGGCTTCTATCTTGGGAAAGCAGGAGCTTTCTGAACAGTTGGCTAAGGAGGCTGAGGTAATCAAGCTGTATGTACAGACTAAAATGTATGACAGCGAGAGTGGTTTCTTTTATGATATTCGTTTGAATGACCGTACACCTGTCAAGGTGATGGGGGCTGAGGGGTGGTTGCCTTTGTGGGCAGGTATTGCTACCCCGGAACAAGCCGAGAGTGTGAAGAACATCATGATGGATGAAAAACATTTCAACTCTTACCTGCCGCTAGGTACTCTTGATGTAAGTCATCCTGCATTGCGTCCTACTTTCGGTTATTGGCGTGGTCCGGTTTGGTTTAACCAGGTATATTTTGGTATAACCGGATTGAAGCGCTACGGATATGTGGAGGAAGCCGACTTGCTGACTCGCAAGTTCATGGCACATGCTCAAGGACTGATGACCGACGGACCGATTCATGAAAACTACAATCCACTGACAGGTGAAGTGTTGAATGCACCCAACTTTGGTTGGTCTTCTGCTTTGATTTTGCGATTGTTGTTGGATCAATGATAGTGGAAGTAAAAATCAGTATGCGGATACTCCGAATTTATTAAAAGATATATTTATGATGAAAATTCGTTCTATATTGACAGGGATTGCCATATCTTTGTCGTTGGCAGGTATGGCACAATCCCAATATGACGGTGCTCCGGTAAACAGGAGCGCTAATGAAACAAGCACAGACAATGTAGAAGTGCGTAGAAACAAATACCCCCGTTCGGATAATGATTGGGAGAATTTTGATGTGCTTCATATCAATCGTCTGCCTTCGGCGGCTAATTTTATGGGATACCCCACTAAAGAATTGGCATTGCAGGGTGATAAATCACAATCTCCTTACTTCCAATCCTTGAACGGAACATGGAAATTTCATTTTGTACCCCGTTCGGATGAACGACCGATGGACTTCTTCCAAAAAGGATATGATGTTTCAGGTTGGGATGATATTAAAGTTCCTTCCAATTGGGAACTTCAAGGGTTCGGCTATCCTTTTTATGTAGGCAGTGGGTATGGTATAAAGAAGAATCCACCATTGATTGCAGTGGAAAACAGCCCGGTTGGCTCTTATAGACGTACTTTTACTATTCCTGCCCATTGGAATAAACGCCAGATTATTCTTTATTTCGGAGGAGTGGCTTCTGCTTTTTATGTGTGGGTGAATGGTGAAAAAGTAGGTTACTCTCAGGATTCCAAAACACCTTCGGAGTTTGATATTACGCTGTATGTAAAACAAGGGGAGAATGAAATAGCCGTACAGGTTTTCAAGTTCAGTGACGGATACTATCTGGAAGATCAGGATTACTGGCGTTTTGCCGGCATACAGCGTGATGTTTATGTGTATGCCCGGTCTGAAACTCATGTGCGCGACTATGAAGTGGTTACCGATCTTGACGGGGAATACAAGAATGCTGACTTTCATCTTTTTGTAGAGTTGGGCAAAGCAGGAGAAGGTAAAATAAAAGGGGCTGAAGTGGAAGTAAGCCTGTTGGACAAAGCAGGCAAAAGTATCTACAATGAGCGTAAGCGTTGGAATGCTGCCGGTCGGGAACTTCATTTTAAAAAGGAAGTGAGAGAACCTTTGTTATGGAGTGCGGAGAAACCAAATCTGTATAGATTGCTGATTGCTTTGCGTGTAAATGGCAAACCGGAACAATACATTTCCCAATACATAGGTTTCCGCAAATCCGAAATCAAACATGCTCAATTGCTGGTAAATGGTAAACCGGTCTATATAAAAGGAGTAAACCGACACGAACACGATCCTTATAACGGTCATGTGGTAGATGAGGCGTCCATGCTGCGTGATATTCAATTGATGAAAGAGAATAATATCAACAGTGTACGAACCTCTCATTATCCCAACGATCCCCGCTGGTATGAATTATGTGATATTTATGGTATGTATGTGGTTGATGAGGCCAATATCGAGAGCCATGGCATGGGATATAAGCCCGATCAATGCCTAGCTAACCAGCCCGAATGGGAGAAAGCTTTCATAGACCGCACGGAACGTATGTTCGAGCGTGACAAAAACCATCCTTGTGTCATTATCTGGTCATTGGGTAATGAAACCGGTGAGGGATGTAACTTCGCGGCTACCTATAAATGGGTACATGCCAATGACCGTTCACAGCGTCCCGTGCATTCGGAAGACGGAATAAAGGGACCTTATACCGATATTTTCTGTCCAATGTATAAAAAGATAGATGTATTGATCAATCATTCTCTCTATCTTCCGACCAAACCGCTGATTCTATGTGAATATGCCCATGCTATGGGCAACAGTGAAGGAAATCTTCAGGATTATTGGGATGTGATAGAGAAATATCCCTCTTTACAGGGCGGACATATCTGGGACTGGGTAGATCAGGGCTTGTATGCAAAGACGCCGGATGGAAAATTCTATTGGGCATACGGAGGTGACCTGGCTCCGAAAGGTACTCCAAGTTCTGCCAATTTCTGTATGAACGGTCTGATTGCCGCCGACCGTACCTTGAAGCCGCATATCCATGAAGTGAAAAAAGTATATCAAAATATAGCATTCTCTTTATTGGATTATCATGAGGGATGGGTAGAGTTACGTAACAAGTTCTTCTTTACGGATTTAAGTGATTTCAATTTTACTTGGAAGCTGGAGGGGAATGGTGAACTTCTGGCTACCGGAACTATTGATAATGTATCCCTGGCTCCTCAGCAGACGGGTAAGTTCAAGACTTCTTTTCCAGCCATACAGGTAAAACCCGGTGTGGAGTATTTCTTGAATTTCTATGCCAGTTTGAAAAATGAGGATGGTCTGCTGAAAGCCGGAACAAAACTGGCTGATGCCCAGGTGAGTCTTCCATTTTATCAGCCGTTTGTTGCTGAGGTTCAGTCTTCATCGGTGGTAGCAGATGATGCGGCTTCGTTGTTGACACTTACAGCCGGTAATCTGAGCGTAGGTTTTGATAAGGAAACCGGTGCCTTGACTTCTTATAAAGAGGGAAGTACGGAGCTGATAAAAGAAGCTTTACGTCCTAATTTCTGGCGTCCTGTGACGGATAATGATATGGGAAATGGCATGAATAAAACCTTGCGTCCGTGGCGTGATGCGGGGCGTCAGGCAAAACTGTTGTCCATGAAACAAAAGGCGTTGGGTAAAGAAGCTTATGAGGTTGTTTCTCATTATAAGTTGCCTGTAGGAGAGTCTGATTTTATCGTTGCCTATCATTTTTCGGGAAAAGGGTATTTGGATGTGAACTGTACTTTCATTCCGGGTAACGATACATTGCCTTTATTGCCCCGGATGGGGGTTAGTATTACACTGAACAAGCAGTTTAGTCAGATGGAATGGCTGGGACGTGGTCCTCATGAGAATTATATAGACCGGAATACTTCTTCTTATGTAGGTCTGTACAAGGGAAGTGTGGCCGATCAGTATTTCCCGTATGACCGTCCGCAGGAAAACGGTAATAAGACTGAAGTCCGTTGGATGAGCCTGACAGATACCGCCGGACAGGGATTGATGGTTGTCGGACAGCCTTATGTCAGCACCAGTGCTTATCTGTTCCCTACAGAAGATTTAGATGAGCCGGGCCTTCGTAAATCGCAGCGTCATTTATCCGATATCCAGTTCAAGGATATGGTGACATGGAACATTGACCTGAAACAGATGGGAGTGGGTGGTGATACCAGTTGGGGGGCTTATCCTCATCAGCCTTATTTGATTCCGGCTGAACGTATGTCGTTCTCCTTCCGTTTCTGTCCTGCAAAGCAGCATGGAGTATCAGGAAACCGGCAATATTTGAATTTTAAGTAACATAGGTTCGTTCAAAAAGAAAGAGGGCTGATAATTATTGTTTACTTATTTGCGGTAGCCCTTTTGTGAATAATTTAAGGTCAGAAGGGGGATGGTTCAGTGAGTGAAGTATCTCTCTTAAAAAAGCAGCTTGGATAGTGAATTCTATCCAAGCTGTCTTTTTATTTTTTATATTTGTCATACCGGTTAATATCCCGGATTCTGATATTCATTAGCGTTATCAATCAACAATAATTCGGCTGTGGGAATGGGGCGCAAATAGTGAATGTTCTTATCGAATTTTGTGATTTGCGGATTAGCTTTTGTGATACGGCTTTCGAAAGCACGGAATCTCTTCAAGGTCATCCAGCGGTTCCATTCACCAATCATTTCGCGTGCATACTCGTCCAGCAAGAAATCCTGGGTAACTTCCGAAGCTGTGATATCCATACTATGGTCATGTCCTTTACAGGCACGGTTCCGAAGTGTGTTCAGTCTTTCGGCAGCACTTTGGTTGTTGCCTAATCTCCAGTCAATTTCGGCTGATATCAGGTAGGTTTCTCCTAAACGGTAGACAATACAGTCTGCTGAGGAATAAGGTTTGGAGGCATTTGAACCGGCATATAGGCTAGGACAATCTGCTTTCTTCAGACTTGGGAAAAACTTCAGAGGACTTTTTGTGTCGGCATAGTTGTCTTCCAAGTTGAAAATGGCATAGCGGCAAGCGTTTCTTTCGGCTTGTGTATAGGTCTTACGAGATAAATAGACAGCCGTATCTCCTAAAGTGATATCATAGGCAGAATTACCGACCCTGCTGGTGGATAGACCGTATCTTTGTGCATCGGCCTCGTTCCACGTATATCCGTTCTTGGTACTGTTCGTAGCGTTATTCACATAATAAGTGTCTTTGAAGAAGGCTTTATAGCGGCCGTCTTTCTCTCCATATAAATCAAGCATATACTTGCTGGGTTCCATATAGCAGTTACCTTTTGCCAGTTTGGGAACTTCGTATCCGTTGATGTTCGTAGCGTAACTGGGTGTCATGCCCGAAAGATAGATGCCTGAGGTATTGTTATTGTATGCTTCGGAGTGTTTCCATACACGGTTGAAATAGTTTCCACGAGGATTATAAGCCGTAATGGTAGAGTGGCAGACAATGAAAAGTGCTTCTTCGTTGTTTTTATTGTTGTTCTCATCAAAAACAGCTTCTACATCATCATAAAGCTTGACTCCCAACGAACCGGCGTTCTGAATCAGGTAATCTGCCGCCGCCTTTGCTTTTTCCAAATAGGTTTTGCTTTCGCTGTCCGTCAGGGCGGTGGTATTACCCAGACCGTCTGTATAGGTGGAGAAAGTGAGGCAGGCTTTGGCATATAAATGATAAGCGGCTGCACGTGTCACGTGTCCTTTTACTTCCTGTGTGATAGGAAGATTTTTCATGGCGAATTCCAGATCTTCCAGAATTACTTTATAAAAATCATTAACCGAACTGCAAGGAAGAACGGAAATAGGACTGTTCATAGGCTCCAATGGCAGGTATTTGCCTCCCCATTGCTCTACAATATTATATAAGGCATGGGCACGGATAAATCTTGCTTCGCTGACCAACTCGTTGATTCTTGTTTCGCTTAGCCCTTCCACTTTGTCGGCATAATGGACAGCTGCATTACATGCACTCAATATACCATAGAAACCCGCATATCCTTCATTCAACATACCGTTGGAAGCACCGTAATCTTCATAACGGAGTAGTTTGCTCCAGTTACCGTTGGTACCATCGGGATTCGTATCTTGCCAAATGTCTGTTCCACCTTCTGCAACCATTAGATAGGTGTCTTCTGCCTGACCATAAACTATGCGGACCAGGTCAAAGTAACAGTCGTTCACTTTCTTTTCATAGCCTGCCGGGGTAGACCATTCTTGTTCTGTGGAGATGCCGGAGGGATTAAATTCATCCAGGCTGCAACCGTAGGCAGACAACATCATGATTACGGCTGATATAGAGAGTAATTTATGTTTTTTCATCTGTATAAGTTTTTAGAATGAGATATTAACGCCAAATACATATTGTTTAGACAACGGTGCGTCGTCATCATTTCCTCCCTTTTCGGGGTCGTAGTTTTTCAAATAGTCACATTTTGTAAAAATAAACGGATTGTTTGCAGTAAAGTATACACGCATTCTGTCAATTTTTACAGCATTCAACCATTTCTTGGGGAATGTGTAGCCCAGTGAAATGGTTTTTACTTTCAGATAAGAACCGTCAAAATAGTTAGCCCATTGTTGATACGGGTCCTGTCCGTTTGTAATACTTGCATCCGGACGAGGATAGCGGGCACTTTGATTTTCAGGAGTCCAGTAGTCACATACGGTAGGTGAAGGCGTCAGACCGTCTGTACGATACCATCCGGTCAGACCGTAAGGGATTGTCCAGTCCCACCGGGCAATCAACAAAATGCTCAGGTCGAAATTCTTATAATTAAAATTATTAAGTAAACTGCCCGACCATTTCGGTGTGGCGCTTCCTAGAACATAATAGTCATCCGCATTCAGCTTGTAATCGGGAGTACCATTTTCTGCAATATGGACTTGTCCGGGTTTCTGACTGTATTTGGCTGCTTCTTCTGCTTCGGCTGTACCCCATATTCCGGCATACTTGTATCCGTAATAAGTCTTGATTGCCTCACCGGGAATCAGGTAGTAGTCTCCGAACTGAAGCGGGCCTTCGCTGGTTGTTTTTATCACTTCTTCTTTGTTGGTTGAGAATGCCAGTGTGGTGCTCCATTGGAATTCAGGTCCGACAAAGTTACGGCTGGTAATGCTTAATTCCACACCTGTATTGCGTGTTTCGCCTACATTAGACCATATTTTGAAAGGAGAGGAGCCGTAACCTCCCGTTGCATAGGGCAGGTTTTTCTCGAATAAAATATCTTTGGTGTCTGTCCGATACCAGTCGAACGCCACGTTCAGTCTGTCACTGAATAATCCCAAGTCGAATCCCAGATCTGTCATATAAGATTTTTCCCATCCCAGACTCTTGTTGGCGATGGATTGGGAATAACCGCTATAAGGGACTCCTACATCTTGAAATCCGATAATGCCTGTGCGGCTGTAATCTAATGTGGCGTATTCTGAAGCACCGGCATTACCGGTGACACCGTAACTGGCGCGTAATTTCAGATTGGAAACAGCTTTTACATTCTGCATGAAGGGTTCATCACTGATGCGCCAGGCAATAGCTCCTGCGGGGAACATATCCCACTTGTTTCCATCTGCCAAGATGGATGAACCGTCCCAGCGGCTGCTTAATGTCAATAGGTAACGTCCTTTATAGCTATAGTTGATACGGGCGACATAGGACATTTTTTGGCTACCTACATAAGAAGAAGAAACTGTGGGTGTACCGGTTGCAGCACCTAAATTATGGTATAGATAAGAATCCGTATCAAATTTGTTGGCAGTGGCGGTCGCTTTTTCTTTTTGGTCTTTTGACCATTCAGTGACTCCGGTTATTGTGAAATCGTGATCCTCTTTTATTTTGAAGTTATATGTCAGGATATTCTGCCATTTATAATTATAAGTGAAGGTGTTGGGGATAGTGGCTTGCACTAGCCCGCTTTCCAGTCCCTGATATGATTTTGTGCCGGTATACTTACTTTCTTTCATATTCCGGAAATATCCGCCAAGCAGACTCTTGAATGAAAGTCCCTTTAACGGGGTCAATTCTACATAAATCTGTGGGGCTACGCTCAATGTCTTTACATTATTTACATATTGGTCTTCTCCCATATCGGCCAGCGGATTCATGTTGCCGTCTCCCAACGGGTAGTCTACCAGATTGCCGTCTTCATCATAAGGAGTACCCAATGGCGGCATACAGAGAATACGGTTCCATATACGGCTGTAACGCTTGTCATTTTCAGAATACATGGCATATAGGTTTAGTCCGTATTTTACCATTTCATTGGCTTTAAAATCTATTTTGGCACGTGCCGAGTAGCGTTCCAGTTCGTCTCCTTTCAATAATCCTTCCAAATTGTAATATCCTAAAGAAAAATAAGAGGTGACCCGGTCATTAGAATAAGATGTGCTTAGATTGTAGCTATTGGTGATACCGGTTTGTGAAGCTAAATCAAACCAGTCCACCCATTGATTGTTGTCTATATATTTTTGCATATAGCTGGGAAAAAGATTCCCGTCATCGGCCGGGCTGTTCCAGGCACCTACCGTTCTTTGTGCTTCTCTGCGGAAATTAATGTAATCCTCTCCACGATTTACTTCGGGGAAGCTGGAGATGACATTCCAACCATAGTAGGCATCCAGATCAATGGAGAATTTATCTTTTTTAGGAGTTTTGGTGGTGATGATGATAACTCCATTTGCTCCGGCAGCACCATAAACAGCTGTAGAGGAGGCATCTTTCAGTACTTCAATAGAAGCGATATCATTCGGATTCAATTCATCGTAAGAGCCTTCCATTCCGTCAATGATGAATAACGGGCTATTGTCACCATTGATGGAGCGTGTGCCACGTAGGGTCATGTTCACTCCGGAACCGGCTTCTCCGCTACTGCGAGTGATATCCAAACCTGCCACCTGTCCTTGAATAGCTTCTAGTACATTGCTGGTTGGCATTCGGACAATATCCTCACTTTTTACGGAAGCAACAGCTCCAGTCAAATCTCTTTTTTTTACAGTACCGTATCCTATCACCACCACTTCATCCAATGTCTGGGTATCAGGCTGCATTTTGATATTCAATTGTGTGTTTTTGCCAATGGTTATTTCCTGGGTTTTATATCCTATATAGGATATTTCGAGAACATTTTTTCCGGCAGGAACTTCCAGTGCATAATTCCCGTCAAAATCCGTGATGGTTCCTATGGTGCTTGCACCTTTGATTATGACGGATACCCCGATTAAAGGTTCATTGTTCTCATCAATAATTTGACCTTTGATGGTACGTCCTTGCAGGATCGATTGAACCGATTCATTTTTCACTATGTTACTTGACTTTGCATGCGAATAGGCAACCGGTATGCATAGGACTATTGACAATCCTAAAATAAGGGGACTACGCATAAGGCTGCTTTCCCGGTTTTGTTTTGGATTTTTCTTCATGTTTTTCATTTTTGCTTCTTTATTAATTCACTATTTGTTTTTAAAGGTTGATTGTTATATCAAGTTGTTGAATCAGTTTGGTTTCAATCGTAAACTTATTATGTTAGATTAGTCTTTTGTTTTCTTTCTTTTTTTCATGTTTCTGCCTTTTAATACTTTGGAGATTTGTTTGTGTTTTTTTTGTTTTATTTCTTTATTCTTGCTATTTTATGATTTTATATTTATAAATATTAAAATGATTTCTTTATTTTATTTTTAGTGCACTGTTTGTGTTATAATTATCTTGTAGGTGCAAAAATATACGAAAGTAATCGAAGATAAAAGTGAATATGCTATGTTGTTGAACATATCTATATCAAATTCTATTTTATTGTTTTATTATAGCTGAAATCTGGTGTTGGAAATATTAAGATAAAAAAGTCCCCGGATAAGAACGCCTTTCTTATCCGGGGACTTTTTTAAATATTATAAGATGTATTCTTTATCGGTTTTTATACATTCTTTCATAATACTTTTGGTAATCGCCACTTGTTACATTTTCCACCCATGCTTGATTTTCCAGATACCATTGGATTGTTTTTACAATACCGGTTTCGAATTTTGTTTCAGGATACCATCCTAATTCATTAGTGATTTTGGTAGGATCGATAGCATAACGTTGGTCATGTCCCAAACGGTCTTTGACAAAGGTGATTAATGATTCGTTAATCCAGTCGATAGAAATCTCACCTTTATCGTTCAACTCTTTTTTCTTCAAGATTTTGCGATATTCGGGAGTTTCCGTCATCATCCGGTGAATAGTGGCTATGGTAAGTTTTACTATCTCTATGTTTTCTTTCTCATTGTGTCCGCCTACATTATATACTTCCCCTTCGCGACCCTTGCGCAGAACCAAATCGATGGCTTTGCAATGGTCTTCTACATATAACCAGTCGCGTACATTCTTTCCGTCACCATATACGGGAAGTTTCTTTCCTTCCAAAATGTTTTTAATGATCAGCGGAATCAGTTTTTCGGGAAAATGGTACGGACCGTAATTATTGGAACAGCGGGTAATGGTTACCGGCATTTTGTAAGTATCACGATAAGCCATGACAATCATATCAGCGCTTGTCTTGGAGGCACTATATGGGCTGTGCGGACATAAAGGAGTTGTTTCAGTAAAGAAACCTTCTGCTCCCAGGCTACCGTATACCTCATCTGTAGATACCTGGTGGTAACGTACATCTTTACGCCAGGTAGGATAACCATTCTCATCTTTTCCCGTCACCCAGGCACGGCGGGCCGCATCCAGCAGGTTTTGGGTTCCCAAAATATTAGTTTGCAGAAACAATTGTGGGTTTTCAATACTGCGGTCTACATGGCTTTCTGCTGCAAAATTCACGATGTAGTCAAACTTGTATTCTGAGAATAGTTGGTCTGCCAAATCACGGTCGCATATATCTCCTTTTACGAAGAAACAACGTTCATTATCAATGTCTGATGCAATAGTTCCCAGATTGCCGGCATAAGTCAAGGCATCCAGTACCACCACCCTGATGTCGTCATGTTTGGCCAGGATGTATTTTAAATAGTTGGCTCCGATAAATCCGGCAGCTCCTGTAACGAGATAAGTCTTCATATTGTTTTTGATATTAGTGCGTGCAAAGTTCGGAAAGATTTTTTAATCTTACAACTTATCCGCCAGTTCTATTACTTCTAAATCTTTAAATTCTCCATTATCGATACAAAAACGTACCAATGTTCTCACTTTATGAAATCCGGAAATACCTGCTGCTCCCGGGTTGATGTGTAACATATCCAGTGTCTTGTCATATTTCACCTTTAATATATGCGAATGTCCGCTGATAAAAAACTGGGGAGGTTTCACCAGCAGGCTGCCGCGGATGGAAGGATCATAGTTGCCCGGATATCCGCCTATATGCTTTATCAACACCTCGGCACCATCTACGGTGAAGCGGTTGGTTTGAGGATAAAGTCTGCGTATGTCCTGCCCGTCAATATTTCCATATACAGCCCGGAAGGGGCGGAAAGCGGACAGTTTCCGGGCGACTTCCACCGAGCCGATGTCTCCGGCGTGCCATATTTCATCACAATTCTCAAAGTATTTCAAGTATTTGTCATCCCAAAATGCATGAGTATCCGATAATAATCCGATTCTTGTCATAGTTTTTTTGTTTATTATCGACAAAGGTACTATATTTGGAACAAATCTAAGCATAATATGGAGAGCAAATATCATTATTTCAAGCGTGATATCAGTTGGTTGTCTTTCAACTATCGCGTGTTGTTGGAGGCGGATGACGACTCCCTTCCGTTGTATGAACGGATTAACTTTATCTCTATATATTCTTCTAATCTGGAGGAATTCTACAAGATTCGTGTAGCGGAACATAAAGCCATCGCTTCCGGTGGCCAAAGTGATGATATGACACAGGAAGAAGCCAGACACCTGATACATCAGATAACCGAAGCTGTCAATAGCCAGATGGAAGACCGTATCCGCATTTATGAGCATAAGATTGTTCCGGCTTTGCGCAGGCATCATATTATTTTTTATCAAAGTAAACAGGAGGTAGAGCCTTTTCATCAGGAGTTTATCAGTAATTTCTTTAAGGAAGAAATTTTTCCCTATCTTCAACCTGTTCCGGTATGCAAGAATCGAATCAAGACTTTTTTACGTGACAACCGTTTGTATCTGTCGGTACGCGTGACGCGCAAAGACACGGGGGAAAAGGAATACTATATTATCAAATTGCCTTATAGCAAAGTTCCCCGTTTCATAGAACTTCCCCGACAGGGAGAAAACTTTTACCTGATGTATATGGAAGATATTATAAAGGCGAATATCAACCGTATGTTTCCGGGCTATGATTTGGATTGCAGTTATTGTTGCAAGATATCTCGTGACGCCGATATTTTCGTGGATGATGCAACCAGTTCCGAAGTTATGGTGGAACAGTTGCGTAAAAAGGTGAAAAAGCGTAAAATAGGTGCTGTATGCCGTTTTGTCTATGACCGCAAGATGCCTGCGGATTATCTGGAGTTTCTGGTCGATGCATTTGGCATCAATCGTGATGATTTGGTTCCGGGAGACAAACACTTGAACTTGGAGGATTTGGCTCATCTGCCTAATCCCAGTAAGGAACTTTGTACCCAATTGAAACCTCGTCCCATGACATTGAATTGTTTGGATGAGAAAGAATCCATATTCCGTTATGTGAGCAAGAAGGATTTGATGTTGCATTTCCCTTATCATTCTTTTGAACATTTCATCCATTTCCTGTATGAGGCCGTTCATGACCCGTCCTGTAAGGAGATCATGATTACCCAATATAGGGTGGCGGAAAACTCGGTTGTTATCAATACGCTGATTGCTGCTGCGCAGAATGGTAAAAAAGTAACTGTTTTTGTAGAACTTAAGGCCCGTTTTGACGAAGAAAACAATTTGGCTACCGCCGAGATGATGAAGCGGGCGGGGATACATATTATTTTCAGTATACCGGGATTGAAAGTGCATGCCAAGGTGGCGCTTGTACTGCGGTATAACAAAGAGGGAAAACAGACTCGCAGCTATGCTTATATCAGTACCGGAAATTTCAATGAGAAGACTGCCCGGATATATGCTGATTCCGGTTTGTTCACTTCCAACGAGATTATTGTGAATGATCTGTATACTTTATTCCGGGTATTACAGAAAGAAGTGACTGAACCCAAATTCAAGCGTTTGTTGGTAGCCCGTTTTAATCTGCTGCCGGAACTGAGAAGACGTATCGGATATGAGATAAATATGGCAAAGGCGGGAAAAGAAGCGCGGATTATCTTAAAAATGAATGCGCTGCAAGATCCTGCCATGATAGATGAATTATATAAGGCTAGTGAGGCAGGAGTGAAAATAGACTTGATAGTACGTGGTATCTGCTGCTTGATTCCCAATCAGCCTTATAGCAGAAATATCCGTATCACTCGCATTGTGGACAGCTTTTTGGAACATGCCCGGGTGTGGTATTTCCACCATGGAGGAAAACCGCTTCTGTTCATGGGTTCGCCGGATTGGATGAGGCGCAACCTGTACCGGCGTATAGAGGCCGTTACCCCCATTCTTGACGAAGATCTGAAACAACAACTGATAGATATGCTGGCTATTCAGTTAAAAGATAACAGAAAAGCCGGTTGGGTGGATGAAAATCTGAATAATGTGTTGAAAAGGAATCCGGAAGAAGAACCGGTACGGGCGCAATATGCTTTTTATGAATACTTGAAGAGGAAGAATAAATGAAGAATATGAAATAACATATTTTATCTTATTTGAAATGATTATCCGCAATCATACCACCGGATGATAAATGGAAATTTATAAAACGGGGGGATGGAATGCGAACTACACGGACGAAGCGGACAAAAACGGACTTAAAATTTAAATTTGTACTTGCAAACCCAATGACAGGTAAAGTAAAAAAATCCGTGTTCCATCCGTCATCCCATTCTATAAACAAATATTTTGTGGTATGATTGAGGATTATCATTTCATATATTCCCAATGGAATGGACTTTTACATATTTGTCTGCCCGAACCACCGTCCACGACTCCGGAAGTAATGCACCGTAAGTTCGGGCTGAAAAATCCTTCAGATTTTTCAGCCCAATCCCAAGGAGGATATAGCGGATAGTTTAGTTTTGACACATCCGGTTTTAACAGGTCTGTTTGTAAAAGATATGTAAGATGCGGCGATGCATGATACATAATGATTATCCGCCATCATACCACCGGATGATAAATGGGAATTGATGGATGGAACGCGGATTTATTTCGTTCTATAAATTAAAATTGGAACACAAATGATACAAATTAATAACAGTACAGCATGGATATAAACCTGCCGGAGGTTAGATTTGTGTCATTTGCGTTCCGGTTTAACCGATAAATAATTGATATTGTTATGAAAAAATTATATATAACTTTCTGCCTCTTACTGGTTTCTCTTTGCATACATGCACAGATGATTAGTGGAATAATAGTGGATGAAAAAAACAGCCGCTAGAGTTTGCCAATATAGTGTTGTTTTCTTTGCCTGATTTTACTTTTTTACAAGGTACTATCAGTGATCAAACCGGAGCTTTTAATATAAAATCAAATGAAACAAAAGGAGTATTACCAATTTCTTCAGTTGGCTATTCCACTATTCTCCTACCTTGCACTAGTTCAAATATGGGAACAATACAACTATATTCAGATGCGCAACTATTATACTCTCGTCCATATTATGCTCAGTTGCGAAGTAATGTAATGTATATTAATCGGTATACATATGAGGGTGGTAATCCTTTTTTATTACCTTCTTTATCTCATAATATAACTTTAGGAACAACTTATAAATGGGTATACTTATCAGCCGGATATCAATATGTTAAAGATGCGATTATTTCTTTTAGTGGAGCTTATTCAGAAGATGATCCTACGATTGCTTTAATTAATATGATTAATGCACCAGACTATGATAAGATTTTTGCCTCGCTGGTTTTATCACCTACTATGGGGCTTTGGTCTCCACAGAACAAAAGAATCGTATGTAATAAAAAACTTAGTTTGACGGCTAAGGGGTTCAATCTGCCCCTATGGAATAATTGGACTTGGCTTACTCCATTCATTTCCGTCTTAGCTGTGTTACCATTTCCCTGAACCAGGGATAATTTAGCCAGATATATTCATACCAGCGGTTCAGTCTTCTTTTCCATTTCCTACTCCACGGATACAACTCCCACCATTTTAGTTGAAAATCCGTTTTCTGCATAAATTCGTGGGTGGGAAACAGAGTAAGAGTTATTCCTCTTATCCATAATGTTTTCATTTGGTTTTCCCAATATTGCATAGGGCCGAATCCCGGCTCCCAAATAATGAAGCGGCCTTCATGAATGCCATAACAAACCACATATCCCGGTACTTCGAAATCATTGATGGCAAAAAGTATGGCAGGAAATTTTCTGGTGGACAATTGTTCCATGTTTTGCAAGCAGATTTCCGCTTCCATTCCTGCACGTATAGCTGCCTGTTTCATACCCATCAACGTATATTTTCCATCTACTTTACACCATTCGGCTAGTGTGCGTGCATCTTGTTGACCGCCATAGTATTTCATGACAGTGAGCAGACAGGCCACTTCCATGGGACATTCGTCACTGGAACGGACAAATGATTTTTTTATTCTGTCAAGTTCGTCTTCAGTCATAACTTAATTTATTTTTCATGGCAGGAGCAAAACAGCAACGCGGATCGGGAAAATCCCAACAATCCTTTCCATAAGCTTTTATGATATCACTCCAGCAACGGTTCTGATAACTGAAACAGTCTTCAAAAAGACGGCATTCCCTGCATGGACTCTCTTTGTTGATATCCTGACGTGACAAGGAACAAAGGTGCAAGGCTTGAGGGGAATGCCAGACTTCTTTCAGACTTTGTGTGGTTACATTCCCTATGATAAATTGTGGATGCCAGTAAAGTTGCTCGCATACAGTCACTTTACCATCAGGCAATATAAACATATGAGTGGTCAATGCAGAGCATTCGCTTCCTTTGAAACACCGGCTTCCACCCCAGGTATCTTGATAGTTTTTATCGGTTACTTCTTTCCCTAAAATCACGGGAAAGGAAACCTGTGTGAGAAGAGGGCGTATTTGGTTGAATACCTTTGTAATTTGCGCTTTAGTAGGTTTCAAATGCGAAAATACATTATACTCTTTGTATATGGAATTACTGGCGGGGATAATACGCCAGTCGCGTATATGCTTCAGATGAGATAATTCATGCAGTAATTCTGCCAAGACATTCATCTGGCAATTGTAGTTGGTCAGCACAGATGAAATCTGATAATTCAGTCCGCTGTCATCCAGTAATTGCAGGCCGTGAAGCATCTCTTTGGCATAATTTCCGTTTACTCCCAGTGAGGCGGTCAGTATTTCGGAATGAATGGCATCCAGTGAAATTTGAACAATTCCCTGATACCCTGTTTCCTGTACATCTTGCAACAGTTTTTGGGTTACAGGCATTTTGGTCGATATGAATTCGGGGGCAATACCCCGTTTTACCAATTCTTTTAATATGATTTTCCAGTCTTTATGCAGGAATATTTCACCACCTATCAGATTTACTTGTTGTACTTGCAGGTCTGAAGCTTCCTTGATCAGCTCCATCATGCGTTGGGTGGTGAGTGGGGATTTTATTTGCGTTGATGTATCTGCATAGCAATACTTACAATGCGTGACACATTGGTTGGTCAGCATGAATGTGAGGAGCAACGGACCGGAATACAGCCTTCTTGTAGTAAGATCCAGTTTTTTCCAGACAAAAGAATTTGCTTGCAGCCGGTCAAAACGCAATGCTTTGCCTGCCTTTTCCGCTTCAATCAATATACGTTTGGGAAAATAAATTTCTCCCTGCTGGGAGGAGGTATAAATGGGGGTCGGATTATCAATGAAGTCCGATACCCATTTGATCATCTCCTCCTTGCTCCGGCAGAAGAAGTCGCACAGCAGAGGGAGAGTTGTCTGCAAAGGTCTGTCATACGTGAAAAAACTCAGCATGACAGCTTGCAGCGGGTGAATAAAAGTATGCCAGTTCCGGGAGCAGTCGGTATCTGTCCCCGTACTGGAGAATAATGCGACCCTGTGAATATCATGTCTCAGATGATAATGAGGGTTCAGCACATATACTTTATTCATTTCCGGTATTTTCATCTTGTGTTTTTGTAGGATCGACGAATCCGCCTGTATAGCATCCCAGGCCACATTTGGATAACTCCTTGTCATCTATGCCACCTTGTACGTCCATCAGTTCGTTCAAGTCCAATAATTGTTCTTCTTCAGAATAGTTGATGTATTCCGGTTTCTTGCCGTTTTCTTCTTCTTTCTTCATATCATGTGTTTTTTATAAAGGTTATGAATCGGTTTATTTTTCCTTGAAAAGTTCGTATATAGGTGCGAAAATCCTGCTCAGAATGCTTCGGCTCGAAGTGATGATTTCAGCTTTGCCGGACAGATCTATTTCATATTTTATTTCTTTATGGTTTGTGGTTGTCAGCCCTTCCGGAAAAGCGACTTCCACCGCATAGCTTTTATTGTACGGAACAAAAGAAATGGATGCTATTTTTCCCGGCAGCACTCCATAGGAGTGAGTAGGATATTTATTCAGTTCTATATTTACTTTGTCTCCCACTGCTACTTCCGCCACTTCATCCTGTGACAATCTGATATGTCCCAAAGGATTTGCCTGTTGTTTAGAGATAACGGTGCACAGGGTGTCCCCTTCATTCACCCGGTGGCTCATGCCCCAGCTTTTTCCCCATACCACTATGCCGTCATGTCGGCTTTTTATCAGGTATTTATTCTCCCAGGTCCTGAGGCTGTTTACCATATTCTCGTAGGCCAGTTCCAGCATCCTCCTGTTTTTCCCCATTTCCATCTTATGGTTTATCTCCAGTTCGAACTCTTCCCGTTTTACTTTGAGTATTTCCAAAGCATTCGCCTGTTTGGATTCATTCAGTATTTTCAGTTCATCATCCAGGAACTTCTTTTTCTGCGGATACAAGTCGAATTCCTGATACATGACACAGGTACGTACCGCTTGGGTGAATTGCTCGTATGCCGGAGCCATTTCCCCCATAATCAGATTGAACGGATAATCTTGCAGATAGTTGATGTCATTGGTTCTGTAATACCATTCTATGTTGGTAAGTACGTTACAGAATGTCTGCACATCCTCTAGTGAGGCCGTGTTTTTCAGTATGCCCAATGTGTCATTCCGTTTTACCTGCGATTGGTTTTCTATGAAGAAACGTTCTATCATTCCTCCCTGATTGGCGGTAATCCATTCCACACTACCCATATCATCAATGGTGACGGCTTTCTTTATTGTATCGGGATATTTAAACAAGGCGGTTCCGGCAACCAGAAACACGATAAGACCATAAACGATATAGCTTCCCGTATGTATCAGCCATTGGGGCATATCGCCCAACATTTCGTTGTTTTCCCGGCTATATACCTCCACCTTTCCGGCATCTTCAGTTTCAGGTTTGTAGATTTCCTCCATACCTTCTTGCTATTATTTCTCAATTTTTAATTCTCAATTTTCTGATTTCCTAAGCACTCAGCTCCAACTGATTCTTTACCAGTCTGTAGTAATCTCCCTGTCGGGTAATCAGTTCATCGTGCGTTCCCTTTTCGGTTATCTCCCCCTCTTTCAACACCACTATTTGATCGGCATTTTTTACGGTGCTCAGGCGGTGGGCTACGATAACTACTGTTTTGTCCTTGAAGAACTTCTCCAGATTACCTTGTATTACTTTTTCATTGTCCGTATCGAGGGCATTGGTAGCTTCGTCGAAGAACAGATAATCGGGATTACGGTAGATGGCGCGTGCTATCAGGATGCGTTGTTTCTGTTCCTGGCTCAGTCCTTGTCCCGTATTGCCTATTTTCGTATTGTATTTCAGAGGCAATGATTCTACAAAGTCGCGTATGTTTGCCATTTCCACGGCATAGAGCAGCCTTTTCTTGTCTATCATGTTTCCATCCGGAACGATGTTGTTGGCTATGGTATCTCCAAAGATAAACCCTTCCTGCATCACCACGCCACAATGCTTGCGCCACTCTTTGAAACTGATTTTCTGTAGCGATTGCCTTCCTATGGTAACCGTTCCTTCCGTGGGAGGATAGAATCCCAGCATCAGTTTAATCAGTGTTGTTTTTCCGCTTCCGCTGAGGCCTACGATGGCGGTGGTTTTTCCGGCGGGTATATCCAGTGAAAGCCCTTTGATGATTCGTTTTGATTTTTCGGAACCATAGGTGAAGATGACATTATTCAGCCGGATGGGGTCTTTGCCGGATATTTCAGTTTCCTGATCCATGCCTTCCGTTTCCTCATCGGGCTTGCCATGTATCTCGCCCAAACGCTCCAGACTCAGTTGGGCGTCCTGCGTATCTTGCATGAAAGATACAAACTGAGTAACAGGGCCTTGCATCTGTCCGATGATATACTGTATGGAGAGCATTACGCCCAACGTGATACTTCCATGCAGTACGGCGGTGGCTGAAAGGACGGTAATCAATACATTTTTCACCTCGTTGATAAGTACTGCCCCCACCTGTTGCCACTGCCCCAAGTTGAGTGAACTCATATTAATGCGGAACAGAGAAGCTTGTATATTTTCCCATTCCCAGCGTTTCTGCTGCTCGCAGCCCAGCAACTTTATATCCTGCATGCCGTAGATAAGCTGCATCAGATTGTTCTGATTGACAGACATCTGCTCGAAATTTTTTCGGTTGAGGTCTGCCCGTTTTCGCATGAACAACTTCACCCAGCCTATATATGCCAGACTGAACAGAATAAAAATCAGGAATATTTTCCAGCTGTAAATAGCCAGCACAATACCGAAGATGACTACTGTAAGGGTGGAGAACAGTATGTTGAGCACAGACTGAGTAAGGAAACTTTCTATCCGGTTATGATCCTCGATACGCCGTATCAAGTCACCGGCCAGTTTACTGTCAAAGAACCTCATGGGCAGCCGCATCAGCTTGGAGAGGAAATCCGAGATGAGCGACACGTTGACACGCGTACTGATGTGGAGCAGTATGCAACGCCGGATTACCTCGATAAGTGTGCGGCTGAATACCAACATGAGCTGGGCTGCCAGAATTAACTGGATAAAGTTCAAATTACGGTGTCCTATGCCTTGGTCTACAATGGTTTGTGTAAGAAAAGGAAAGACCAGTTGCAGCAAACTGCCTGCCAGCAGTCCGATAACGAGTTGCATCATAGCCTTTTTGTATGGGCGGACATAGTGGAACAGATACCACAATGACAGCTTTTCATATTTTATCGGTTCTGCCTCATAAAATTGCGGTGTGACATCCAGCAGCATGGCGATTCCCTTTTCTATTCCCCCTTGGGTAGTGCTGATCCAGCACTTTTTCAGTTCTTGTTCTTCATATTTCAACAGTCCGTAAGCCGGATCGGCAATGTAGAACCAAGTTTTTCCTTTTTTCTTTTCTATTTTGTAAAGCACTACAAAGTGCTCTTGATTCCAATGGATGATGCAGGGCAGTTTGGATTGTTGTTTCAGCTTATCCATAGAGGTGCGGATGCCCGTGGCACGCAATCCTATACTGGCTGCCGCTTCGCTGATGCCCAACAGGTTCACCCCGGTACGCTGTATGTAGGATTGTTCGCGGAGTTGTTGCACGGAGAATGTTTTGCCATAATATTTGGCTATCATTCTCAGGCAAGTGGGACCGCAGTCCATACCGTCCAATTGTTTATAGAAAGGAAATTTGCTCATAATCGTTTCTTCTGTTTTACTTTGCGTGTCAGCCGATTTGTTAGTTTACCACAAGTTACACACAGCGGAATCGTGCAAAGCATAAGAATCAGCTTGCTGGGATTAAGCGTGCGTTAATTCGTGTAATCTGTGGTGAGTATGGACTGTGGTTAACCTATGCAATCCATTGTTTCAATGAATCGTATAGCCCTTTGTTACTATAATAATAGGTTTTGGCAGATCTGTCGTAAAGTATCACTATATTGAGCTCATTACGCATATAATCCATATATTCAAAAAACGTAGAGCGTGCTACACCTACCTTTGTTGCAAATTCTGCGGCTGTGCCTGTTTTTCTAATATGGATAAGATAATCCATATAGAAAATCTTCTTTAGGTCAACTTTTATCATTATATTTTTTCTTTTAAGAGTTAGATTCCAAAGACTCCCGTTAAGTAATTACCTTGGTTATTGGCCATTTGCAGCGTATATTGTCCAGAAGTAAGATTTCCTATTCGGATTACCATATAGGCTGTTTGTGACTCTGAGAAGGTTTGGCGATACACTTCTTCTCCTGTGCTGCTGGTAATGGTAATGGTGATGTCGCAGTTGGGAGAGGGATTCTCAATGTAGATGGATTGGGAATCGTAAGAAGCGGTGGGGATGGGAGAGAGGCTTCTTGCTTTTACTTCCCAACGTCCATTTAAAGGCAAATTTTTTGTAGTCTCAGAGAATGCATATATGTTTTGCATTGATAGGCCACTTAATAGTATGGTAAGTAATGCCATACGTAAGCTTAAAATCTTAAATTTTTGTGTTTTCATATTATTTGATTTAGTTGTTTTAACGATGATAAAGTTAAGGTTTTAGTTTAAAATAGATGTGGACTTGATTTCCTTATATATGGACTGCTTGAGAAAAATATTATGTTGATTATTAGTTATTTATGATTTTGGAATAGTTTCTCTTATGGACAGTCTGTTCCACTAAAATTCCAAAAGCCATAAATCAAGGGTATGGCTTTCGCCTAATGAACCTAATTTTTGAATAATTCGCTCTTTAAGGCGGAACTTTCTTTTAGAAACAGATGTAGGAGAGATATTCAGTATGTCTGCTATATCCAGATTAGAAAAACGAAGTTTGATAAGACAACATACTTGTAAATCGCTTTCCGTCATTGAAGGAATCACTTGGCTTAAACGTATCGTATAGTTATCAAACAACAAATCAATGTTCTTTTTAATCTCGTCCCATTGTAAAATATTGATGGGGCTTTTTTTATCTTTCAAGTTCTTAATAACCCTTATGTCCTTTATCAGTAAGTTCGATAGATAGGTTTCTCTATCGCGTAACCGTTGATTTTCTTTTGTCAAAATTTCTAACCTATTCAGCTCATTAGACTTTTCATTCAAGGTAAAGGAATATTTATCTATATTGTTTTGAAGCGTTTCATTCTCTTGCTTCAGACTCTCGTTTTGCTGCTGTATTTCGACCAATGCTTTATGTTGTTCTTCCAGTTGTTCTTGTACTCCTTTGTTTTCTTCTATCTGCATGGTGAGTTCTTCCATCCGGTTTCTATTGCGGACGATTATCATCTCATTCTCTTGTATTTTAATGGTATTCTGGTTTATTTCTTCTTCCTTTCTCTGAAGTAGACGTTCCTTACGAAGCAGCTTTTTTTGATACACATATACCATGATTGCTATTCCCATAGCTATTCCAATTCCTGCAAGCAATATCATATTAAGCATATTCTTCTTATCCATTTCTAACTGGCTGTTTTTCATTGATGATTTTCTGCTGGTCGTATTTCTTTTGTATTTCAGCTAATTCTCTACTTTTATTTAGGGTTTGTATCGAGTCCTGATAATTCAATAGCTGGTCGCAATAAACTGAAATCTTTTCATATTCATGATTATCCCGGCTTACATAATATAAACCTTGATAAGCTGCACGAACTGTATAGATACTTGAAGAATACAATGCTTTGTTAAAATAGTAATAAGCAGAATCAGGAATAGCAAGGTAGTAATAAATTTCACCTAATCCCAAGAAGTTCTGCCCTAAGGATTCAATCTCGTCTGTTTCATTTATCTGTAGTGCTTTCTGTGCATATTTCAATGCAGATTGATAATCCTTTATATTCGTATATATTCCTGCCAATTCATTCATGGCGCCTGAACACAAATAGTTATCTTTAATTTTCTCAGCTAACAGAATCGCTTTCTGATAATATTCTATCGAAGTATTCATTTGGTTTAATGCAGAAATAGCTCTTGCAAGAAAAATATAGGAAGAGCATATATATTTATCATTATTTGCTAACTCTGCATAATGAAGTGCTTTTTCAAAGTTTTTAAAAGCGTCCTCATATAATTCTCGAAAAACATAGAACTCGCCTAGTTCTACATATATAAGGTGTGCCAATTGGTAATCTTCTAGCTTCTCTACTTCCTCTATTGCTGCCAGATAGAGTTTTTGTGCCTCTTCTGTTTTGCCGGCTTTTTTGCACAATATACCTTTATAATACAGCACCATCGCTCTACGTTGCGCATCCTCTTGCTGCATAAAATAATTGTATGCTATATTAATTAAAGTGGAGTCTTCCACTTCTTCTATATAATTTTTGTATTTGGCTTGGGTTAGTAATAAAGCCCATGTGGCCTTTTGCAATTTATCCGAGGATGCAGGCATTTGCATTTCTTGCAATATGTGTAATGCACTATCCGGGTATTCATACATAATGTGTTCCGCCTTCACCAGTGGAGGCAACAAAGTTTGTAAAGTATCCTTTTTTTGTTTGCACCCTGTAAGAAGTATGCTTAGTATTACCATCCAATTTATAACCCTCTTTTTTCTCATAGTTATTATGTCTTTTATATATAATGGTAGTAAATGTAGGTATTATATATGAGATGTGAAAGGAAAGATGTTGAATTCTTATAAATATGTTACAGGTGTAGTCTGTCTTCTCTTTTTATTTCCTAAAATTTTCTATTAAATTTCAGTAGCTTTTTGTTGGAAATGTTTTGATCCTATTGAATGCGAACAGAATACGCTTCTTTGGGATGAATAGTAAGCTTTTTTGTTTTAATGCAAAAAAAGCTAAAAATATTCTTTTTTTTATTCAGTCCGGAATGGTCGGACTATGTAGGATTATACTTGCAATATCAAATTAAATATAATTATATCACTGAATAATTATAGCCCAGACCTTACTGATAAAAGGAGCGGATGCCGAAAAGCTTAATAGAGTAGGCCTTATTAATAAATACTTAAAGTTTATGAAGCCAGAAGAAACAATTTTTGATGGTATTAGCGATTCTGAAATGGAATCTATAGCAGGGGGGACTGCTGAAGTACAGTCTGAATCTCAAGGAGAATCAGCCGCAGGTGATGGTTATGCTATTAAATGCTGTAATAATAAAGGGAAGCAGGAACAGCAGAAAACAGTAGATCCTACAACATAAAGTTTGGATTTTACTAGCTAAAGGAGCAAATGTCGAAAAGCTTTAATAGAGTAGGCCTTTATTAATAAATACTTAAAGTTTATGAAGCCAGAAGAAACAATTTTTGATGGTATTAGCGATTCTGAAATGGAATCTATATCAGGAGGTATTGCTGAAGTTCAATCTGAATCTCAGAGTGAATCAGCTGCAGGTGATGGTTATGCTGTTAAATGCTGTAATAATAAGCTAAAAACAAAAGACGAAGAAAAAGTCAAGCCGGATTAACGGTAATGTGGCTGATCTTGATGTTTGTAAACAATCTAATATTAGGGGGAGTTTGCTGAAAATGAAATTTCCCCTAATATTGAATTATAATAAAGAAATATTATGCTATATACGTTAAATAATAATTATGTGCTTCGTCAGGAGTTAAACGATTGTTATCGTTTATATAACAAGAAAACGTTAAGGAGTTATACAATATCGTATAAATTATTCTTTATTCTTGAGCAATTTAGAAAACAATCTTATTCTCTTGAACATTTGATTGAAGAGTTTAATGTGCGTAATATTGATCTGTCAGATTTTTATCATTTCATTGAGAAGGACGAGTTTTTCGACTTGTTAGTTATGGCAAATAACTTTAAAGGACCATTTGTGAAATACAAAATATCTAAAGATCTTTCTTCATATACTGCATATAGTCCTGAGAGAGTTGATTTTTTGATTACTAAACATTGTAATTTAGCTTGTAAACATTGTTTTGAAGGTTCTTCTCCTTCTTTTGAAGTGAAAAGAATTAGTTCGTCTGATACAGATCGAATTTTGTCCCAATTTGAAGCTGCAAATATCCAAACTTTAAAAATTACAGGAGGAGAACCTTTTTCTCACCCTGATATTGATAATTTTCTTTTTAAAGCCATTCAGTGTCACTTCGAAACTATCATTTTGACTAATGCTTTATTATTAAATAAGCAAAGAATTGATATGATTAAAAAAGGGCACATACAATTGGGAATCTCACTTGATGGAATGACAAGTGATACCCATGATTTTATTAGAGGTAAGGGAGCATTTGATAAATTGATAAGAATACTTAAAATTTTAAGTTTAGAAGATATTAAATTTAGCATCACTTGCACAATTAATAAAAAGAATTTATGCCAGATCGATGAAATAATAGACTATTCTTTGAATGAGCTTGGAGCACAAACTTTGTTCTTAAACAGGCTAAGACCTATGGGTAGAATGAATCAGAATACTAATATTGTTTTGTCAGAACAGGAAAATGATAATGTTTATAAATTATATCTGAATCAGAAGGGAAAATATAATAAAAGAATTATCTTAGCAGACGATTCTGCTTTAAAATCAAACTCTCATGACAATAAAATTGTTTGTGCCGCTGGAAATTCACTTATTGCCATTGATGAGAATTTTAATGTGTATCCTTGTATTTATGGAATTGATAATCCTGAATATAAAATGGGGAATTTAATAGATCAAAATTTGGATGTGATTTGGAAATCTTCTAAATGGAATATTTTTAGGGGAAATTTGACTTTGGAGGATTTGACTGATTGCAGAAATTGCAAACTTCATGCGGTGTGTGTAATGAAGAATTGCAGATTGAAACCTGTTTATGAAGGACGGTCATTTACTTCTTCTATATCATATTGTAATAAATAGAAAGAATGAATTATGGAATTCATGTTGTTAATAATAATTATGCATTTATTAGATATAGGACATGGAACAAATAGTGCATGGGAGTATTGTGGATGAAAATAATCTCTATCGCTTGCATAAATGTTGTTTTGATAAATAATAATGATTATATATTTGTGTAAAAATGACGAAATAGGCACGAATAATTAAAAAGTATAGAATATATGAGGACACTGATTTTATTGCTCGGATTATTATTAAATTCTATTGTTATTGACGCACAGAGTGTTTCCGGCTTATTAGTTGATGAAAAAGGAAATCCTGTCAGTTTTGCTAATGTGGTATTGCTATCTTCCAAAGATTCATCTTTTGTGCAAGGTACAATTAGCAATGAACAAGGAATTTTCAGCATAGACCAAACAAGCGGTAATAATATACTCAGAATTTCTTGTCTTGGCTTTATTCCGGTGACAAAAGCCTATGCTCAGTTTCCGGTAACGATTGTGATGTATGAAGATGTTAATCTGTTGGGGGAAGTCGTGGTAAAGGGGAATCGCCCGTCATATAAACTTACTGCTGAAGGGTTGCAGACCCATGTGCAAGGAACAGTACTTAGCAAAATGGGTACGGCGGAGGATGTGTTGAAGCATATACCGGGACTTCAGAAGAAAAATGATGCGTATGAGGTATTTGGAAAAGGGAGCCCGATAATCTATGTGAATGGAAGATTGCTGCGTGATTTGTCGGAACTGGACCAGCTGAAGTCAGAAGATATTAAGAATGTAGAACTGATTACCAGCCCCGGTGCAAGATATGATGCGTCTGTGAAAGCAGTGGTGAAGATTACTACCCGCCCCATAAAAGGGGAAGGATTTGGATTTGATGTGCGTTCCGGTTATAATCAGTGGGAGTATGCCGGTTTCGTGGAACAGTTGAACTGGAATTACCGGCGTGATAAATTGGATGTGTTCGGCACCGTGTATTATAGAAAAAGTGAAGGGTTTGACGAAAGTCGGTTTACTCAAGATGTGCATGTTGATACGCTTTGGCATCAGGACAATTATCAGTTCGCAAAAACGAATCAACAGGCATTTACCAATATCGCAGGTGTGAACTATGCATTCGATGAAAATAATTCAATCGGAGTAAAATATACGGCATTAATATACGATCTTACACCAAATAAATCTTGATAACTTTTAGTTATAAACGCTATAATTATTTTGGTGCTAAGGTAAGAATAAAATGCCATACTACATTAAATATTTAGTTATAAATTGTAAATACTCGGTTCTCTAAAATTATGAGAACCGAGTATATTTCATTAATGCTTTATACATTTAATCTTAAATTCTTCACTGCCAATTTTCATATTTAGTGTACATGAATTTGAATTAAGTTCGATAATATCATATCGTACATACTCTTCACCTTCAATATAGCAAATGATAGTGTTCCCAGAAATTTTATAAGTACCAGATCCGTTTCCAAAATACCCTCTTCCATTATAAGTACCGTCAGAATTAAATGTTGCATAAGTCCGTCTTGGTATAGACGTCCATCCTCCGCCAAATTCTATTTGGGTCAATTCCCATGTGCCAATAATAGCATCTTTGTATTCACTATCATCATCATCGGAACATCCAATAAATGATATCGTTAAGATAGTGATCAGTAAAAATAATGTTTTCTTCATTGTCCCTTATTTTAAAATATGTAACCTAATTTCATTTGAATACTTCCCATTGTATATCCAAATCCATATTCTGAATTTCGTTGCATATTATAACCTACTTGTAGTGTACAATGGCTTAATTTAACTCCAACGGAAGGCGTACAGATAAACCCAGCCATTCCATCTACTCCTTTTGTTAATCCTATCCCGACACCTAAATCTAAAGAAAAGAAAGGACTAACCGTTTCAGTAGCTGGTAAATATCCCTTCATATTCAAAAACAGCGGCAATACAAGCTCACCCTTCTCGTAAAGTTCGTGATAATAATCCAATCCTATTCCTACACCTGTAGAGAAATATTTACTAATATCAACACCTTGTATCGTGTGTATATTTACGCGATTAGTAACAAATGTACCTATACCAACAGAATACCCAGCATTAATTTCACCGTGATATTTTACTAATGATTGCGCATTTAGTGTAAATGCAGTAACAATCATAATAACCAATAATGTAATTTTCTTCATAAATAATATATTTATATAATTTGATTACAAAAATATATATTATTTAAAGAAGCGAATTAAATCGAAGTTATTTTTACATAATGTTAACTATTTAGATGGGATAATAGAAAAAAAAGATGTTGCGACATCTCTTAATATTATTTTTAGGCAATTATATATTAATTTACACCAATTATGTAAAAACACTGCATTATATTTGCATCTTGTGTAAAAAGTTACTATATTAGGGGCATAATTAAAAACTAAGCCTTATGTTTAATAGTAGATTCAAATCATTAAAAGATTTACAAGATGCTTTCCCAACAGAACAGCACTGTATAGATTATCTGGAAGAAAGAAGGTGGGGTGTAAAGGTCGTTTCCCCTTTTGATCCTACTTCCAAAGTCTACAAATGCAAAGATAATAAATATCGTTGTAAAAACACTGGAAAATACTTTAATGTTAAGACTAAACTTATTTTTCATAAAACCTCCCTACCTTTAATTTATTGGTTTATGGCTATATGGCTTGTATTATCCCACAAAAAAGGTATATCTTCAATACAATTAAGTAAAGATATTGGGGTAACTCAGAAAACTGCATGGTTTATGCTTCACAGAATCAGAAAGGCTTTAGGTATAGAAAACGATAAGTCAAATGAAGATGACAATAATGACAGTGATGGTGGTAAATTGAGTGGTACTATTGAGGTAAATGAAACTTTTATTGGTGGGAAGAATAAAAATCGTCATGCAGACAAGAAAGTAAAGGCTTGTCAAGGTAGAAGTTTCAAAGATAAAATACCTGTATTCGGAATGATTCAACGTAATGGTAGGGTTATTGCTAAAGTTGTTTCTGACACAAAATCAAATACCCTTTTCTCTGTTATTCATAATTACGTGAAAGAAGGTAGTAATCTTTATACAGACGAATGGAATTATAGTGATGGGGCTAATATTTACTACAACCATAGAAATGTAAATCATGGAGCAGGATTTTATGGTAGTGGTGATCTGACAACAAATCACATCGAAGGATTTTGGGCTTTAGTGAAAAGAAGTATTATGGGTATATACTACCATTGGTCTAAACAACACATGCAACGTTATATTGACGAGTGTGTGTATCGTTTAACACTCGCTCTTTATCTGATAAAGAAAGATTTGATTTATTTTTGCAGAATATTGAATGTAGATTAACTTACAAAGAATTAGTATATGGATAATCAAATAAAATACGAAGGAACTTTAAATCTTGGTGAAAACAAATTGCCATGTTATGTATTAGAAGATGGGACAAGAGTTCTATCAGGAAGGAAAATGCAAGAAATATTAAAAGTAGTTGATGGGAATATAAGCGGCACAAAATTGCCTCAGTTCCTATCAAATTCAATACTTAAACATTTCATTTTCAGCAATAAAGACGCGGCACATTTTGATCCAATTATATGCTTTAAAGGTAAACAGCGAATTAATGGTTATGAGGCTACTGTTTTGACCGATATTTGTGAGGCTATTTTAAGAGCTAGGCGCAGTGGAGTCAAAATGACAGAAAGACAACAAATAGTTGCTAATCAATGCGAAATTTTATTATCTTCATTTGCTAAGATTGGTATAATTGCCCTTATTGATGAAGCTACTGGATATCAAAATGAACGAGAACATTTTGAATTGCAAAAAATCCTTAGTGCTTATATTTCTGAAGAAATTTTGAAATGGCAATTGACCTTTACAGATGATTTTTATAGAGAAGTGTATAGATTATGGGGGCTACCTTTTATACCTAAATACATTAAAAACAAGCCATCTTTTATTGGTAAATTAACAACTAAGTATATTTATGATTTATTACCTGATGGAGTTGTTGACAAAATTAAGGAGAAAACGGGAAAAACGGATAAAGGAAATTGGAAATACAAATGGCATCAATCATTAACACCAGAAATAGGTAGAGAACACCTGAAAAAACAGATTATAGAAGTTACCACATTAATGTCTATTTCTAAATCCAAATCAGAATTTAATGAACTGTTTGAGAGGAAATATAATGCTAAACCTATTCAATTAGAGTTAGAGTTTAATGAGGATATTAATGAAGTTAAAAGTAAATCTAATGATGACTTTGACAAAGGCATAGACAAGATAGTAGACTTTACGATGGATGAAGATTAACTATTTAAACTTTGAACTTTAAAAGTTAGTGCGTATCTTTGTAGCGGTATGGCGAAAGTCGTACCGCTTTATTATTGGATTTTATAGCGTTTTGCTATTGTCGCTGCTTCGAGAAACTACCACAATCAAAGAGCACACAAGGACAATATGTACAGAACGCCTGCGCTATAGCGTGGGTCGTACTGGTCTTATGTGTGCAGGTATGTGGTAGTACCTTCGAGGCGTGAGCGAGTACTTCTCACGCTTTCTTTTTATAGTTATGCGTGAGGTTTAATTGGATTAACTTTATGTTTAACTATAAAAGGTAATAAAATGGAAAATGAAGAAAAGAAAGTAAATGTTACATTCTCAAACATTATGGAATGGGCATTGTATGTGTTAGGAGTAGTTTTTATAATTATTGGAATAAACTACTATGGAGAAGATTTAGAGTGTGGTTCTTATGGGGTATTTGATTTTGATGAGAAGAAATATGTTGGTGGAGATGCCTACAACTATATTATTTCAGCATCTCGTTCATCGGCTGTTATGATAAAAAGCCTAATATGGTTTGTTCTTGGCTCTTGTTCGATAATCATAGGAAGAACTTTCTCAAAATGACAAAATGGAAGTTAAAGTAAAAACCCTAAAAAAATACATTCTCTTTATTGTTGTATTTTCGGTAATTTCAATTATAGCATACAACGTTTATGATAAGAAAAGAACGGAAAAAATGAGAGAAATTGAAATGAAAGAAGATATAGAAGAAGCTATTGATAGAGAATATAAAGACTTGTTAGAAGAGTATAATTCCATCATAGAAACGATACAAGACTATGATTATTCCACTGATTTTAGAAGTAAGTATTTATACAAATTGAACAAACTTCTTGATAGTCCAAATAGATACACTAAAAATGGATGGTATCATATTGATTTGGGAGATTTTGAAGATAATTTTGAAACGAACAAAGACGAAGATAAAGAAATACTACGAAGCATAGCAGCAAGAAATGTTTATAAAAAGATACTTGGAAATGATTAATTTACAAAATTTGTATCATTAACAACAAGCGCAGTTATATGCTAACCAATTTGTGTAGGATAGTATATAACTGCCTATTTTTAATATGCAATGTTATAGACCATTTTTTCTTGCTTTTTTGCTCTTTTCCTTTGCTTCTTGGAAAATAAGATCAATCATATCCTCAAATTCCTTAGGCATATTTTGTGAAATTATGTTTCCTTCTCCATCTTTCACAA
>ENA-OQKP01000283-OQKP01000283.1-human-gut-metagenome-genome-assembly--contig:-NODE-283-length-47817-cov-5.865758_pt1 | contig 47817 bp, 42 predicted proteins | sample MGYA00242780_ERZ504802 | MGnify/ENA primary metagenome ERZ504802 (study PRJEB26092, sample SAMD00036406) | human gut metagenome | host: Homo sapiens | study: EMG produced TPA metagenomics assembly of... | reverse complement strand
GCGATCTTACCAGCATCCTTTGTTGCCTGACGCTGTGCATCGTTAAAATATGCAGGAACTGTGATAACTGCTTCGCTTACAGACTCGCCCAGATAGCTTTCAGCGTCTGCTTTCAGCTTCTGAAGGATCATTGCGGAGATCTCCTGTGGAGTGTACTTCTTTCCATCAATATCTACCTTGTAGTCAGTACCCATATGACGCTTGATAGAAGCAATGGTTCTGTCTGCATTGGTAACTGCCTGACGCTTAGCAGGCTCACCTACCAGTCTTTCTCCTGTTTTTGTAAATGCCACAACAGATGGTGTGGTTCTTACGCCTTCTGCGTTAGCGATAACGGTTGGCTTTCCACCTTCCATAACAGCTACGCAGCTATTAGTTGTACCTAAATCGATACCAATAATCTTACCCATAGTATTTTCCTCCTGTTATATATGTTAAGTAATGTAATGCCTTAATAGTTCGCACTAAACTCGTGAAAGAACTCGTTAATGACGGGTTTGTTCCACTCAATGTCAATTAGCTACTTTCACCATGCTGTGTCTTACAACACTGTCACGGTACATATAGCCTTTCTGAAGTTCCTCAGCCACGATATTCTCTCCTAAGCTTTCATCTTCTACATGCATCACTGCATTGTGGAAGTTAGGATCAAATGGCTGTCCGGCTGCCTCAATGGCTTTTACACCGGCGTCTTCCAAGACTTTCTGGAACTGCTTATATATTTTTTCCATTCCCTCAGCAAAAGCTGTATTTTTTTCGCCCTCCGGAATGGAAGCTAAGCCTCTTTCAAAATTATCAACGACTGGAAGCATACGCTCAATGATGTCTTTTGCACCCATTTCATACATGGTGGATTTTTCTTTTTCCGTTCTCTTGCGGAAATTATCAAATTCAGCCATCTGGCGTTTTACTTTGTCTGTCAGTTCTTCTATTTTCTCATCTTTCGGATCTTTTTTCTTTTTAAAGAAGCCCTCTTTCTCAGGTGCTTTTTCTTTGGTCTTTTCTTCTGCTTCCTCCATTTTTGGAGTTTCAGAAGCAGTCTCCCCGCAAGCTTCCTGATCCATACCGGACGGATCCTTCAGATCTTCATTCTTCATTTCTTCGCTCACTGCTATCACCTTTCATCCTTTTTAAATGCTGCATCCAGCTGATTCATCAGATTTTTCAAAGTTCCAAGAACCTTTTCATAATCCATTCGCTTTGGTCCGATGATACCCACCGTTCCTCTAAGGCCCCCGCCCAGATCATAGTTGGCAGTGACCACGCTGCAGTCTTTCATAGACTGGATCGGTGTTTCATCACCAATATATACCTGGATGCCTCCATCGCTTTGCTGGTCTTCATTTACATCAGAAACAAATTCCTGCAGCACTTCTTTCTGTTCTAACGTTCCGATCAGCTTACTGGCTTTGTCACCTTCCGCCAGTTCCGGATACCGGAAAATGTTGGTCGCACCGCTGGTATAGATCTGCAGATCATCGCCGCCCGCCTTAATGGCTTCTGCGACCTCATTCAGCACCAGTTCAATAACCTGGCTGTGAATGCCTGCGTCTTCTTTCAGCTTGCTGATAATCCCAAGATTTATTTCTTCAATTGTCAGTCCGTTTAAGCTGCTGTTTAAGAGGATGTTCAGATTGAGAAGTTCCTGTTCCCCAAGATCTTCGCCAACATCGATCATCGTGTTCTTGATGATATTGCCTTCTACTACTACCACCACCAGAAGTTTATTCGCCTCAACTCTGGAAAGCTGTATGAATTTCAGCTTTGTTTTGTGATAGCTTGGTCCGCTGATCATCGCTGCGTAATTGGTATTTGCTGCAAGAGCCTGAGCCATTTTTTTAAGAACCAGTTCCAGTTTATCTACTTTCTGGACCATCACATCCTTAAATTCTGTGACCTCGTTTTCTTTCTCCTGCATGATCTGGTCAACATAGAACCTGTATCCCTTATCAGAAGGAATACGTCCTGCGGAAGTATGCGGCTGGATAATATAACCCATCTCTTCCAGGTCTGACATCTCATTGCGGATGGTGGCAGAACTAAGTTTCAGTTCCGAATACTTGGAAATCGTCCGGGAACCTACCGGCTCGCCTGTTTCCAGATAAGTCTTTATGATCGCTTTTAATATAGTGACCTTACGCTCATCTAACTGCGCATCCATGTGTTCCTGCCTCCCGTTCGCTTTTTCTCTTGTTGTTATTAGCACTCAACTCATTAGAGTGCTAATATCTACATTGCATAATATATTCCTTTATAAAGAATTTGTCAAGGGCTTTTTTCATTTTTCTTGACAAAAATAAAAAACTATGATAAATATTACATTATCGTTCATATGTTACAAAAATATTACATATATTTACAATGTGTTAAAAATACATTGCAAATATTATGCAGTATCGTGAATGGCAGCAATCCTTTTCCTTTCCGACTGCAAAAGGAGGTAGAAATGAACATGAAGAAACTATTAACCACGACTTTTATCACTGTATTTTTTATAATTGGCTCTGCCTTTTCGGCTTTCGCTTCAGAAAATGATCTTTCTGACCAAGCGCAGCAGGCAGAAACTACTGAAAACAGTCAGGATTCCCATGAAGCGGAATCTTGTGAATCTGCCGAAGAACCAGCAGACCACCTGGTTTCTCTGGGGACTTTTAAAACCACCGGCTACTGTCCATGTAAAAGCTGCTCTGCCGGCTGGGGAAGAAATACCTGCACCGGTGCTGTTGCCAGCGCCCACCATACCATTGCTGTTGACCCAAGAGTGATCCCTTATGGAACAAAAGTTATGATCAACGGCGTTATTTATACTGCTGAGGACAAAGGCGGCGGCGTAAAGGGACATCACATTGATATTTTTTACGATACACATGCTGAAACAAGAAATCACGGAATACAGAATGCTGAAGTTTTCTTATTAACTGCATAAATAATACAAAAAAAGCCAGTTGGCTTTTGTACAGGCAGCTGACATAGGAAAAAACGGTTCAGGAATATACTACTCATTTTCCTGAACCGTTTTTTTATATCATGTACCCTTCTTCTGATTCCATAACTGCCATGTCTGCCGCCAGACCTTCTTTATTTACTCTGTATTGATCTGCGCTCCATGATAAAAGAAATCAAGAATGTCTTTATAGGTTTTTCCTGCCTTTGCCATACTGTGAGCGCCATTCTGGCTCATTCCAACACCATGTCCAAAACCGCCGCCGTATATGCGAAATACAATGCTTCCATCCTCTGCGGTACGCTTTTCAATAGAAATAAAGGCACTTGGAAGAGAGGCGCTTCCTGTCATATCGCTTCCATCCTGTTTTTTTATTACAAGCTCCGTATTTCCAAGCATGCTTCTTACCTGGCTTTGGCCTTTTATTTTATAGCTTCCTCCATCACCTTTTACTTCTACTTCAGAGGCAATACCGCCAAGTCCTCTTGAAACTACATTTACATCTGTTACATTTCCCACTCCTGGTATCTGTTTAGAGAGGACATCTGCCTTAATATCCACATGCCATCTGAACATAGGATAAGAAGCATCATAGGAAGTAATGTTTTTAGAACGTATGTATTCGTCAAAGGTATCATTATCTTCCATGGTAAGCTCTCTTGCACCTTTTTTTATCTGCATGGAACGCAGATAGGGCAATGCAGCTCCTTCTTTGCCCCACACACTTCCATCTGCCCCATGGCCGCAGGAGGTAGAATAATAAAAGGCTTCTATCGGCTTATCATTGTAGAAAAGCATCTGTCCATATGTTTCATTTACTGCCTGGTCTGTACGTTCACTGGTATTAATATTGTTATATACCTGATAATTCGTACTGTCATCCACATGGGCGCCATACTGACCATAAGCATTTCCCTGGATCTGACGGTATGCATAGGTGCGGGCACAGACTGCCTGGGCCTTTAGTGCTTCTTTTTCATAAGAAGCCGGCATTTCACTGGGAACTACTTTCTTCAAATAATCTTCCAGATACAATTCATTAATAAGGACCAATCCATCTTTCTCTGCTTTCACTTCCATAGAACCGCTGTAGGTCGGCTTTCCCTGACCACGTTCTAAGGAAGTAACTGTAAGACCTTCATTATCCTCTGGTTTTAAGATCATACGTCCGTTTTCCAGTTTTTTATCTGCAGCTTCGAAAGAAAATGTATCTCCCTGTTTAAAAGAACTGCTTTCATGATCCCCATTTTCCTTCTCGTAGATCATTTCTCCATTACAGTTTGCCGTAAGTTCAATGTTGTCATGAAAGATCTGTTTAAAGCCATTATCCATGATCAGGACACGGATCGTATCTGCATCTAAGGGCTGCTCTAAGATAGCCCCGCAGACTTTTCCCTCTGCAGCCACAAATTCCTGCAGATCATAGCCTACCAGGATACTGCCTTTTCCAAGGACCTGAAAATCCCCATATACCTTGTATACATGAAAATTGTCATCTAAAGGAACGCAACCGTAACCTTCCAGTTCAATGAAATCATCTGTCACTGCAAGAACTTTTCCCCGAACCCTCTCTTTTTTCACTGTGATCTTCTTTAATTTACCATTTTCCATATGCAGATCAGCCACACAGGATTTCAGTTCTTCATTTTTCTTTTCTGCCTGGGAAGCCAGTTTGCCTTCTGCAGTAAAGGTTCTGGTATATTTGCCGATGTAAACAGTAAACTGGTCTTTTTCCACATCCGATATCCAGATATTCTTATAAACCGGCTTATCATCTGCAATCTGAGTCATGCCTGCTATTTCCTGGTCTCTGACCCAGAAGCGGATCTCACAATCCATATATGCATCCAAAGCCAGTCCCTGAAAACCGAATACACCTTCTGTTGTATAGGCAGTCCAGCTCTCAGCCTGCTCCATATTGGAAGGTGTTCCGAATAAAACAGCGGAGACTTCTTTCAGATTTCCCTCTTTATCATTTTCTTTGACAATATCTTTATACAGATCCCACCAACTGTTTTTTGAAAATGTCTTTTTCTTATTCCAGCGGGTCATTCCCACCTGTTTTTTTAAAGCAGGCGATAACTTCTGGGCTATTGCATTTACATCTTCGTATGTAAGATTTCCCTGGGCAGATGTAAGACTTGCCGGTGTGACCTTGTCATCCAGATAACCTTTTTCATAAAGATAATCCATATATTTTACAAACCAGTTTTCTCTTTCTTTCTCTGCAAAAGCAGAATTTTCACGCTCAGAGGCCATCTCTTCTAATGTCTGTGGATCCTCAAAAACCAGCGCCAGGGCTTTCGCTGCTTCTGCTCTGGATATGCCTTCTGCAGGAGGTTCAACCTTTACGATAAACACCATGAGGAGGATCACTGCTGCCAGTATTCCCCCCATCCATAAAACCATCTGCTTTTTGCTGATCCTTAAATCCTTTACGTTTAATTTCCATTTTTGCTTCATAAACAATATCCTTATCACCTTATAAACATATGATAAAGCAGCAAAGATTTTTGCTGCAAAAAGAAAGCAGCGAGAACCTCGCTGCTTTTATCTTCTGTGACCCCAAGATGCCGTCTCTTACTTATTGACGCCTAGCAATGCTAGGTGGGCAACCTCACTTAAACTTCTGCCTTCCACGCTTAAAAAGGAGGCATGACATCCGCTTAAAAATATTGGAATCCCTTTAGTCTAATGTAGGTTCAAAATTGGTAAGAACTTCGCACATCCCAGGTATCACATATGCGCTTCATTTATTATGGTGCTATTATAACCCAACATTTTATGTTTTTCAAGCCTGTTTTTTTAGTTAATATTGTTATATATTGTTAGTATTTATGCCTTTATTTTAGCCAAGATTCTCAGGGCCAAAGCCTTCTGGAAGCAGTTGTTCTAATGTATACTCCTTCCACTCTTCTTCTGACTTCACCATAATGATCTTAAAATCCGGCCTGCAAAATTCCCGCATCACCTGACGGCAGACGCCGCAGGGAGCGCAGTAATCTTTCACTATGCCGTTTAAACCGCCGCAGAGAGCGATCGCTGTAAAATCCCGCTCACCTTCACTTACTGCTTTAAAGAACGCACAGCGCTCTGCACATACCGAAGGAGTGTAAGCAGCATTTTCTATATTATTTCCTGTATACGCCTTACCATCTGCACAAAGAAGAACCGCAGATACATGGAAATGAGAATAGGGGGCATAGGAATTTTTAAGGCCTGCAAGGGCTTTTACTCCCAACTCTCTGATCTGTTCTTTTGTAAGGTCATCTGGTGTAATAACTGCCTGTTTTCTCTCCATATTTTAATTCTACCTTCCCATTTTGCATGAACTTTTCATCCGCTGCAATGGCAGCAAATCACAAATAATGCCTATACTAAGCCAACAAAAATCCCGTCTACGTACTCCCTCAGATCTTCTGGACTTACCGTAACCTGTACCCCTCTTTGTCCTGCACTTACCATGATCGTATCATATAACTGGGCTGTTTCTTCAATATAAGTTGGGAATTTTTTCTTCATTCCAATAGGAGAACAGCCGCCCCGGATATAACCGGTAATGCCTAACATATCTTTTACGTGGATCATCTCCACCTTCTTCTCTCCTGCTGCTTTTGCCACTTTCTTCAGATCCAGTTCTTCATCTACCGGGATGCAGCATACAAGATATCCTTTCTTCTCCCCTTTCAGCACAAGGGTCTTATACATCTGGTCATGATCGATCCCCATCAGGTCAGCAGCATGGCTGCCGGAAAGGTCATTTTCATCTACTTCATATGTTCCTGTTTCATAATGGATCCCAGCTGCGTCTAACAGCCTCATTACGTTGGTCCTTACTTCTGTTTCTGCTTTTTTTCCTTTCAAACTTATCACTCCCTGCATATCGCAAAGACACCCTGGTATTTTTCAGAGTGTCTTTTACTTTTCTTATGATTTTATCGTTTGGAATTTGCTTTTTCTACATGGATATGTTTGCCTTTGATGCGTGCATGGCTCATAGCATTTAATACATCTTCTGCATATTCAGCCGGTACATCTACAAAGGTATATCCATCATACATATCAATACTTCCTACCAGACGTCCCGGAATACCTGACTCACCGGCAACTGCCCCCAGGATATCTCCTGGTGTTACGCGCTGGGCCTTACCAATGTTAATAAACAGTCTTGCCATGCGCTCTTCGCCGCCATTTAATACATAATCAACAGCTGCACGGTCTGTAGCTCCTTTGCGGCGGCTGTTATTTCTGCCGCGGTCTCTGCCTCTGGAGTTTCTTCCATAGCTGTCCAGATCGTCTAAGGATCTTGCAGGCATATAATTGTCAATGATATCTTCATTGTCATCGCCCATGCTCATTTTTAAGAGGGCTGCAGCCAGATCTAAGGAAGTATAATCGTCTTCCATCAGCTTCTTTTCGATGATATTTACCATCTTTGTCAGATCTGCGTCATTTAAAATGTCCTGAACCTGATCTAAGATCTTTTCTGCCTTGATTTCGGTAATATCATTTAAAGACGGAATTGCCTGAGGAATGATCTTGGTCTTGCAATAACGCTGGATATCGCGAAGCTTATAAACTTCTTTTCCCACTACCAGGCTGAATGCCTTTCCTTCTCTTCCTGCTCTTCCGGTACGTCCGATACGATGTACATAATATTCATCATCCTGTGGGATGTCGTAGTTAAATACCGCTTCCACATTTCCAACATCAATTCCTCTTGCAGCCACATCTGTAGCAATCAGGATGTCGGTACGTCCGTTTCTGAAGCTTTCCATCACACGGTCACGCTGTACCTGTTTTAAATCGCCGTGAAGTCCTTCTGCAAAATAGCCTCTTCCCTGAAGAGCCTGGACCAGCTCATCTACCTGGCGCTTGGTATTACAGAATACAATTGAAAGCTTTGGAGAATACATGTCTAACAAACGGCACATAACTTCTACTTTGTTCTTCGGCTTTACTTCATAATAATACTGGGTCACCTTCGGTACGGTCAGCTCTTTCTTGATCACACGTACTGTTACCGGGTCTTTCTGGAACTTCTTTGCAATGTCAGCAATTGCCTGAGGCATGGTTGCAGAAAACATCAGAGTCTGACGTTCTTCCGGCAGCTGGCTTAAAATAGTCTCCATATCCTCTAAAAAGCCCATGTTTAACATTTCGTCTGCTTCGTCTAAAACAACGGTATGTACATGGTCCATTTTTACGGTTTTACGGCGCATATGATCCATAACACGTCCCGGTGTTCCTACTACAATCTGGGTGCCGTCTTTTAAGGCACGGATCTGACGTACAATGTCCTGACCGCCGTATACAGGCAGAACCTTGATGCCGTGCATGAATTTGGCAAATCGGCGCAGTTCTTCTGCCACCTGGATCGCAAGCTCTCTGGTTGGAAGGAGAACAACGGCCTGAAGCTTTTTCACCTTCGGGTCAACCTTCTGCAGCAGAGGAAGACCGAAAGCAGCTGTTTTTCCTGTTCCTGTCTGGGCCTGACCGATCATATCTCTGCCTTCTAATACAACAGGGATTGCCTGAGCCTGGATAGGGGAAGCTTCTTCGAAGCCCATTTCTGTAATGGCTCTTATAATACGGTCATCTAACTGTAATTCTTCAAATTTTGTAACATCCATTAATTGTAAATATCCTCATTTCTATTCTTTTCCATATCTTCTTTAAGTTCCGCAGAAATATGGGCCTTAATTTTTCAACATGTCATTGTCCACTGACCTTCGATTTGCACATGTTCGCCTGTGTCGGATTACATCCGCCACATTCGTACATCTGCACTCAGGATGTGGACAATCGACATGTTGAAAACGGCCCATATTTCTGCTGGGCTGTTCTCTTGCTTAAATCAGAGAACACAACTCTGGCGCGTTCTTAACATGCAATAGCAAGAAGATGCAAGGCCGAACTTTAACAGAAAATGAGAGGTGAAAACGGCACGCACATGCAGGCCTTTCATCCTCTCACTTTCGTACGAACAATAACTATATCAGAGTTTTGTTTTTGTGTCAATCACAACAACGCCACTAGAACTGCACAATGTCCTTGATTTCAGCGGCTTTTTCCACATTTTCAGCGTAAAGGACAGGTCCTTCGCCGTGGTAATCTCTCTGGTATTCTACGCCAACTTTGGCACGTACCTTTACCCATTCTTTGGTCTTGTACTTTTCTGCGTCTTTCCATTTGCACATAAAACCTAAGAATGTCATATCTGCCTCACAGCAAGTCATAGCCATACGTCCTGGAACAAACTGTCCCTTAGGGAACTTAGGGCTCTTTAATACCATTGCGGTAAATTCAACGGTTTTTCCTTTGTAACGCTCCGGCTGATCCATACAGTCGATGTACCAGATGCCGTAATCTGCTGGTTTGATCTCAATTACATCTGCATTGATATCGTATGGAAGATCTTCTTCCAGAGTTGCCTGCTCAATCTCACCGTTCTTGTCTTCCAGAACGATCTCGCTTTCACGGCTCATTGCACGGATGGTACGGCGGTAAGAAGTCAGCTTCTCATCTGCAATGCCATCACAGCGGTTTACAATAACCAGCTCCGAATTACGCAGCATAGCACCAAGCAATGGCTTCATGTTCTGGATATACAGATCAAAGGTAGAACCATCAATAATGGTGATCTGCTGGTAAATATTCCAGTCATCCGGCAGTGTCAGTTCGTCCTGGTTCCACATGCCGTTCCACTCTAAAAGCACGCGCTCCGGGCGATAGATCACTTCCAGCTCATTTAAGTAAGCCGGTGTCAGCTTTGAAAGTTCATCCACATATACAACTGCAGTCTGATGCTTTTTTAACTTCTTTTCATCATATTCTGTATCCCCTTCTTCGCAGACGATCAGAAGTGTTTTTCCCTCTGTCTGGAAGTATTCCTGTCCCATGGTAAATTCCAGAAACTGGGTTTTTCCAGCTTCCAGAAAACCATTGATCAGAAACACGGGCATTACATCATCATCTATCTCGTTATTTCCCATTTTAAAACCTCATTAGCCTCTTCCGAATACTTTATTTAATTCCTCTTCCTTCAGGCTGGCACCGATCACACATACCTTACCTGTGTAATCCGGCTTTCCGTCACGGATCTCATACTGCTCTGGTACCAGGTCAAAATACAGCCACTCTCCCGGATTCTCTGTAGGAAGCATTCCCTTTGCTCTTAAAACATCACCAAATTCCTTGGTCTCTGCCAGGCGCTTTAAGATATCTTCCAGCTGATCCTTTGTTACAGGAACGATGGTTTCCATGCCCCAGCTGGTAAATACTTCGTCTGCATGATGGTGATGATGATGTTCGTGATCATGGTCATGGCCGCAGCAGCACTCACCGTCATGGTCATGGTGATGATGCTCATGCTCTTCCTCCTCATCATGGTGATGATGTTCATGATCATGGTCGTGGCCGCAGCAGCACTCATCATCGTGGTCATGATGATGGTGATGTTCATGTCCATGTTCTTCTTCCTCATCATCGTGATGATGATGTTCATGATCATGGTCGTGACCACAGCAGCACTCATCGTCGTGATCATGGTGATGATGGTGTTCATGATCGTGACCGCAGCAGCACTCGTCATCCTCATCGTCATGGTGATGATGGCTCTCTCTTACTTCCTCTAACAGATCATCTAACATGGTATCTCTCTTCTCAATGATCTCAAGAAGCTGGCTTCCGCCCAGTTCTGCTAATGGAGTAGTAACAATTGCAGCCTTTGGATTCTTCTCACGGATCATTTCAACATCCTTCTGGATCTTTGCTGTATCTGTGATATCTGTACGGCTGAGTACGACTGTTCCCGCATTTTCAATCTGATTGTTGAAGAATTCACCAAAGTTCTTCATATACATTTTGCACTTTGCAGCATCTACAATGGTAACCGCACTGTTTAATGCAACGTCCATATCTGCAGATACATCGATCACTGCCTTCATAACGTCAGAAAGCTTGCCGACACCTGATGGCTCGATGATGATACGGTCAGGTTTATATTTGGTCAGTACCTCAGATAAAGACTTTCCGAAATCACCTACTAATGAACAGCAGATGCAGCCGGAATTCATCTCCCGGATCTCGATGCCGGAATCTTTTAAAAATCCGCCGTCAATACCGATCTCGCCAAATTCATTTTCAATCAGGACTACCTGCTCACCAGAAATAGCCTCCTGTAAAAGCTTCTTAATAAAAGTAGTTTTTCCAGCTCCAAGGAAACCGGAAATAATATCGATCTTTGTCATCGTATGTTCCTTCTTTCTTTATTGGATGTTTTCTCAATTTCAGGAAAACATTTTGCAATGAGGCTTCAAGCCTCGTTATTTCAATCTGTCAATTAGATATTGTGGCACAACCTGACCTTAATGTCAAGTCAAGTGCCCCGCTTTCTCATTAACACCGTTACAGTTCAGCCTTGCATCTTCTTGCCCGCTTACAGCGGACAAGAAGCTTTGGGCGTCAGCCTTATGAAGATTTAGCGCCAAAAGCACTTATGAAAACAAGTTTTCAACGTACTTTTGACCCTAAATCTTCGCAAGGCTGAACTGTAACGATTTTATTGTTCACGCTTTTTACCGTTTCCTGCCTAACACCTGCCACATGGAAAACAGACCAAATGCGATCAGATTTACCACTACTACGCTGGCTCCGGCCGGTGTGGAAAACTGGTAGGAGGCCATCATTCCTAGCAAAAAGCATACCAAAGAAAGAACTCCTGAAGAGATCATTACACTGGTAAAGCTTTTAAACACCCTCATAGATGTAAGACATGGGAAAATCACAAGACTGGAAATCAGCATGGCACCCATCATGCGCATGCCTAAAACAATAGTAACTGCGGTCAGCACAGCGATCAGCATATTGTAAGCTCCTACATTGACCCCTGTAGCTTTTGCAAAATTTTCATCAAAGGTAACAGCAAATACCTGGTTGTAACAAAATACAAACAATCCCAGTACAATCAGGCAAAGGATTGCAGACAATGTTACATCTTCCTTTGTCATAGCTAAAATGCTTCCAAACATATAGCTGCTTACATCGGTTGTCATTCCTGTTGTTAAAGATGTCACAATAATACCGATTGCCAGAGAACTTGCTGAGATCATAGCAATGGCCGCATCACTTTTGATCCGGCTGTTTTCTGTAATACGCAGCAGGAAAAAAGCTGCCAGCACTACTACCGGGATAGATACCTTTAAAGGAGACCACCCCATAGCCAGAGCAATGGAAAGAGCACCGAAAGATACATGGGAAAGTCCATCTCCGATCATGGAATAGCGTTTTAATACCAGGCTCACGCCTAAAAGGGAAGCGCACAAAGATACAAGCATACCGCCAAATAATGCCCTTACCATAAATGGATAAGACAGCATTTCACTAAGCACGTTCATGGGTATTTCCTCCTTCTATCTTCTGGTAGTTATGTGCATGATCATGACCACAAGAGCATTTCTTTTCGCTGTTTTCCAGGCCATCTTCATTTTTTGTCATGTGGCAGGCCGCAGTAGGAAGGCATTTTCCCTGTTCCTTTTCATGGAAGAAATGACCTGCTGCCTTGCTGTTCATATAATCATGGGCCGGTCCATAGAAAAGCACCTGTTTCTGAAGATGCAGGATCTTATTGGCTTCCTCTACTGCATTTCTCAGATCATGGGATACCATGATAATAGCTACTTTATCTTCCCTGTTCAGCTTACGGATCATGGAATAAAAGTCCTGGATCGCCATTGGGTCCAGACCTGTAATAGGTTCATCCAAAATAAGAAGTTCCCTGGTAGCGCAAAGGGCTCTTGCAATCAAAACTCTCTGCTGCTGTCCCCCTGATAACTCTCTGTAACACTGACCAGCCAACTGGGTGATACCCAGTTTTTCCATATTGGCAGCTGCAATATCCTTTTCTGTCTTAGAATAAAAGGGGCGTCTGCCTCTCCTGCTTAAACAGCCGCTTAAGACTACCTCTCTTACGGAAGCCGGGAAGTCTTTCTGGGCTGCTGTCTGCTGGGGCAAATAACCAATTCCCGTGGTCTTTAACTCATCTGCTACCGTCAGCTTGCCGCCGGATGGCTTTAAAAGCCCTAAAAGTCCCTTGATCAGAGTACTTTTTCCAGATCCATTTTCGCCTACGATACACAGATAATCTCCAGGGCAAACTTCCATATTTACATTTATAACTGCATCCTGATTTTCATATCCAAGATCAACATGCTCACATTTGATCAACGGTTCCATTTAAAATTTTTCCTCCTACGAAAGTGCTTCCTGCAGATTTTTTGCATTCTGTTTCATCAGCTGCAGATAGGTAACTCCTTCATCAAACTGCCTTCTTGTAACATTATGGCAGGAATGAAAGAGAAGTGTTTTCGCCCCGGTTTCCTCACTGATGATATCTGCCGTCCGGTGACTAGAGAGTTCCAGATAAAACACTGCCTGAAGCTGGTTTTCCTTTATACGGTCGATCAGGTACGCAATGGTTTTGGCACTGGGTTCTGTATCTGTGCTGCAGCCAGAAAAGGCGGCTCTGTAAGACAGACCATATTCCTGTGCAAAATACCTAAGTGGAAATTTATCCGCAACAACGATCATATGGTGACGTCCATTTGCAACAATGTCCTTGAATTCATCATCCAGATTTTTCAATTCCTTCAGATAATTGTTTTTGTTCTGTTCAAAATAAGAAGCATTCTCTGGTGATATATCTGCAAGCTTTTCTGCGATCACTTCCACGATCTTCATGGCATTCGCCGGTGAAGTCCAAATATGCTCATCATATTCGATTTCCATTTCATGGCCATCATGTTCGTCAAATGTATCGTGAGATAAATTCTCATGAGCTTTTTTCTCGTCATGCATTTCTGCATGATCAGCTTCGTCTTCCAGATGTGCATGTTCTTCGTAAACATGTTCTTCATGATCGTGGTCATCATGTGCTTCATGATCATGATCTGAATGGGAATGCCCATGTTCTGCATCTTCCATTCCCTCAACCAGTTCTTCTTCTAATACATCTACATAATCCATCATCGTAAGGATCATCATATTCTCAGTATCCAAAGAAGCTGTCACCTTTTCTACCCACTGCTCCATTGCTCCGCCATTGCACACCATCAGATCTGCCTGCTGCATGGTGATCATATCTGCCGGTGTCGGCTCAAAGGAATGACTGTCCATTCCTGCAGGAACTACCATTTTCAATCTTACTCTGTCTCCTGCGATCTGACGTACAAAATCATAATATGGGAAAATAGTAGTCACCACCAGAGGACGAGCGTCTTTTTCTTCTGGCCTGTCCAAAGCCGCAGTCCCCGTCATATCCCATGTACTGCATCCAGAAAGGATAATGCAGCACACCATGAGAAAAATACTCACAATACGCATTTTAAATGTACGTTTCTTCTTATTTAATTTGTTCTGTTTTAAATTATTCAATGTGATTCTCTGCCTTTATAAAATCTATCACCTGGAAAGGAGTATCCGCCACAAGTTTGGGTGCAAATGCCTCCAGTTCTTCTCTTGGGCGAAAACCCCAGGTCACACCTACCGTATCTACCTGCGCTGCCTGTCCTGTTTCCATATCCGTATTCGTATCTCCCAGATACAGACATTCTTCTTTCTTTAGTCCCAGCTCATCGATCAGTGCCACTACACCGTCAGGAGCAGGCTTTTTTTTGATTCCCTGCGCTTCTCTTTCTCCGTATACCTTATCAAACGTATTATCTCCAAAGACATAGGCCACATTATCAAGAGCTCTCTGGTGTGGCTTATTTGAAAGAACTGTCGCTAAGATCTTATGTTCCTTTAAAAAGTCCAGAAGTTCAGGAATGCCCTCATAAGCTTCTACTTTATAAAGACAGCAGTCTTTAAAAACCTCGTTATATACATCCAGCGCTTCCTTATAATGGGTCAGTTCTTTATCCCCATATGCTATCAGAGAACGTTCCACCAGCTTTTTATAACCATCCCCTACAAACTGTTTCGTATCTTTTATAGAGACCGGTCCCAGTCCAAAATGCCCCAATGTCAGATCTACAGACCGCTTTAAGGCATAAATAGAATTCACCAGCGTTCCATCCAGGTCAAATATACAGCATTTATACATGATGATCACACCTTTCTTTTATCTAACCTTTTTTGTTCAAAATCATATCGGGGTAATCATAGCATAGAAATAAAGATTTTTCCAGAACTGATTTATTTATCGAAAAATATGATATATAATGAGTGCAGGGAAAAACAAGCGGCTGCGTCAGCAGGCATTTGTTTTTCACAAGCCATTAACGAACGAATCGCCTGCGAAAGCAGGCAGTAGAGCGCGAATGCGCGGGATTCGTGAGTATAAGATATAATGAGTGCAGGGAAAAACAAGCGGCTGCGTCAGCAGGCATTTGTTTTTCACAAGCCATTAACGAACGAATCGCCTGCGAAAGCAGGCAGTAGAGCGTACAAGCCCGAGGGCGTGAGCATACACCGCCAGAATAAAATGTTCTCTCGGAATCTTTCTGTGCCTGATTTTGTGAGAAGATTTTTTGTCAGTTGTACCCAAATTTCTGAGGCGTACGCGGTGCGTACGGTGATGAACTTCGGGTGCGACTGACGAAAAACCGGCCACAAAAGCAGGTGCATGAAAGACTCCGAGAGGACATTAAATCAGAAAGGAATTACTTTACCATGTCTTCCACTCCATCATCGAAAAGCCAGAAAATGACTGAAGGCAATATCACCAGGCTCCTTGTTATGTTTGCCCTTCCCCTCTTTGTGGGCAACCTGTTCCAGCAATTTTATAATACTGTTGACAGTATTGTTGTGGGAAATTTTGTCAGTAAGACTGCTCTGGCAGCTGTTGGTTCTACAGACTGTATCATCAATACCATTATCGGTTTCTTTACCGGGCTTTCTACTGGTGCAGGTGTAGTGATCGCCCACAGCTTTGGAGCTGGAAATAACAGATCTCTTCACCGTGCCGTACATACTACGATCGCACTGACCATTGTATTATCCGTGATCTTTACCATTGCAGGACTGGTCTTATCTCCTGTATTCCTTCAATTAATGGATACTCCTGATGATGTACTCCCGGAAGCATCCCAGTATCTGCGCATTTATTTTGCAGGCGTATCAGGTTTGATGCTCTACAATATGGGGTCTGGTATCCTGCGGGCTGTAGGAGATTCCAGACGTCCTTTATACATACTTATAATCTGCGCTCTTGGCAATATCTTTTTTGACCTGCTGTTTGTGATCGTTTTCCATGCAGGTGTGGAAGGCGTTGCCTACGCTACCATCCTTTCACAGTGGATCTCCGCTGTGCTGGTACTTGCGATCCTTACCCGGGAAAAAAGCTCATACCATCTGATATGGAAAGACCTGCATATCCATAAGGGAACTGCCATGTCTATCTTTCGCATTGGCTTTCCTGCGGGCCTTCAGATCGCTGTCACCTCTTTTTCCAATGTATTTGTACAATCTTATATCAACCATTTTGGTTCTTCCTGCATGGCAGGCTGGACCACTTATGGGAAACTGGACAAGTTCTGTCTGCTGCCGATCCAGAGTATCGGTCTGGCAGTCACCACCTTTGTAGGACAGAACCTGGGGGCTGACAACATGAAACGGGCCAGAAAAGGAACAAACGTTGCTCTTCTTCTTTCTATTGCCACTGCTCTCATCCTTATGGCTCCTGTGATCATTTTCGCCCCATTTCTGGCATCTCTTTTCAACAATGACCCGGATGTACTCTCTTACGGCGTTCATTTTATCCGTTTAATGATGCCATTCTATCTGGCGATCAGTTTTAACCAGATCTTTGCAAACGCATTAAGGGGCGCCGGAAATTCCGTCACCCCTATGGTCATTATGATGGGAAGCTTTATTGTCTTCCGTCAGATCTATCTTTACTTTATTTCAAAATACTTCAATAATATTACCGCTACTGCCCTTGGATATCCTTTAGGATGGGTATTATGCAGTATTTTGCTTATTATTTATTATTGGAAAGTAGGATTAAATGTAAAGAAGAAGATTTAAAAATCTGTGTTTCTTATACATCCTGACCCAGATTTTTAAGGATCTTTCTTAAAGCTTCGCAGGCAACAGTGAAGGCCTCTGCCCCATCCATCTGCTGCATGCCCTTTAAGCTTTCCCCATCTCTTTCCAGATTTTTCAAACCGTCAAATTCAGTAAGATGAGGTTCCAGGGAAATAAATCCTTTATATCCGTGTTCAAACAGGTCTTTCAGGATTTCCTGGATCTTTCCATCTCCCTTTCCTGCCGGAACGATCACCCCATCAGCCTTTCTGGCATCTTTCACATGGATATATTCAATATATGGTTTCATTACGCTGTATGCATCCCATGGATCCTGTCCGCACTGAATAAAATTGGCAAAATCAAATACTGCTTTAAAATGATCGCCATAAAACTCCTTCATAAGCTTTTCACAGCGCACAATGCTGTCCCCATAAATATCCTTCTCATTTTCATGCAGCAGGATCACATCCTGCTCCTTACCCACGCGTATCAGCCGGTCCAGCTGTTCAAATACGGTCTCTTTATATCCGTCTGGTTCTTCACCCTCAGGCATAAAAAAGCTGAACATCCGGATATATCTGGTATTTAATACATGGGCCAGCTCAGCCACATGTTTAAAATGTTCCAGATGGGGTGTAAAATCATCTTTAATATTGATCTTTCCTATGGGTGATGCCAGAGAAGAAATGGCGATCCCCTGATCATCCAGCTTACCCTTGATCTCTTTTACTTCTTCTGTGGTGTATGTGTCGATTCCCTTCTTTTCCACACCCCGGATCTCCATGTGGGAAATCCCTAATTTTTTTAACACCTGTATCTGTCTGTCAAGAGAAGAAGAAATCTCATCTGCAAAGCCGGAAAGGACTATCTTATCCATGTATTATTCCTCCCAGACTTACAGATATTTTTCAAATCCCATATCGCAGATATTTTTTACGCTGGTCCTGATACAGTCAAATGGATCTTTTCCATAGGTCTGATCCTGCTCAATAGGCAGATAAATAGCTCCACCTTCTACAGAAGCTTCAATGATAGCCTTCATATCCAGATTTCCTTCTCCGATCTCGGCAAACTGGATACACTGCTCCTTGTGGAAAATCTCAGGAGTTGGCTGTCCATCTGGGAAATAAATACGGTAATCTTTCAGATGTACCATATCTTCTCTGCCAGCTAAACGTTTGATCCATTTTACAGGATCCTGTCCTGCTCTCTGGATCCAGTGTACATCGATCTCAAAGCCAACCAGTTCCGGATCTGTATTTTCTACCAGCAGCTCAAAACCTGTTTTTCCATGATATTTTTCAAATTCAAAATGATGGTTGTGATAATACAGCTTCAGTCCATTTTCCTTTAAAATCTTTCCATAGTAGTTTAAATCCTCTGCAGCCTTGTAATATCCTTCTTCATTATGGATACAGATAGATGGGATCAGTGAGTCTCTTACATATGTAACTCCCAGACGTTTATTGGCTGCAATAATACGGTCCATATCTTTCTCAACATCAAAGCCCTTGGCATTTGGTCCAAATAAAGGCTTATAGTTTAAGCTGGTAGACATTACAGTCACACCATGTTTTGCAGATGCTTCCAGAACCTGATCAATATATTCATCTGTCATATCTACCTGTGACAGTTCAAAATAAGAAAGTCCTGCTGCTTTCACTCTCTCAAAGGTATAATCCGGTCCCTTATCCCACATAATGGTCTTGACCATAGACATGTTTAACGCGATCTTTGGTGATCCTTTTTTTGCTTCACTCATTTTTATCAAGCTCCTTCCATTCTACGATCCTGCTCTCAAGAGAGGACTTACGGATTCCTTCTATTAAAAGAATTACTTTATCATCCTTTACACTGAAATACTGGTCTGTTTTTCCTTCCAGCATATCATAAAACCGGCGGATCAGGTCTACATGACCGCTTCCGTAATAGGTTTTCTCTCCTGGGAGACGTTTATCTTTAATGAGCAGTGTTTTTTCATTCTCATTTTCCTTTGGCCCATACCACAGACCATAATCCTTGATTGTAAAGCTGCCTTTTTCGCAAACTGCCTGAAGTTCGATACTTGAATTCTTTACATAAGTAACGGTTCCGAAAAATGTACCCGCAACACCATTTTCAAATTCAATATGGGCAACTGCTGTATCTTCAACTTCGATCTCATGGTGAAGCAGATTGGAAATCTGACCTGTAATATTTTTGATCGGTCCTCCAAGAAGCTGCATCTGATCCAGGGTATGGATCGCCTGATTGATCATGCATCCGCCGCCGGCCTGTGCCATACTGGCTCTCCACGGTGACGCCTGATAATAGTTCATATCACGGGACCAGATAGCCACAGCTTTGATCCCTAAAAGCTTTCCATATTCACCTGAACCGATCATTTCCTGCAACTTTACAAAAGTAGGATTTAAACGGTTCTGGAAGCAGATAGCCAGTTTAACATGATACTGGTCTTCCAGTTTCTGCATCTGGCGAAGCTGCTCTCCATTCATATTGCTTGGCTTTTCACAAAGAATATTTATCCCTCTCTTTGCACACTCTGTAGCTGCTTCCAGATGAAGATAATGTGGAAGGCAGATATGAGCTGCATCCGGCTTTTCTTTGTCCAGCATTTCTTTATAATCTTCGTAGAAATGGACACCTTCCGGCAGTTCTTCTTTTTTCTCTGGTTTTACATCTGCTACTGCGACCAGCTCTACGTCATCCATCAAAGCCAAAGCTTTTCTATGGGTCCTTGATACGGTTCCCAGGCCAATGATCACTGTTCTCATTTGTTTTCTTTCTCCTCCTTCACCTTTTCCTGAAGTTTTTCATAGAAAAGATCATCATCCACAGGAAGAGTCACTGAATGGCCTAACCAATCAGATAAAAACATAGAATTGGCAATCTCAACTGCCTTGATTCCTTCTGCTCCCGGAGCGATCAGCTGTTCTCCCTTTGCAATTGCATTAGTAAAGTTAATAAGAACATCAATATGCTGCTGATCCCAGTTTTCCGGGCATTCAAAAGTTTCTTCTGTATACAGCTTCTGCTGTGTCTGGCCTTTCACCAGTGCCAGCATCTGTCTGAAATCCAGTTCATGATTCCATACATCTTCCGGCTTATCCATTTTCTTAACAACAACGGACTTACTGTCTGTAATAATGATTTTTCCGTTATCTCCATGGATCTCCAGACGGTCTGTTCCCAGTGCATCATGAGTACAGGTGATAAAAGTACCTGTTGCACCGTTTGGATATTCAAAATAAGCAGTTACATCATCTTCTACTGTAATATTGCGGTGAGAACCATATTTTAAATGGGCTTCCATAAGAGATGGCATTCCACACAGCCACTGTAAAAGATCCAGCTGATGAGGCGCCTGGTTTACCAGAACACCACCGCCTTCGCCGACCCAGGTAGCACGCCATGCACTGGAATCATAGTATTTCTGTGTTCTCCACCAGCTTGTTATGATCCAGCTGACACGACGCAGATTTCCAATGGTTCCTGCATCCAGTATCTCTTTTACCTTCTGATATAAAGGATTGGTCCTCTGATTAAACATCATGGCAAACTTAACATCCGGATGTTTTTCTGCTTCCTCATTCATCTTACGGATCTGGGATACATAAACTCCTGCCGGTTTCTCCACCATTGTATGGATATTTCTCTTTAATGCTTCAATTGCTATTTCCGGATGTAAATAATGAGGCACAGCAATGATCACCGCATCTATTTTTCCACTGTCTAAAAGCTTTTTGTAGTCATCATAAACAGTTACTGTCCCGGGAAGATTTTCCTTTGCCCATTCTCTTCTTTTTTCATCAATATCGCAAACAGCTGTAAGCTCGGCTCCTTCGATCCGGTTTCCAACCAGCCAGCCAGAATGACTGGTTCCCATATTGCCAATACCGATCACACCAAAACGTACTTTTTCCATAGACTATTCTCCTCTCTTAGCCCTTTACTCCGGCTGAAGCAAAGCTTTCAATAAAATATTTCTGTGTAAACAGGAACAAAATGATCAGTGGGATCAATGAAACAGTAGCTCCCGCCATGATCAGTGCATAGTTTGTAGATGCATCTTCCTGAAAACGCTGAAGACCAACTGTAAGTGTAAACAACTTATCATTAGATAAGAATACTAACGGATTAATATAATCATTCCAGCTCCAGCTAAATGCCAGAAGCAGTGCTGTCATAAGTCCTGGCTTTGCCAGAGGCAATATCAGCTTTAAGAAAATCTCCGGATGGGAAGCTCCATCCAGATAAGCCGCCTCTGTATACTCAAAGGGGATCTGCATAAATACCTGACGCATTAACAATACCCCAAATACTGAAAACAGACCTGGAAGGATCAATGCCAGATGGGTATTGGTAATGTGCATGCTTTGAAAATAAATATACTTTGGAAGCAGCAAAACCTGTCCCGGTACCATCATAGTTGACAGATACACCATAAATAAAATTTTCTTTCCCCTGAATTTTAATCTGGCAAAGGCATATGCTGCCATAGTGGTGATACACAGCTCTCCAATGATCGTAAGGAAAGTTACTTTAATAGAATTTAAGTAATATCCAGGGAAGTCACTTTTTGTAAATACAGTTACATAATTTTGAAAATTCCACCTTTGCGGGATCAGATGCACTGGAAATTCCATTACATCAATTTCATACTTAAAGGAGGTGGAAAGCATCCATAAAAATGGAAATATAAACATAAGGGCAAATATCCCTACAATGATCGTGGTAATGATACGTATTACCAGACGTTTTCTCTGATATCCCATGATACAGCCTCCTAGTATGTGAATTTTTCTTCCAGCTTCTGAAGCACGGTAGAAAAGATAAATATGATCACAAACAGCACAATAGCTACTGCTGCTGCATAACCGATCTTATATTCCTTAAATGCATAATAGTAAATGGCCTGTACCAGAACCGTAGTAGAAAATCCCGGTCCACCCTCTGTAATGATATTTACCTGGTCAAAGATCTTAAAAGAGTTGATAGTTGCCAGTGTGATACAGAAGAAAATGCTGGATGCCATCATAGGAATGGTTATCCTGAAAAATGTCTGGATATTATTAGCTCCATCTACTGCCGCAGACTCGTAAACTTCTGCAGAAAGTCCCTGCATGTTTGCAAGAAGGATAATGCAGTAATAACCTACATCATGCCATACAGACATCATGATAATACCTTTAAGAGCCCATTTTGAACTGATAAACCACTGGGGTGGGTTTGCAATGTGGAATACATTGGTTAAAATTGAGTTTACCGGTCCTTTGTCTGGATACAGCAGCACCATCCATACAGTTGCTACGGAAACCAGGGAAGAAATATAAGGCATAAAGGTCATCATACGGATCGGTATCTTACAGAACACAAATTTGTTCAAAAGAGATGCCATGACCAAAGCGATTGAAATGGTCAAAGGTACATAAGAAAATGAATATATCAGGTTATTGCGTATTGCAGATAATACTCTGTCATCTTTTAATATGTTTTGAAAATTTTCAAGTCCTGTGAATTCTACACCTGCCAGTCCTTTCATCGGATTCCAGGCAGTGAATCCCAAAAACATGGACATCAGAATCGGTACTAAAATAAAAACAGTTGTTCCGATCAAGCTAAGAAAGAGGAAGCCGTAAGCGGCTCTCTCCTCTCTCAACTCCATCCTGTTCAGCTTGTGTCTCGATTTCATAGCCGTTTTCAGCTTCCTCTCTTTAAAAAATAAAATATTTACTGTGAAAGTGTATAACTTATATTCTCTCGAAATCTTTCTGTACCTGATTTTGCGAGAAGATTTTTTGTCAGCCGCAAAGGCAAGTGCATGAAAGACTCCGAGAGGACATACTTTTATTATTTATCAAGTGCTTCGTTTACACGGCTTTCAACACTGTCTAAAGTATCTTCCAGGGATTTCTCACCATTAAAATACTGTTCGATCTCTTCTTTGCCGATCTGCATATATTCAGCGCCCTTATTGCCAATGATCTTGTTGGTTGTAAGCTGTACAGCCGGATCAAAGAACTTCTTTGCATAGGAAACATCAAGTCCTGAACCTTCGCAGTAGATATTTACCATATCATCATTGTATGCCGGCAGATAAGTAGGAAGATTTCCTGATGCTGCAATGTAATTAGATGCATTTTCTACATAGTAACGGATAAAGCGCCATGCTTCTTCTTTATGCTTTGAATTCTCTGGAATACCCAGTACAGAACATGAATAGTTGCTGCGCAGTCCTTCTACGGATTCATCAAATCTTGGCATATAAGCAACACCTACCTGGAAATCAAATGGGAACTTTTCTTTGTTCTTCATATCTCTTACCAGCCAGCTTCCTGCTGTTACCATTGCTTCTTTTCCGCCTAAGAAGGAGCTGTTGATAGCTGCCTTTGCTGCTACGATCTGTCCGTAAGGCATCTGGATTCCTTCATCGTCTAACATCTTACGTGTTTCCAGTGCTTTCTGCCATGCTGGATCCTTGATGTTACATTTACCGTCTTCTGTATACCACTGGCCCTTCTGTGCTGCAATGGTTGCCCACTCATTTGCATAAGTATGGGTATAGGTTCCGTAGATTCCCTGATCTTTTCCCCATTCAGCCATTTTACGTGCTGTTTCGATATATTCGTCTAATGTCCAGTCATCCTTTGGATACTCAACTCCGGCCTTGTCAAACATGTCTTTGTTGTAATAAACAACGCTCTGTGTTGCACGGAATGGGATTCCGTAATATTTACCGTCATACTGTCCCCAGATTGCATATTTTCCAAAAGACTTGTCCATATCTACGCCGTCTTTTGCAATAAAATCATCCAGTGGAGCCAGCATACCGGATTCAAAACGGGTAAACTGATCACCGTCAGAAATAGGCATTACGTCCATATCGCCGCCGCTCATTGCCAGGATGTCTAACTTTGTAAGACGCTCACCATTAGCAGGAATGCTGTGTGCTACTACCTGGATATCAGGATTTGCAGCATTGAAATCATCAATGAATTTCTGATCCGGGATATCCCAGTCATAATAATTGATCACTACAGGATCACCCTTTGCCTCTGCCTTGGTTTCTGTAGAAGCAGCTCCTGTGGTATCTGCTGCAGCTGTAGTAGCCTCGGTTTTTGCTCCGCATCCTGCAAGCAGACCTGCTGCTGAAAGGCACATGAGAAAAGCAACTGTTTTTTTCATACGTATTGTCCTCCTGGAATCTTCTTGTTTGTGACTTATGTTGTCACTTTACGTTCATCGTGTGTATATTATTACAAGTTTTATACAAAAGGACAATGTGAAAAGTTTTCATTTTAGTCAGATTTTTTCATTGTATCTTCATTTATCTGAACAATCTGATATTCTAATGGGAAATTTATAAGTGTACTTGTACCTTTTTCTTTACTGCTGCTTATAACAAAAGAGGCCTTGCTTCCATAACACAGCCACAGCCTGCGCATAATGTTACGAAGTCCCACGCTCCCCTTTCCTGTATTACCTTCTTCCTCTTCTTTATCAATGTCTTTCCACTGCTGCCTTAAATGATCCAGCTGCTCTTTTGCGATCCCATGTCCGTTATCCTGGACTGCCAGACTGATCAGGTCTCCTGATTTTTTAATGGATATATGGACAGAACCTTTTATATTCCAGGGTTCGATACCATGCTTAATAGAATTTTCTACTAATGGCTGGATCAGATTTTTTAAGATCATGGCATCCTTTACATCATCCTCTACTTCAATCTGATATTCCAGTCCTTCTTCAAAACGGACCTGCTGCAAATACATATAGAGTCTTACATTTTCAACCGCATTGCTCACCTTTGCATAAATACCGGATGTATTCATATTGCTGCGGAACAGCTGGCCTAAAGCCAATATCATTTCAGAAACCTCTTCATTTCCTGCCATCAATGCCATCCAATTGATAGAATCAAGGGTGTTGTATAAAAAATGGGGGTTGATCTGCATCTGGAGTGCCTGCATCTGTGCCTGTCGTGATTCAGCGATCAGGCTCTGTTCTTTGATCTTCGCTTCATATACCTTATGGATCAGATTATCCAGCTGTTCTGCCATATCCTTAAACCGGGTAAATAACCGGTCTATTTCCAGGATACCGCTGTTTTCATTTCTTATATCAAAGCGGCCTTTTGCTACCAGCTCGCATTTTTTCTCCAGAAGGCGTACCGGACGGCTGATGGATTCTGCATTACGCAGGGAAACCAGAAGAAAAACGATCAGCAAAAGGACAGATATCACGGCACAGATCATAATGGACATGTAAAAATTCTTTAAGATCGACTGCTCCGGGATCATGCAGATAATATACCAGTTCATATTCTGTGATAATTTCCCATATGTAAATAATTCTTTTTGATCATCATTTATAATATACATATTATTCACAGGATTTTTCAAAAACCGCGTTTTAAAAGTCGTCCCGTTTTTTTTATCGTCCGTTCCCCCTATGATCTGGTAACATTCATTGACAACCATCATTTTCCTGTCTTCACTGACTTTATATTCCTGTTCAAAATTCAGTAATCCATCCAGGTTCACCGTAAAATAAACACAGCCTAATTCTTCACCCATACGTGAACCATCCATACTTGATATTGAACGGATCTTTTTTACCGCTGAAATGGTCATATGGTAGCCGTAATTATCCCTGGATTTATGGATCGTATCACTAAGCCACACAGTTTCTCCTTTTGAACGGTCCATTTTTTCAAACCAGCTATATTCTGTAGACTTTTTGGGTGTATTAAATTCATACAGGCTTCCGATCATACTTCCATCTTTTGCAAAAACAGCAATATTATCGATCATATATAAAGAACTGGAAGCGCGGGCAATACTGCTGTTTACAGCCATACGCATTCCATAAACATCTTTGCTTTCCTGTCCTTCTTCCGTATTACGCTCATTTAAAAGCTTCTGAAGCTCTGAATTATAAATAATATCCCTTATTGTTACCTCAATACCATTTACTCTCCCACTGATATCTTCATTTTTCTGCCGGACTGCTTCCTGATTGGCCTGTATGGCAAATTTCCGGGAAAGATTCCCCAGAAGAACATAGCTTACAATGCAGATCAAAAAAACGGAGATCACAATTGAGCAGTAAGATGTAAGGATAAAACGTGTTTTTAACGTCATTGCCCGTTTCATATCATACCTCGCTTTCCCCATTTAACCGAAGGATATAATCTCCCGGTGAAATCCCGAACCGTTTTTTAAAGGCATCTGTAAAATAACGGGAACTGGTATATCCTGTCTTATCAGCGATCTCATAAACTTTATATTTCCGTTCCATTAAAAATTCCCTGGCTTTTTCCATACGCACAGATACAAGATAGGATTTAAAGTTCTCTCCATATGTCTTTGTAAATGCCGTGGACAGATAACCATAACTTACATTCAGCTTATCAGCGATCTCCCGTAAAGACAGATCTTTTTTGCTGTAATTTTCATCAATATAATTTTTTGCCTTGCTGCTAATTAAAATAGAAAATGACTCTGAATTATCTTTCAGGCAAGACGCCAGCATCTGCATGTCCTCTTTTAACATCTTTGAAAATTTTTCCTGGTCTTGATCTGATAACTGATAAATCTTAAATAATGGCGGTGTATCCATATGAAAATACATGGCTGCTTTGCGCAGGGATTTATAGCAGTATTCCCTTATCTGCCTGCTGTCCATTTTTTCCATCTGCAAAAACCACTGATCTACAAATCCATCCAGTTCTTTATACCGTCCTTCTTCCAGGACCTGTATCATTTTAGTCTGCCACTCATCATCACAGCCTTTCTTTTCCGGGTCTGCACCTCTTCTTACCTCATACTCTGACTGAAGGTACTGTTCCCTGCGCTCCCTGCGCTGTTCCTGATCCAGCTCTTTGCAGATCTTCTGAAAAGTTTCTGTGATCTTTTTAGGATCCAGTGGCTTTAAAATATAATTTTCCACTTTCAGTTCAATGGCTTCCCTGGCATAATCAAACTCGCTGTACCCGCTGATCACCACTGCCTTTAACCCCGGCAATATCTTTCTTGCCTGATGGATCAGTTCCAGTCCTGTCATCTCCGGCATGCTGATGTCTGTTAAAAGGACATCAACTGGTGTCTTTTTGATCAGTTCCAGCGCTTCCATTGCATTTCCAACTGCCCCCGCCATTTCAAATCCCATTTCTTCCCAGTGAATGATCTTGCTTAACCCACGGCGTATCATGATCTCATCATCTACAATCAACACTTTATACATGTTCCTGCATCCCCTTTTATTCTCTCATATATTCTTAGCTTAATGACTATCGTTTTCGAAATAACTATACCAAGTATAACAGAAATAAACAAAAAAGGCATCCTCCTTATCATCATCTGAAGAAGCGCAAAAAAATCAATCGCAAAAATTTACGATTGATTTTTTGATCAGCTTAAACTGTTTTTTAATTGTTATTCTCACTCAAATCTGGCTTTTACCACCTGATGCTTCTCCACATTCACAATTCCATATGTATTCAGCCTTAGTATAGGGATCACAGGAAGACTGATAAATGCCAGTGTCATGAAAGCATCAATATCTTCTGAAATGCCCAGTTCCATAGAAATCTTTTTCATATGCTCCAGCTTTTCATCTACCACTTCTACCGGTTCATCTGCCATAAGTCCGCCAATAGGCAAAGGCAGGTCTGCTAATACTTTTCCATCAAGGGCAATAGCAAGCCCCCCTCCGTTTTCGATCACGCGGTTGCCTGCAAGGACTATGTCTTCGTCAGTGACTCCGGCGATGACAAGGTTGTGGGAATCGTGACCGATGCTGGTGGCTACGGCTCCTTTCTTTAAGCCATATTTTCCTAAAAAGCCCAGTCCCACATGACCGGTATTTTTGTGCCGTTCAATGGCAACCAGTTTTACGATGTCGCGGCTTATATCTACGCCGGAAGCAACACCCGGCAGTTCTTTCCACTCTTCGATCCGCTCTTTTGTGATCAGTTCATGGGCTACCATGTCAATGACCCGCTGATGGGTTCCTGTGGTTTCTTTTAACTGCAGTTCTTCCACTGAAACAGGACCCCTGTGGAAGGAATGAAATACACGTTCTTTAATCTCATCAGACCAGTCTGTGACTTTTTCTTTCTGGTGGAGCATTTTTCCGTTTTCTGCCACCAGTTTTCCGCCTTTGTATACCTGTTTTACATAAAAATCCTTCAGATTATCAAAAACAGCCAGATCTGCAAGATATCCCGGTGCTACTGCGCCCATATCTGAAAGTCCAAAATACATAGCGGTATTTAAAGTGCCCATGCGGATCGCCCGGATGGGATCAGCGCCCATGGAAACGGCTTCTCTTATAATGGCATCAATATGACCGATACGGATCAGATCTCCCGGATGCTTATCATCTGTGACCAGAAGGCACCGCTGATAATAAGGATCTTCAAACATTCCTATAAGTCCTTTTAGATTCTTTGCCGCTGTTCCCTGACGGATCATGATCCACTGGCCTCTGGAAAACTTCTCCCTTGCTTCTTCAAAATCAGAACACTCATGGTCAGAGCAGATCCCGGCAGTCACATAGGCATTTAACTCTTTCCCGGAAAGAGACGGGGCATGGCCATCAATGGCTTTCCTTAAGGAACGTGCCTGTATCAGTTTTTCCAGGCAGTCTTTATCCCCATGGGTCACGCCATAAGCATTCATTACCTCTGCCAGTCCCAGAACCTTTTCTTCCATATAAAATGGCTCCAGATCTGCTGCCAGAAGCTCTGCCCCGGATTCATCCAGATCTGTGGCAGGCACACAGGAAGGAAGCATAAAATATACATCCAGATCCAGCTTTTTTGCCGACTGCATCATAAACCGGATCCCTGCTTCTCCTGCCACATTTGTGATCTCATGGGGATCTGTGATCACCGCTGTAGTGCCATGTGGTACTACAGCCCGTTCAAATTCCCCGGGGGAAGTCATGGAGCTTTCTATATGGATATGTCCGTCTAAGAATCCCGGACATACATAGGCCCCATCTAAGTTTTTCTCCGTCACTCCATCATAATTTCCGATCCCCACAATGTATCCATCTTCAATGGCAATATCCCCTTCTTCAATGGACTGAGTAAATACATTGACAATACGGGCATTCTTAAGTACCAGTTCTGCTTTTTTACTTCCAGCGGCAGCTGCCACCTGATCTGTGAGAGATTTTAAATTTCTCATATATCCCCCTCCTCTCCTTTAGATGGATTCTCAGAGCTTTTTCGCAAAATCAGGTACAAAAACTCCAGGAGTCCATCATTTACATAACTCCTTCGCTATTTCTTTCAGAATTTCTTCAAATTTTCCTTCTCTGATATCCATTGAACAGGAGAACATAAGATTTACCGGATAATTAAAGTTTTCTACATTTGCCCCTGTCATATCCCTGTATTCATGTTCTTCTCCCAGATTAGGAACTTTTTCCTTTGCAGGACGGGCATCATCTACATAGCCGTACATTTTTTTGCCTAACTGAAAGGCCATTCCGCACTCGAAAGCAACATCATTGCTGCACTCATATCCCCGATAATCATTTAAGTCTGCAATAATGGCATCGCAGTTGCGAACATGCTGCTGCCAGCTGTCAAATTGGTTTGCAGCTGCTGTATAAGGGCAGTCTGTATTTATTTTTTCCACACCTTCCGCCCAGTCTGCCGGTGTAAAAGCCTGCAGGCCATAGGAAGCACATAACTCTTTTCTCTTATTATAGATCTTAGCTGCATCTTTATTATAGCGCTCCGGTCCGGCCAGATAAACAACCGGCCGGTCTGACTTATAGGTCTTTGCAGCAGTATAATCTACACTGTAGCCCCTCAGTCCCTTATACTTCTTCTCTTCCTCAATATCTGTCATCAGCGCTTTCAGGCAGTCACCATAGTCACCTTCTATGATCTTTGTAGAAGCAACGATACATGGACTAAATGGAAGATCTTTATAGGGAGCCTCTTTTCCGTGCTCATCGTAGACCTTTCCATCTTTCAGTGTATATTTCTGGTCTTTCCATACCAAAGGGCGTTTATCTCTGGTATAGCCATAACACCTGGCTCCTTTGGCATATGCCATTCCCAGCTCATAAATCGTTCCGCTGTCCGGTTCTGAACCCCGATAAGCTTCCAGATCAGCAATCACAACTGTCGTATCCAGCATGATTTTCTTTAAATCTGCAAAAATACTGTCTGCACGCTTTCTGAGATCCGGATTTTCCATATCCAGCGGATGATCATTAGGAAGTGTTACCCCAAATCCTTTCGCAAGGGACTCTGCACGCATAGCTGCCAGCATATCATAACCGCCGATGTAAAAACACTCCGGCCCTGCAATATAAATCTTTTCTTTCTGAAACATCGTCTTTCCTCCCTGATCTTATGCACGCAAAATGCGCCTTATGCCAGAACCAGTTCCATAAGCATGTTTAAAAATCTCTGATGATCTGCGGTTCTTGCAATCTTAACTTTTGGAAGATTTTCCCACACATGGTGATGACGGTAGTCTACCACTGTATTTCCCAGTGTAAGACCATCTTTCGTCTCAATTCCTACTCTTCCCTCAAAAGTTTCGATCAGTGATTCGTCAATGGCATATGCTACCGCCATACAGTCAATGACAGTACAGTATGCCTCAAAGCCTCTTCCATTGACAAATCGAATAGCCTGACGGAGGAATCCTGCTTCCATTTTATCACTTTTGTCCAAAGCCGCAATATCTTTTTCGGTTAAATTTACATCAAAATGAGTCGCAACATCCAGACCAATGGCTACCAGGTTCACACCTGAATTATATACAATGGATGCTGCCTCCGGATCTACATACACATTCCACTCACTTTGAGGTGTATCGCCAGTTGCATTTGCAAACGCATATTTATTTAAGCCAAACATACCGGAGATTGCATAGATCCCGGCGATCATCGGCTTGATCTCCGGCGCCTTCTTCATAGCCATGGCAATGTTGCTCATGGGGCCCGTAGACAAAATATAGATCTCACCAGGATTTTCCTTTACCACATCAATGATCATATCAATGGCATGTTTTTCACTTAATGGTGTCTTCGGCTCCGGCAGGAAATTTTCCGCCTGACCGTCTTTTCCATGGGTAAATGGATCCTTGGGAGTTTCCCTAAACATTGGCTCCGGCATTCCTTTTGCAACAGGAATATCTGTTCTTTTAAGCATTTCCAGCACTTTCAGTGCGTTTACCGCTGTCACATCTACCGGGTAATTTCCGTTGACAGTTGTGATTGCTTTCACATCCAGTTCCTTTGATTTTACTGCCATGACAATGGCCATGGAGTCATCCATTCCCGGATCACAGTCTAAAATTATCTTTTTCATATGTATTCCCTTTTATCCTTCCACTACTTTTACAAAGTAACTTCTGTTTCTCGGCCCATCAAATTCCTCAAAGAAAATGCCCTGGGAGCCGCCTAAAAGCAGCTTTCCTTCTGTAACGATAAAAGTCATAGTCACACCTAAAAGAGTGCATTTGATGTGACCGGCTGCGTCAGAAGGTGTATCAAACTGGTGCTTAAAGTCAATCCTTGTAGGAATCAGACGGTTCACTTCATCTCTCAGATCATCAAAGCCATCCGGATCCATACGGGAAGTAACTACGATCGCTGCCGTAGTATGCGGTGTGTATACCACGCAGGTTCCCTCTTTTACACCAGACTCTTCTACGATCTTCTTTACATCCGATGTGATCTCAAAAATATCATCTTTTTTAGTAAAAATATTTATCTTCTTTAACATGGTTTTCCCCTTTTTGCATTCTTATGTAGTTCTGGAATCTTTTTGTTTTACAGCACAACCATTTCACTTTCACGAATACATCTTGCACCGTCTGCGATCTTCCATACGCCTTTACAGCCTCTGCCGTCTTCTTCCCCGATCATATCCATGATATAACCACATAAGAGGCAGATCGGCGCAAACTGGGTCAGCGGCATATTAATAGCATATTTTGTCTTAGGAACCTTCACGTAATTAGTATCTACACCAAAATCCTCTTTCCCTCCGTCTGTGATCACCATCAGCGGGCGTGTCAGATCATGGGCAAATTTTACCAGTTCTTTATTGCGGCTCATAGCTGGATTGGTGGTGTTTGCCACGATGATCGTTCCGATTTTATCTACGTTTCTCATAAAGAAATTCATATGAAGCCACTCTTCAGAATTAATATGCATTGCATATTTTCCCAATGCCTCAAATACTTTTGCATGTCCAAACCAGGCAGCAGCATAATCAAAACCAGTTCCCACGAAATCATAGGCTTCCATATTTTTCCATTTTTCCGCAATGTCATAAACCTGTCTGCACATATCCGGAAGCAGTTCTCCCAGTGCCTTTCCCTGGGCTACCATGTCAAAGCGCATATCCATAGCCTCATCCATGGTATAGCAGCCTCTTACCTCACCAATACGGATCGCTACTAATAACAATGACATCACAGAAACCATATAGGAACGGGTTCCAGGAGCAGCTTCAAAAGGAGGAATATTTAAATCCATGATCTTGTCTACGCTCTGTCCCAGCAGGCTTTCTCTCTTTCCTGTAATGCCAAGTGCAAAAGCGCCATGTTTTCTCGCTGCCTGGATTGCCTCTGCCACGCGGACAACACTTCCCGAATTGCTGACTGCGATCACCAGTGGATTGCATGGAGCAAATCCTAACTGCTTTCTGGAATAAAGACGGCTTAACTCAATCGCCGGTACTACCTCACAAGGAAGATTGGTAAGCATTTCAAAGGCATGCTTGGTTGCCAGTGCTGCTGCATAGGAATCTCCGCATCCGGTAAGAACAATCCGCTGGATACCGAAGATCTCCGGTGTAGTAAGTGCTTTTCTTGCCTTTGGCTCCAGGTCATTGTATTGCTGTTCGATCAGTTCCGGCAAGCTTAAGACCTGACGGATCAGTGCGTTTTCAATCATTTGTATGTTCTCCTTTGTTCTCGTTTTTATCATTTATCGTTATAACCATTTATCTCATTCTGCCAGTGAAAGCAGATAATTTCCAACTTCTACGCTATACCTTAATGCAGCCGGGACCAGTGCATCCGGTATCTGTGAGGTATACCTGTGGATCTCATAAGTAAAATCCCCGCTGTATTCAATTTCTTTTAATAATTTCATAAACTCCGCCCAGTTTGTATAACCTGAAAACGGAAGTACATGGTCATAATTAATTCCCACATTATCGGAAATATGGGTTGCTTTCAGCCTTTTTCCGATCATTTTCAAAGCTGGTTCTTGTGCCTGCTTCATAATATCCGCATGTTCCACATCCCAGCAGATTCCTACATTGTCATAGTCCATATGCAGAGCATCTACCAGATCCACCAGTTCTTCTGCCGTTGTTGTATAACGCCTTTGGGGTGCAATATTCAGATCCCACAGATTTTCAATGGCGATCCCCACATTGTTTTTAGCTGCATAGTCGATCACCGGCTTAAAATACTCAATGTTCTTCTCCTTGGAAGAACGTACCAGATAAGGTGACTCAAAATCCGTTCCTGCATGGATTACCAGCCATTTTACTCCCAATATCTTTGCGCAATCGATGCTGCGAAGGACCATACGGTCCAAAAATTCCTTGTCTTTGGCATGTGGATCACAGAAATTATAGAAATTGGCATGTGCCTGACTAAATTCCATCTGAAACTGTTGTGCAATATCCCGGATGCCATATATCCAGGATTCCCATTCATCCGTAACAAAGGGAAGCTTAAAAGAAGTGCAGTCATAAAAGTTCATATCCATAACCCGGTATCCTGCTTCCCCGCAAAGCCGAACGGAGTCCTCGATCTTTGCCTTTGTGTGATCCGGTCTGTTGAAGTAAATGTTTGTTGATGTAGATAATCTCACAGTTTCTCTCCTGTCTTCTTCTTTTGAATATTACAGAGCCAGGAAATACATTTTCATGTATTTCCCGGTCTGTACCTGCTGTTTTACCGTACTTAACAGCCTTTCCTCTACTGGTTAGAACGGTTATATTCCTCAAACAGCTTATTGCACTCTTCGATCACATAGTTGGTTGCTTCTTCTGCATTCATGCTTCCTTCACATAAATAGGTAGATGCATCCTTAATAACAGAATCAATGCTTCCCTGCATCATCATAACAGGCTCCTGAACCATTGGGTTAGAAGACTCAAACTGCTCTAATGCTACCTTAACTGCCGGGCTTTCTTCTACAAATGCCTTATACTCATCCAGATCCTTGGTTCCTAAGTTGATTGGCAGATAGCCGGTTGCCTGGCTCCATGTAGACTGTGTCTGTGCAGAAGCAGCATATTTAATAAATTCCCATGCCGCATTCGCCTTTGTATCATCACCGTTGTTAAACATAGCTAAAGATGCTCCGCCGATGCATGCTCCGCCTTTATCATCCGGATTAACATTTGGCAGCTTTGCAACACCCCAGTTTAAACCATTATCTGCTGTCAATTTGGTAACAGAACCAATTCTTGCAGAAGACATTAATGTCATGGCATTTAAACCGGTTGCAAACTCTTCATTCTGATTGTCATAGGTATACTTAAATCCGCCTGTTTTTGCAATCTTTTCCCATGCTTTAAAAATATTTCCAATCTGCTCTTCACAGGTCAGCTTTGTGATCAGACCGGAACGTCCGCTTTCATTATCGCCAAAATAAGTTCCTTCTCCCTGATTGCCTACCAGATTGACCATTTCATAGCGGTCTAATACTGCATTAAATCCATAACGGGTCACCTGTCCATTTTCTGTTACAGTCAGCTTCTCGCAGGCATCTGCGATCTCATCCAGCGTTGCAGGCGGATTTTCAGGATCCAGTCCCACTTCTTTAAATGCATCCTTGTTATAATATAAAAGTAAAGTAGAACTGTTAAACGGCATGCACACCTGCTTTCCCTTATAACTATAAGTCTGGATCGCAGACGGATTGATTTCATCTTTGCTTAATTCCTGATCGCCTTTTCCGTACATATCATCTACTGCAACGGTTCCCTTATACTCTGCAACAACTGGTAAGGATGCAGAATACAGCAGGCATACATCCGGCATATTTGCAACGTCATCTGTCTGGATCAGTGTCTTTAATTTACCGGCTGTATCACTTCCCTGGAATACGCTGTTGGCTGTAATGCCTAATTCTTTGCCGGTTGTCTCATTAAAGTTCTTTACCATGGCTTCAAATGCTTCACCATTAGAACCTTCCATGGAATGCCATACATCAATGGTCACATCACCTGCCGCTGCCTGTGTTTTTTCTGCTGCTCCATTTGTTCCTGCTGCAGCTGTTGTTTCTGCGGTTTTTGTGCCGCCGCAGCCTGCTAAAAGTCCGCCTGCGATCGCTGCTGCCAATACTACGCTTACCTGTTTTTTCATAAGTTTTTCTCTCCTTTTTATTAATACTCCCGGAATCTTTTTGTATTTGATTTTTCGGGAAGATTTTTTGTCCGTTGCAGTTGAATTTTCTTGCTTATTTTTTATCCCTTTACTCCGCCTGCCATCATGCCGGATACAATCCGTTTCTGGAAGGTCAAAAATAAGATCAAGGACGGAAGCAGCACCATAATAGATGCCGCCATAATCGGCCCATATACAGTTCCCTCTGAAAAGTTCAGCATAGTGATACCGACCTGAACTGTACGCATTTCCGTTTTGTTGGTTACAAGCAGCGGCCACAGATACGTATTCCAGGTTCCAATAAAGGCTGTGATAAATACTGTCAGAACAGTAGAAATATTAGTTGGAAGCAGGATACGAAGGAAAAATGTAAAATTGGAACATCCGTCAATATGTGCTGCTTCTTTTAATGTAGTTGCAAACGTCTTAAAACTCTGTCTGAACTGGAAAATATTCATAGCTGAAACAAAAAACACGATCATCATACCAAGATAGGTATTAATAAGTCCCATACCAGATACGGTACGGTAGTTTGCTACCAGAACTACATCCGCCGGGATCATAATGGTTGCTAACATTGCCATAAAAATCAGATTCTTACACGGAAATTCCAGAAATGCAAATGCAAAGGCTGCCAGAGCAGATACGATCACACGGACTACACTGGAAGTAGCTGCCAGGATCAGGGAGTTCCACATAAAACGCATGATCGGCGCACTGTTTAAAGCAGTCCTGTAATTTTCTAACGTCCATTTTTTCGGAATCAGGTTTACTCCTCCGGCTAAAACCTGAGCCGGATCCATAAATGAGATCATCAATGCATAAAGGATCGGGAATGCGATCACAAGACCTACCATGATGTATAAGACCTGGATCAGCCGTTCCTTCCACGCCATTGCTCCATTATTAGCTGTCATAATTTACTCCCTTCTTTTCATAAATAAAGGTAATAATTGTTGCCACCATGGTGATCAGAAAAGCGATCACTGCTGATGCATACGCATTATTGTAGTTTGCATTTTCCGTTGTCTGCTTATACATATAGGAAATCATAGTCTCCGTGCTTCCCTGAGGACCGCCCTGAGTAAGGATCAATGTAAGGTTAGACATCATCAACATTTTCGCTAAGGAATTGCAAAGTAAAAAGAACAGTGTAGGTGAGATCAGCGGCATTACAATGGATACTGCCTGCTGCCATGCATTGGCTCCATCCAGCCTTGCAGATTCTGTTACTTCTTTTGACATACCCCGGATCGCTGCCAGGATAAAGAGAAAATTATATCCTAAGTTCATCCATACCTGAATAACGATCAGCACCCACATGGCTGTGTTCCGGTCGGAAAGCCATTTAATGTTCAGGCCTGTGATGCTGTTTACGATTCCCAGTGTAGGGCTGAACATCAGCTCAAAAATCATGGCTGCTACAGATGTAGACATTGCCATCGGCAGTGAAAATAAGGTTTCATAAACAGGTGAAGCCTTACGTTTCTTCGCCGCCATCATAGCCAGTATGAATGACAGGCCAACTGTAAACGGCACAGTAAAAACAGCAAATTTAATGGAATTAAAAATAGACTGTATAAACTTGGAATTGGAAAAAATATTGATATAATTTTCAAAACCGATGAATTCCCTTACTTCTCCCATTGAATTTAACAGAAAAAAAGATTCAATAATGGTTTTGAAAAATGGGTAGTACACAAAGATACCAAGCACGATAAATGCCGGTGCAAGATAAAGAACTGGTTCTATTTTGTGGAACAATGTGGTCTTTTTTCTTCTTTTTGCAGTTTTCACGTTTTTTCTCCTTCATCGTAAGCAATTAGCTTAAAACAAATTTTTCAAGTACTTCTCTGACTCCTTCTGCCCGTTCATGAACTGTCACATAATCTGCAATTTCTTTTAATTCCGACTGCGCATTGGCTACCGCCACACCCAGTCCTGCGCTTTTTATCACTTCCATATCATTGGTATGATCTCCAATAGCCATGACTTCTTCTGGTTTTATCTTTAAATATTCCAGCAGTGTTCTCATACCAGAAGCTTTGGAACATCCTTTTGCAACGATCTCCATGGAATATTGCTGATACTGAAAGAAGCTGAAATCCCCCTTCATATGTCTCATTTTCCCGGCGATCTCACCAATGATTCCTCTTCTTTCATCATCCACGATATACACCTTATGAACCTCCTGATCCCAGGTGTCTTCTGTATCCCCCAATGGCTCATCATAACCTGAATACTTATGTTCACGTGCCTTGATCCAGGCTGTGCTCTCCACTGGACGTTCCCGGTCATCATAGCTAAAAATCACCGTAAAATCCGGATATTCCTTCATATATTTGCGGAACAGCTCCTTAAATATACCTGCATATACTTTCTTCGCATAAATAAAAGTTCCTCTGTCATAAAGAATACTGCCGTTGTTGGCAATGTACGGGGTTGTAAGTTCTGCTTCTTCAGCAAATACCTGCGCCCGGTAAGGCATTCTTCCTGTTGCCAGTGTAAATTTCACTCCCGCCTGCTGTACTTTTCGGATCACTGCCCTGGTTTCTTCATCCAGATGCAGTTCCTTATGTACCAGGGTATCATCAATATCACACAATATAAGTTTGATCCCAGACATAATTCCTTCCCTTTCAAAATTTATCTTATTGTTAGGTTGTCTATATATTAATACCACTTGGGTGCAGTGTCAATGAACAAGAAAACATTTTAGATTCTCTTTACCGTGACTTTACAATAGTGTCAAGTTCATATGGGAATGTTTTGATACGCGGATCATTTTCATACTGTTCCAGAAGTACATCAAAATATGTCAGGTCTTTTTCCAGCACAATCTTCTCATAAAGGGATTCCAGCTGGGGATAGTCATTCCTGATCCACTCCATAACCCGTTTTTCCTGAACAGAGTTCTTCCCACACTGGAGAGAATCAATATAAACCGGTATTTCTTGATCCAGCTTCTCAAGAACTGGCTCCAGCTCCAATATGCCAGGACAGACCGGCGCCATTGTGGCCCATACTGTAAGCCCCATTTTCTTTAAGGCATTGGCGGCTTCGATTCCTCTATGTATTCCCTCTTTTTTCAGCCGTTCCGCTTCCGGTATCCTTGCAAGCTCTGTGACGATCACTACGGGAGCTTTCATTCTCTTCAGGATCTCTGCCTCTTCAACCAGAGCCGGTGATACCGCAGATGTGGTAATAAGCAGCGGAATCTGATACTTGTCGATCACTTTCAGACATTGCTCTGACAGACGGTACTTAGATTCCCATTCATTAAAGGGATCACAAATGCTTCCCAGATAGATCCATTCACCCTTTGGCCAGGTCTTTAAAGCTTCTTCCAACAGTGATGGAGTGTCCATCCGTATCTCCATCTTGTTTTCCCAACCGTCTCTGCTCAACCAGAAACAAAAAGGACACCCCATTGTACAGCCTCCGTAGGGATTAATAAATGCATGTCCATGAGGTGATAATTCATAGGGTTCTGTCCCTGAAACTTCTCTGACCTTCATTCTGCTACCATTCCTTTCTTCATATATGCTTTCGCTTTCGGAACTATTTGTACATGGGGTGCTCTTTTGAAATTTTATGCAGTGTGTTTTTGTCTCGTATCTTGTAATGTTGTCTATATAATAATACATGTTAACGATGCTGTCAATAGATGTTTTGTTATTTTAAGTTATTTTGTCTTTGTAAACCTGACTTTTTTTGTATATATGGCACAATTATTTTGTCCTCCGGATCTGATACAGGCATTCATTTATTGAAATTTGTATTATTATCATATATAATAATACTAAGGTCAAACATAAACAGCCATTTTTTGTAGAAAAATGAGCGGATTATAAATGTTTTTAGGATTGTATAAACACACAGTGCGAAACAATCCGGTATCATTGCCAAAGAAACGGGGGACAACATTCGTGACTTCAACTATCACTTCTTCAAGCAGCCGGAAAGACCTGCTGGACCGAACATCTCCGCTGCCTGCTTATCAGCAGATCTCAAATGATATTATTTTGCGGATCTCTCAGAAAGAATGGAACATTGAGGACAAACTGCCTACAGAGGCAGAACTGGCCGCAGAATATGGTGTCAGTCGTGTCACTTTGCGCCAGGCCATGGCACAGCTGGAACGTGACGGTATTATCTGTAAATTTCAGGGAAAAGGAGCTTTTGTAAAAAATAACCCCAGACAGCTGATACAGGAGCTGGCTTTCCCTACTTTAGATTCCAATGCAAAAGCCTCTGTAGATTCCAAAATCCTTACCATAGAGAAGGTATATGCCGCTAACTCCGTGATTTGCGAACAGCTGCAGGTAACACCTTCCACCCCACTGCTTTATGTTGAACGCCTTTATTCCCACGACGGACGCCCAAGCGGTATCAACCATGTCTGGTTCAGAGAAAGTGATGTACCTGGACTTACAGAGTCTTCTCTTCTGTATAACAGTATTTCCCGGACTTTAAAATATACCTATCACTACGATATCGTGAAAATTGAAAATTATATTGAAGCAGTACGGTTGGATGCCATTTCTGCTTCTTTACTGAACACAGTATATGATGCCACAGGTCTTAAGATCGACTCCCAGTATCTGTTGGCAGATGGAAAAGCCATTGAATATTCCAGCACTACCTGGCTTGGTGACTTTACACGCTTTCATTTTAATGTAACCAAATAAACACTTGTAAAACCTGCTGTAAGCGCCATAAAACCTAACAGCAGGTTTTTCTGTGTAAAATGATCCGGCAGAAGTTCCGGCAATGACGCCAGCATAAAGCCCAGGATCATTAAAAACGTAGTTTCTTTATGTTTTTTGATCAGCTGTTCTAAAATGCGGGCTGTAAAATAGGTTCCCAGGATTCCCCCAAAGGTTATGGGAAGGAGCGCAAAAATATCCAGACTGCTGATCGCCTTTAATGTACTTTCGTAAATTCCCAGCATATATAACATCTGGGATGCACTGATACCTGGAAGAACTAGGGCTATCGCTATAATAAAGCCGCCTGCAAGCTGAAAGAACAGATTTAAAGGGGTATTTTCCACTCCAGGAGCAAATATCCCCTGAGGGATCAATGCAATAAGAAGAGCAGTAAGGATCCCTGTCAGGATAGAGATAACTTCTTTTCCTCGGATACGGCTCACGCCTGCGCTTTTTAAGATCACCGGAATACCGCCGGCTACTGCTCCCAGAAAGAAAAAGCGCAGAATCCCTTCTGCTCTTGTAGTTAAAAGCCAGCTGATCCCTCTGGAAAGCAAAAAAGCCCCGCTTCCTGCTCCGGCTGCAAACCAGAGCAGAAATGTGAGACTTTCTTTTGGATATTTTGTTATTTCACTGACATGTTTTAAAAGCCGGTCATAGATTCCTAAAACCATTGCCATTGAACCACCGCTGACTCCGGGTACAGTCATAGTAGAACCGATCACAAAGCCTTTTAGCAGTGTTATGCTTTTTTCACTCATTGGTTTTCCAGAAATTTTTCTAAGAGACCTATCTGCATTTTTTTGTTTTTTTCCATATTTTTCCATTTTAATAGAGCCTTCCATCAAATCGGATGTTCAGACTGTCTTTAATGGAAGGATATGGAATATAATAAGATTTTATAACCGGAACAGTGTATTTCTCTTATTCTCTTAGACTTTTTTCTCCTACAGAATTTTGATCAATCCAGGCATGCTTCCAAAGCAACGGTCATCATATCTGTAAAGGATGTCTGGCGTTCTGCTGCTGTGGCATGTTCATTCTTTGGCATGGAATCAGAAATAGTCAGCAGGCATGCAGCCTTTTTGTGAAGCACATTTGCATTGTGGAGTAAAGCAAAGCTTTCCATTTCTACACAGGCACAGCCATGTTTTGCGCTGATCTCTTTATAGCCGTCTACATTTGGCTCTGTATAAAATACGTCACTGGAATGTACTTTTACAGGCTTTACCGTAATGTTGCTGCGCTTTGCTGCCTCTAAAATATGAGCATACAGTTCTGGATCTGGAGTGATCGTATCTTTATCGTAACCGCTCTGAGTATGTGCAAAAGTGGACTCACTCCATGCGCTCTCTTCTAACACCACATCACCTAAATTCAGTTCTGGTACATAAGCACCGGCAGAACCAATACGGATGATCTGGTCTACGTCATATACAGAAAACAGCTCATAAGAATAGATACCGATAGAAGGCATTCCCATTCCGCTTGCCATTACAGTTACTTTTTCCCCTTTATAAGTACCTGTATAAGCATATGCCCCGCGGACTTCATTTACCAGCTTCGCATCTGTAAGAAAATGCTCTGCAATGAATTTTGCGCGAAGTGGATCCCCTGGCATCAATATCTTTTTTGCGATTTCACCTTTTTCCGCCTGATTGTGTGGTGTTGCCATAAAAAATTTCCTCCTTGTCATCTTATTATTATTACTATAGAATGATACTATACTAAAAAAAAGGACATGTGGCAGTTTTGTTAAAAATCAACGAATTAAATTATCCATTTACTTTAAAACAAAAAAACTTTTTAGAAGATTTTTTCAAATTTTCTCCTTCTTATATCCAGCCAGTGCTGATGCTCCGCTCTTATAAAAAAGGAAGCCGCCTGGTGGCTGCCGGTGACAGCAGCGCCCATGTATACATTCTTTTAAAAGGACGGCTGGAAGCAGTAGAGGAACATGTGTCAGATGCGCCATATCATTTTACAGAGATCAAAGCTTTAGACATTGTGGGGGATTACGAATTTTTTACTGGGAAACTGATGCGTCTGGTAACTGTAACAACGTTGGAAGATTCTCTTTGCCTGGTGATCCCGGCTGCTGAATATATGACCTGGCTGCGAAGTGACTCCCACGCCCTTTTCCTGCGAAGCCGTATGATCATATCTCAGCTGGTGGCTCAGGCTCAGTTCCAACGCCAGAATCTTTTTTCCGACAATCATACCCGCATGCTTTATTTTCTGAAAGAACAGATCACCCAGGCTGTTAATGACAATACAAACACCGGCTCTGTCTATCCCATCCGCATCTCCTTCACTCGTCCGGAGATCGCAGCCCATCTGGGATGTTCTGTACGTACTGTGAATCGGACCGTACAGGAACTGGAAGCCGAAAACAGGATCAGTCTGCGCAAAGGAAAGATTTATATAAACGAACAGCAAGCTAAACAATTATTATAATAATACAGTTCAGCCTTGGGAAGATTTAGAGTCAAAAGTACGTTGAAAACTTGTTTTCATAAGTGCTTTTGGCGCTAAATCTTCATAAGGCTGAACTGTAACTACTAAACGAAAGGGCTGCTGCAAAATATAACGTATATTTTGCAGCAGCACCTTTGTATTAATTACTATCTTTTATCTTTTGTTATAGACCCGATAAACGTTTCTTATCTTCTGCAATTTCCCAAAGCAGATCCAACAACCGGTCTTACATTTCCATTCTGGCAGCCATTTGGAAGGCATGCGCCAAGACCATTTAACAGACAGTTTAAGTCCTGTCCTCCATTTGCCTCGCACTCTGCCTGAATGCATCTTGCCTGATCATATGTACAAATATTTACGCTGCATGCCTGATTTGCGCCTGGTACGCATGCAGAACCGATCATTGCTGCAAGTGCCATTGTGGATACTGATAACATAGTTTTGTCCTCACTTTCATTTTGTTACATTTTTGTTGCATTTCTGTTACAAAACTATATTATCACATATTTCTGGGAAATTACCTGGCAATTACTGGAAAAGAGTTGGGAAGACCGTTTCTGCATAGTGTACGGATGCCATGGCATCTTTACAGTACGCATCTGCCCCAATGGTGTCTGCATATTCCTGAGTCAGCACAGCACCGCCAACCATGACTTTTACCCACGGGGCATTTTCCCGCAGCTGCTTAATGGTTTCTTCCATACTTGGAACAGTGGTAGTCATCAGAGCGCTTAAGCCAACTAATGGAACATGGCGGCTTACAGCTTCTTCTACTACTGTCTCCGGAGGAATATCTTTTCCAAGGTCAATAACATCGTAACTGTAGTTCTCCAAAAGAACTTTCACAATATTCTTTCCAATATCATGGATATCCCCTTTTACAGTTGCCAGAATGATCGTTCCTTTTTTCTCCTGTGCTTCTCCGCTGCCAGCCATGGCATTTTTGATCACTTCAAAGGCTGCTTTGGCAGCTTCTGCGCTCATTAAAAGCTGCGGAAGGAAAACTGTGCCTTTTTCAAAGCCTTTTCCAACATGATCTAATGCCGGGATGATCTCCTCGTTGATCACATCCAGTGCTTCCTTTTCTTTTAAAAGAGCAGTTACACTTTCTACTGCTACTTCTTTTAAGCCACGTTCAATGGCATTTCCCAGACTTCCGGTACTTCCAGCACCTGCAGAGCCATTTCCGGCTGTTCCTGAACCATTGCTGCCGCTTCCGCCTTTTCCAATGGTCTGTCCAAGACCGGCTGTCTGACCACTGTAAATACTGATATACTGGCTGCACTGTGGATCCAGGTTCATCAGTGCATTAAAGCTGTAATATGCCCGCATCATAGCCTCAGAATTAGGATTGATGATGGCAGCGCTTAAACCACTTTCCATAGCCATGGTAAAGAACGCACCATTGATGATCTCTCTCTGAGGAAGTCCAAAAGAAATATTGGATACGCCTAAAACAGACTTTCCGCCCAGTTCATCGCGGATCTTTCTAAGGGTTTCCAAAGTCACGATAGCTCCCTGACTGTCGGAGCTTACCGTCATGCACAGACCATCTAAAATAATATCTTCCGGTCCGATCCCGTAAGTAGCAGCTGTCTCAATGATCTTCTTTCCAACTGCGATCCTTCCCTCTGCAGTTTCAGGAATGCCGTCTTCATCCAGGCAAAGTCCAACAACCACGCCGCCGTATTTTGCTACCAGCGGGAAGATCTGCTCCATCACTTCCTTTTTACCGTTGACAGAGTTGATCAAAGGTTTTCCGTTGTATACACGAAGCCCCCGTTCCATGGCTTCTGCACTGGAGGTATCTAACTGCAGCGGCAGGTCGATCACTGCCTGCAACTCTTTTACTACATCTTCCATCATAGATGGCTCATCGATCTCTGGAAGACCTACGTTCACATCCAGCACATCTGCACCATTATCCTGCTGAGTCACACCTTCTCTGAGAATGTATTCCAGGTTGTGGTCACGCAATGCCTGCTTAAATTTCGATTTTCCTGTAGGATTAATGCGCTCGCCAATGATAATGGTTTTCTTATCAAATACAACTGCCTGAGAATAGGATGAGATCACGGTACGGTGCTTCTTTTCCGGCATCAAAACAGGAATATCCTTTGTCAGTTCTACCATGGCATGGATATGATCTGGTGTGGTGCCGCAGCAGCCGCCAGTGATCACAGCGCCCATTTTTACAATTTCTTCCATAACAGCTGCAAAATCTTTCGGGTCTACATCATACACTGTTTTCCCGTTTTCACTTCTTGGAAGACCAGCGTTAGGGTTAACTAAAACAGGTGTAGAAGAAACCTCCAGGATATCCTTTACGATTCCTTTCATCTGTTCCGGTCCCAGACCACAGTTGACACCCAGTACATCTACTCCCAGGCCTTCTAACAGTGCTACTGTAGACTCTACATTTCCGCCAGTAAGCAGTTTTCCCTTTTCATCATAAATAACCGTAGCAAAAATTGGCAGTCTTTCTCCTGTTTCTGGCTTAAATCCTGCCTCTTTTGCTGCCAGGACAGCAGCCTTTAGCTCATAACTGTCACTCATGGTCTCGATCAGCACCAGGTCTGCTCCTGCTGCCGCACCAATGGAAACAACTTCTTTATATAAAGATACGGCTGTTTCAAAAGGAAGATCGCCAAGGGGTTTTAGAAGCTTTCCTGTTGGGCCCAGATCCAGTGCCACATAGCCTCTTCCTGCTTCCTCCACTGCCTTTTTTGCATTGGCAACGGCTGCCTCCACGATTGCCTTTAACTCTCCGTCTCCGTCATATTTTAAACGATTGGCGCCAAAGGTATTGGTAGTCATAATATCCGCGCCTGCTGCCAGGTATTTTCTGTGCACGTCTGTAATGACTTCCGGATGGGAAAGATTCCAGCGCTCTGGTAATTCACCTGCAGCAAGTCCTGCTGCCTGAAGCAGACTTCCCATGCCGCCGTCACAATACAGGCGGCGCACTTTTATTTCATCTAAAATGCTCATACTAAAACCTCATCTGATCTATTTATTCGATCTATTTATCTGCCACATTACCTGATCCTTTTTTGCCTATAACAGGTATATGTCCACTACCTTCTGTACAGGCAGTCTGTCTTTCCACAGGCTTCGCAGCCTTTCACATCACATCTATGGGGCTTTTTGCTCACTCCGATCACTGCTGTCACAGATTTAGAAGGCATCATCAGAAAACTGTCCGTCAATTTGATCCCCAGATGCTTTCCTGCATCCAGTGCATCTAAAACAGCGCTCTGACAGCTTAAGGAAAAATCCCCATATCCAGGACTGAATCTTGGACGCAGATACAACCCTTTTTCTTCGTACTCTCTCTTAAGTTCTTCGCACACCTGATCACAATACTCCTCGACCATGGCCGCAGAAGCCGCCTGCAGGATCACTGCCCGGCTCATTTCCAGCCGGTTGTACTTCTGGATCAGATAGTCTGCTCCCACTCCAAGAGTGGCCGCAAAGATCAGTACCTTTTCACAGTCTTTCAGATTAACAGAAAGATTTTTGCTCTTCGTCTGGAAAACTTCTGTATCAATGATACCGTTTTCTCCTAAAGAAAGAGGAAATTCCCTCACCCGGTATTTTGGCGAAACATTCTTCCACAAAAGTGACAGACATTCTTCCACTATCCTGCTTACATTCTCATCTGCTTCCTGATTTTTGTATCCCAGATAGCGAAGAACTTCTCTTCTGTTAATATCTGCCAGTTCCATTTTCCTATATGTCCTCCTATGCCAAAGTATACTCCCATTTTTTCCGCTTAAACTTCTGAGAGTATATCAAATCTTACGATCATTGATCTTCCAGCGCAGGACCTCTGTCTGCTATTTCAGAAGCTCTGAAATATTGCTCTGGATCTGTGCTGCCACATCCGGCTTGTTCATGGTATACACATGGATTCCCTTAATGCCATTTGCCAGAAGGTCAATGATCTGATCTGTAGCATATGCAATACCAGCCTGCTTCATAGCTGCCGGGTTGTCTCCATATTTATCGACTAAAGACAGAAAACGTGCCGGCATATAGCTTCCGGACATCTGGGCAATACGCTTTAACTGACTGCCGCTGGTAACAGGCATAATGCCTGCGATCACAGGAATGGTAATGCCTTTCTCACGGATACGGTATAAATAGCTGTAAAAAAGACTGTTGTCAAAGAACATCTGGGTGGTAGCAAAATCACAGCCTGCATCCACTTTCTGCTTTAAATAATCCATATCTACAGACTTGTTGGCAGACTCTGGATGTCCTTCCGGATAGCAGGCCGCACCGATGCAAAAATCACCTGCTTCTTTAATCTCATGGATCAGCTCAGAAGCATAATGATATACATCTGGTGTCTTTCCATCCTGTGGGATATCTCCCCTTAATGCCAGCACATTTTCAATTTTACGTGCCTTTAATTCTTCCAATACATGATGCACTTTTTCTCTGGTAGAAGAAACACAGGTAAGATGTGCCAATGGTATTACACCATATTCTTCTTTAATGGTAGATGCGATCTTTACTGTATAATCACTGGTTCCGCCCCCCGCACCATAGGTAACGCTCATGAAATCCGGCTTTAATTCAGCAATCTTGGAAGCTGCCTTTTCTACAGATTCGTAAGCATCTGCTGTCTTTGGAGGGAATACCTCAAATGAAAGGGTTGGTCTTCCCTCTGCCAGTATATCTTTTATCTTCATCAATATAATTCCTTCCTTTGTATTTGCTTATTACATAATGTATCTTCAAATGTATTCTGGGGATACGTTTTTAAAACATATTTCCAGAGCACATTTGAAGAAATACGTTAAAAAATCCTCTTCAAAAACAGGGGCGCTGCAAAATACAAGCTTCTGCAGCACCCCCGTAAATCGCAGTGTTCATACTGTCCATGCTCTTACATAAACCAGCTTTACTGCTCTAATGTCACCTTTTTCAGATGCCAGATATCTCTTACATACTCCTCAATAGTACGGTCTGATGTAAACTTGCCGCTGTGGGAAACATTGATAAGAGCTGCCTTTGCCCACCACTGTCTGTCTCTGTAAGCCTTGTCGATCTTTTCATGAGCCTCTGCATAAGATCGGAAGTCTTTCAGGATAAAGTAAGTATCCGGACGGCTGCCTCCAAAGTTATTTAACAGAGAATCATAGATTTCCTTAAACATCTGCGGATCCTTTGGTGAATAGTATCCATTGGTCAGCTGCATCAGGACTCTGCGGATCTGCGGATCATTGTTGAAGATATCCATTGG
>ENA-OQKP01000276-OQKP01000276.1-human-gut-metagenome-genome-assembly--contig:-NODE-276-length-48498-cov-4.361146_pt1 | contig 48498 bp, 37 predicted proteins | sample MGYA00242780_ERZ504802 | MGnify/ENA primary metagenome ERZ504802 (study PRJEB26092, sample SAMD00036406) | human gut metagenome | host: Homo sapiens | study: EMG produced TPA metagenomics assembly of... | reverse complement strand
GACAGCGGCCGCAACCGCGGCAGCCGGGGCGAAGCAAGTTAACGGGCCGGATGTCTGGAGTGACGAAGTTGAAGTGACCGAAGTGATGGTGAAAGTGGGCGACAAAGTTGAAGCCGAACAGTCGCTGATCACCGTAGAAGGCGACAAGGCTTCTATGGAAGTTCCGGCTCCGTTTGCAGGCGTCGTGAAGGAACTGAAAGTCAACGTTGGCGATAAAGTGAAAACTGGCTCGCTGATTATGATCTTCGAAGTTGAAGGCGCAGCGCCTGCGGCAGCTCCTGCGAAACAGGAAGCGGCAGCGCCGGCTCCGGCAGCAAAAGCTGAAGCCCCGGCAGCAGCACCGGCTGCGAAAGCCGAAGGCAAATCTGAATTTGCTGAAAACGACGCTTACGTTCACGCGACTCCGCTGATCCGCCGTCTGGCACGCGAGTTTGGCGTTAACCTGGCGAAAGTGAAGGGCACTGGCCGTAAAGGTCGTATCCTGCGCGAAGACGTTCAGGCTTACGTGAAAGAAGCAATCAAACGTGCAGAAGCAGCTCCGGCGGCAACTGGCGGCGGTATCCCAGGCATGCTGCCGTGGCCTAAAGTGGACTTCAGCAAGTTTGGTGAAATCGAAGAAGTGGAACTGGGCCGCATCCAGAAAATCTCTGGTGCGAACCTGAGCCGTAACTGGGTGATGATCCCGCACGTTACTCACTTCGACAAAACCGATATCACCGAGCTGGAAGCGTTCCGTAAACAGCAGAACGAAGAAGCAGCGAAACGTAAGCTGGATGTGAAGATCACCCCGGTTGTCTTCATCATGAAAGCCGTTGCTGCAGCTCTTGAGCAGATGCCTCGCTTCAACAGTTCGCTGTCGGAAGACGGTCAGCGTCTGACCCTGAAGAAATACATCAACATCGGTGTGGCGGTGGATACCCCGAACGGTCTGGTTGTCCCGGTATTCAAAGACGTCAACAAGAAAGGCATCATCGAGCTGTCTCGCGAGCTGATGACTATTTCTAAGAAAGCGCGTGACGGTAAGCTGACTGCGGGCGAAATGCAGGGCGGTTGCTTCACCATCTCGAGCATCGGCGGCCTGGGTACTACCCACTTCGCGCCGATTGTGAATGCGCCGGAAGTGGCTATCCTCGGCGTTTCCAAGTCCGCGATGGAGCCGGTGTGGAATGGTAAAGAGTTCGTGCCGCGTCTGATGCTGCCGATTTCTCTCTCCTTCGACCACCGCGTGATCGACGGTGCTGATGGTGCCCGTTTCATTACCATCATTAACAACACGCTGTCTGACATTCGCCGTCTGGTGATGTAAGTAAAAGAGCCGGCCCAACGGCCGGCTTTTTTCTGGTAATCTCATGAATGTATTGAGGTTATTAGCGAATAGACAAATCGGTTGCCGTTTGTTGTTTAAAAATTGTTAACAATTTTGTAAAATACCGACGGATAGAACGACCCGGTGGATAATGGGCGTCATAAAAAAAACGTCAGACCCGCCGGAGATAAATATATAGAGGTCATGATGAGTACTGAAATCAAAACTCAGGTCGTGGTACTTGGGGCAGGCCCCGCAGGTTACTCCGCTGCCTTCCGTTGCGCTGATTTAGGTCTGGAAACCGTAATCGTAGAACGTTACAACACCCTTGGCGGTGTTTGCCTGAACGTCGGCTGTATCCCTTCTAAAGCACTGCTGCACGTAGCAAAAGTTATCGAAGAAGCCAAAGCGCTGGCTGAACACGGTATCGTCTTCGGCGAACCGAAAACCGATATCGACAAGATTCGTACCTGGAAAGAGAAAGTGATCAATCAGCTGACCGGTGGTCTGGCTGGTATGGCGAAAGGCCGCAAAGTCAAAGTGGTCAACGGTCTGGGTAAATTCACCGGGGCTAACACCCTGGAAGTTGAAGGTGAGAACGGTAAAACCGTGATCAACTTCGACAACGCGATCATTGCAGCGGGTTCTCGCCCGATTCAACTGCCGTTTATTCCGCATGAAGATCCGCGTATCTGGGACTCCACTGACGCGCTGGAACTGAAAGAAGTACCAGAACGCCTGCTGGTAATGGGTGGCGGTATCATCGGTCTGGAAATGGGCACCGTATACCACGCGCTGGGTTCACAGATTGACGTGGTTGAAATGTTCGACCAGGTCATCCCGGCAGCTGATAAAGACATCGTTAAAGTCTTTACCAAGCGTATCAGCAAGAAATTCAACCTGATGCTGGAAACCAAAGTTACCGCCGTTGAAGCGAAAGAAGACGGCATTTATGTGACGATGGAAGGCAAAAAAGCACCCGCTGAACCGCAGCGTTACGACGCCGTGCTGGTAGCGATTGGTCGTGTGCCGAACGGTAAAAACCTCGACGCAGGCAAAGCTGGCGTGGAAGTTGACGACCGTGGTTTCATCCGCGTTGACAAACAGCTGCGTACCAACGTACCGCACATCTTTGCTATCGGCGATATCGTCGGTCAGCCAATGCTGGCACACAAAGGTGTTCACGAAGGTCACGTTGCCGCTGAAGTTATCGCCGGTAAAAAACATTACTTCGATCCGAAAGTTATCCCGTCCATCGCCTATACCGAACCAGAAGTTGCATGGGTAGGTCTGACTGAGAAAGAAGCGAAAGAGAAAGGCATCAGCTACGAAACCGCCACCTTCCCGTGGGCTGCTTCTGGTCGTGCTATCGCTTCCGACTGCGCAGACGGTATGACCAAGCTGATTTTCGACAAAGAATCTCACCGTGTGATCGGTGGTGCGATTGTCGGCACTAACGGCGGCGAGTTGCTGGGTGAAATCGGCTTGGCAATCGAAATGGGTTGTGACGCTGAAGACATCGCACTGACCATCCATGCGCACCCGACTCTGCACGAGTCTGTGGGCCTGGCGGCAGAAGTGTTCGAAGGTAGCATTACCGACCTGCCGAACCCGAAAGCGAAGAAGAAGTAATTTTTCGTTTGCCGGAACATCCGGCAATTAAAAAAGCGGCTAACCACGCCGCTTTTTTTACGTCTGCAATTTACCTTTCCAGTCTTCTTGCCCCACGTTCAGAGAGACGTTCGCGTACTGCTGACCGCTGCTCGTTATTCAGCCTGGCAGTACGGTTACTGTCGTTTAGACGTTGCGGGCGGCTCTCCTGAACTTTCTCCCGAAAAAACGGACGTTGTTCAGGTGATGCCGATTGAACACGCTGGCGGGCGTTATCACGTTGCTCTTGGTTCAGTGGGCGCTGCTGTACTTTTTCCTTAAACACCTGGCGCTGTTCGGGAGTTGCAGACTGAATGCGCTCACGCGCTGCCTCTCTTCGCTGCTGGATCTGCGGGTTAGTCTGCATTTTCTCGCGGACTGCCTGGCGCTGCTCAGGAGAGGCCGACTGATAACGCTGACGAGCGGCGTCCTTTTGTTGCTGGGTCAGTGGTTGGCGACGGCTGAAGTCGCGGAAGTCGTCATAGCTCCCATAGTTTTCAGCTTCATTAAACCGCTGTGCCGCTGCCTGACGTTGGGTATCTCGCGTAATGACGGGTGTGGCGTGTGTTCGTTGCTGAAACTGACTTGCTGCCGCCTGACGCTGGCTGTCGCGCGATAGAGCAGGTAACTGCGTGGCGCTCATTCCGCCGTTGACATCGGTTTGATGAAACCGCTTTGCCATATCCTGATCATGATAGGTCACACCATTACGGTAGTTTGGATTGTGCCGCCATGCCATATTCTTATCAGTAAGATGCTCACCGGTGATACGGTTGAAATTGTTGACGTCGATATTGATGTTGTCGCCGTTGTGTTGCCAGTCATTACCGTCACGATGACCGCCATCGTGGTGATGATAATCATCATCGTCATGATGATGATGGTCATGGTCATGATCGTCGTCGTCCCAGTCGATGCTGCTGAATAGTGCGTATGTGGTAGCAACGCCCATGCTATAGCCGAATCCGCGCACAAAGCTGTCAACAAACGGTTCTCCGGCTGGCGGCGGCAGATAAACTGGTGGATAAGCGGTATTGGCCCAACTGCCGTAAACCACGTTTGGGTTGTAGTTCGGAATATAAACCACATCCGGATTGGCTGGCTCAATGGTTATTACGGTCGGTGCAGGTTCTGCGACGACGGGGCTGGACGTAGAAACGGTATTTGATTGTGTGGCAGGGGCGTTGGCGGGCTGATTTACCGGTACGACTTTTTTCGTTGTCGTGATGATCTTTTGTTCAGTTGATGACTTCAGCGAGCCGGTTTGTTGCGCCAGTTGCCGCAATCGCTGTACCGAGTCCATCACGTCCTGCGGCTGCGCCAGAAAAGCATCGCCCAGGTTTTGCACCCATTGCGGGTTTTCGCCCATCAATGCCATCAACTGTGGAAAGGCCACCAGTGATTTGACGCTGGCGTCCCAGGGCTGGTCAGATACCGCCTGAATAGCAGCATCGCCTTGTTTAAGTGGATTATCGTGCGACCATTGCACTGCTTGAGCAACGTTTGCCGGATAGGTTGATGCCATTAACACTTGTGAAAGCAGAGAGTCGGGGTATAGCGCGACAGGTGCAACCCATTGATCTATTTGAGCAGTGCTGAATGCGGATTTGACGACGGCAGGTGTTACAGGAGGCACGGAAACCGTTGCTGGAAGCGTAACTGCGGAGATGTCAGGCGCAGTCTGTTGTGTCGATTGCGCTTCCACAGGCGCTTCCACTGTGCGGCTTTTTATATATAGCCCGGCAGAGGCGGCACAGAGCCCGGCACTGCAAATTAGCGCCAGCACATGGGGTTTAAACGGCAAAGTCATTTTCATAATTCGGATCTCAAGGAAATCGCAATGGTCGGCGAACTGCCACCCGCAGGTGCTGTGAATCCGAGTATAAAGAGGCCGTAGTTTAAATTTTGACTAATCTTGGGATTCGTTGAGAAAGGTGATTATCACCATGCGAATTAACGAAGTTTTTACGGAGGGAAATAATCTCTAGACCATCCTTAACGATTCAGCCACTTTTTTATGTTGCTTTTTTGTAAACAGATTAACACATCGTCAAAATCCTGCTATTCTGCCCGTTGCGGTACTGGGCATTTACCCTACAAACTGCTGTCTCACAGGAGCGTGAAGAGAATCGCCTGCCGCACTATGACAATGAGAGCGAGGAGAACCGTCGTGCTAGAAGAATACCGTAAGCACGTAGCTGAGCGTGCCGCTGAGGGGATTGCGCCCAAACCCCTGGATGCAAACCAAATGGCCGCGCTTGTAGAGCTGCTGAAAAACCCGCCCGCGGGCGAAGAAGAATTCCTGTTAGATCTGTTAACCAACCGTGTTCCCCCTGGCGTCGATGAAGCCGCCTATGTCAAAGCAGGCTTCCTGGCTGCTGTCGCCAAAGGTGAAGCCAAATCCCCACTGCTGACTCCGGAAAAAGCCATTGAACTGCTGGGCACTATGCAGGGTGGTTACAACATTCATCCGCTGATCGACGCGCTGGATGATGCCAAACTGGCACCGATCGCTGCCAAAGCACTTTCTCACACACTGCTGATGTTCGATAACTTCTATGACGTAGAAGAGAAAGCCAAAGCAGGTAACGAATATGCGAAGCAGGTAATGCAGTCCTGGGCGGATGCCGAATGGTTCCTGAATCGCCCGGCGCTGGCTGAAAAACTGACCGTTACCGTCTTCAAAGTGACCGGCGAAACCAACACCGATGACCTTTCTCCGGCACCGGATGCGTGGTCACGCCCGGATATCCCACTGCACGCGCTGGCGATGCTGAAAAACGCCCGTGAAGGTATTGAGCCAGATCAGCCTGGTGTTGTTGGCCCGATCAAACAGATTGAAGCTCTGCAACAGAAAGGTTTCCCGCTGGCGTACGTCGGTGACGTTGTGGGTACGGGGTCATCGCGTAAATCCGCCACGAACTCCGTTCTGTGGTTTATGGGCGATGATATTCCACATGTGCCGAACAAACGCGGCGGTGGTTTGTGCCTCGGCGGTAAAATTGCACCAATCTTCTTTAACACGATGGAAGACGCGGGTGCACTGCCAATCGAAGTCGACGTCTCTAACCTGAACATGGGCGACGTAATTGACGTTTACCCGTACAAAGGTGAAGTGCGTAACCACGAAACCGGCGAACTGCTGGCAACCTTCGAACTGAAAACCGACGTGCTGATTGATGAAGTGCGTGCTGGCGGCCGTATTCCGCTGATTATCGGGCGTGGCCTGACCACCAAAGCGCGTGAAGCACTTGGCCTGCCGCATAGTGATGTGTTCCGTCAGGCGAAAGATGTCGCTGAGAGCGATCGCGGCTTCTCGCTGGCGCAGAAAATGGTAGGCCGTGCCTGTGGCGTGAAAGGCATTCGTCCGGGCGCGTACTGTGAACCGAAAATGACTTCTGTAGGTTCCCAGGACACCACCGGCCCGATGACCCGTGATGAACTGAAAGACCTGGCGTGCCTGGGCTTCTCGGCTGACCTGGTGATGCAGTCTTTCTGCCACACCGCGGCGTATCCGAAGCCAGTTGACGTGAACACGCACCACACGCTGCCGGACTTCATTATGAACCGTGGCGGTGTGTCGCTGCGTCCGGGGGACGGCGTCATTCACTCCTGGCTGAACCGTATGCTGCTGCCGGATACCGTCGGTACCGGTGGTGACTCCCATACCCGTTTCCCGATCGGTATCTCTTTCCCGGCGGGTTCTGGTCTGGTGGCATTTGCAGCCGCAACAGGCGTAATGCCGCTGGATATGCCGGAATCCGTTCTGGTACGCTTCAAAGGCAAAATGCAGCCGGGTATCACCCTGCGCGATCTGGTACACGCTATTCCGCTGTATGCGATCAAACAAGGTCTGCTGACCGTTGAGAAGAAAGGCAAGAAAAACATCTTCTCTGGTCGCATTCTGGAAATTGAAGGTCTGCCGGATCTGAAAGTTGAGCAGGCATTTGAGCTGACCGATGCGTCTGCCGAGCGTTCTGCTGCCGGTTGTACCATCAAGCTGAACAAAGAACCGATCATTGAATACCTGAACTCTAACATCGTCCTGCTGAAGTGGATGATCGCGGAAGGTTACGGCGATCGTCGTACCCTGGAGCGTCGTATTCAGGGCATGGAAAAATGGCTGGCGAATCCTGAGCTGCTGGAAGCCGATGCAGATGCGGAATACGCGGCAGTGATCGACATCGATCTGGCGGATATCAAAGAGCCAATCCTCTGTGCACCGAATGACCCGGACGACGCACGTCCGCTGTCTGCGGTACAGGGCGAGAAGATCGACGAAGTATTTATCGGTTCTTGCATGACTAACATCGGTCACTTCCGTGCTGCTGGTAAACTGCTGGATGCGCACAAAGGTCAGTTGCCGACCCGCCTGTGGGTGGCACCGCCAACGCGTATGGACGCTGCGCAGCTGACCGAAGAAGGCTACTACAGCGTCTTCGGTAAGAGTGGTGCTCGTATCGAGATCCCTGGCTGTTCCCTGTGTATGGGTAACCAGGCGCGTGTAGCAGACGGTGCGACGGTGGTTTCCACCTCTACCCGTAACTTCCCGAACCGTTTGGGTACTGGCGCGAATGTCTTCCTGGCTTCTGCGGAACTGGCTGCTGTTGCGGCGCTGATTGGCAAACTGCCGACGCCGGAAGAGTACCAGACCTACGTGGCGCAAGTAGATAAAACTGCCGTTGATACTTACCGTTATCTGAACTTCGACCAGCTTTCTCAGTACACCGAAAAAGCGGACGGGGTGATTTTCCAGACTGCGGTTTAATAAGTAAGCGCACGCGCTGCGCATAAACGACACAATGCCCGGTGAATGAGATTCCCGGGCATTTTTTATTTCTAAACCATCGCCGTTCCGCTGTTTTTCTCCGGTAAGACTGCGATAATTACATCAATGGCGCAATGCGATTTCGGCGCATTGCCGGGAGCAGAGGAACACACTATGGATTACGAATTTCTGCGCGATATTACCGGAGTGGTAAAGGTGCGCATGTCCATGGGGCATGAAGTGGTCGGGCACTGGTTTAATGAAGAGGTGAAAGAAAACCTGGCCTTGCTTGATGAAGTGGAACAAGCGGCGCACGCATTGAAAGGTAGCGAACGTTCCTGGCAACGGGCAGGGCATGAATACACGCTATGGATGGATGGTGAAGAGGTGATGGTTCGCGCCAATCAACTGGAATTCGCTGGCGATGAAATGGAAGAGGGGATGAACTACTACGATGAAGAGAGCTTGTCACTGTGTGGCGTTGAGGATTTTCTTCAGGTGGTGGCGGCTTACCGTAATTTCGTGCAGCAGAAGTAAGTAAATCAGGCGGAGCCTCCGTGCTCCGCCTGAGACGTTAAACAGCGGGCATATTGCGCCCGTAATAAATCTCGCGCATTTCTTTCCACAGCGCAGCGGTAATTTCCTGGCGCTCGCTGTCGGTTAAATCTTCCGGTTTGGTGTGGAACATGTAGTGCTTAAGGTCGAACTCTTTAAGCAACATCTTGGTATGGAAGATATTCTCCTGATAGACGTTCACATCCACCATGTCATACAGCGCCTTCATATCGTCAGACATAAAGTTCTGAATCGAATTAATCTCATGGTCGATAAAGTGCTTCATACCGTTAATGTCGCGAGTAAAACCGCGCACGCGATAATCAATAGTCACAATATCGGACTCAAGCTGGTGGATCAGGTAATTCAGCGCCTTCAGCGGAGAAATCACGCCGCAGGTAGAGACTTCAATATCGGCGCGGAAGGTACATAAACCGCCTTCAGGATGACTTTCCGGGTAGGTATGTACGCAAATATGACTTTTATCGAGATGGGCAACGACCGTTTCTGGCAGTGGGCCGGGGTGTTCTGTTTTGTCGATAAGTTTCGGGTCGACCGGTTCTTCACTCACCAGAATAGTGACGCTGGCACCTTGTGGTTCGTAATCCTGGCGGGCGATGTTAAGAATATTGGCCCCGATAATGGAACAGGTTTCTGACAGGATTTCGGTCAGACGGTTGGCATTATAGAGTTCATCGATATAAGCAATATAACCGTCGCGCTCTTCGGTAGTTTTGGCGTAGCAGATATCGTAAATACAAAAACTCAGACTTTTGGTCAGATTATTAAAGCCATGCAGTTTCAGTTTTTTCAATTTCTTATCTTCTCCTTAGGACGGCTGTGAAGCCAGTGCATCTTGCAGATACTGGGGTAAGGCAAAAGCTGCCGTATGGACTGCCGGATTGTAATAACGGCATTTCAGGCCAGAAGCGAGAAAACGCGCCTGAATAATTTCGGTTGAGAGATGGCGTAAGGCGTCGTTATCTGTCGCCCATGCAAAGGTCATGATGCCGCCGTAATAGGTCGGGATCGCCGCCTGATAAAAGCCAACATCGCTGAAGTAATGGCTGAGTTTGCGATGACTGTCGATGGCCTCTTCCTGCTGTAAAAAGCAGACGCCGTTCTGCGCAACGAAAATACCGCCAGGATTCAGGCAACGTTTGCAGCCTTCATAAAATGCCGAAGTGAACAGACTTTCGCCGGGACCGATAGGATCGGTGCAGTCGGAAATAATGACATCAAAGGTCTGGCTGGTTTGATTAACGAAATTGACGCCATCGTCGATCACCAGCTTAAAGCGCGGATCGTCGTAGCTACCGGCGTTATGGTTGGGAAGATACTGACGGCAGAACGACACGACACCCGCATCGATTTCCACCATCGTGATTGACTCAACGTTTTTATGTCGGGTTACTTCACGCAGCATGGCACCGTCGCCGCCGCCGATAATCAGCACATGTTTCGCGTGACCGTGGGCCAGTAGCGGAACATGGGTCATCATCTCATGATAGATAAACTCGTCGCGCTCGGTGGTTTGTACTACGCCATCCAGCGCCATTACGCGACCAAATGCGGCGTTCTCAAAAATGATCAGATCCTGGTGATCGGTCTTTTCATGATACAGAACGTTATCTACCGCAAAGTACTGCCCAAACTGGTCGTGTAGCGTTTCATGCCACTGTTTTTTTTCGGCCATGGGTTGATACCTCCTTTGTTAACACCCGTAAAAAAATGGCGCAACATAATAGCTAACATTGACCGCGGATGCACGGTCAATATTTCTACAAAAAGGTATCAGGGATTATTTGACGTAGGCAAGCAGGCTTAAGGAATCGCGGGCCAGGGCTTTGCACTTTTTAGCGACGGGAATGCCAATGCCACTGAGATCGCGGTAGCTGTCTTCACCGAGGGCTTTCATGTCGAAGGTGTCGTAATTACTGAGATCCCACTGGTTTTGCTGGGCGAAAAAGACCAGCGCGCGACGAATTTGCCCGTTAGGTAAGTTCTGGTAACCACAATCGTTCTTCAGAAAAACAAAAACTGCCGTTAAATCGGCCATATCTTCGGCTTCAGACTCGCTGAGCGCGTAACTGTTTGCGCAAACGGCCATCAGGCTGCCGAATAACACTGTTCTGAAAAACGTCTTCATTGCTTCTACCAGGGGCTTAAAGAAGATAAACGTTAGCACACTGCGAGCGAGGCGACGACCATTATTGTCGATTAAATTGTGTCTGCGGCTTGACCTTCCCGTAAGGGGAAGGACTATGCTCAACGTTTGATTTTGTTTCGCCTGCTTAAGAATAAGGAAATAACTATGCAACGTCGTGATTTCTTGAAATATTCCGTCGCGCTGGGGGTGGCTTCAGCCTTGCCGCTGTGGAGCCGCGCAGTATTTGCGGCGGAACGCCCAACGTTACCAATCCCTGATTTGCTCACGACCGATGCCCGTAATCGCATTCAGTTAACTATTGGCGCAGGTCAGTCCACCTTTGGCGGGAAAACCGCAACTACCTGGGGCTATAACGGCAATCTGCTGGGGCCGGCGGTGAAATTACAGCGCGGCAAAGCGGTAACGGTTGATATCTACAACCAACTGACGGAAGAGACGACGTTGCACTGGCACGGGCTGGAAGTACCGGGTGAAGTGGACGGCGGCCCGCAGGGAATTATTCCGCCAGGTGGCAAGCGCTCGGTGACGTTGAACGTTGATCAACCTGCCGCTACCTGCTGGTTCCATCCACATCAACATGGCAAGACCGGACGTCAGGTGGCGATGGGGCTGGCTGGTTTGGTGGTGATTGAAGATGACGAGATCCTGAAATTAATGCTGCCAAAACAGTGGGGTATCGATGATGTTCCGGTGATCGTTCAGGATAAGAAATTTAGCGCTGACGGGCAGATTGATTATCAACTGGATGTGATGACCGCCGCTGTGGGTTGGTTTGGCGATACGTTGCTGACCAACGGTGCAATCTACCCGCAACACGCTGCCCCGCGTGGTTGGCTGCGCCTGCGTTTGCTCAATGGCTGTAATGCCCGCTCGCTCAATTTCGCCACCAGCGACAATCGCCCGCTTTATGTGATTGCCAGCGACGGCGGTCTGCTACCTGAACCGGTGAAGGTGAACGAGCTGCCAGTGCTGATGGGCGAGCGTTTTGAAGTGCTGGTGGAGGTTAACGATAACAAACCCTTTGACCTGGTGACGCTGCCGGTCAGCCAGATGGGGATGGCGATTGCGCCGTTTGACAAGCCGCATCCGGTAATGCGGATTCAGCCGATTGCCATTAGTGCCTCTGGTGCTTTGCCAGACACATTAAGTAGCCTGCCTGCGTTACCTTCGCTGGAAGGGCTGACGGTACGCAATCTGCAACTTTCTATGGACCCAATGCTCGATATGATGGGGATGCAGATGCTGATGGAGAAATATGGCGATCAGGCCATGGCCGGGATGGATCACAGCCAGATGATGGGCCATATGGGGCACGGCAATATGAATCATATGAACCACAGCGGGAAGTTCGATTTCCACCATGCCAACAAAATCAACGGTCAGGCGTTTGATATGAATAAGCCGATGTTTGCGGCGGCGAAAGGGCAGTACGAACGTTGGGTTATCTCTGGCGTGGGCGACATGATGCTGCATCCGTTCCATATCCACGGTACGCAGTTCCGTATCTTGTCAGAAAATGGCAAACCGCCAGCGACGCATCGCGCAGGCTGGAAAGATACCGTTAAGGTAGAAGGTAATGTCAGCGAAGTGCTGGTGAAGTTTAATCACGATGCACCGAAAGAACATGCTTATATGGCGCACTGCCATCTGCTGGAGCATGAAGATACGGGGATGATGTTAGGGTTTACGGTATAAAAAGACCGTATTCGGAAATATGCCCGGATCTCTCCGGGCATTATGGTTACTTCACATCATCCGGCAGCGCATAAGCCACAATATAGTCGCCCATCTTCGTACCAAATGAACCGTGACCGCCTGCGGAGATCACCACATACTGCTTACCATTCACTTCATAGGTCATTGGCGTAGCCTGACCACCCGCTGGTAAACGACCCTGCCACAGTTTTTCACCGTTGCTCATGTTGTAAGCGCGCAGGTAGTTATCGGCCGTAGCGGCGATAAACAGCACGTTACCCGCCGTGGAGATTGGCCCGCCAAGCATCGGCATACCCATATTGAACGGCACCGGTACAGGCATCGGGAATGGCATACTGTCCTGCGGCGTACCAATACGTTTTTTCCACACCACTTCATTGGTTTTCAGATCCAATGCTGAGATATAGCCCCATGCTGGCTGTTTACATGGCAGACCAAACGGTGAGAGGAACGGGTTGAGCGTGACACCATACGGTACACCGTACTGTGGCTGGATGCCGGATTCCGTACCCGTGCCTTTGGCATCTTTCGGCTGTTCCATCGGGTTGCCTGGACCGCGTGGGATCAGTTTCGAAACAAACGGCAGTGCCATTGGGTTGGCAATCGCCACTTCACGATTCGGATCAACGGAAATCCCGCCCCATTCGAACATCCCCAGGTTACCCGGGAAGACCAGCGTACCCTGTTCAGATGGCGGCGTAAAAATGCCTTCATAGCGCATCTGGTGGAACATCACGCGGCACACCAACTGGTCAAACATGGTGGCACCCCACATATCCGCACCGCTCAAATCTTTCGTCGGACGGAAGCTCAGTTCCGAGAAGGGTTGAGTAGGGGTCACGTAATCGCCTTTGGCAGCACCTTGGGGAACCGGTTTTTCCGGGGCCGGAACCACCAGTTCACCATTACGACGATCGAGCACAAAAATGTTGCCGGTTTTCGCCGGAGCGTAAATAATCGGCACTTTCTGACCATTAACGGTGATGTCCGCCAGCGTCGGCTGTGCCGGAAGATCCATATCCCACAGGTCGTGGTGAACGGTCTGGTAGCTCCACGCCAGTTTCCCGGTAGTGGCATTCAGCGCCAGAATCGAGCTGGCATAACGTTCCTGTTCCGGTGTGCGGTTACCACCCCAAATATCTGGCGTGGTGACGCCCATCGGCAGATAGACCAGATCCAGCTTCGCGTCATAGGCCGCTGGTGCCCACGAGTTTGGTGAGTTAAAGGTAAAGGTATGTTCGTCAGACGGGATCGCATTCGGATCTTTCGCGCCCGGATCAAAAGCCCACAGCAGCTCCCCGGTGTTGACATCAAAACCACGGATCACGCCAGATGTTTCACGGGTTGAGAAGTTATCGGTGACTGAACCGGCCATCACGATGGTTTTATCGGTGATAATCGGCGGCGAAGTCGGCTCATACAGACCCGGTTTGGTGTCCGGCATATTGCTTTGCAGATTGAGCACGCCTTTATTGGCGAAGGTTTCGCACAGCTTGCCGTTTTCAGCGTTAATTGCAATCAGACGACCATCATTGACCGGAAGAATGATACGACGCGGGCAATCCGCCATCACTTCCGGCGAAGCAGTTTCTGCTTTGGCTTCATGATAAGAGACGCCACGGCAGGTTACATGCTGGAAGGACTCGTTGGTTTTCAGCTCAGGATCGTAATGCCATTTCTCTTTACCGCTGGCGGCATCCAGCGCAAACAGACGTTGGTGCGCGGTACACAGGTAAAGGGTGTCGCCCACTTTAATTGGCGTCACTTCATTGGTGATTTCGCCCGGATCGTTCGGCTGCTTCACATCGCCAGTACGGAACACCCAGGCTTCTTTCAGCTTGTGGACGTTATCAGCGTTAATTTGTTTCAGAGGTGAAAAGCGTTGACCTTCCTGATTGCGACCATAGGCAGGCCAGTCCTGATCGGCAACGGGGGAGATGGCTTCTGCTGGCGTGGTATCGGCGCTTAAGGTGCCGCTGATTTCCTGCGGATCGTTAAATCCGGCCCAGGTCAGGATACCACCGCTAATCAGCAGTGCGACCACCAGTGCGGCAACTGCGCCGCTGGCAGGAATGACCAGGCGACGCCAGACAAACGGCAGGATCAGCCAGATGCCGAAGAAGACCAGAATGTCGCTGCGCGGAGTCAGCGCCCAGAAGTCGAAACCAACTTCCCAGACGCCCCAAATCATAGTGCCGAGCAGCAGGGCTGCGTACAGCCAAAGCGCGGCGCGTTTACTGCGCCACAGCATCCAGGCGACGCCGAGCATCACAAGGCCAGCGATAGGGTAGTACCAGGAGCCGCCAATCGCGACCAGCCAGCCTCCGCCAATGAGTAGATACAGCCCGCAAAGCGCTGCAAAAAGGGCTGTTAGCGTGACGAGTAATCGCCGCGAGCCGGTATTGTTAATTGCCATAAAGAGACACCATTTCAATTCATTAATATTTTAGTAGCAATTAATTATAGGTTTTAACATGTGTGATCGTCATCACAATTCGAGCTTTATTAACAGATTCCGCGAATGAATAGTTTTACTGGTATACTGCGTGTCTTGCGCTTTGTTGCGGTGCCAAAACCTGCCCGTGCGAAGTGATTTGTTTTTAAATCATATGGTTATAGATATGAAACATACTGTAGAAGTAATGATCCCCGAAGCGGAGATTAAAGCGCGTATCGCCGAACTGGGTCGTCAGATTACTGAGCGTTACAAAGACAGCGGCAGCGATATGGTGCTGGTGGGTCTGCTGCGTGGCTCATTTATGTTTATGGCGGACCTGTGCCGTGAAGTTCAGGTATCTCATGAAGTCGACTTTATGACCGCCTCCAGCTACGGTAGCGGCATGTCCACCACCCGTGATGTGAAAATCCTCAAAGATCTGGATGAAGATATCCGTGGCAAGGACGTGCTGATTGTTGAAGATATCATCGACTCGGGGAATACACTGTCGAAAGTGCGTGAGATCTTAAGCCTGCGCGAACCGAAGTCGTTGGCGATTTGTACGCTGCTGGATAAACCGTCCCGTCGTGAAGTGAACGTCCCGGTAGAATTTATCGGTTTCTCGATCCCGGATGAGTTTGTGGTGGGTTACGGCATTGATTACGCACAGCGTTACCGTCATCTGCCGTATATCGGCAAAGTGATTCTGCTGGACGAGTAAGTGTGAAGTTGCCGGATGTGTTGCATCCGGCATGGCATTTTTATTTGTGGTTGGCGTGTTTCAGCTTGAGGTTGGAGATCCCGTGACGGTAACGTTGCTCAAGGGTTTCGCGGTTAGTCGCTGTGACATCCAGATCACGCAGCAAGCCGTCGTGAATGCCGTAGGCCCAGCCGTGAATGGTAACTTTCTGCCCGCGTTTCCACGCTGATTGCATAATGGTGGAGTGGCCCAGGTTATACACCTGTTCCATGACGTTCAGTTCACACAAGGTATCCAGACGGCGCTCTTGCGGCATTTCGCCGAGCAATGAGCTATGTTTGAACCAGATATCGCGGATATGCAGCAGCCAGTTGTTGATAAGCCCCAGTTCCGGGTTTTCAACTGCGGCTTGTACGCCGCCGCAACCGTAGTGGCCACAGATAATAATGTGTTCAACTTCGAGTACATCCACTGCATACTGAACCACGGAAAGGCAGTTCAGGTCGGTGTGAATGACCAGGTTAGCAACATTACGGTGAACAAAGAGTTCGCCCGGCTCAAGACCGGTTAAACGTTCTGCAGGAACGCGACTGTCGGAACATCCAATCCATAGAAAGCGCGGTTTTTGCGCTTGTGCCAGTTTCTCAAAAAACCCGGGATCCTCTTCCACCAGCATTTTTGACCATAGTGCATTGTTGCTGATGAGTGTATCTATGTCTTTCATGGAGGTTAACGACCTGTAACCAAATAATTACGTTTGGCTAATATAGGGCAACTCCGGGACGATTTAAACCACAGATAAAGTGTAAGAACGTAAGGTAAGTAAAAATTTATGACCATTGCACTGGAACTTCAACAGCTTAAAAAAACCTATCCAGGCGGCGTTCAGGCGCTTCGTGGAATCGATTTGCAGGTCGAAGCGGGTGATTTTTATGCGCTTCTCGGGCCGAACGGGGCCGGAAAATCGACCACTATCGGTATTATCAGCTCTCTGGTAAATAAAACCTCCGGGCGGGTCAGCGTATTTGGTTACGATCTCGAGAAAGATGTCGTAAACGCTAAACGTCAGTTGGGTCTGGTGCCACAGGAATTTAACTTCAACCCGTTTGAAACCGTGCAGCAAATTGTGGTGAATCAGGCAGGGTACTACGGTGTGGAGCGCAAAGAAGCGTACATTCGCAGCGAAAAGTATCTTAAACAACTCGATCTATGGGGAAAACGCAACGAACGTGCGCGTATGTTATCTGGCGGGATGAAGCGCCGTTTAATGATTGCCCGTGCGTTAATGCATGAACCTAAACTACTGATTCTCGACGAACCGACCGCAGGCGTGGATATTGAACTTCGCCGCTCAATGTGGGGCTTTTTGAAGGATTTAAACGACAAAGGCACCACCATCATTCTCACCACACACTACCTGGAAGAAGCAGAAATGCTGTGCCGCAATATCGGCATTATTCAACACGGTGAGTTGGTGGAAAATACTTCGATGAAGGCGCTGCTGGCGAAGCTGAAATCAGAAACCTTTATTCTCGATCTCGCACCGAAAAGTCCGTTACCGAAGCTCGATGGCTATCAGTATCGACTGGTAGATACCGCCACGCTGGAAGTTGAAGTGCTGCGTGAGCAGGGCATCAACAGCGTATTTACGCAGTTAAGTGAGCAGGGCATTCAGGTATTAAGTATGCGTAACAAAGCTAACCGTCTGGAAGAGCTGTTTGTTTCACTGGTTAATGAAAAACAAGGAGATCGCGCATGATGCATCTTTACTGGGTGGCACTAAAAAGCATCTGGGCGAAAGAGATCCATCGCTTTATGCGTATCTGGGTGCAGACGCTGGTGCCGCCAGTCATCACCATGACCCTTTACTTTATTATCTTCGGTAACCTGATTGGTTCGCGTATTGGCGATATGCATGGCTTCAGCTACATGCAGTTCATTGTACCGGGGCTGATCATGATGTCGGTGATCACCAACGCCTACGCTAACGTCGCGTCATCATTTTTTGGTGCCAAGTTCCAGCGTAATATTGAAGAGCTGCTGGTAGCGCCGGTTCCGACTCACGTCATTATTGCCGGATATGTCGGCGGTGGCGTGGCGCGTGGTCTGTTTGTTGGCATTCTGGTGACGGCAATTTCACTGTTTTTTGTGCCGTTTCAGGTGCATTCGTGGGTATTCGTTGCCTTAACCCTGGTGCTCACTGCGGTGCTATTCTCCCTTGCGGGTTTGCTGAACGGCGTGTTTGCTAAAACGTTCGATGACATCAGCCTGGTGCCAACCTTTGTGTTAACGCCACTCACGTATTTGGGCGGGGTGTTTTACTCCCTGACTTTGTTGCCGCCGTTCTGGCAAGGGCTGTCGCACCTGAACCCAATCGTTTATATGATCAGTGGTTTCCGCTACGGCTTCCTCGGTATCAATGATGTTCCGCTGGTCACTACCTTTGGCGTACTGGTGGTCTTTATTGTGGCGTTTTATTTGATCTGTTGGTCGCTGATCCAACGTGGACGTGGTTTGCGTAGCTAAGGCTATTTCCTCTCCTCTGGATTTGGGGGAGAGGAGTTTTGACGGCTATCACCCTTTATCAACAATGGTCAGGGTAGACTGATTTTCGGCTAAGGAGGAAGGCGATGTTAGGTTGGGTAATTACCTGTCACGATGACCGGGCGCAAGAGATACTGGATGCGCTGGAGAAAAAACATGGGGCACTTCTTCAGTGCCGGGCCGTGAATTTCTGGCGCGGATTAAGCTCTAATATGCTCAGCCGCATGATGTGCGATGCCTTGCATGAAACGGACTCTGGTGAAGGCGTTATTTTCTTAACCGATATAGCCGGAGCGCCACCGTACCGCGTGGCTTCATTATTAAGCCACAAACACTCCCGTTGCGAAGTGATTTCTGGTGTCACGTTACCGTTAATTGAACAGATGATGGCTTGCCGTGAAACCATGACCAGTTCAGCGTTTCGCGAGCGTATTGTCGAACTGGGTGCGCCGGAGGTGAGTAGTCTTTGGCACCAGCAACAAAAAAATCCGCCTTTCGTCCTCAAACATAATTTGTATGAGTATTAACCCGCGATTCTGATGACGCTTTTGCTACAATAAAAGCGTTGTTTCACCCTCGGTTATTTTTTCATGTACAAACAAGCTGTTATTCTCCTGCTGATGCTGTTTACCGCAAGTGTCAGTGCCGCGTTACCTGCCCGTTATATGCAAACCATCGAAAATGCTGCGGTCTGGGCGCAAATTGGCGACAAGATGGTGACGGTGGGGAATATTCGGGCCGGACAAATCATTGCCGTGGAGCCCACTGCCGCAAGTTATTACGCATTTAATTTTGGCTTTGGTAAAGGGTTTATCGATAAAGGTCATCTCGAGCCGGTTCAGGGGCGACAAAAAGTTGAAGACGGTTTGGGTGACCTCAACAAGCCGCTGAGTAATCAGAACTTAGTTACCTGGAAAGATACGCCGGTCTATAACGCGCCGAGTGCGGGCAGTGCGCCGTTTGGGGTACTGGCGGACAATTTGCGCTACCCGATTTTGCATAAACTGAAAGACAGGTTAAATCAAACCTGGTATCAGATCCGTATTGGCGATCGACTGGCCTATATCAGCGCGCTGGATGCCCAACCCGATAATGGCCTGCCGGTGCTAACCTATCACCATATTTTGCGCGATGAAGAAAACACCCGTTTTCGCCATACTTCGACGACCACCTCGGTACGCGCTTTCAATAACCAGATGGCCTGGCTGCGCGACAGGGGATACGCGACACTGAGCATGGCGCAGCTGGAAGGTTACGTGAAGAATAAGATCAATCTCCCTGCGCGAGCGGTGGTGATTACCTTTGATGATGGCCTCAAGTCGGTGAGCCGCTATGCGTATCCTGTGTTGAAACAATATGGCATGAAGGCGACGGCGTTTATTGTTACCTCGCGCATCAAACGTCACCCGCAGAAATGGAACCCAAAATCGCTGCAATTTATGAGCGTTTCTGAACTTAACGAAATTCGCGATGTATTTGATTTCCAGTCACATACTCATTTTTTGCATCGGATAGATGGTTATCGGCGGCCTATATTGCTGAGCCGTAGTGAGCACAATATTCTGTTTGATTTTGCACGTTCACGCCGCGCTCTGGCGCAATTTAATCCACATGTTTTGTATCTTTCTTATCCATTTGGCGGATTTAATGACAAAGCCGTGAAGGCAGCAAAAGAAGCCGGATTTCACCTGGCTGTGACGACCATGAAAGGCAAAGTAAAACCGGGGGATAATCCGTTGTTACTAAAACGACTTTATATCTTAAGAACAGATTCGCTGGAGACGATGTCGCGGCTGGTGAGTAACCAGCCGCAGGGATAACAATCAGGCAACCTGTACCGGAATCGCTTTCGCGGTACGTTTCATTTCGTTGTCGCCTTCAAAATAGGCGACGTTGGGTCGCCAGGTGCGAGCTTCTTCATCTGGCATGGTAACGAAGCTGGCGATGATGACAATATCGCCGACGCTGGCGCAGTGGGCCGCCGCACCGTTGACAGAAATAATTCTCGAACCGCGTTCTGCCGCGATGGCATAGGTGGAGAAACGCTTGCCGTTGGTAACATTCCAGATATCAATGGCTTCGTTTTCGAGAATACCGGCTGCGTCAAGAAAATCCTGATCAATGGCGCAAGAACCTTCATAGTGCAGGTCCGCATGAGTCACTTTCACGCGGTGGAGTTTGCCCTGCAGCATCGTGCGAATCATAACTTCTACCTTTCTACCCTGTCGTTAACGAAGCAGGCGATGCCTGCTTTGAGGAAATTCTCACGCAGTATTGCCCGATTTTTGTTTAGTGTCTACTCATCTGACGGCATTTGCATCAGCAGTTTGCGTACCGTGCCGAAGCGTGCCATGTAACGCCTGTAACCAATTGAAATTTATCTGAACGCTGCTCGGTAAACACTAAAGAGGCGGCTGACGACGGCACACCTTGACTGGATACTGCCTTCACGCAAGACAACACGGAAGGCAGGGGAGATGGATGCACCGAGTACCACACCGCATGATGCGGTGTTTAAACAATTTTTAATGCATGCGGAAACGGCTCGCGACTTTCTGGATATCCATTTGCCAGCGGAGCTACGCGAACTGTGTGACCTCGACACGCTGCATCTTGAGTCGGGGAGTTTTATTGAAGAAAGCCTGAAAGGGCACAGCACTGACGTGCTCTATTCCGTACAGATGCAGGGTAGTACGGGTTATCTGCATGTTGTGATTGAACACCAAAGCAAGCCGGATAAGAAAATGACCTTTCGCATGATGCGCTATGCCATTGCCGCCATGCACCGGCATCTGGAGGCGGATCACGATAAGCTGCCGCTGGTGGTGCCGATTCTGTTTTATCAGGGCGAGGCCACACCTTATCCGCTCTCAATGTGCTGGTTTGATATGTTTTACTCGCCGGAGCTGGCGCGACGCGTTTACAACAACCCTTTCCCGCTGGTGGATATCACCATCACGCCGGATGACGAAATCATGCAGCACCGGCGGATTGCGATTCTCGAACTACTGCAAAAGCATATTCGCCAGCGCGACTTAATGTTATTGCTGGAGCAACTGGTCACGCTGATTGACGAAGGGTACACTAGCGGAAGTCAGTTAGTTGCCATGCAAAACTATATGCTGCAACGCGGTCATACTGAACAAGCGGATTTGTTTTATGGTGTGTTGCGAGACAGGGAAACGGGAGGGGAGTCTATGATGACGCTGGCGCAGTGGTTTGAAGAGAGGGGAAGACAGGAGGAAAGGCAGGAGGTAAGACAGGAGGTAATACAAGAGGTTAGACAGGAAGTAAGACAGGAATTCGCCCTGCGTTTTCTGAGTAAAGGGATGTCTCGGGAAGACGTTGCAGAGATGGCAAATTTACCTCTTGCTGAGGTTGATAAGCTGATTAGCTAAGTTATCTGCATTATCAGTTATAGCCAGATAATTGTTATTGTTAACTGACCAGATAATTAAGGGAACATATGGAAATAAAGACACGGAGAGAAACCAGGCAGACGTTGGCGCAGTGGTTTGAAGAGAAGGGATTTCAGAAGGGATATAAAGAGGGACTCCAGAAGGTAAGACTGGCCCTGCGTCTTCTGAGTAAAGGAATGTCTCGGGAAGACGTTGCAGAGATGGCAAATTTACCTCTTGCTGAGATTGATAAAATGATTAACTAAGTTGTCTGCGTTATGAATAATCGCTTACAGATAACGTGGCAATGAATAGCTGGCGCCATCAGCCGTAGCGCCAGTTAAGTATTACACCAGCTCGACTATTTTGTTGTCGATCAGGCGGGCATCGCCAAGCCAGGCGGCTACCAGAATCACTGCACGTTTGCTGTTTTCAGAGACATCCAGCCAGGTCTAGGAATCACAAATCTGAATATCATCGGCGCGGAAGCCTTTTTCATTCAGTTCTTGCCCGGCAATGGCAATAATTTCATCGAGATCCCGTTCGCCAGCCTGCAATTTGTCGGCAATCGAACTTAAAACCTTGTACAGACCGGGCGCAATTTTGCGTTGTTCCGCCGTCAGATAACCGTTACGGGAACTCAGCGCCAGACCGTCTTTGGCGCGCATAATCGGTACGCCGATAATCTCAATATCAAAGCCCATATCGGCAACCATTTTGCGGATCAGCGCCAGTTGCTGAAAGTCCTTTTCGCCGAAGCAAGCGATGTCCGGCTGGACCAGGTTGAACAGCTTGCTGACAATAGTCGAAACGCCGCGAAAATGTCCCGGACGGCTGGCACCTTCCAGCATGGTGGAAAGACCAGGAACATCAACATAGGTGTGGGTTTCTGTACCGTTCGGGTAGATCTCTTTTACCGAAGGCGCGAAAACTAAATCCACTTTACGTTTGTTCAGCTTTTCGCAGTCCTCTTGCAAGGTCCGTGGATAACGTGCCAGATCTTCCGGGCGGTCAAACTGCATCGGGTTAACGAAAATACTGACCACTACCACATCGGCGCGGGCTTTGGCTTCGTCGACCAGCTTCATATGGCCATCGTGCAGGTTACCCATGGTGGGCACCAGCGCCACGCGCTTACCTTCCATACGCAGGCGGCGGATTTGCTGACGCAGCAGCGGCAGGGTTTCGATAATTAACACAACGTCACTCCTCAATGGAAACTGTGTTCTTCGCCCGGATAAACGCCGGACTCCACTTCAGCCATATACTGCCGCACAGCCGCGCGGATGTCGCCCGTTTCGGCGAGGAAATTTTTGGCGAATTTAGGAATATGACCGCCGGTAATGCCGAACGCGTCGTGCATCACGAGGATTTGCCCGTCAGTGACGTTGCCTGCGCCAATGCCAATAACCGGGATCGCCAGTGCTTCGGTAATGCGTTTCGCCAGTTCAACCGGCACGCACTCCAGTACCAGCAGTTGTGCCCCAGCAGCTTCTAAGGCTAATGCATCGCTGAGCAGTCGATCGGCCGCTTCATCGCCGCGCCCCTGGACTTTGTAGCCACCGAAAATATTTACTGACTGTGGGGTTAGGCCTAAATGACCACAAACTGGAACGGCACGTTCGGTCAGCATTTGTACGGTTTCTACCAGCCACTCACCGCCTTCAATTTTGACCATGTTGGCTCCGGCACGCATTACCGTTGCGGCGTTTTCAAAGGCTTGTTCCGGCGTGGCATACGCCATAAATGGCAGGTCTGCTAACAGAAGGCAGTTTGGCGCGCCGCGACGCACGGCGGCAGTGTGGTAGGCGATATCAGCAACGGTAACCGGTAGCGTGGAGTCATGCCCCTGAACCGTCATGCCCAGAGAATCGCCGACCAGCATGACGTTAAGTCCTTCTTCGGCAAACAGTTTTGCGAAGCTATAATCGTAAGCAGTGATGGTCGCGAAACGTTTTTTTTCTTGTTTGCATTTTTGCAATGAAGCAATAGTGGTTGGTTTCATAACGTATCCTGATAAGTAATGTCGTGCTGTCTGGCATTTTATCAGCCACATTGGTGGGGGCAATGATTTATCTATTGTGGCACCGCCATTACCAGACGGTGCCACAATGTTATCAGGGATAGGTTACCTGGAAAGTACTGGTGGCTTTAAATTCTCCTGGTTCGATAGCAATATTTCCGTCTTGCTTTAACGTCGCCTGGAAATGAAGTGGATATGTTATACCTTGATCTTCTGGGTAAATTGCATCTGAATCGTGATCCTGAGCCTGACCCGTATTATCTTTATAAACAGAAGTTGAATCATTCGGTTTCAGTATCATTAGGGCACTTTTTCTGTTTGCTAATCCTTCAATCAATACCGCAACGCCTTTTGCTGCGCCGCTTCCAGTAAGAGTGTTACCCAGGAGTTGCTTATTTTCTGTACCCAGCTTCCCTGAAGATAGCTTTGTCTCTATATCGCCAACGCGAACACAGTTCTGGAGAGAAATATCAAAAGGAACCGGAGTAGCACCATTTTTAATCTGCCCTGGTGCATATTCTCCCATTTTTACCGTCGAACCACTTACTGATTTTCCGGTAAGTACAGCAGTAAAGCAGGTGGGGTTAGTTAATTTAACATTGAGTAGATCAAAGTCGATATAAAGGTGATGGCTGTGATCAACAACACGAGAACCGGGACTGTAGGCCTTAAACGCATAAAGATATGTCGAATTACTGGACAATGATACGTCCTGGTTTGTTGTAGGGTTAAAATCGGTATCAGTATAAAATTCAATCGTAAGATCGTGTACAACACCGCCGATGGCCCAGAATCTATCGTACCGCATCGCGTTATCGCAGCCGATATGTTGTAGATCAGGGTCTGTGATGATCCACTGGAATTTTTGTGGTGTGGTATCTCCAATATATAAACCAGAGTCGCTAATAGTTGTTTTTGTTGAATATGCAGACCAAAGTTTTGCAATAAATAGAGTGTAATACAAGCCTGGGACAGAGGTTTTAAATAACTTATGTCCACCATAGGTTTTACCAGAATCAGCCATGGCATTTTCAATATCCATTAGTCCATCTGGATTTGCCCTGTCAGAGGCATTACAGTAAAGAAAACCGCCACCGCTGGCTGTATCTAATTGTTCCCAGCGTAATTTAACACCTGTCGGGCCAAGTTGAGTAGGTTTATAAAAAACTAAATTATTGGTTGTTGATGCATATCTAAAAGTGACCTGAGCCGCAGTGCTCGGGCCGTTGAAATTACCATCGCCTACCCCGGCATTGTTACCAACAAGAAAACTTGTATCCTTACTAATCGCTGTAAAGCAAGAGCAGGATAGTACTAAAAAAACAAAGTATTTGAAGAATGTCTTCATGATTACCCACTATTCGCTGCTGTCATAATAGCAGTCGTTTGTTTTGATATATTATTCGTAGTGCACATCAACTAATATATGACTCATCACCTGGCCAGATATGACATCCAGCGCGGGATCGATTTTTTGCATTCTGGCATAAAATTTCCATGACGAATTATTCAGGGCAGAAGTCATTACTGGATAGATTGAACGAGAATTTCCCGCTGAACTAAGAACATTGAATATATTGGCCGGGTCCTGAATGGAAAAGAGAACGACACCGACATTTTTAGCCCCGGTTGTCACTTCATTGGCAAATATTTGCCTGGAGCCTGCAGCCATGACACCGCTAAGGGCTCTAAAATCAATATGTAACTGATTTAGCACATCGCCAGTTCCCTGTAATGCACAGTCTGAGACAGTGACAGTGAACTCTTTTCCACCTGGTTGATAGCTTTCAGGAGTAACATTACCTGAAAAATATCCCACCCCAACGACACCAAGATCAATATTACCCTGGTTACTGATTCCGCTTTTGCAAGTGCTGTTTTTTACATTAGCAACAAGGTCAATATCCTGTCCAGCGATCGCTGGACAGGTAATGGGAAACAGTAATGACAGAAACAGAATTATTCTCTTCATCAGCTTACGTTGAGTGGGATGCATATATAGTTCCTGAATCTGTCAGTCTGTTAGTTATAGGTTACTGTAAATGTGGCAGGTGCAGAAAATTTACCTGCAGTGACATTACTTACGGTTTTATTTTTTTCAACGACCAGGCGAGCACTCATCGGGTAATAAACAACCGCATTGGCAGCAGTGGAAATAGTTACCTCTTGAGATGCTGGTGTCACACAACTAAATTGTGTTGCTCTCCCTGTTGCCGGAGTTTCGGTGCTCCAGACTTCAACGGCGACGGCACTTGCTTTATCTGTGGCTGTGGAACCATTTGCGAACCCTGCACCGTCATTAGCAGTCCCCTCGCATGTGGCTCGCTTGGTTCATTTTCTTTGCGCTTTTTTATTGGGGATACCCGCACAGTCTTTGAATTTGAGTTTGAATGTTTTTACTTTGGTCTTGGCATTGATTTCAGAAATATATACATCACCAAAATCAACAACAGAAATGTCCTGATCAGAGTCATTTACTAATGTAGCGGTACAAGTACCCATTTCTACGGTGGTAATCACGGTCAGCCCAATGCTGTCAGTTGCCGCATAAGAGGGTACGCTGAACAATGAGGCAGCCAAAACGACACTGCTGGATAATCCATAACGTAAATTTTTAAATGTCATCTTAATTATCCTTCTTATTGATAGATGAAATTAAACGTCGCCAGGGCGCGAAAAATCCCCGGCACGCCTTGCCCTGCTGCGGTTTCACGTAGCGCGACAGTCATTTCAAGACCTTTATCGGGCTGCATTTCTTCTGTGCTCCAGCGTATCTTGTCCGCACTGTTGTTAGGTTGAAGGAAAGTGGCATCATCAGTAGTCCGTTTTTTGAAACCCATACCGATATTACTTGTCGTCGAAGATAAATCACCAGACAGCGGTATAATAAGCTTGGATGAGCTTGATAATGCGTTTCCGGTCAGAGTGGTATCAATCCAGCTAATGCCACTGCTGCACCCACTGGCAACCAGTTTAAAATCAGCCTGAGATTCTGTCGTTTTATTCGTGATCTTATCCAGGCCCATCTTAGGGATTCTCAAAGTGTAGTTATTATTGCCATCATTCGTGACATTATTACCAGTAAGTGTGATGTTACAGGTTGTCGCTTTGACAGTGGCTGTAAACTCAACATTAATATCCGTTGCAAATACTGAGGGTGATAATAATACTCCCATCAGTATCGCTATTTTATGTGGCGTTGTTTTTATCATTTGACGTCCCTTGTAGTTACTGAATCTGACACCGAATTCCATTCAGAATAATAGATTGCGCTATTTTTTCTGCTTCTGAACTTTGTTGATAATGCGCAAGACAACTTACAGGTTTACTTTCTTCGAGCCATTTAATGTTGATATTTCCTTGCTGTTCAATACCACGAACAAAAGCCTGTCCACCCTGTCCAACATTACCAATGACATTGCCTTGGTCATCATAAATATCTGCAGCAAATGGAATATTTTTGCCATCACTACGTGTGATGTTCATAATGGCTGATTGCCCTTGCACGGTTTCAAAATCAGCAAAAACGACAGAACCCTGACGAGGCACAGCTACAGCACTGGTACTTTTTAATTCAACATCGTTCTCAAGATCGTTGATATCCAGCGCGATACGGTTTTCATGATAAGGAGAAAGAGCGCTGGTGACACCATAACCCCATCGATCGATAGTACTGTTGCCATAATTTATTCGCGCTCCTTGAGCACCTGGAGCCTGAACTACCGCCAGTGTATCGGAGTCGCTAAAACTGTCATTACTGAAGGTCAGGCCGCCACTATGCAATACAAAACCACCGTCGGTGCTGAGAGAAACTTGACGACTGTTATCGCTGTTTGCAGAAACTGAACCTGCCAGAGTTCCCCACGGTGATTCATAGCTGGCATAACCCCCAACATAACTCAAATCTTTGCTGGCTTTATTCATCGTATAGCCAGTATTCACGCTATAACTGACGCGAGCGTTATCGCTATAGCCACTGCTACTGACGTTGAGTTGGTTATTACCCTTAAAGTCACTGCTCATTTGAGTATCGATACTCTGGAAACCTGAAGTACGTTGTTCAGTGCCAAGTAATTTTTCAATAGGAATGGTGAAACTGAGATAAACGCTATCATCAGCGTCGCCGTCCTCATTCCATGAACGCTGTGCACTGATGCTGTAGCTGCCCCAGGATGCACTGTTACTGTAGCCAATGGAGTAATTGCTACGATTTTGTCCGGAAGCCCAGTAATCGGACCAACTACCAGAAAGATAAAAAGAACCGTAATCTTTTTTTTCAAATTTCAACGGTTGGTTAATACTGACTGTAACCTGATTTTTCATGCGCGAGTAATTACGCATGGATTTCGGTTCAAGATCTTGTTCTGGATGTTTCACTTCATCAATCAGAGTTAGTGCATCATTAAGACCAAGATAATTCTGTGTCGAATAGCGATAGGCCGCGATATTCAGTGAAGTACTTGTTTCTTCGAATAACTTGTTCCAGGAAACACGATAACTTTGCCCCTGGTATGTTTTATCATCCGGTATACGAACATTGGAGTGAGTCACATCGAAAGAAAATGCACCGACCGAAGTATTCAGACCAAGACCTAACAAACCAGCGGTATAGTTATTATCGGTAATCTGAATACCGGTATAACCCGTCAGATAGTTATTCAGACCGTAGTAGTAGCTGGCCTGAAATAAATTAGGCTCATCCTGAATATCATCTTTTAAGACCTGGCCGCCGCTAATATCCCAACGTCCAACGCCAGGGCGTAACATTTGAACGACCGATGAAAAAGGTTGCGAGAATGTCCGCTTTGAGCCATCGGATTCTTCGATGGTAACAATAAGATCACTGCCGTACCCTGATGGACTCAGATCATCAATGACGAAAGCGCCTGGCGGCACCGTCGTTTCATAAATCTTATAGCCACCTTGCGTAATAGTGACTTTGGCGTTGGTATTGGCAACGCCATGAATGATAGGCGCAAAGCTGGCTAATGTCGGAGGCAACATGCGGCTGTCACTGTATAAGCGAATGCCTCGGATACTGACGGAATCAAAGGTTTCGCCCGTCGTATAAGACTCACCAATAATGAATTGAGAGCGTAGTGAGGCGATATCACGCTGTATATACCGATTCTTAAAATCATAATTACCGCCAGAATCGGTCATCCAGTTGTAGTTGCCTGAGGCACGCAGCCGCCATGCACCCAAATTCATCCCACCGTTAAAAGCAGCATAAATGCTGTCATTTTTTCGACCAGGGGTTTCACTATGATATCCGTTGAGGTTGTATGACAACATGGCTGCATTAATGCCATTTTCCCATAACGATGGATCAACATAGTTTTGGTAATTTTTCATTACCCAGGCCTGAGGAACGTCTATATCCAGACGTTGATCGTTAACGTCATAACGAACGGAAGCCTGAGGGATAATTTCCGTCAAATTGAGGCAATTGCCGAGAGCTTCATCCCGGGCAAGCAGAACGGCTTTTTCGCTGTTTATATCGGGAGAATTAATATGGAACTGCAATAAATTTTTAAGTGTGATACAGGCTTGTGCGTTCTTTTTTCCTTCAATTGCGACAAATGTAATGCTTTGGTTAATAACAGGTTGATCGTTGACATAAACACTAACGTCGTACACACCCGGTATAGCGGGGTTACCTTCACTATACCGGCTGAGATCAATATTTGAGGCATTCTGCCCCATCAGGAAGGTATGGTCATATTCAACAAGTTCAGCACAGAAAGCACCATTGCAATACAGCAGCGCGCAAAACGTGGCGATACGGGTCAGATGATTGTGATAATTTTTAGTTGGTTTTATAGTCACGTTATGCTTCCTGCGGAATTATATCCTTGCCTGATTACAGACTGGCATTACCTTCAATGGCACCACCAAAATCATTAATGGCGTAAAAATGCACTTTTGCAGAATTTGCTTTGCCATTAAGGCCAGTGACTTTCATGACTTCATCACTGAATGGTGCAATCATTTTCACATCAATCGGAAAGCGTTTACCGCTGGCTTCTAAATCACCACTGCTAAAAGAGACGTAGTAAGGGGTTGGATTGGCCACTCGTAATGCTGCTTTACCCTCGGAACCTGACCAGGACCATTTCAGGGCTAATGGTGCTTATGAGGGATTCCCCTTCAATGCTTCCGGGCGATAGAACAGTTTTATACGTGTGCGAAATGCCAATTGCAGCAGGCTTTGATTTGCAACTGTTGCGGCATCTGGTTTTGGAGGAACTTCTAGTACGTTAAACCAGAACACACTTTCTCTGTCTTTTGGCAGGACGCTGCTGGCGGTGTACATCAGTTTGATGGTTTGGCCGCGTTTTGCATCAATGCGTGATACGGGCGGAGTCGCAGTAAAGGGGACGGTAATACTGCCAGGCTCAGCATTGTCATCACCAGTATCCAGCCAACTCTGAACAAGTAATGGGTTATTGCCTTTATTTTCCAGGCGAATGTTGACACTTTTTTGGTCGCTTTTATAGATTACGCGTGTACCGGAAATTACGATATCTGCTATAGCTGACGAGCTAAAAGCTACACAGGTTGCGAAGCATAATGCTGCTGTATATTTAGTGTTGAAAAACATAAACCATTCCTGGTAGAGTTAAAAAAACAGGAAATAGTATGGAGTATCAATATTATTCCCTGTATGTATTCAATTTATGAATATGAATGGAAGTGATTACTGATAAGTAACGGTATATGCAGTGTTAGTTTTTACATAACCTGCTGTGGCTGCCAGACTTGCATCTGCACGAACATAAGACGCTTTAAAATCATAAGTTGCGGATTTGGAAGTTGCATCCAGTGCTTTGGAATAGATATCGCCAGGATTGTTGATTTTAACCTGCTTAATAGTAGAACCTTCAATATTGTGCAGAGCAATATTAACACCGTCAGATGGAGTATTAATTGACATGTCATTATTCAGGGTTCCTTTACTGTTACCAAAGAAGACTGAACCAAAAGTCATTTTTGCTGTGCTGCCTGGTGCCGGATTAGCTTTACTACAGTCAACAGTAATGCTGAATGGTTTAGCCTTAGCACCAACGGTAGTGTCCAGCACACCCTCAGAGATTTCTCCAACGGTTGCAGTTTGCAGCAGGATCAGGCCATCTTTATTACCGCCGTCTACGCGGGTTTCACAGGTATTATCAACAACCAGACCACTGATATTTAACTGACCACCGTCCATATCTGCAGAAGCACTACCTGCAACCATTGCCAGCATAAGACCAGAGAGCGCAAAACCTAATTTTTTAGACATAAAAATCCTTGAATCATATTCCATGAGTTTAACTACAATTGGGCCCTTTCAGGCAGGGATTCCCGATAGAGGAAAAGAGATTAGTTTGTTAATGATGAATGTGAAGATTTACTGAATTTAACATCTGTTCATCACTAAGTAGAATAATGTACACATTTAAATTTAAATATCCACTTAATTCATTTTTAAGCAAAAGTTAATATACACAGCGGGAAAAGTATTGTATGTGAGATGGGGTGGGGGGGCGAAAAAATAATATTAATTATGATTGTAACTGAGAGGGTGTATTAATTTCAATAGGGTGAGGTTATTTTTCGGAATTTATTTATATTCACGTTACTGTTACATTACCATTTATTTAATTCATGAAATTTATTTTTTCTTAATAAGTTTTCTAATATCGTTCCATCAGGAAAGACCAGCTCCGGCGCAATTTCAAACAGTGGCCACAGCATAAAGCCACGATTTTTCATATCGTAGTGCGGAACGGTCAGACGTTCGGTATTTATTACTTCATTACCAAACAGCATGATGTCGAGATCCAGCGTGCGCGGTCCCCAGCGTTCAGCTTTACGGACGCGACCTTGCTGCAATTCGATACGCTGTGTGTGATTGAGTAGCTCTTCAGGGGCAAGAGTGGTTTTCAGCGCGACGGCGGCATTTAAGTAATCGGGTTGATCTTGCGGCCCCAGAGGTGGGGTGCGGTAAAACGAAGAAACGGCAAGAATGCGGCTTTCTGGAATATCGCCTAATGCTTTCAGGGCAGCATTGACCTGCTCCAGCGGAGAGGCCAGATTGCTGCCTATGGCAATATACGCCACTGTCATGTAGTACCCTCACGACGCGGTGCGCGTTTGCGTGGACGACGAGTACGACGACGCGGTGACGGTTCTTCATCCAGTTCGTTAAGCATCCCTTTTTGGTCTGGCGGCGCGGAAACCTGGAACTCACCCCACCATTTCACCAGACGTTGCAGTTCAGCGTTACGCTCAACTTCGGCTCGTAAGGCCAACAGGTCGTATGCCGCACGGAACTTAGGATGCTCCAGCAGTTTCCATGCGCGTTTACCCTGACGACGGGACATACGCAACTGCAACTGCCAGATATCGCGAGTTAGCGTAGTCAGACGTTTCGGGATCGCCAGTGAACGGCAGGCTTCGTCCAGCACGTCGTTCATCGCCAGTGCGAAAGCGTCGTGATAGGTCAGGCCGCTCTCCTGAGCAATTTTCTGTGCCGTCTCCAGCAATGGGTACCAGAACATGGCGGCAAACAGGAACGCCGGGTTCACGCGCATATCGTTATGGATACGCGTATCGGTATTCTTCAGTACCTGCTCAATAATGCGTTCCATCGGGCTGTCGCCATTTTCCGTGAAGTAGCGGGTAATGGTCGGGAACAGCGGCTGGAACAGATGATATTCACACAGCAGCTTATAGGTTTCGTAACCGTAGCCCGCTTGCAACAGTTTCAGCGATTCTTCAAACAGACGTGCCGGTGGGATATCGTTCAGTAAGGTTGCCAGGCGTGGGATCGGCTCGGCGGTTTCCGGGCTGATGCGCATGCCCAATTTGGCGGCAAAACGAACCGCGCGGAGCATACGTACCGGATCTTCACGGTAGCGCGTTTCCGGGTTACCAATCAGACGGATAACGCCGTCTTTCAGATCCTTCATGCCGCCAACGTAATCACGGACGGTAAAATCTGCCACGCTGTAATACAGGCTGTTGATAGTGAAATCGCGGCGCTGGGCGTCTTCTTCGATGGAGCCGAAAATGTTGTCGCGCAGCAACATACCGTTTTGCCCGCGTTGGGAGGTCGTGCGGTCGCTGACGTTACCTTCGTGATGTCCACGGAAGGTCGCAACTTCGATAATCTCCGGGCCAAACATCACATGAGCCAGACGGAAACGGCGACCCACCAGACGGCAGTTACGGAACAGTTTACGTACCTGTTCAGGCGTGGCGTTAGTGGTTACGTCAAAATCTTTCGGCTTTTTGCCAAGTAACAGGTCGCGCACGCCGCCGCCAACCAGCCAGGCTTCGTATCCCGCTTTATTGAGCCTGTACATTACCTTCAGGGCATTTTCACTGATATCTTTGCGGGAAATAGCATGCTGCTCACGCGGGATCACCGTCACCTGTGGACGGGCGACTGCCTGTTCAGCCTCGCTTTCCTCGCGGCTTAGCACCTTGCGGCAAAAATTAGCGACTCGGGTAAAAATAGTACACCTCGGTAGTGTCAAACATCATTCAGGACAAAAAAATAGCGGCTAATCATAGCTCAGCATGACGCATTTGAGAATGTTGAATTTACAATTGCCGACTCAGGCACTGCGGTGAGCCGCCAGTTTTTGACGGCTGACTGAAGGATTTGCTCGACGCTGAAATCCTGCCAGTGTGTTTCTACCTGCTGACCCAGAAAATGAAGTGCCGCGATTAACACCGGGCGCGGATCGCCTTTCGGCAACGCAGGCGCATGATTCTGCTTGGAAAGTTTAGCGCCTTGTGGATTAAGCGCCAGCGGAAGATGAATGTAAGCTGGCACTTGCCAGCCAAAAAGCTGGTACAGCGAGATTTGCCGCACTGTCGGTTCGATCAAATCTGCCCCGCGGACAATTTCGCTCACGCCCTGGAAGTGATCATCCACCACCACCGCCAGGTTATAGGCAAACAAACCATCACGGCGATGAATAATAAAATCTTCCCGTGCCAGTTTTTCGTCGGCGTGAATAATGCCTCGCAGCAGGTCAGTAAACTGGGTGACTGGATGCTGCTGGCGGATACGTACTGCGGCGTTGTCTGGTCCATGATGCAAATCCCGGCAATGACCGTCGTAAATACCGCCAATGTTTTGAATACGCGCACGCGTGCAGGTGCAGTAATAACTTAGTCCTTGCTCATGTAACCAGGCGAGTGCTTCGCGATAGGCGTGGTGACGTTGCGATTGCCAGAGAACGTCGCCGTCCCAGTGTAGGCCGTAATGTTCCAGCTGGCGCAGGATAGTCTCTGCGGCACCGGGAACTTCACGAGGCGGGTCGATATCTTCAATGCGTACCAGCCAGCGACCTTGCCGGGCGCGAGCCTGCAAATAGCTGCCAAGCGCAGCAATCAGAGAACCAAAATGAAGCTCGCCGGAAGGAGAGGGGGCGAAGCGACCAATATAGTGTGTGTCTGTCATCTCTTTGAACAAAAAATAAGGCGGGAGCATTTCCCGCCTGTGGTAAACATGATGGAACGGCTGTAATTAGCCAGCCATCTGTTTTTCGCGAATTTCAGCCAGCGTCTTGCAGTCGATGCATAGATCGGCTGTCGGGCGCGCTTCCAGACGGCGAATACCAATTTCAACACCGCAGGATTCGCAGTAGCCGAAATCTTCGTCTTCCACTTTTTTCAGCGTCTTCTCGATCTTTTTGATCAGCTTACGCTCGCGATCGCGGTTACGCAGTTCGAGGCTGAACTCTTCTTCCTGGGCTGCACGGTCTACCGGGTCCGGGAAGTTGGCTGCTTCATCCTGCATATGTGTAACGGTGCGATCGACTTCATCCCTGAGTTGATTACGCCATGCTTCCAGAATACGACGGAAGTGCGCCAGCTGGGCTTCATTCATATACTCTTCGCCCGGCTTCTCCTGATATGGTTCCACCCCAGCGATGGCGAGAATACTCAGGGACGATGTTTTACGGTTTTGCCCTTCTTGCATGTTGCTTCTCCTTAACACGCACTATCGATCCCCATGTTCGGGGGAAAAATGAGGCCGCTATAAATAGCAGATGCTTTTCCGGATAGCAATTATCTAAACGTAACACTTGACAACTGTGTGAGGAAAAGCGTATTTGCGCACGCGACCAGAATGTAAATTAACCAGTTACTTACTCTACTACAATGTAACCGGTAGTGATTTTTTAAGAGCCATGCCTTCGGCAGAAAGTTCCGCTTTGTAAGCCAGAATTTCTACCCCCCTCTGTTGAGCTTCTGACAATAGTTGTGCGTATTTCTCATCGATGTGGCGCGCGGGTGAAAACCGTGTAATGGCTGAATGCAGCACGGCGAAAAAGATAACCGCACGCTGGCCTTCAGCCGCTACGCTCATCAACTCCCGAAGGTGTTTCTGACCTCGTTCAGTGACCGCATCGGGAAAATATCCCTGTTCGTTCTCCGCTAACGTAACCGATTTCACTTCAATATAGCAGTCTGGACGCGAATCCGCCTGCAACATAAAGTCAATACGGCTGCGTTCGGCGCCGTATTTTACTTCGCTTTTCAGCGAGCTATAGCCTGACAGCTCTGAAATTGATTCATTAAGGATAGCCTCTTTCGTCAACCTGTTAGCCCAAAGCGTATTGACGCAAATAATTGCGCCGCTTTGGCTTTGAGTTAATTCCCAGGTGTGTGGGTATTTCCGTTTGGTGTTGTCTGAAGTCGAATACCAGACGGTATCGCCAGGCGTTGCACAACCGGTCATCGCACCCGTATTCGGGCAGTGTAGCGTTAATTCGCGACCATCGGGTGTGATCACATCGGCTAAAAAACGTTTGTAACGCTGAATTAGCGTCGCGCGCTGTAGAGGGGGAGAAAATTCCATTGCGACAATCCTTGTTATTGCGTTAGCGCCCAGCGTTTTAGCGGCGTGTAGCGTGTGCGTCCACGGGCAAACGAGGAGGCGTAAAGGGTGAACTCCGTCACCGTATACGACCAGTTAAAACCTGGCGGCGGGATTGTCACCGCCTCGCTGGCGTCGCGCAATAAGGTAATATGTGGATGAAACGGACGATTGCTTTGAAAACAACCGCTGCGGGCAGCCTGTGAACGGAGCATATTCGCCAGCTGGATTAAGCCGCGTGGCGGCTGTCGCATCCCTAACCACACCACACGCGAACGCAGCCATTGACCGGCGTCATCAAGCGTGAGTGTGAAACCAGGTTGACGAATCCGTCCGGCTAAAAGAGAAAGCGCCTTCTCTTTCTCTGCGCTCACTTCGCCTAAAAATGCCAGAGTCAGATGCAAATTATCGGCGGCGACCGGACGTCCCGCCTCAGGTGGGAAGTGTGTGGCGCGCCAGTGGATAATCTGTTCGCGGATTTCTGCAGGTAAGTCGATAGCAAAGAACAGCCGTTGCGGTTCAGACATGTGAGGCACTCGGTTATGAATTACCGCGATGCTACAATGTGGCGCGAAGAATGTTAACCCTCTGGAGCGTTTTGTGTCGTCGTTGCCCGTTGCTGCCGTCTTACCTGAGTTACTTGCTGCCCTCGATGGTGCATCGCAGGTGTTATTAAGTGCGCCGACCGGGGCCGGGAAATCAACCTGGCTGCCGCTGCAACTGCTGGCGCATCCCGGCATTAACGGGAAAATTATCCTGCTGGAGCCGCGTCGTCTGGCGGCGCGTAACGTTGCGCAACGACTGGCGGAGCTGCTTAACGAAAAGCCAGGCGATACCGTTGGCTACCGGATGCGTGCGCAAAACTGCGTCGGGCCGAATACCCGCCTGGAAGTGGTTACCGAAGGCGTGCTGACGCGCATGATCCAGCGTGACCCGGAACTGAGCGGTGTTGGATTGGTGATCCTCGATGAGTTTCATGAGCGCAGCTTGCAGGCGGATTTGGCGTTGGCGCTGTTACTCGATGTGCAACAAGGTCTGCGTGATGACCTTAAACTGCTGATTATGTCGGCTACGCTGGACAACGACCGCTTGCAGCAAATGCTGCCAGAAGCGCCCGTCGTCATCTCAGAAGGGCGCTCGTTTCCAGTTGAACGCCGTTATTTGCCGCTGCCCGCTCATCAGCGTTTTGACGAAGCCGTCGCGGTTGCCACCGCCGAAATGCTGCGTCAGGAAAGTGGATCATTACTGTTATTTTTACCTGGCGTCGGAGAAATTCAGCGTGTGCAGGAACAACTGACTTCACGCATCGGCAGTGATGTGTTGCTCTGCCCGCTGTATGGCGCGTTGTCGCTGAACGATCAGCGAAAAGCGATCCTCCCGGCACCGCAAGGGATGCGTAAAGTGGTGCTGGCGACCAATATTGCTGAAACCAGTTTAACCATCGAAGGTATTCGTCTGGTGGTGGATTGTGCCCAGGAGCGTGTGGCGCGTTTTGATCCGCGCACGGGGCTTACGCGACTGATTACTCAACGCGTTAGCCAGGCATCCATGACGCAGCGTGCCGGGCGCGCCGGTCGTCTGGAGCCGGGTATCTGCCTGCATTTAATCGCCAAAGAACAAGCAGAACGCGCTGCCGCGCAAAGTGAACCGGAAATATTACAAAGCGATCTTTCCTGTTTGCTGATGGAATTACTGCAATGGGGATGCAGCGATCCGGCGCAGATGAGCTGGCTGGATCAACCGCCAACGGTGAATCTACTGGCCGCGAAACGCCTGTTACGGATGCTGGGGGCGCTGGACGGTGAACGGCTTAGTGCGCAAGGGCAAAAAATGGCAGCGCTGGGTAACGATCCGCGTTTAGCGGCAATGCTGGTTAGCGCGAAGAACGACGACGAAGCTGCTACCGCGGCAAAAATTGCCGCCATTCTCGAAGAGCCGCCACGGATGGGCAATAGTGACCTGGGCGTGGCGTTTTTGCGCAATCAACCCGCCTGGCAGCAACGTAGTCAGCAACTGTTAAAACGTTTAAACGTACGCGGCGGTGAGGCAGACAGTTCGCTTATCGCGCCGCGACTTGCCGGAGCGTATGCCGATCGTATTGCTCGCCGCCGTGGGCAAGAGGGACGCTATCAACTGGCGAACGGCATGGGGGCGATGCTCGATGCCGACGATGCGCTTAGCCGCCACGAATGGTTGATCGCGCCGTTATTATTGCAGGGCAGTTCTTCGCCGGATGCGCGGATTTTACTGGCGCTGCCGGTCGATATTGATGAGTTAGTACAACGCTGCCCGCAGCTGGTACAGCAGTCTGACACCGTGGAGTGGGATGACGCGCAAGGTACGCTGAAAGCCTGGCGTCGGCTGCAAATCGGTCAGTTGACGGTAAAAGTGCAACCGCTGGCGAAACCCTCGGAAGACGAGTTGCATCAGGCGATGCTTAACGGCATTCGTGATAAAGGTTTAAGCGTGCTCAACTGGACGGCGGAAGCGGAACAGCTACGCTTGCGTTTGTTATGTGCCGCAAAGTGGTTGCCGGAATATGACTGGCCAGCGGTTGATGATGAAAGTTTGTTGGCGACGCTGGAAACGTGGCTACTGCCGCATATGACAGGCGTACATTCGCTACGCGGCCTGAAATCACTCGATATTTATCAGGCACTGCGTGGATTACTTGATTGGGTAATGCAGCAACGTCTGGATAGTGAATTGCCTGCGCATTACACTGTGCCGACGGGAAGCCGGATCGCCATTCGTTACCATGAAGATAACCCGCCCGCGCTGGCGGTGAGAATGCAGGAGATGTTTGGTGAGGCCTCTAATCCGACTATCGCCCAGGGGCGCGTACCGTTGGTGCTGGAGTTGCTTTCCCCTGCCCAAAGGCCGCTGCAAATCACGCGTGATTTGAGCGCCTTCTGGAAAGGAGCGTACCGTGAGGTGCAAAAAGAGATGAAAGGGCGTTATCCCAAACATGTCTGGCCGGACGACCCGGCAAACACCGCACCGACGCGACGAACGAAAAAGTATTCGTGAAGACCAAAGCAAATTTGAGAGATATCTTCTTCTGTCTTGCAACAGAAGAACAGAAAATCGGGCTTTTGCGCCTGAATATTGCGGAGAAAAAGCATGGCCGGGAATGACCGCGAGCCAATTGGACGCAAAGGGAAACCGACGCGTCCGGTCAAACAAAAGGTAAGCCGTCGTCGTTACGAAGATGACGATGATTACGACGATTATGATGACTATGAGGATGAAGAACCGATGCCGCGCAAAGGTAAGGGCAAAGGCAAAGGGCGTAAGCCTCGTGGCAAACGCGGCTGGCTATGGCTGCTGCTAAAACTGGCTATCGTTTTTGCCGTGCTGATCGCCATTTACGGCGTTTATCTCGATCAAAAAATTCGCAGCCGTATTGATGGCAAGGTCTGGCAATTGCCCGCGGCAGTTTATGGTCGAATGGTCAACCTTGAGCCAGACATGACCATCAGCAAGAACGAGATGGTGAAGCTGCTGGAGGCGACCCAGTATCGCCAGGTGTCGAAAATGACCCGTCCTGGTGAGTTTACCGTACAGGCCAACAGCATTGAGATGATCCGCCGTCCGTTTGATTTCCCGGACAGCAAAGAAGGGCAGGTGCGCGCGCGTCTGACCTTTGATGGCGATCATCTGGCGACGATAGTCAATATGGAGAACAACCGTCAGTTCGGTTTCTTCCGTCTTGATCCGCGCCTGATCACCATGATCTCTTCGCCAAACGGTGAGCAGCGTCTGTTTGTGCCGCGCAGTGGTTTCCCGGATTTGCTGGTGGATACTTTGCTGGCGACAGAAGACCGTCATTTCTACGAGCATGATGGGATCAGTCTCTACTCCATCGGACGTGCGGTGCTGGCAAACCTGACCGCCGGACGCACGGTGCAGGGGGCGAGTACGCTGACGCAACAGTTGGTTAAAAACCTGTTTCTCTCCAGCGAGCGTTCTTACTGGCGTAAAGCGAACGAAGCCTACATGGCGCTGATCATGGACGCGCGTTACAGCAAAGACCGTATTCTTGAGCTGTATATGAACGAGGTGTATCTCGGTCAGAGCGGCGACAACGAAATCCGCGGCTTCCCGCTGGCGAGCTTGTATTACTTTGGTCGCCCGGTAGAAGAATTGAGCCTCGATCAGCAGGCGCTGTTGGTGGGTATGGTGAAAGGGGCGTCCATCTACAACCCGTGGCGTAACCCGAAACTGGCGCTGGAGCGACGTAACCTGGTACTACGTTTGCTGCAACAGCAACAAATTATTGATCAAGAACTCTATGACATGTTGAGTGCACGTCCGCTGGGTGTTCAGCCGCGCGGTGGGGTGATCTCTCCTCAGCCAGCCTTTATGCAGCTGGTGCGTCAGGAGCTGCAGGCGAAATTAGGCGATAAGGTAAAAGATCTCTCCGGCGTGAAGATCTTCACTACCTTTGACTCGGTGGCCCAGGACGCGGCAGAAAAAGCCGCCGTGGAAGGCATTCCGGCACTGAAGAAACAGCGTAAGTTGAGCGATCTTGAAACCGCGATTGTGGTTGTTGACCGCTTTAGCGGTGAAGTTCGTGCGATGGTCGGTGGCTCTGAGCCGCAGTTTGCGGGCTACAACCGTGCGATGCAGGCGCGTCGTTCGATTGGTTCCCTTGCAAAACCAGCGACTTATCTAACGGCCTTAAGCCAGCCGAAAATCTATCGTTTGAATACGTGGATTGCCGATGCGCCAATCGCGCTGCGTCAGCCGAATGGCCAGGTCTGGTCACCGCAGAACGATGATCGTCGTTATAGCGAAAGTGGCAGGGTGATGCTGGTAGATGCGTTGACCCGTTCGATGAACGTGCCAACGGTGAATCTGGGCATGGCGTTGGGGCTGCCTGCGGTTACGGATACCTGGATCAAACTGGGTGTGCCGAAAGATCAACTGAATCCAGTTCCAGCAATGTTGTTGGGGGCGTTGAACTTAACGCCAATCGAAGTGGCGCAGGCATTCCAGACTATCGCCAGCGGCGGTAACCGTGCACCGCTTTCTGCGCTGCGTTCGGTAATTGCGGAAGATGGCAAAGTGCTGTATCAGAGCTTCCCGCAGGCGGAACGCGCTGTTCCGGCGCAGGCGGCGTATCTGACACTATGGACCATGCAGCAGGTGGTACAACGCGGTACGGGTCGTCAGCTTGGGGCGAAATACCCGAACCTGCATCTGGCAGGGAAAACAGGGACTACCAACAATAACGTAGATACCTGGTTTGCGGGCATTGATGGGAGCACGGTGACCATCACCTGGGTCGGCCGTGATAACAACCAGCCGACCAAACTGTATGGTGCCAGCGGGGCAATGTCGATTTATCAGCGTTATCTGGCTAACCAGACGCCAACACCGCTGAATCTTGTTCCGCCGGAAGATATTGCAGATATGGGCGTGGACTACGACGGCAACTTTGTTTGCAGCGGTGGTATGCGTGTCTTGCCAGTCTGGACCAGCGATCCGCAATCGCTGTGCCAGCAGAGTGAGATGCAGCAGCAACCGTCAGGCAATCCGTTTGATCAGTCTTCTCAGCCGCAGCAACAGCAACCTGCTCAACAGGAGCAAAAAGACAGCGACGGCGTGGCTGGCTGGATCAAGGAGATGTTTGGTAGTAATTAATATCGTAATCGCTCTCCGCTTATGCGGAGAGCGTAATGAAATCATTTAGATAAACCAAATAAATATTTATTTAATGAATATACGACCATTAATATATATTTTGGGTTTATGTTATATTTTATTACCTTAAACTCTTAAAATAAAAACAAAAACAACACTTTAAAATTCATGTGGTTATTGTTTTATTACTGCAGTTTGTATAGACAGGCTATGTGTTTTTTGTTCTAATCTAAAAATAATATTATTTGGTGGATATATTTCTAATATCAATATTTATCAAGCCCTGACCAGTCGCTCTGGAATGGAATCATGTGTATTACCTCATAATTAAGGGATTTTTATGAATAAAAAATTGCTTTCTCTGTTAGTGTCAGGAAGTCTCATCGCTGTAGTAAGTACCAGTGTATTTGCTACAGATACCGGAGTGGTTAACTTTAACGGTAAAATTGTTGCCGATACTTGCGAAATTAATGTAAACGAGTCTGCCAGTACAACAGGGACAGTCACTTTTGCAGATACTTACCCAGCGGACTATTCTGGAGACGGTAGTATTGGAACGTCAAAAGATTTTAAAATTGAATTAATAAAATGCGATCCGTTGGTGGACAAACTAAACCTGACATTTTCTGGAACGACAACGGATGCAGGTTTCCTGCGTCTGGAAAATAGCGAAGCTGGGGCTGGCAGTGCAACAAATGTGGGTATTACGGTGACAAATAAAAATGGCGGTGCTAACGATGTGAAATTTGATGGTTCAGTTCCCGATGCATCCACTGATGTTGATAATGCCGGGAGCATTACTCCAACAATATTCAATTACACCGCCAATGTTATTCAGGTTGGTAATAACGCGCCGACTGCGGGTAAGTATGCCTCATCTGCGACGTTCGAAGTATTTTATCGCTAATATTCATAGTGTTTGAAAGGACTGTTTGACCACGGAGGGTTATTTATGTCAGTTTTTTCTCGAGTTTGTTTAGGTTTTACGTTTCTTCTTACGGCATTGCAAGTTCAGGCAAGTATTGTTCTTGGCGGTACACGTATTATCTATCCTTCAAATCAAAATGAAGTTCAAATCACATTAAAAAATAAAGATGCATATGCACGCTATTTGGTGCAAAGCTGGGTGAGTAATATTGATGGCTCTAAAGCCCCCTTTCTCATTACGCCTCCAGTTTATAAACTTGAAGAAAATCGGCAAACATTACTCCATATTGTATTTACAGGTGATAAAAACAAACTTCCTCAGGATAGGGAAAGTTTGTTTCTGGCAAACATAAAATCTGTTTCTGCGATGCCAGAAGAACTAAAAGATAGAAATACCTTGCAATTTGCAATGAAAGCCCGGCTTAAATTATTTTGGCGGCCAGCTTCTTTGGATAATAGTGATGCTCTCACTGCATGGGAAAAACTTAAGTTCCATAAAGAAGCGGGGAAGCTCATAGTAAAAAATCCAACGCCTTTTTATATTTCATTCAGTGATCTGACAGTATCGGGAAAAAATATTGTTCCCACCGAGAGCAAATCTGAACCTGGCGCATTATTGATGATGGTAGGACCATTTTCTGAGCAGCGGTTTAGTCTTCCTGTCGGAGCGGGAAGTATTGTTGAATGGTCGGTGATAACTGACTACGGTTCAAGTTCTGGGAAACGACAACAAAAGTTATAAATCACCGAAGTGTATTACTATAAATAACCGATCTGTATTTATAATATTACGGGCGCAAGGGAATTTATGCTGCTACCATTGCATCGCACATTTGTCTTAACTGGGATAACATTTGCATTATCGGCAGTGTATTCATTGAGCTATGCACGAGATGAATTTAACCTTCGTATCCTGGAGCTGGATAGCCCACTTGAAAATACACAAGTGCTGGAGGATTTTGTTAATAATAATAACTTAACTCCGGGAGTATATCTTACCTCTGTTATGTGGGGGCAAGAGTATCTTGATAAGAGAAATATTACCTTCATTCTGTCTTCGGATAAAAAAAGGCTCATCCCTCGTTTTACAAAGGCGGATCTCCGTGAGTTCGGTCTTAAAGTTGACGACATTCCCGCGTTACAAGTAATGGATGATGACACTGAGTTTGGTGATATTGCTCAGATTATTGATGGCGCACGTTATGATTTCCAGTTAGACAGCCAAACGCTGTGTCTGCGGATCCCGCAAATCTATCAGAATGCGCGGGCCGCAGGGAGTATTTCACCGAAATACTGGAGTGATGGTGAGAGTGCGGTTTGGTTAAGTTATTACGCCAGTGGTTCCCGGCAAAACAGTGATGGCGATAACCTGAATTCAAATTGGTTGAATTTAAATTCAGGGATTAATTTAGGCGTATGGCGGCTACGAAATAATACCGTTTACAGTGACTCCAGTTGGGAGTCGATCAGCACCAGTTTGCAACGCGATATCAAAGCATTAAGAAGCCAGATGGAAGTCGGGCAGACGTTCACAAATGGCGATCTTTTTGACAGTGTGCAGATGACAGGTATAAAGCTTGAAACGGACACCAGTATGCTGCCTGACAGCGAACAAGGCTTTGCGCCAGTGGTTCGTGGTATTGCCAACAGCGATGCACAAGTTGTGATTAAACAAAACGGCTATGTTATTTACCAAACGTGGGTATCGGCAGGGCCATTTGAAATTAAAGACTTAAGCCAGGTAACGGCGGGGGCCGATCTGGAAGTCACCATCAAAGAAACCAACGGGCAAGAACACAGTTTTATTCAGGCCAGTTCAACGGTTCCAATTCTACAGCGAGAAGGCGCATTAAAATATAGTCTTGCAACTGGAAAATACCGTGACAACGATAATCATGCTGAGACACCTGTTTTTGGTGTTGCAACCGCGATATATGGCTTGCCCTATGGAATAACGATTTATGGCGGCATACTTGGTGCCTCAATTTATCATTCTGGTGTGACAGGGATTGGCGCTGATTTAGGCCGTCTGGGGTCGGTATCTGTTGATATCACCGCAGCAGAAACGAAGTTTGATGATGGGCGTGATGATGCTACAGGACTGTCATGGCGTGCACAGTATGCGAAAGATTTTCCAGACACTGATACGACAGTAACTCTGGCAAGTTATCGTTATTCTACATCACAATTTTACACTTTCCAGGAAGCACTTGATCAACGTGATACACCTGATGACAAGGGTATTTACAGTTATCGACAGACAAATAATCGGCGTAATCGTTTACAAATTAATCTTTCACAAAATATTGGTCGTTGGGGCTCGGTCTACCTTAACGGTTATCAACAGGATTATTGGGGAATGCATGGGGCCGAACGCAGTATAGGAATGGGATACAGTACGACCTGGAGTAACATTAATTGGTCTGTTAATTACACACTAACGAAAACGCCAGGAATGGCTGGTGAGCAGCAATTTTCATTAACACTCAATATTCCTCTCTCTCGCTGGCTGCCAGATTCATGGGCGATGTATAACGTAAACCGTTCCGATAAAAGTAATACATCACATCAATTGGGAATTGGCGGTACTGCTCTGCAAGATAACAACCTGAGTTATAATTTACAGCAAAGTTATACTGATAATAATGTGGGTTATGATGCCAGCATGAATGGACGTTATCGTAGCTCAGTGGGGGAATTCGGTCTGGGATATAGCTATGATAAAAATAGTCGTCAGTGGAATTACAGTGCGCAAGGTGCGGTGGTTGCTCATGCTCATGGAGTAACATTGGGGCAATCAGTGCAGGATTCATTCGCGATCGTGCATATTAATGAGGGTGCCAATGTAAAAGTACAAAATGCGCAAGGCGTTTATACTGATTATTGGGGAAACGCGATTGTTCCCAATATGACGAATTATCGACATAACGCTATTACTGTGAATACACAGGGGCACGATAGTCTTGATATTTCTGATGCCACACAAGATGTTATTCCTTCGAAAGGGGCTGTTGTTGGTGTCGATTTTGATGCACGTAGCGGAATACGAGCCTTGTTGACATTAGTCCATAATAAAGAACGCGTACCCTTTGGGGCATTGCTGACATTAGGGAATAGTACAGCGATTGTTGGTGAAGATGGGGAGGTTTATATTACTGGTGTGCAAGAATCAATGACATTTACGGTACAGTGGGGAAAAGAGATTAACCAGCAATGTACAGGAGTTGTCACAGTGCCAGAAAAATACACCACGGGTATCTATAAAGCCACAATGGATTGCCGATAACAAATAAGACAGGAAAAAATAATGAAGCCAGGATTCGTCTCTTATATACGAACATTATTGACCATAATATTTCTTAGCTGGGGCGTCATTCCTGAGGTTTTCGCCGGTTGTAACATTTCTGGAAATGGAGGAAATCCGGCAACAGTACAATTCTCCGTGCCTGCGTTGGTTGTTAATAGCGATGCCGTTCCTGGAACGATTATTGCGACAGTAAATGCGAACAGTCCGTCAATTTCAGTTTCCTGTACGGCAAATGGTGAGATCTGGCAAGGATATACCGTATTGACAAACGGTGATATGCGTACTGATAACCCACTTAACAATGTGTTTCAGACTAATGTGCCAGGAATCGGTTTTCGCGCGGCGTGGGCGAATAACACCAGTGCGCAACTCACCGCCGGATATTTAATGACGCCCTGGCATAAAGGCTCGTCAACAGTGATTAAAGGATATGGTTATCCGATTACAATACATGCAGCTATTCAGTTTATTGTCACAGGACCTGTCGGTAATGGGACCATTGATACCAGCAAACTGGTTGCTGACTGGAAGTATGACAATCGTGTTATTGGAGAGCTTCGTTTTAGTTCTGTTCCGGTCAATATTCAACCGGGCACATGCGACCTTATAGAAAAAAATATTACCGTTCCACTCAATGATATTGGCACAGATGATTTTGATGTTAACAATGTGTCACCTGTAGTTTCCGATGATCGGTTTAAAATTCAGATTGAAAAATGTTCTCAGGATGTAAAAGTTGATTACCGCTTTACTTCATCAGGTTCTACTGGAGTAACGGGTAATAATATTCTTAATATTGAGTCTGGTTCAGGAATGGCGGAAGGAGTTGGTCTGCAGATCCTCGATAGTAATAACAATGTGATGGTATTTGATACAGACTATACACCTGTTCAAAAAACGACGTTAAATCAAAATGTTACTATTCCGTTAAAAGCACGCTACATCAAAATGGGTAGCGTCAAAAGTGGTCGGGTTAATTCTGTTGCCACCTTCGAAGTGTATTACCGATAAGCTTTTCCCTTTGCCATAAATGTTAATTTTTGGTAATGGAATTTTTATGGTTTACGGTGCAAAGATTAACATTTTTGATTCATCTGATTGATTCTCGCCCCTTCATGGACGCACAGAGCGTATATCACTTGCGAACCCGCCAGCGTTTCGAATATTATCGCATCTTTATAATAATCATTCTCGTTTACGTTATCATTCACTTTCATCAGAGATATACCAATGGCGCGTTCCAAAACTGCTCAGCCAAAACACTCACTGCGTAAAATCGCAGTTGTAGTAGCCACAGCGGTTAGCGGCATGTCTGTTTATGCACAGGCAGCGGTTGAACCGAAAGAAGACACTATCACCGTTACCGCTGCACCTGCGCCGCAAGAAAGCGCATGGGGGCCAGCTGCAACTATTGCGGCGCGACAGTCCGCTACCGGCACTAAAACTGATACGCCGATTCAAAAAGTACCTCAATCTATTTCTGTCGTCACCGCTGAAGAGATGGCACTGCATCAGCCTAAGTCGGTGAAAGAAGCGCTTAGCTATACCCCTGGCGTTGCTGTGGGAACCCGTGGCGCATCTAATACTTATGATTACCTGATCATCCGCGGATTTGCGGCAGACGGCCAAAGCCAGAACAACTATCTGAATGGCCTGAAGATGCAGGGCAACTTCTATAACGATGCGGTTATTGACCCATATATGCTGGAGCGCGCTGAAATCATGCGTGGCCCGGTTTCCGTGCTGTATGGGAAAAGCAGCCCAGGCGGCCTGTTGAACATGGTCAGCAAGCGCCCGACCACTGAACCGTTGAAAGAAGTTCAGTTTAAGGCCGGGACTGACAGCCTATTCCAGACTGGTTTTGACTTCAGCGATGCGCTGGATGATGACGGCGTTTACTCTTATCGCCTGACCGGCCTTGCGCGTTCTGCGAATGCCCAGCAGAAGGGGGCTGAAGAGCAGCGTTATGCTATTGCTCCAGCGTTTACCTGGCGTCCGAATGATAAAACCAATTTCACTTTCCTTTCTTACTTCCAGAACGAGCCGGAAACCGGTTATTACGGCTGGTTGCCGAAAGAGGGGACTGTCGAACCGCTGCCAAACGGTAAGCGTCTGCCGACCGACTTTAACGAAGGCGCGAAGAACAACACCTATTCTCGTAACGAGAAGATGATTGGTTATAGCTTCGACCACGAATTTAACGACACCTTTACTGTGCGTCAGAACCTGCGCTTTGCACAAAATAAAGTCTCGCAAAAGAGCGTATATGGCTACGGCATGTGCTCAGACCCGCTCTATTCTTCAAACCCCTCTTCGAGTCCATGTGCTAACGTGCCGCAGTCTCAATGGGGCCATACACTGACTCGTCAGTACGTTATCGATAATGAGAAGTTAGAAAACTTCTCTGTTGATACTCAGTTGCAAAGCAAATTCGCAACCGGTTCAGTGGATCACACTCTGCTGACTGGCGTTGACTTTATGCGTATGCGTAATGACATCGATTCCTGGTTTGGTTATGCCGGTTCAGTTGCACCATCTGATATCTATAATTTAGACCGTAGTGACTTTGATTTTGGCGCTCACCCGAATCCGTCTGGTCCATACCGCGTTCTGCTGAAACAGAAACAAACCGGCCTGTATGTTCAGGATCAGGCGCAGTGGGATAAAGTGCTGGTTACGCTTGGCGGTCGCTATGACTGGGCCGATCAGTCATCTTTCAACCGTGATTACGGTAATAAATCTGAACGTGACGACAAAGAGTTCACCTGGCGTGGTGGTGTAAACTACCTGTTCGACAACGGCGTAACGCCTTACTTCAGCTACAGTGAATCATTTGAACCCGCTTCACAGACTGATGCGAACGGCGATCTGTTTGCACCTTCGAAAGGCAAACAGTATGAAGTCGGCGTGAAATATGTGCCAGAAGATCGCCCAATTGTGGTGACTGGCGCACTGTATCAGCTTACCAAAACTAATAACCTGATGGCGGATCCGAACGGTTCACTGTTCTCGGTTGAAGGCGGTGAGATTCGTGCGCGTGGCGTAGAGCTGGAAGCGAAAGCGGCACTGTCGGCGAGTGTTAACTTGGTTGGTTCTTACACCTATACTGACGCGGAATACGCCACTGACACCAACTACAAAGGAAATACGCCTGCACAGGTGCCAAAACACATGGCTTCGCTGTGGGCTGACTATACCTTCTTTGACGGTCCGCTTTCAGGTCTGACGCTGGGCACCGGTGGTCGTTATACTGGCTCCAGCTATGGTGATCCGGCTAACTCCTTTAAAGTGGGAAGTTATACGGTCGTGGATGCGTTAGTGCGTTATGATCTGGCGCGAGTCGGCATGGCGGGCTCCAACGTGGCGCTGCATGTCAACAACCTGTTCGATCGTGAATACGTCGCCAGCTGCTTTAACACTTATGGTTGCTTCTGGGGCGCAGAACGTCAGGTCGTTGCAACCGC